>Ga0316217_10004707_pt1 | contig 14563 bp, 16 predicted proteins | sample 1anoAmetaG_FD_203633 | JGI IMG/M metagenome (GOLD analysis project Ga0316217, IMG submission 203633) | Freshwater microbial communities from Trout Bog Lake, Wisconsin, USA - 1anoA | ecosystem: Environmental > Aquatic > Freshwater > Lake > Hypolimnion/Profundal zone | place: USA: Wisconsin... | reverse complement strand
TGGCACGTGACGCCCCGAGAGCAGCTATTTCTGTATAGTCCATGTGCGTTCTCCTGCGGGAGATGGAGGGCTAGTAGGTGTTGGATGCGATAGCTGATGAAGTTTGTGCCGAAGCTTCTTTTCGAGCGGTTGGAGAGAGCTGAAGGATTGTTTAAAGATTAACAAAAAATGAATTGAATGATTTTTATAATCCTCAGTGAGAATATTAGTCTAGTCTATTTTTTGAAATCTCTAAAGTTTTATTTCTTTGATTGTTAAAAGTTCCTTTTTGTAAATCTCAAAAGTCTTCTTTTTTGAAATATCATAGTCATCTTTCTTGAAATCTCAAAATTGGTCTATTTTGAAATCTCAAAAGCTGAGAATCTGGGGCGATCGGTCCCACCAGGACCTATCAGGAGGGTCGATGCCACGCTAAGACCCATCAACAACTCTAATAAGGGGAGTATCCCTACCACCCTACCCCCCGAACCAAACATCAACCCCAACTCGCCGGGCTATAATTATGAAGGATAGTGAAAAGGAGTTTTCCCAGTCGAAAGGGGAAGGGAACCTGGACCAAACCCAGTTATATAACAATCAAAAGGGAGAGTACCTCAAGAAAGAAACATGTGAAACAGAAATACTTGACTGATGATTGGGATTATGGTATTGGAATTATCAAGGGTAACTTTACAATAAGCAAATGGCTGCCCTGAAAGGAATAATGACGTATAAAAATTGAAGGACTAGGATTAAGGGTTCCTCATAGTCAAAAACATGGCCTGTGTTTACAAGTGGCGGGAAGGGTCGATTAATGAGGGTTAGTACAAATAGAGAGCCATAGCAAATTTACTAGAAGTTATGATAAGAAACTTGAAGGAGAATGAGTAAATGAAAAAACAAAGCTAAGGGGCGTTGAGCTTCAGTGAAAAAATACAACGACGTACCCTCATCGTCAAAAATGTACCTTGATATATGTCATATCTGATGACAGTAACTAAATTTTTAATTAGAATTTGAATAATTAGAGATTGCTGATGAATCAAAGAGTTGGATAGCTCGGTGAAGGAGGATAGCTCTGAGGTCAAACTTGTAAAGATTACTCGGCTAACTATCCTATGTGAGGTGAGCTCAAGCTCAACTACATTTTCCTCCCTTCCCAAAAGCAAAAGCGCATGCCCCAACAGCCAAAAGTAGAATTGTACAATAAGTATCATAGCAGTCAAACGACAATGGCCCCGATCACAAGATGGCCCCTGCAGTATGACCATGGGAGTTTGAAGCAGATCCAAAGGTTATCGTTGAATATAAGAGACAAACTTGAGAACAAGCCTTTGGGATATCAAGGCCTATGCTAATAGTTTTCTAAGGGCTTTGAGGCTGCCTCTAACGTAAGATGACACCAACCTCAAAAGTTTCCTCCATCCTTAAAAAGCTGGTCGAGGAAAATCAGGCTGAGTACAATGAATACCAAGCGAAGCTAAAAAAGGTGGGACCAGCACATAACGATGCCTCAAAATTGACCAAGCGCCTACAGCTGCGCTGCTCCACAGATGAATACGAGTACGGCTACGCCAACTAAGTGTCGATCCGCAACTCCATAGAGTACGGCTTCCTGAGCGAGGGAGACCGGTTTCGAGGACGAGGCTGATAGAGGAGGGCGAGGAGGGCGAGAAGAGTCGGGCGGAGCCTGAGAAGAAGGTGCTCTTCACAATCCTCAGCGAGTACGAGTGCCCATCGAGACAGCAAGAGAGAGCTTAAGGACAACGTCAAGTTCCAGATCAAGGACTTCAAAAAGAAGCTTGCCCAGGGAGAAAATGGTGTCTAGGCTGAGGTGGAACTGAAACGAGATCATCTCCGACAAGAAGCTGAAGGGACAAGTCCAGGGACAGGTACTTTTCATATCTCGTCCGAGATGGCTACTAAACTCAGCAAGAACACCAATTTGCTGTAGTTATTCAGCAGATCCATCCTGCTCATGCAGCCCTAGCACCTGAAGGAGCTGGAGTAGAAGAATGAGGGCTGGACAAAGACCACCCCGCCTACATTGAGGGCAAGCTCAACGACCCGAACCTTCTCAACTATGCCAACAAATGAGGCGTAACTACCATCAGCAGCCGAAGACCTCATAGCAGAAGCTGCTGCCGTGGATGAAGTGAATTTGATGGCAACAACAAGAAGGCCAAGTTCGAACTCACCTAGAAAAAGATGGCAAAATCAAGCTGCCAGCAATAAAAACCCTTCATCTTGGTGACCATTGGTGTCATCAAAGTCTAAACCAACTACTAATAATAACGCAACCCTCTTCCCCGTTGGCTATATTAGCATCAGAGGAAAGATGCCTCCATGTTCACGTCAGACGTCAGTGCTAGTTGCACCTGATAGATCCTGGGAGACAGCGCAAACCCATCTATAAGGTCACCCTGGAAAAAGGTCCAACTGACCCCATCATCAATCACAGCTCGACTGACCGCTGTGTGTATATCTGCAACTTGTTGAACCGGCTGCAAGAGTTGAGAAAGTTAAAGTAGCAATGTGCAGCACTAAAGGTTCAGCCTGCTGTTGCCCAATGTGGAGGCTGCTGAACGAACGGTGAACAATATGAATAATTGTTAATTCGATTGATATAGTTCTAAGATGCTAGTTAATTAATTGATTTAAGATGCTATCGATCATTGCGACAGGTTATGCTGTTATAGAAGTTTAATCGCTCTCTTCATTAGTTGCGCCGATTTGGTTGGATACATATGCCCATAGGTTTTTAAATTGGACTCAAAGTTGAGTCCTGAGGCTCTCACTATTCGTTGATAACTTTACAGTTTGAGAGTTCTCCTTTTTTGTTCAGACTATATGTACAGCTTATCTGAAACTAAAATATAATGCAGGTAGTTGCCGAAGAAGGTTGTTTTAAAATATTTATCATTTTTCAAGTGGGTATCGAAAAATTTTTTGTTTTTCTAAAGCTTTTCTTTGATTTCTTGAAAAGTCGCTACGAAAGTGTAGTCAAAAGTAATGAGGTACAATTGATCGCTACTATTTTTGAAGATGAAAAGAGTGTCTATACTCAGACTATTTTTAGAGTACTGCATCGTCAATGTGACCGGCCTATACCCTATTCCTTCGCCTACTTCCAATTCTTCTATATTTTTGTCCAAATCTACTCTAAAACGCTCACTCAAAATATAAATATCTTTGGTAGCGGTAAACTGAGTAAAGACTTAGGCTCGCTTGTTGACAAGCTTTATCTCTAGATTCTACTAGCCTTTAAGAGTTAATACACCTTTATTTTATGAGAGACCAAGCGTGATAAGCTAATCAAAATGTTGATAATAAATTGCCGGTATATCTAGGTAAGCCTACAGCCGTAAGATTTACTGACTGAATGCAGCTGATGTGAAGGTGTCACCAACCAATCTTAGCAACTGGTCTCTAGGTATGTTGAGCACGATGCCTTATTTCTAAACGGTGAGAATAGACTTATGCGTTAGTTTATAAAGAAAAGCCATTTGTTATTGCTAGATGCACTGATTTTTGCTGATTTATAAGTATTAGAGCCTGCTTAGCCATTTTTTAAAAAGTTTGAGAGTATTTTACAAGCTTAACCTAGTTATATTTGTTTGCCAATATTTCTGCATTCTTTAAGCTGTTATTTTGTAACCTTTTAGTTCTCCTGTCATAGTACCGAACAGAATTCCCTTTTTCACTTTACCTTCGAATTTACCGATGAAAACTCCATTTTTTAGTACTCCATACTTATTAGTTACTATTAGATTTTGACTGTTTACTTCTTTCCTATCTCCGCTATTTATTAGATTTTGACTGTTTACTTCTTGAGTATTTTCGGTATTGCTTATTGTAGTATTTTAGGTGTTGTCTGCTTTTGGGACACTTTCGTTACTTGTGTTTGGAGCATTTTGGTCTGTTTTTTATTCCGAACGGTTTTCCTAAATGTTTCCCGATACGACGTAACCGCTGAACAATCCCTCAAGTTATTCTCCACTGATTTGGCCTTAAATATTACATCCAGCAGCAAAATCACCTTTGAAAACATCTGTTTCACCGCGCTGTTTTTTTTAAATGAATATAGTAGGCTACTTCTGCTGCTTCTTTTCCAGTTATTGCAGTGTGTTAATCTACCTTTCCATATCTTCGTTGACTAATTTTTGGAGAATTATGCACAATTAGTTGTAAAATTAGTATATTTTATTCTTCTATTCTTGAGTATTTTATACCGAGTTGTATTTTTTTAGGATTCTATTTTTGTGCTAAATCGGGCTTAGGTTGTTAAGTGTATCGATAAGAGTATTCAGAAATTCACTAGAAAGTGTTTACACCTATTCCAAATATTCTTTTTTGGGCGACTCCACATAGCTTTGTAAAAGGTTGAAAATTTTTTTCAATGTCTCTTTCTGTTTAGAAGTAGCTGCATTCTGGTTAGAAGTATCTGCATTCTGGTTAGAAGTATCTGCATTCTGGTTAAAAGTATCTGAGGATTGTTCTATTTGGCCTCGAAGTTATTAAGAAATCTTTAAGAAAGTTATGTTAAATTTAAAGGATTTATGCTTTATTATCTCCTAAAGGACAGTATTAATATCTAGCTGCTTTACTGCTGCTAAATATTTTGGGTAGAACTTCTCAAACTTAAGCACATTTTGCTTCTGCAGCTTATCTAGCATAGGTGTGCCTATCAAGCTTTGTTTGAAAGCCAGCTCCAGGAAGCTAAAAATTTCATTCTGATCATATATGTTTGATTGTGAGTAAGCGTATTTGTTTTCAAATATACTTATTCGTTATCTTGGGTTCATTACAATTTCGGTGAATCCACCGAGGTATTTAGCAGTTGTTGTTTATTTCAAAATGTCCAATTATGCCTGCTCCGAAAAGAAAAAAACCTTCTAAGAAGAGCTAACAGACTTCAGCAATTCAATCTGATCTGACATTAATGATATTGTTTAATATTGCTTTTTTATCTTATCTTTCTCTTTATCGGTCCTTTGTTTTGTGCACAGATAGTAATACTTGTTTAGCTATCTGAGATAGTTGTTGGCCTGGTCGATTACAATAACAGTGTAGAAATCTTACTTTTTTACATCTGAAAAGAACCTATTTAATTTGGAGCAAAGTTTTTGAGACATTTCTTTGAATTTTCTTTGTATGTATTAATCCTCTGTCTCCTATTGTTTCTTGGGGGAGGCACTTTCACTCAGGGTAATATAGGGAAATTGCTGAGTCAACTTTTAGTAAAATTGTTGCCAACTTAAGCCTGGCGTTGACTGAAAGTATACAAACAGAGGCAATGATTTGAAAACCTGAAGAACCAAGGGTTTTAGAGTGTCAATAATTTAAGAGCTTGCTGGCTCATGAGAAAAATAAGCAGCATTTATTCCTATTAATTTGGTTATATTTTCTATGCTCATTCTAGCATGGAGATATTTGAATCTCCAAAAAGATAGATATTGGAAGTTGAAGAGGCTAAAAGTCTTCCCAATACCCTTGTTACCTATATGTATTTATCTCCCTTAAATTATTTTTTCTAAAAAGGCTTGTGTTACTGTAGTTGGATTCAAGACAGAGTATTTCTTTTGTAGTTTATTCCTTTCGTAAGTCTCATCGATTGGGATGCCTCCGCCTACTTAATAGGCCTCTAGGAATTATTCGACCTATTTTAAAGTTGATGGTGGCTTTTGGTTGGAGCCCTAGACGTAGTTCAGTTGTTTTACCTCTTCAATCAATTGTCTTCGATACGAATTTTTATAGTGTTTATAGATTTCCTATTTATTCATAGTTGTTAATCTCCATAATACAGTCCAGCTTAGAAATGCTCGTATTTCCAACTGGGTCGGTTCAATACTGACCTTTTACTGAGACATTGTGAAGGGCGCGTTGGCTAGCCTGCGATGAAAACCTAGCATCATGACTCTAAACATTTTAATATTATTGTTGAAATGGCTAGCGGCAAATTTGAATGAAAGCTAAGCTCCATATATAAATATATCTTTTCACCCGCCTAAATTTGCAATTCAGAGAGTGACTGACGGCAAATGATATCAAATTACAATTTTTCTGAATTGTTATGCCTATCTCTCTTTTTATTGCTGGCAGTTCAAGAATGTTCGAGAATAAAAATAATCAATTTGTGGAAATCATACACTGGAGGCACGATTGGCGCTATCCTAGTATACGAAGTGACCTTACGGCAATCCTTCGAAAGCATAACCCAGTGGCTGGAGTAGACCAGAAACTACTCGACGAACTATAATGTGGCTCTGATTATAGAGGCCAGCAAAATCGGCATGAAGCTCGATCGGGAGATCACTCTCCAGGGGAGATAGGTTTGGACAGAACAAAATGAATTCATATTCACTGAGTACTATGCCAATTCCAACCAGAATGTGAAGGCCATATTTGGGAGACTAAGCGAAGAGATAATGTGCAAGATCAAGAGCACAGAAATCGTCATCAATGACCAAAGTGCAAAAAATCTTTCACGGTCATACGATTCATCGATTCCTCCTTCCAAGGGGTGTGACCCATCATCGGCGTCGAGTTTGTCTCCAAAAACATCTCTTTGGGGAAGAGATAATACAACGAGATAGTATTTAAAAATCATTATTGAGTTTTATCTCTTACTCCATCGTTGCAGAAAGGTAATGTCGCTTTATTGCTTTGTTTTCTGGAACTTCTCTCTGCTGCTCCTCTGCCTTATGCTCAGCCCAGATTTCTTGCTGTAAAAGTACCGACAGTATGCAAGGTTAGACCCTTATTTATTTTCGACATGATTGAACTACTTCCTTGTTTGCAGCATAGACTGTTTTTTGAAATACAGGTTGGGCTGTCTCAGCTTTCAGGGTATTTCGCATATACCTTTTCTTGAACTTAGTCCTGCCTGCTTTTATTTTAGGGGTTATGCTCGATGACTTCGCAACAGGTGACTGTTTTTAGTTGTTTTAGTTTGCTCCGCGGCAGGAGTTCTTGGATGGTTTTTCTGAGCTGCCCTTTTGGGGGTTGTAAAATTGATCTTTTCTTCTCAACACAAAGTATAGAGTTGGGATCGTCGGCTATCTTTTTGCAGTGGGGGTTGGGTTGAAATAAGCAACTGTTTTGAGTTAAATTTGCGAGCAAGCGGTCATATCCCCACCCTTTTCTGCTGACTCTCGGATGGTTAGCTGAGGAATAAGTTGTAGGTTAGCGATTGAAGGGATAGATGTGGGAAGACTGATAATTCTAGGAAGTATCTGTGGCAGGTCTCAATGCTATAGGCTCTATAAAAAATAATATGCTGATGCAATCTTTAGCTCTGACTCTTAAAAAACACAACAAATCCTATCTGATAATTTATGTATTTCCGTACAGCAAACCCCTAGTCTTTTTGTGGCTCAACCCTCATCATGATTATCAGTAAACATCCAGGTATGAGTACCTTAATAATCAAATATTGATTATTTCGTACGTTTTTATTTTAATTAAACCAATTCTTTCACCTTTTCCTTATTATCTGTATTTGTAAATTTCGACTTTAGTTATCTTAACTATCATATTTTTTACGACATTTTCTCCGCCTTAATATCATTACTAATCATTTTCATAACCTGATAATTTTAATTCATCATTTGCTAATTCCCATTATACAAATTTTTTCTCCCTATGCCCTCCTATGTTTTTTGCTTTTTTTAGCAAGTGGTCGCTGGCAAGCGGGCTAGTGTTTCATTTTTCCGGCGGTCAGCAATTCCTATACTGTTGTGCTTTGTTGTGTTTCGTGGAGGTAGGGCGATAGGATTGAGTTTGGGGATGGGATAATTACGATTGATAGGAGTGAGAAGCAATTTATCTAGAGTGAGGGGATGGTGAGGGTTAGTTTGCGACGAATTTGGGCTGTTCGGAGTGTGGGTCTGAAGGTATCTTGTTGAAATGACGATTGAATAAAAGTTCTTTAAAATTCCTAACTCCCTATCTCAAACGAGTGCAGGCAATACAGTATATTTAAATAACCAATGAAAAGCTCCTTTATGACTCTCAGCTTGATCTTCCTGATGACTGGGTTGGCTCTGGTCCACAGCCAGGCCACCCTGGTCACCTGCAAGTAGCGCACTGGGGACAGAACTGCCTGCCTCCGATGCCAACACAACTACCACCTCTACTAGGGCCAGTGCTACGTGGATATACCCAACTGCGTTAGCTACGTCTTCGGCAGCATCTGCCGCCAGTGCAACAACGGCCTCATCCTGGTCAACAACGAGTGCTGCGATCGAGTCTGCATGAGCAAAATATACACCGAGGAACAGCATCAGTCCGAAGTCGCAGAGAACAAGTAAGAAGTGCTCAGAAAAGCAGAGGTCGATGGACTGTAAAGGTCAATCGCCATCATCGCCAAGAACTCGGTCAAGTCAGGCCAGAACTACGACATCGTGACCTCAAAGTGCCAGAAATTCGACAAGGTCTTCAGATACTTCGTCGAGCTGCAGATCGACAACAAGCCCTACACCGCCATCAACGACTACAACATCGTCAGCGGCAGCTCAGTGTTCGTGAGCCTGGGCCCCAAAGGATAGGACTCTAAGAACTAAGTGACCCTCACTGAGGACAACATCCACGGCAACGCCATCTACGAAAAGGGATACAAGTTCATCTACTAGAAGTTCGGACTGGAACTCTACGAACTCGAGTTCGCCAGGATGACTGCCTCCACTCTCGGCAAGTCCACCGAGCTCAAGTTCGTGTTCGTGGGCGCCAAGGCCCTGCTCGTCCAGATAATGGTAGGCGAGGCCGGCTAGCCCTACGTGCTCTGGAAGGAAGAGAAGTAGAACATCGCAGACATCCGCGAAGCTGTGGACAACCTCAAGAAGATAGACACCCTCTCCAAGCAGCACAGCTTCAAACAGATCTTCCTGGAAGTGCTCTCCCTCAAGGGCTTCTCCCCCAAGGACGTCCAGATACTCGACATCACCGTCATCTCACAAACCGAGTACTTCTTCATCATCTACCAGCGCATCCTCAAACTCAGGTTCAAAGTCCAGGCCTCCTACAACCCCAAGACATCCGTCGTCACCATCAAGAACATCGAGGAAGTCTACAGCACCAAGCTGCAAGACCTCAAGCTGCCCCAGCCTATGGAGACCAAGCTCATCACCAAGTAGCTACTCTCCAAGAGCGTAGAGGCCAAGGAAGTGTTCGAGTACCTCTACGGAGTTCACCCCTCGTTCAGGCAGAACCTGGTCGAGGGCATCAAGGTGGAGAACGGGCAAGATGTCTCCAAGATACTGGTTATCTCCAAGAAAGACAACCGGGACTACAGGACTGTGGTGCTGAAGGACATCAAAAGCCAGCAGCTGCAGGTGGTGGACGAGGGCTACCTCTCCGAAGAGCACCCCTCAACCACTAGCATCACTCACAACAATGACAACACTCAAACTGTCACCACCAACAACATCGACGTCTCCACCACTCAAGTTCAGATCGTGCTCTTAACTCTAGCAGACAACAACATCGGCGTCTCCCCAGAGCAGATCGAGAGTCTGCAGTACACTGAGGGGCCCAAGTCAGTGGAGTACGTGGCAGTTCTCAAGGACAGCAACGGCCAGCCTTACAAGCAACTCACCCTCCTCCACGACAAACCCACCAATACCACCACCATCATCGATGAAACCATACTCTACGAGGAGATCAAGATCATCAGGCCCAGAACTCAGGAGCCCAAGGTGGTTCCACTCAGCCACTACTCTCGGCCTTAGGTCAAGGACCTCATCGAGCAGGTGGGCGGACAGGTGGGAGAACAAGTGGGCACAAACACCCCCCGCATCCTCAGAATCGAGTACATCAATACCACCGAGGTCACCAAGTACAACTTGGTTGTCTAAAACAACAAAGGACATCCCGTCCACATCACTGCCATCCAACCCAACGGAGAAGACGCCTTCCAAGTCATCAACGTCCAGCCAGATCTCCCCAACACCCTCCAGCAACCACCTGCCCCCCACACCAAAACACTCAAGACAGTCACTGAATACGGGCTCAAGCTGGACTACACCAACGACAAGCAGGCCATCTCTGCCAACCAGAACGTGAATGTCGCCTTGGCCTACCTCACCTCCCAGCAGCCCGACCTCGCCGCCTACGAGGTAGTGGGCGCACAGACCAAAACCTATGTCCAGTACCAGGAGCAGATCCTGCTGCTGAGCAACGGCGAGAAGACTCTCCAGGTGCTGGGCAACGTCGAGCAGAAGACCCTGAGGTACAACTTGGTGGAGCAGAAGTAGCTACCCCTGGAGGCTACCCACCCACAGGTCTCCCAGACCACTGTCCCGTCCTCCATCTACCCCGTGGTGCTCCAAGACAACCCCAACCTCAAATACAGTCAGATCATCTTGCACGACAAGTACAAAATGTTCAAGAACAAGACGCCCAACTCCACCACCATCGAAAGCCACAACTCCGTCGACCTCATCACCTACAACTACGAGGTCGGCAACAAGAAGTTCATAGCCGTGGTCCAGTACGACAAGAAGACTCCAGAGAACACCAAGATAGTGGAAGTGAGCCCTGTGGAGATCACAATCCCGCTCAAATTCGACCAGACTGTGCTGGACAACAAAAAGATCACTACCTGCAACAATCCTGATGAGCTCCAGGCCTAGAACAACCACACCAGACCCGTCTTGAGCAAGATCATTGGAGAGTATCCCCTGCTCAAAAAGCAGAACATCAGCTAGATCACCCTCACCGAAAGCCCCTACAGCAACCTCTTCCAGGTCACCTACTCCAACCCCACCAACAACCAGACCACCACGCTCACCGTCAGGACCACTCCCGACGGCAAGCAGATCACCATCGACGACCTCTCCACCTCCCCCGCCGCACAGTCTGGCCTCACCCTCGCCCAAGTCCCCCTCGTAGTCTACCAACCCCACGAATTCAGCTCTCCCGCTCTGCAAAAGCTGGCAGATGCCGTCAACCACAAAATCAAGGTCTAGAACGTCACGGGTGCTTCATCCCAGACCTACCCTCAGTACACAATCACCAAGCTGCAGATCGAGAGTGCAGGCGAGCCCTACGAGGTGAGCATCCTGGACTCCAACGGCAAACCCGAAGTGCTGGCCATTAGACCCACTTCTCACCACAACGCCACAACTACCCCTACTCAACCATCGACTGCTCCCTCTCACCCCACTACTACAACAGGGGTTGACTGCAACGGCAACCCAGTAGTCAAGTCCACTGACCAAGACTACATCAACAACCTACCAGAAATACTCATCGCCCTGGGCTAAATCAAGCACCTCCAGCCCAACGTGACTGGATGGACTCCTGCCGGAGTGGCTACCGTTGACTACGGCACTGCCAAACTGCTCACCCTGGTCCTGCAAGCACCCTCCTCCCCTCACCAGCTCCAGTCCAACCTCTTCTACGACGAACCCACCAAAACTGCCAAGGTCATCTTGCTGCAGCACTTGCCAGTGACCAGCTCCACTCAGCCTGTTTACTAAACCATCAACAGTCCTTTGTACCCCTCAACCACGGTGCCTGATGTCGCCATTCCCAACCTGGTCAAGGACGACAGCAACCTGCAGGCAGTGTTGGCGCAAATCCAAGCCCTGAACCCCATTTTTGCCAATGTGCTGCCTCAAACCACCCAAATCACCCCTCTCAGCTAGGACGTCACCCAGTACAACGCACTGCTGCAGGCAGGAGAACAGTAGAACCAGATTGTGGTGCTCTTCAACAAAACATCCCACTCGGCCTCAGTCGTCAGCAGCACTCCCATCACCAAGCCCACCAAACCCTACTACACCTCCGAGACCACCACTCCCTCTGGAACTCTCATCACTTCCAACCACGTCCCCCAACTCATCAAAACTCAACACTAGCTGCCGGAGGTGCTGGAGTTTTGCAACCAACTGGTGCCCCTCAATCCCGACTGGAGCAACATCAACAAGGTCCAGGTCCAGCCCTCGCCCATCACTGGCACCCTCATCTACAAGATCGACACCAGTGACGACCACAACAAGCAGTCCATCGAGGTCAGCTACAACCCAGCCACCCAGCAGAAAATAGTGATCAACCTGGTAGTGGTTCCAGTAGCTGCAGCCCGTCATCCCAAGCCAGCACCCCTCGAAGATGTTGCCGTGGAGGACAACCCTGCCGAAGTCCAGCAGTATCTAGACACCCTCCTCAACTCCAATATCCCTCACCTCCAGAACGCCAACCAGATAGCTTCCATCCAGAAGGAACACTCCCCCCACTACGTCAAGACCTACCTCACCGTCCTCAATCCCGCCAACCAGCCTATCAAGGTCACTCTCTTGACCCAGCCTGGCTAGCAGCCCACTGTCGTTAATGTAGAGTCCCCTGAGCCCTCCAAAACATCTGAACCCACCCAGGAACTGGACTCTGTCGACCGAAACGGCAACCCAGTCAAGGAAATCTGTGGAGGTAGTCTGATCAGCAAGCTGGTACCCACATCGGTTTGCCTTTAGGCTGCACTCGCCAAGAACAGCACACTTAAGGACTATGTGGCTGTCTCAGCCAAAACCATCGACTACGGGACAGTCCAGCAAGTCACTCTGCTGCTTTCTGACTCATCAAACCATCTCCTCCAAGTCACTGGCCTATTCAACAATGCCTCCAATACTTGCAGAGTGGTGTCCGTGCGGCCAGCTCCAAGCCAGCCCCTGCCCTCGCTACCCACTGCTGGCTAACAGCCCACTGCTGGGTAACAACCCACTGCTGGCTAACAGCCCACTGCTGGGTAACAACCTGAAGAAGAAGCTGAAGAAGCTAGCCAGCCCAAGCCAAGCTACCCGACCACGACCATTCCCAAGATAGCCATAGCTGAGGTGACCAAGGTGGACAAAGTGCTGTACACTATTATCGCGCAGGTCAAGCAGTCCAACAGCAACTACAGCAACGTGCTGCCCACCTCCACTGAAATCTAGGAACTCTCAGACAACACCAAGAAGTACACCCTCGTCATGGAGACCACCACCTCAACCGAACAGATCGTCGTGCTGTATGATAGCGACACCCGCAAGCCCTAGACCATTTCCGTCAAACCCATGCCACCCTCAGTCGCGCCCTGCTACCTCCAGCAGACCCTCCCCTCAGGCTAAACCCAATACACCTCCAACAACCTCACCACCCTCACACTCAAATTCCAAGACCTCAAGCCAGTCATGGACAAGGTCCACTAAACAGTGCCCGGACTCCCACTCCAGAACCCAGTGGTCAGCGTGATCCCCAAGGGCCCAGTCAACAGCTACGTAGTCGAAGGCTTGCAAGGACAGCAGAGAGTAGTGGTGGAGGTGAACTATGAACTGGCTAGTGGCAAACCCTATGTCACCAACTACCACACCCAGCCAGTGGAAGTGTAAGCCCCCGCTGGCCCAGCCTACACCCCCAAGCCACTCACCCACAACGACAAAAACAACTACTTGCAGCTGATCAGCAACAGCCAGCTCCCAGAGCTTGAGAACCCGCTCAACATCCTCTCTTGCAAGGGCATCACCTACCCTCAGTACAACTAGACCCTCCTCGAAGTCCAGGGCCCACTCAACAAAAACCACTACGTCAAACTCATACAGACCCCAGCTGACGCTGCTCCCAGAGTCATCTACCTCATATCCGCTCCTACTTACCAATACCCCGCCGGTTAGGACGAATCCGAAGCTCCAGGGTAAGAAGGATAAGGAGAGCCAGCCAATGGACAGGCAGGCTAAGGATAAGGAGGCTAGGGAGAAACAGGGTAAGGAGTTGCGCCTGGAAGCGGAGAAGGCTATCCAAGGTCAGGGCAAACACCAGTCCAGACCTGCTCTAAGACCGACGGCAACGGAAACGAAGTCACCGAATCCAACGATCAAAATCACATCAACAAAAACCCTCTGGCCAAGATAGTGCTTGCCTAGCTACAGAAAGAGTACCCCAATATCAAAGACTACGGCATCAACTACCTCAAGTCAGTCAACTACGGAGGCAACCTCGAACTAGTCGCCACCCTCCAATCCACCTAACCTGCAAAACCCGACATCAAAACCATCATCTACTACGACCGGCCCAACAGAGCAGTCAAGTTCTGCCACACATAGCCCCTCGAAATCCTAGCAGAGGCTCAGCCTGCAACATCCAACTAGGTCTACCCCTCCACTATTGTCTCAGAGGCGGCAGTTAACCTGTTGGCCCTGAAAGATGCTGGGTTCAAAGCAGTTCTGGCCAACCTGCAGGGCAGTCAACCCCAACCAAATCTCAATAGTCCCTCACAAGTCCAATAGGCCTTTCGGTTAGAACAATCTCAATAATAATGATGAATGGGCCAATACCAAATCAAATTGAAGTGGGTCTGTTCATTTGTCCAAGAACAACCTGTCCATCTTTTAACCAACACCCATTCATCTTTAAATCAACAATCTACTCGTCTAGTAGCCTACAACCCCTCGTTGCTTGTTGCTGAACTTGGGCTGGGCTGGGTTGCAGGCAGTGGGCAGGAATACCAAAACGCAGTGCCCCTGAGCGCGCAGGTACAGCCGCTGAGCCCAACCACCACCAAATACAACCTAGTGATTGAGGTGGCAGGCAGGAAGCAGTAGAAGGTGTACAC
>Ga0316217_10004705_pt1 | contig 14565 bp, 12 predicted proteins | sample 1anoAmetaG_FD_203633 | JGI IMG/M metagenome (GOLD analysis project Ga0316217, IMG submission 203633) | Freshwater microbial communities from Trout Bog Lake, Wisconsin, USA - 1anoA | ecosystem: Environmental > Aquatic > Freshwater > Lake > Hypolimnion/Profundal zone | place: USA: Wisconsin... | reverse complement strand
GCGGTAGGGGAGAGGCTCATGGTGTCTCGGACCAAGGCGGTCAGCTCGAGGACGACACCCTGGAGTTGCTCGGCCTGGCCGGACATTTCTTCGGCGGCGGAGGCGGACTCTTCGGCGCCGGCGGCGTTGGATTGGGTGACCTTGTCCATCTCGGTGACGGCGGTGTTTACCTGGCCGATGCCGGTGCTTTGTTCCTTGCTCGCCGCTGCGATCTCGGTGACCAGGTGGTTGACCTTGCCAGTGCTCAGCGTGATCTCACCGAGCACTTTGTCGACTTGGCTGCTGATGGACACGCCGCGTTTGGCGGCTTCGACGCTGTTTTCAATGAGGCTGGCGGTGCGTTTGGCGGCTTCGGCGCTTCGCATGGCAAGGTTGCGCACTTCCTCGGCGACGACCGCAAAGCCTTTACCGGCCTCGCCGGCGCGGGCGGCTTCGACGGCGGCATTGAGGGCCAGAAGGTTGGTCTGGAAGGCGATTTCGTCGATGACCTTGATGATCTTGGCCGTCTCGCTGGCGCTCTTTTCGATTTCGCGGATGGCGTCGCCCATCTTGGTCATGGCCTTGCTGCCGGCGTCGGCGGTGGTTTTGGCTTCGTGGGCCAGCGTGGTGGCTTTGCTGGCGGTGTCGGCGTTCTGGCGGGTCATGCTGGCGACTTCTTCCAGGGCTGAGCTGGTTTCTTCAAGGCTGGCGGCCTGTTCACTGGCGCCTTGGGCAAGGCTCTGGCTGGCCGAGGCGACCTGGCCGGAGGCACCGCTGAGCTGGTGCGCGTTGTCTTCCAGCGTGCGGGTCAGGCGGTTGAGGATCTTGGTCGTAGAGCGCACGATGAGGACGCCCAGACCGGCGGCGACGAGCACGGCCGCACTGAGACCCACGACGACGCCAGTCTTGCCCGAGCCGATGGCCGTAGCAATATTCCTGCCGGCCTCTTCGCCGTTTGCTTTGCTAAACAGCAGCAGTGTCTTGGCCGTCTCTTTATATTTGTTGAACACGGGATCGAGTTTGTCATCGACGAGAGTTGCCGCTTCCCCGGCTTTGCCTTGGTCGGCCAGGACGAGAACTTCCTTCATGAGCGGGCGGAATTCGGCGCGGGCCGTGGTAACGGCGGTGAAGAGCTCCCGTTCCTTATCGCTGGTGATGGTGGCCTCGTATTCTTTCAGGACGCCGTCAATATCCGCAGTGTTCCTGGTGATCTTGGCGGCGGTCTGGGCTTTTTTCTCGGCTGTTTCGTTGAGGATGTATTCCAGGGTGCGGGCGTAGTTGACGTTGATGAGGGATTCGAGCCGTCCGGCGGCGGCCGTGCCGGGGAGGGCGTCGGTGACGACCACGCGAGCCTCGCGTTCGATGACGTTGAGGCGGTAGTAGGACAGGCCGCCGAGGCCGGCCGTGATGGCGACTGCGGCGGTAAACCCGAGGATGATCCGTTTGCCGATGGTCAATTGCATGCTGAATCCCTTTGTTAGTTAAAACGCGAGTATGGTCTGAAACGAACACCTGACCCCCAGAGCATCGAATAGAAAAGGGCACGCCGCTATAGGGGTTTACCCTTATGTAGACAAAGATATCCAGAATGGCGATACGAGACGGGGTGTATGAGGGCTCTCGCGCCGGCTGCACGAAAGGAATGCTTGGACTTCCCCCGACTCCTACACTCTTGCGGCGATCACTTCGCGGACGAGGTCGGCGATGCTCTCGACTTCCATTTTGTGCATCACTTTGCCACGGTGGGCTTCCACCGTCTTCTCGCTGACGTTCATCTGTGCGGCAATCTGCTTGTTGGCCAGGCCCTGCACGACCAGGAGGGCGGTCTGCTGCTCGCGTTCGGTCAGTTTGGCCCAGCGTCCATGAGCGCGGTCGTGGGCGGTGCGCTGTTCGTGGCGCTGGCTGTAAAGTTGGAAGCCATGATCGACACGGGCCAGGAGGTCGGTATCGGCGCAGGGTTTTTCGAGCAAATCCACAGCGCCCAGGCGCATCACTTCCACGGCCGTAGAGACCACGGCCGTGCCCGTGAGCACGATGACCGGCAAGATCGAGCCGCGTTCGGTGAGCTTGCGCATGGTCTCAATTCCACTGATGCCTGGCAGGCCCATGTCCATGATCACGCAGCCGGCCCAGAGCGGTTCATAGGCTTCCAGGATTTCCTCCCCCGAGGAGAAGATCGAGACCCGATAGTTGGCGCTCTTGAGTGTTCCAACCAGGTATTCCCGCACGACCACGTCGTCTTCCACGACGAAAACCGTCAAATCACTTGCCATGAGGCGACCTCTGAGAAATGGTTAGCCCGCTAACTAATCGGTGCTAATCAATGATGGCGCCAACGCGCCCTGTGATTATCGGAATTTACCAAGCCAAACTTAACATTTCTATCGTTTGGCGGGCCTCCAGACAGCGGGTTTCTGGTCCATATCGCGAAAGTGGTATCACTACGGGCCTGATTACCGGACGGTCGTATTTTTGCAACGGCCTCAAAAGCCGCCCTCCTGTTGTTCCGATACATCATACGTAGCGGTTTCTTGGTTTTTCAGGCAGCGCCGCGCCCTAAGGATGGAACATGCTTGGAACGTTAAAATCCAATTCGGTACAGGCTCCGGCCAACGACTTTCCCAAGGCGGGAAATACCGAGACCCTTGCTGCCATCGGACAAATGGCCAGCAAGGTTGCCCACGAACTCAATAATCCGCTCGACGGGATTATTCGCTACATCTCGCTGGCCCAGCGAAAGATCAAGGCCGGCCGCGCCGACGGGGTGGAGCGTTATCTCGACGATGCGCAATTTGGCCTCCAGCGCATGGCCGAAGTGCTGCGCGAACTCCTCGATCTCGGCCGCCAGGCGATACCGGCTTCTCCGACGATTCCGCTGCATTATGTCATCGAGCAATCCGTTCAAACGCTCCAGCCACTGGCCGAAGCGCATCGCGTGGCGATTCATCGCGACCTTGCCACGATCGAATCACTGAGCGTGCCAGCGAATCTGTTTCAGGTCCTTACCAACCTGCTGAAAAACTCGCTCGATGCCATGCCCACCGGCGGCAACGTGTTCATCCGCGCCGCACTCGACGGGCCGGCTGGGCAACCCGAGCGATTGATCATTCAGATACGGGATACCGGCCCTGGCATACCTGAGGCGGATCTGCCTCACATATTCGAGCCGTTCTTTTCGCGCAAGCCCCCGACTGCTGAGGCGCTTGGCACGGGCCTGGGGCTCGCGATCACCAAGGAGATTCTGGAGCGCATCGGCGCGGCCATTGCCGTGGAGAATCTCGCGCCCCAGGCGGGGTGTCAATTTACGCTTGGCATTCCGTTAACGTCGTACATCAATCGAGGCCGTCCATGACTGTTTCGTCCTCTACTGAAATGTCTGTCGCCGCTTCTGCGCCTGCCGGCCCGAGGCTCCTGCTGGTCGACGATGACCCGATCATCGTCGATTCGCTTTCTGAATTCCTGCGCCTGGAAGGCTACCTTTGTGACGGCGCCTGCGACGGCGCGCGGGCCATTGAGATGCTCGCGTTGCAACGCTACGCGCTGGTGATTTCTGACGTCAACATGGCCCGCACCAACGGGCTGGATCTGCTTCGAGCCATCAAGACCCACTATCCCGACATCGTCGTGATCATCATCACGGGCTATGGCACCATTGAAAACGCTGTTGAAGCAATAAAGATGGGCGCATTTGAATACCTGACCAAACCGGTCGACGACCATTCCATCCGCACCTCTGTCGAAAAGGCTCTCAAACAGCAGCGTCTGATCTCGGAAAACCAGCAACTCCGTCAGCAACTCGATTTGCGTTTCGGTCTCGATAACATCGTGGGCCACGATTACAAGATGCTCAAGATGTTCGACCTGGTCGAAGCCGTGGCTGATTCCAAGACCACCGTGCTCATGACCGGCGAATCCGGCACAGGTAAGTCGCTGATTGCCCGGGCGATCCATCACCGTTCATCGCGGCACAACAAGCCCTTTGTCGAAGTATCCTGCGGCGCGATCCCCGAATCGCTTTTGGAATCCGAACTCTTCGGCCACACCAAGGGCTCCTTCACCGGGGCCACGCAGGACAAGCCCGGCCGTTTTCTCGCGGCCGAAGGCGGCACGATATTTTTGGATGAAATCAACTCCGCCTCGCCGTCCTTCCAGGTCAAACTCCTGCGCGTGCTGCAGGAAAAGAAGTTCGAGCCCGTTGGCTCCAATACCACTCTCACCGCCGATGTGCGTGTGGTCCTGGCTTCCAATCAGGATCTGGCCCAACTCGTGCAGGAAGGCAAGTTCCGGCAGGACCTTTACTATCGGATCAACGTGGTGAATATCGCCTTGCCGCCGATCCGCGAACGCCTCGGCGACATCCCGTTGTTGGCCCAGGAGTTCCTCAAGCGCCATGCCGAGGAAATGAACAAGCGTATCACCGGCTTCTCGGAAGATGCGATCAATGCGTTGATGCGTTACACCTGGCCGGGAAACGTTCGCGAGTTGGAGAATGTCATTGAGCGTGCCGTCGTGTTGTCCAAGCGGCCGATGATCACGCGTGATGATTTGCCGCAGCATCTGCTCGATCAGCAACCTCTGACCGGCTCGACGCTATACGGCGGGCCGATCAATTCGGCGGCCATGGCCATGGGCTCTGCCCCTATCGACAGCCTGGTCTGGAAACCCATGGCCTTGAAAAAAGCCATCGCCGAACCGGAGAAACGCATCCTCCTGGCCGCGCTGGCCGCCAATAACTGGAATCGTCTGGCGACGGCCGACCAACTGCAGATCAACCGGACCACCTTATACAAGAAAATGAAGCGATACCAGATCGACCACGAGGACACTGGGCCGCAGTGAACATGCTCCCCTTGGTCACGGTCGTCAGACTCTCGACTCTCGCTTGGTCTCGACGCTATAATCGTGCGGAAGGAGTTTGGCCATGACCACCGCACAGCTGGAGTCCCGCCTCGCCGCTCTTGAACAAAAGGTGGCGGAACTTCAGGAGCAACTTGAACACTCCCAAATGATCGCTGGAATTAAACGTGGTCTCGATGCGGCCGATGCCGGGCGCATGGCCCCCGCCCGTGAAGTGCTTGAGAAACTCCGTCGGAAACATCACATCCTGCCCGCATGACCTATACCGTCCTCATCACCGACCCGGCGCAGGAAGAACTCGACCAAGCCTATACTTGGCTTGTTGAGCAAACGCCCCAACATGGCCCCTCCTGGCACAACGGCCTCGTTGACGCCGTCCTCTCCCTCGAAGCCAACCCGGCACGTTGCCCCATTGCCCCCGGCACCGCTCCCTCGCCCGTGCCCGTCCGCCAACTTCTCTACGGCAACAAACAGCACGCCTATAAAATCCTCTTCACCATTCGCAACGACACCGTCTTGGTCCTCCACATCGTCCACGCCGCCAGAGAGCTCTGACGCCGCCCCCAAGGCACTGGCCCGACGTTTTCCGGGCCACCGGTCATTGTTCTTACCCCCTCCGTTCCGCTACACTCAATCCCATGACCACCACAGCCGCGGAACCCTGTCCGCTTTCTATTCTCGTTGTTGACGATGAGGCCAACATCCGGCGGACCCTTTCGCTTTGCCTGGAAGCCGAGGGCCATCGTGTCGTCGGCGTTTCCAACCCCACCGATGCCCGGGCCGAATCCTCCGCCCGCTGCTTCGATCTGGCGTTCGTGGACCTGCGCCTGGGCACCGAGCGCGGGCTCGATCTGATCCCGCAGCTTCGCGCCACCTCGCCCTGGATGAAAATCATCGTCATCACGGCATACGCTTCGATCGACACGGCGGTTCAGGCCATGAAAGCCGGCGCCACCGACTATCTTCCCAAACCCTTTACGCCCGTGCAGGTTAATTACCTGGTGTCCAAGATCGGCGAGGTCCGCTCGCTGGAGACCAAGGTTGCCGCGCTGCAGGACGCCCTCGGTCGCTCCACCCCAGAGGCCGACATCACCACCACCCGCTCACCGGCCATGCAGCGTATCGTGCACCTGGCCCAGCAAGTGGCCAAGACCGACGCGACGATTCTCGTGCGGGGCGAGTCGGGCACGGGCAAAGGCGTGCTCGTTCGGGCCATCCATAACTGGTCGCACCGCGCCCCCAAACCCCTCGGCAACGTCTCGTGCCCCTCCCTGTCGCCGGAACTCCTGGAATCCGAACTCTTCGGCCACGTCAAAGGTTCCTTCACCGGCGCCCTGCGAGACAACCCCGGACGCATCGCCACCTGCGACGGGGGCACGCTGTTCCTTGATGAAATCGGCGATCTGCCTCTGACCATTCAGCCCAAGCTGCTGCGCTTTCTCCAGGACCATGAGTACGAACGTCTTGGCGAAGCAGTGACCCGCCAGGCCGATCTTCGCGTGGTTACCGCTACGAACCTCGATCTCGAGCAAGCCGTGATCTCAGGACGCTTCCGTGAAGACCTGCTCTACCGCCTGAATGTGATTCAGCTGGAAATCCCACCGCTCCGCGAACGGCCTGACGACATCATCGCCTTGGCCGAGCGCCTGCTGGCGTTTTTTGGCCGACAGAATCACCGTTCGTTTCTGGGCATCGCGCCGGCCGCGGCCGACATTCTGCGGCGCTACTCGTGGCCTGGCAACGTCCGCGAACTGCGCAACGTCATCGAGCGCTGCGCCATTCTCTGCCAGGCCGATACTGTGGGCCCCGAGCAACTGCCGCCCAATCTCGCCGCCGCCCCCAATGCCGCCCCGGCCCCCGGCGATCAAATCAGCCTGGAGCAACTCGAGGAACTGCACATTCGTCGAATCCTGGCTAACACCAAATCGCTGGAAGAAGCCGCCACGATTCTTGGCATTGACGCCGCCACGCTATGGCGCCGCCGGAAAAAATACGGCCTGTAACGCAGTTACCAGAAGTAAATCAATCGCCCCCGTTGAACTTATTCATGGCCGTCGTAATTCCCTGGGCCACCCACACGCCGATGGCCTCGACCGCCCGATCCAGCGCGGCACTGACCTTCGGCAACTGCTCGCCCGAAAACGCCTCCAGCACGTACGATTTTTGCGGCACTCGCCCCGGCGGATCGATCCCGATCCGCAGCCGGGCGTAGTCCAGCCCCGTCTTGCCTGACAAAGCCGCCACCGACGACACCGCCCGCTGAATATCGCTTAGTCCATTATGTCCGCCCGCCGAACCCGTGGCCCGCAGGCGAATCGTGCCCACCGGCAGCGCCAGATCATCGACGACCACCAGCAGGTCCTCCAGCGTGAGTTTGTAAAACGCCATCGCCGAGGCGACCGATCGTCCTGACAAATTCATGTACGTCATAGGCTTAAGCAGGACCACTTTCTCTGCGCCCAGAAAAAGATCGGCCGCGAAACCTTCAAAGGCCAGGCGCCAATTGGCGGGCCCATACTTCTGCGTGGCCCGATCCACCGCCATGAACCCCACGTTATGCCGCGTGCGATCATATTGCGAGCCAGGATTTCCAAGTCCGACGATAAGTTTCATGATTCAGGGGCCCAGTGTCAGGAAGAATAGTCTGATCAACGGAGGTGGTATTAAACCACAAATCTGCTGCGCCATCGCGGTGCGTTGCGCGGTTGTCTGCGGGGGAGAAATAAAAAAGCCAGCAGGCGAAATCCTGCTGGCTTTGATTGTTTCCTGTTAAGCGTAGTAAACCGGGGCGGTTTACTTCTTGGCCGGAGCGCCCGCCTTGCCGCCGGCTGCAGGAGCCGCCGCTGCGCCCTCGGCGCCTTCTTCTTCCTTCTTCTTGCCGATGACTTCCGGCTCGGTTGAAGCAACTTCGGCCACGACCGCCGCTACTTCTTCCTTCACCGTCCGGACCTGCGCCACGATAGCTTCCGGATGGTTGATGAGCTTGGCGCCGGCAGGCAGCGGAATGTCCTTGGCATGCAGGATGCCATGGAGCTCGAGGTTCTCAACATTGGCACGCAGCGAGTCGGGGATCTCCAGCACCCGCACTTCCAACTCCAGCTCGATGAGCTGCGTCTCGAGAACGCCGCCTTCCTTGGCACCCTTGGGAACGCCGCGGAATTCCAGCGGAATCTTGACCTTGACGCGCTGCGCCGGGTCAATCCGCATGAGGTCGACGTGTTCGATGGTCGTCTGCAGGTAGTCGTAGCCGACTTCCTTGATCAGGACCTTCTCCGACTTGCCGTTGAGGACCAGTTCGATGATGTGCACGCCGCTGTGGATGACCGAAGTGGTCAGGGCCAGCGGGAGCGTCAGCGATTCGGTCGGTTGGCCGTGCCCGTAAATGACGGCGGGGATTTTGCCTTCAAACCGGAGGAACTGGCTCTTCCGGCTGCCGCGGATCGTGCGGATCTCGGCGGGGATCGGGGTGTTCTTGACGCTGGCCTTGGCCATGGGGAAAACTCCTTGTCTGCCAAACACGGTACTCTCAACGGTCGGATGCCGAAGATAAACTTCGGCGTAGGCCTCAACGGCCCGAAAGTCCGCCATTTACCATCCCGGGTTCAAATAATTCCTGTCGAATGGTCCCGTGATGCCTTCAAGAGGCTCACACGGGGATTGGCCATTGTACAGACCTTGCCGGGCAAAATCATCGTCTTGATGATTATCTCTTGCCGGCCCCGCCATTGGTCTTAAAGAGGCTCGAAACCGACTGATTTAAGTGGATCCGCGTGATGGCCTCGCCGAAAAGCTTGGCCACGCTCAAGATCCGCAGGCGATCGGCCAGGGGCTTGAGCGTGTCACGGTAGGGCACGGTGTCGGTGATCACGAAGCGGTCGATCGGCGCCTTGAGGAGCCGTTCCACTGCCGGGCCTGCGAAAATACCGTGGGTGGCGGCAACGTGGATGGGGCCGCAGCCGTGCTCCTTGAGGATCCGGCTGGCCTCGGCGATCGTGCCGCCGGTGGTGATCATGTCGTCGAACATCAGCACCGTCTTGCCGGCCACATCACCAATGATGTTGGTCATTTCGACCTTCGTGGCCGATTCGCGACGCTTGTCGATAAAGGCCAGATCTGCGTTGAGGATAGCCGCATAGTGGCTGGCCACCTTGAGATTGCCCGGATCCGGGGAAACAATGGCCACTTTGCCCTGCATGGGCTCGGTGCGGAAATACTCCTCAAACACCGGCGAGGCCAGCAGATGATCCATGGGAATGTCGAAAAATCCCTGCACTTGCGCGGCGTGCAGATCCATGGCGATGACCCGATTACAGCCCGCGGCCGTAATCAGATTCGCCACCAGCTTGGCCGTAATCGGGGTGCGCCCTTCGCTCTTGCGATCCTGCCGGGCGTAACCAAAGTACGGGATGACGGCCGTAATGCGGTCGGCGCTGGCGCGCTTGAGGCAGTCGATGAAAATCAGCAGTTCCATCAGGTATTCATTGACCGGCTGACACGTCGACTGCACGATAAAGCAGTCCCGCCCCCGCACGTCCTCCTCCAGCTTGACGATCACTTCGCCATCCGGGAAAACGTCGGTCCGAGCTCGTCCCAGGGGAATGCCGGTATGCCCTTCCTCGCCAATGTTCTGGCAGATCTTCTCAGCCAGGATAGGGGTGGAGCGTCCAGCGAATACTTTGAGCTCATTGGCCAAGGCCATAGGGAATAACTCCTTCGAGAAACAAAACAAAAAGCCCTGAACCTAACAGCTCAGGAGCATAGGACCGCAGCTACGTTTGGAATGATACGTCAGGCGATGACCGCCCGTGGCGCTACGATGGTGCCCGCCTTGATGCGCTGTCGCGCGGCGATACGGGCGTTGCCGCCAATCCAAGTCAAAGGCTCGAGCACAGTATCCTGACCGATTTGGGCTCCAAATTCAATCCAAGTGCGCTCCGGGCTCACCAGCGTGACGCCCGAGTCCATGACCTGTTTCTGAATCCGCGCCTGCATCACCCGGTTGACGTCCGCCAGGTCCGAGCGACTGTTGATGCTCAAAACATCCTCAGGCGGTACCGCCGGCACGGCCGCAACCTTGCCGCCGCCATGCAAGGCAATCTGGACGCTGTCGGTGATGTAATACTCCCCCTTCTTGTTATTCGGCTTGACCTGCTCGAGCAAACTGAAGAGCGCCCCGGTTTTGTACAGATAATACGAGGGATTGACCTCTTGAATGGCCAGTTGCTGCTGCGTGGCGTCGTTGTGCTCCACAATCCCCTGCACCGCTCCGGCGGCATCGCGTACAATCCGCCCGTAACCAGCGGGATTGGGCAAAATGCAGGTCGCCAGGGTCAGCGCCGCGTCGGCCGCACGATGGGTATTTAGCAGCTGCTCGAGCGTTTCCTGCCGAATCAGCGGCCCATCGCCACAGAGCACAAACGTGTGCGAATCGTCGCCCGCCTTCAGGGCGCCATGTTCCTTCATCGCCGCTTGGCAAACCAGGCACGCATGGGCTGTGCCCTTCTGCTGGTCCTGAACGACCCAGGTAATATCGCTCTGACCGGCGTACGTTTGCATGACGGCTTCCTTGTCATGCCCGACCACCACAAAAAGGTGGGTCGTTCCCACCGCCCGACATGCGTCCAAAACGTACGAAAGCATGGGCCGGCCACAGATCTCGTGGAGAACCTTGACCCGCTCAGACTTCATCCGAGTGGCCTTTCCGGCAGCAAGAATAATGGCATAAAGCGGCATAAAAAATACCGATTCTTAAGGACACGCGGGCGAAAAATCGCAAAATTGGGAAAAGCTGGGGGATCAGGATTCGAACCTGAACAAGCAGTACCAAAAACTGCTGTGCTACCGTTACACCATCCCCCAGGACGGCGCGGCCAAAACCGCGAGTGAGAACTGTACTACATGAGGGGGGGAAGGGTCAAACGTCAGACGACATCTTGGCGACAACGGACGGCCAAATGGGGCAAAACAGGAGGTCGCCGATAATCAGGGGCGGGGTCATGCTGGGGGTATGATTTTCAAATGAATCTAAACCTGGCGCGTAAATTCCCCGATGCGTGGAATATCGAGCCAGCTGTTTGCGCCCGAACTCCAAGGTTCTTCTGTCAGGATACACCATGAATATACGCAAGAAAATCCTTTTGGCGGGTGCGGCGGCGGTATTGGTCACGACACTGGGGGCGATCGGGACGGTGTATTGGTTGGCCAAGGCCAATCGCGTCGAGGCGCTGCGCGATGTGATGAGTTCAACGATCAAGCAGGCCGAGATTGTACGGACGCAGATGGAGGCCATGCATAAGGCCAATACGTTTGATATGAAGCGGTTGACGGCGGAGGCCAAGGAGCAAGCTGGCGGGAAGTCGCTGAAAGAGGCGTATGCCGGTACGGCGTTGTACAAGACGGTGCCGATTGCGGCCGCATGGTCGGCCGTGCGCGAGATGGCCGAGGCCCGGGGATATGAGTTTCATGTGCAGGCGGCGCCGGGCACGCAGGCACGAAATTCGAAAAACGCATTCAATGATGAGTTTAAAGGGGCTTTTGACGCCTTTGAACGGGGGCAGGAAGAGTACTTCGGCAAAGATGCCAAGAACGGCAACCTGATGCTGGCGCGTCCCGTGAAGTTGTCGGCTTCCTGCTTGACCTGCCATGGCAATCCCCAGGACAGCCTGACCCATGACGGCAAGGATCCGGTGGGCTTTACGATGGAGAATATGAAGGACGGGGATTTGCGCGGGGCGTTTGTCCTCGAAGCGCCGATGACCAATGATCCAGTGGTCGCGGGAACGATGTGGCGGATCGGGGCTGTGGGATCGCTGATCATGGTCGCGGTGATGGCGATGTTCTGGGGTTTCACCGGCAGGGCGGTCATTAAGCCTTTAGGCGTGATCATCGGGCGGCTTGTGGATGGCAGCCAAAAGACGAGCCTGGCGTCCGGCCAGATGTCGGAAGCATCGCAGTCTTTGGCGCAGGGGGCCACCGAGCAGGCTGCGGCGTTGGAGGAGACGAGTGCATCGCTGGAAGAAATGAGCAGCATGACCAAGAAGAATGCCGAGACCGCCGATGAAACGCGCAAGGTCTCCGAGGGTGCGCAGACTGCGGCCCAGGAAGTGGAAACGTCTTTGGCGCGGATGGGCGTGGCCATCAGCGATATTGAAAAGAGTGCCGGGGCCACCGGGAAGATCATCAAGGTGATCGATGAGATTGCCTTCCAGACGAACCTGCTGGCCTTGAATGCCGCGGTGGAGGCGGCGCGGGCTGGGGATGCCGGAAAGGGATTTGCCGTCGTGGCCAGCGAAGTGCGGGCCCTGGCGTTGCGTTCGGCGGAGGCGGCGCGGAGTACGGCCGAAATGATAGAAGGGTCGATCAAGAGCGCCAAGAATGGTGTGGCCATCAGCACGGAAGTGGCCGAGCGACTCAAGCAGATCACGGCGGCCGCGGGAAAGGTCAACGAACTGGTCGGCGAGATTACCGTGGCGTCCGACGAGCAGGCCACGGGTATCAGCCAGGTCAACAAGGCTGTGGCGGAAATGGAAAAAGTGACCCAGCTTAATGCGGCCAGTGCCGAGGAGTCGGCGTCGGCCTCGCATGAGTTATCTGAGCAGGCCCGGGAACTCGACCGCGTGGTGCAGGAACTAACGACCCTCGTGGGGAGCGTGACGGCGGTGGCCAAGACGGAGCACCCCGTGACGGTTTGACGGTTTGGACATGGAGGGGGGGGATATAGGCCGGCGTTTGGCGTGGGTGGGGCTGGCTGCGAGCCATGGGTTTGCGGCCACCGACGAGTTCCATTGCGAAAAATCGTGATAACTGTAGGGGCACAACCGCGATCGTCTATGCGCGATTCGGAATATTAAGGCTGCTTTAGAAAAATGCGGTCTTTATAAGAGTTCTTGCGATAAAATGTTGACCAGAGCCGTTTTTGGGGTATGTTTCAAGTAGCACAGTTTGAGTAACAGTGCCCCCGCCAAAGGGCGGTCCGAGGCGAGAGAGAGCCGGGATGGACTAGCCGAGAGTCAGACTTTCCCCCCCGTGAATTTGGCTTGTGTCTGTGAGGATGCAGGCGGTGTGAAGAAAACGTGTAGTGTTGCTGCGTGAGGGTGCGTTTTATGGGAAGGGGGCTTGGTTGAGGCGGACTTTTGGGTCCGCGCGGGGTTGCATGGTGGTTGGGAGAGAGAGCGTGGTCGAGTGTTCGGCCCGGTTGGACTACGCTTTGGGCGAGGCTGATCTTGAAACGGGCATCATTAGGTGTGGTTGGGGTATTGGGAGCGGCGGTGGTGGCGGGGGGCACGGGGCGGGCGTGGGCGGATGGGGCGGTGCCCAACTTTGTCATGAGCGGCGGTGGGATCACACCGGCGAACTGGTCTGGCAACCCTGGTGCGGCGCCATACCGGCCGCAGGAAATACGCCGGGCCTATGGGCTCGACAATGCCTCGGGGGTCAGCAATGTGACGTTCAACCATGGCACGATCATGGGGGATGGGAGCGGACAAACCATAGCGATTATTGATGCGTATAACGCGCCAAACATTGTGGCGGATTTGGCGACGTTTGATGCGAAATTCGGGTTGGCTGCCCCGCCGAGCTTTAAGGTCGTCAATCAGAGCGGCGGTTCGACGTTGCCGCCGGTGGACACGAGCGGTGCGCACTGGGACTTTGAGTCATCGATAGACGTAGAGTGGGCGCATGCGATGGCGCCCAAGGCGAATATTGTATTGGTGGAAGCGAGTTCAATATATAACACGGATTTATATGCCGCGGCGAATTATGCGGGGGGGATGGCGGGAGTGTCGGTGGTGTCGATGAGTTGGAGCGGTAACGAATATCCTAGTGAGGGCTCCGGTGATACGACATTCAAACACCCTGGCGTGACCTATGTGGCGGCCAGCGGGGATTACGGGGCGTATAGCACTCCTGATGCGAATGGCCATCCGGTAAATAGCATAGCGGTTCAATACCCGGCGGCTTCAAAGAATGTGGTGGCCGTGGGTGGTACGACTCTCAACCTTACGCCGGCGGGGGATTATTCCTCGGAGACCGGCTGGGGCCACGGTACGAGTAGTTACCTGTTGGCCAGTAACGGTGGCGGGGGTTCTGGGGGTGGGACGAGCGTGTACGAAGGCAAGCCAAGCGCGCAGAACGAGCTGACAACGCCGAGCCTGACGGCGCGGTGCGTGCCGGACGTGTCGATGGTCGCCGATCCGAGCACCGGTGTGTATGTGTGCGATAGTTATCTGGGAGGGGGCAACTGGTACTTAGGCGCTGGGACGAGCCTGGCGGCGCCGATGTTTGCGGGTCTGCTGGCGGTGGCGGACCAGGGGCGGGCGTTGAATGGTCTGGGGTTGTTGGATAGTTCCAATACGTTGCCGTTGCTGTATGGTTTATCAGGGGCGGATTTTCATGACATTACGAGTGGGTCGAATGGGTATTCGGCGGGGCTTGGATATGATCTGGTGACGGGGCGTGGGTCGCCGGTGGGGAATTTGATGATTGGGGATTTGGCGGTGCCGGAGCCGGGGACGCTGGGGCTGGTGGCGGTGGGAGTGGTGGGGTTGCTCAGGAGGAGACGGTGAGCGCGGTACAAAAGTTCAAAAAGTAAAAGTTCAAGAGAGGCGGGGATGAGTTGGCATTACTGAGGGGGAATGAAGCACGACGACCGCGACGAGAGGAGAAAGGCTCCGGCTCGTCGTGGTCGTCGTGCTTTTTGTGATGCTGCTATTGGGCGGATTTGAGGAC
>Ga0316217_10004704_pt1 | contig 14567 bp, 12 predicted proteins | sample 1anoAmetaG_FD_203633 | JGI IMG/M metagenome (GOLD analysis project Ga0316217, IMG submission 203633) | Freshwater microbial communities from Trout Bog Lake, Wisconsin, USA - 1anoA | ecosystem: Environmental > Aquatic > Freshwater > Lake > Hypolimnion/Profundal zone | place: USA: Wisconsin... | reverse complement strand
AGACACAAGCGTGGAAGATAAAAACCAGACACCGGAATTCGCGGAGCGTCTTGGAGTGCGGCGGTTCTCTGCCACTTTTCTTCGGCCACGCTACGTTGTCCATGCCCGCCCAAAACGCCGGAGGGCCGGCGCACTCCAAAACCTGGCGGAGTTTGGTGGCGTTGCTCGGTTTCATCCTTCTGCATTCATCCTTCTGCCTGCGCGCACCGGCGCAAAGCTACTCGATTGACTGGTATAAGGTTGCCGGCGGCGGTGGGACGAGCACCGGCGGCACTTATCAGGTCAGCGGCACTATCGGCCAGCCGGATGCCAGCGGCGCGATGAGCGGCGGCAATTATTCGCTCACGGGCGGTTTTTGGAGTTTGATTTCCGTGGTGCAGACCGCCGGCGCACCGACGTTAACCATCACTCATGCGGGCAACACGGTGATTGTTTCCTGGCCGTATCCTTCAACGGGCTGGACGTTGCAACAGAATGCGAGCCTCGCGTCGGCGATTGGCTGGGCCAACAGCAGCGGCGTGACAGTCAGCAACGGCACCAATTCCATCGTGATCAACAATCCAAGCGGCAATTTGTTCTTCCGCCTGAAGTCGCCCTGATGGCTGGGGGGAAGCATCCCATATGCTATCAGCCGCCCCGGAAAATCAGAGCGGCTTTTTCTGACCGCATGAGCGGCTAAACAAACTTGCCGGGATTCAAAATGCCGTGCGGGTCGAGCGCATGTTTGAGGGTGCGGTGTAGCTTTTGCGATTCCGTGGAAACCGCCTGCGGCCACCAGCGTTTCTTGGCGAGGCCGATGCCGTGTTCGCCGGTGATGCTGCCGCCGGACGCGATCACCCAGCGGAATAATTCATCCAGACATTTTTCGGCGCGGGCTTTCGCGCCGGGCTGATTGTAATCCACCATGACGTTCGTGTGGATGTTGCCGTCGCCGGCGTGGCCGAAACAGGCCAGCTGCAAGCCGTGTTTTTTTTGCAGCGCGGCGGCGAACTTGAATAATTGCTCCAGCCGGCCGCGCGGCACAACGATGTCCTCGTTCAATTTCGTCAGGCCGGTGTCGCGCAGCGCGTAGGAAAATTCGCGGCGGATCTGCCAGATGGCTTCGCACTGCTCATTGCCAAAACCGCGTTCGACGAACAGCGGTTTTTGCTGGCGGATAATTTTTTCCACGGCGGCGATTTCGTGGCGCACGGAACTTTCCTGACCGTCCAGCTCGACAATCAAATGCGCCTTGCAACCGAGGAGGCGTTTGCTGCCGGTGCGCTGGGCGGCGGCGGCGAGGGTGAATTCATCCGCCAACTCCGCCGCGCACGGCAGAAAGCCGGCGGCAAAAATCGCCTGCAGCGCGCGCACCGCCAAATTCATCGAATTGAATCCCACGGCCAGGTTGGCCCGGAACGGCGGCAGCGGAATGAGTTTCAACGTCGCTTCGGTGATGACGCCGAGCAAGCCTTCCGAGCCGACAAACAGCCGGTGCAGCTCGAAGCCGGTTTTGTTTTTGTGCGTGCGGCCGCCGAGCTTGACGATGTCGCCGTTGGCCAGCACGACTTCGAGGCCGAGGACGTAATCGCGGGTGACGCCGTATTTCAAGCAGCGCGGGCCACCGGCGTTGGTGGCGATGTTGCCGCCGAGCGAATTGTCCTTGCGGCTCGCCGGATCGGGCGGATAAAAGCGGCCAAGCTTTTCCACGGCGGCCTGAAATTCAGCGGTGTTGACGGCGGGCTGGACGACGGCGACAAAATCGGCGGGGTTGATTTCCAGAATTTTTTTCAGGCGCTCCGTTGAGAGCGCAATGCCGCCCTGCACCGGCACGCAGCCGCCGACGTAGCCGTGACCCGCGCCGCGCGGCGTGACGGGAATTTTATGTTTATGCGCGAACTGCAAAATCTTGGAAACCGATTTGGCGGAACGGGGCAGGGCGACGGCGTCGGGCTGGTGCGTGGCGAACCATTTGTCGCCGGCGTATTTTTCGAGCGTGGCCGGTTCGAGAAAAATTTCGCCGGGCAGAAGTTTTTGCAACTGCGCCATCGGTTGGGAGAGCTTGGAAACCATTGGGAAATTTACAGGGAACCATGGCCTCAGCGCAAGACGGGCGCGTTGCCGCGTGGTCGCCGCCGCTGGCCATGTCACGGATTCAAGCGTTGGAAATCAATTTGCCGGACGTAGCCCAGATCATTTTCCACGATGATCAGGTTGCCTTGGTTGTCCATCGAGACGGAGCGCAACTGGCCCAATTTATAAATATTCGGCGCATAGAACCATTGCCCGTCACCGGCATGGGTGTCGGCGTAGCCATTGACAAAAATATGGATCACGCCGGTGATATCCACATAAAGCAACTGCGCGCCGTAATCCGTTGCCAGAAAATAGCCGCCTATGGGCGGCTGCCAGACGCCGCGCACGCCGTAAAGCGCATTGGTGGCGGCAAGGCTGCCGTCCACGACGAGGCTGGTGCCGCCGTTGCCGAACAGGAGGGTGCGGGTGCCGGTGTTAGTGGTCACGAGCCAGACCGTGTTGTCGCTCCGGTCGGTGGCGACGAGGTTGGTGCCGCTGATGATAATATTACCGAGGTCGGTGAACTGGCTGTTCAGGTTCACGCTACCGCCACCGGGCGTCCACCGCCGCAAATGACTTTTTGAGGCGTAGTAAACAAGCGATTCATCGTCCTTGACCCATAAGCCGCGTCCGCCGCTGATGCCGTTGGCATCGGTGAACAGGGTGGTCAGCAGGCCGTTGGTGTCCAGCCGGCGCACTTTGCCATTGCCGGTGTCGAGCACATAAACCGTGCCGTCGCCGCGCACCCACATTCCATTCGGGGTGCTCATCGCGACGTTCGTGGCGATGGTGGCCGTATCGGGGCCATTGCCGAGGGCGTGCGTGCCGGCAACGGTATGGATGCGACCGTCCGGCGTGACTTTCAGGACGGCATCGCTGTCTTTATCCACGATGAACACATTGCTGAAATTATCCGCCATCGCAAAGTGCGGGCGTGACAGCGCGGCGTTGGTGGCGTAACCGCCTTCAAAGCCCGGCTGCCAGTAATTCGTGACATCCGCTCCCGGATTGCTGGAGCCGGCGTCGCCGTTGCCGGCGAGGGTGTGCAAAATTCCATAAGACAACACCAGATTGGTGTAAGCCTGCGGCGTGTTGGTGGAAATATTCACCGCCAGCAGCCGGAAAAAGTTATTGCCGGGTGCGGGCGCAACACTGGCCATGCCGGCGGCATTGGTGGTGAAATAATTTTGTCGCGGAATCCAAGCCGTATGGCCGTTGGTGCCGTTGAGCTGGGCGGCGGATTCCACGGTGCAAACCCCGCTCGTGAAAGCATTGGTCCAAGCAATTTGGCCGTGGCCATTGATGGCGCTGATCTGGAAATCAGTTCCTCCGGCCGGCACCGGCACCGGGATGAGGAGCAACAGCCAGAATAACTTTTTCATGGGTTCCATCAAAGGTGGAAAATGCTGCCAGCCGGCTTTTCGGCAACGAGCAAATGAATTGTCATCGGCAACGCCGAGCGCATGTTTTTTCTTTCTTGCCGGCGGTCTTCTCGGCTCGCTTTTGGCCCGACGTCCAGTCGCGGCGTCAGCCCTGAGATTTTATGCGGTCGGCGCGGCTAAAAATTCCTTCGCGTCGGTGGCCTCATCCTCGGGCACCTGCACGCGGATGCCGCCGACGGAGAGGGAATAACCTTCCATGCTCAAGGCAGCGGCTTCGCCGGTGACGAACGGATGAAACTCCGCCGCTTCCAGCCGCGAACGGACGAGATGGGCGGCGGCGGGATTGAACGCGGTGAAAATGGTAACCAGATTCATTTGGAAATTTCCGGTCGCGCTTCGGCAAAGACGATGACGCCCGCGCCGGTTTGCAGCGTGCTTTGCACCTCGGCATCCACCTGCTGGCCGACGTGCGGCTGGCCGTTGTTGACGATGACCATGGTGCCGTCGGGCAGGTAGCCGATGCCCTGGCCCTTGTCGCGGCCTTCGCGGACGACTTTGAGCGGAATGATTTCGCCGGGCAGCAGGGCGGATTTCATCAGGCGGCCAAGCTCATTCAGGTTGACGCAGGAAACCTTCTGGAGACCGGCGACTTTGGTGAGGTTGAAATCGTTAGTGAACAGCCGGGCATTGAGGTTGCGTGCCAGGCGGACGAGTTTGGCGTCCACGCCTTTTTCCTCGGGGAAATCGGTGTCGTGGATGCGGACCTGGATTTTGGAATTGTTCTGGAGCCGGTTAAGAATTTCAAAGCCGCGCCGGCCACGGGCGCGTTTGATGCCGTCGGCGGAATCGGAAATCTGCTGCAGTTCCAGCAGCACGAAGCGCGGGACGAGCACCAGCCCCTCCACAAAGCCAGCCTCGATCAGGTCGGCGATGCGCCCGTCAATGATGGCGCTGGTGTCGAGCAGCAGCAGGTTGTCCGGCTCATTTTGACGCGTGAAGCGGACGTAAGGAATGATGAGGGAAAAATCCTCCTTGTTGCTGCGCATCGCCAGCACGATGCCGATGTAGCCGAAGCCCAAAAATAGACCGAGGCGGATGAGCCAGCGGACTTTTTCATCGGCGTTGTCAAAGAGGCCGGAGTGGTCCACCAGCAGCGCCACCAGCGAGCCGAGCAGCAGGCCGAAGGTGATCGCGGAAAACGCCCGGAGCGAAAAGCCTTTCAGCAGCTCGTCCACGGCGATCAGCATTCCGCCAAAGCCGAAGCCGATCATCATGCCGACCAGGCCGCCGTGATTCAAACCGGTCAGCTCCTCCCGCACCTGGCTGATGGCGTAGCCGCCCGTGATGCACAGCGCGAGAAATAAAATGCGGATGGGCCAGAGCGAACTCATTGCGGATGCCAAAGTGGAAGGTTGCGGTTGGTCCGGCAGACGCCAAGGGAATGCCCCGCCATCAAATGGCGCAACGGTCGAGCCGGTTCAAATTGGGCAAGCACAGTAAAAATCATTGCGCCACAAACTAGCAAACCCGCCGCGTTTTAGCCAGCGCGGCATTTCACTGAAAATCAGCCTCGAAAACGCTTCGCCGGTCGGCTAATGTTGCCCGCGCCACCGCGCATGAATTCCACGCTCAATTTCGAATTGCTGCATTCCCTGGATTTGAAAGTGCTGGCCGTGCAGCGCACCGAGGCGGGCCGCTGGTGGAATTTCAAAAATGTGATTAGTCCGTTCTCCCGCCTATGGCTGATCCTCGATGGACGCGCGGTGGTCCACCACCACGGCCGCAAATTTTTACTGCGCCCCGGCCAATGGCATCTGGTGCCGGCGTTCACGGTTCACGACTGTTTCTGTGCCAGCCATTTCAATCATTATCTTTTGCATTTCGCCGCGCGATTGCCCACCGGCCTTGACCTGTTCTCGCTGCTGGACTGCGAATATCAGATGGCATCGCCGGTCGAGGCAATAACGCTGTTCCGCCGGCTGGAAAAAATTTATCCCGATCGGAAACTGCCCTGTTTCGATCCCGGCCGCGAGGAATACAAACGCTTCCCGGTCCTGACCGAACAGGCCGAGCCACAAGCCGGTGCCGTGGCTGGCTTTGAAGCGCGCGGCGTTTTGACGCTCCTGGTGTCGCATTTTTTGAAATCGGCCCGCAACCACGAGGGCGTTCACGCGCGCGTCACGCGGCAGTTTCTCGCGGTGCAAGAATTTATTCACGCCCACATGCGCCAAAAAATCGCGCTGGCCGATCTCGCCAAAGTGGTGGCGCTGAATCCGACCTATTTCTCCGACCAGTTCAAGCGCGTCGTCGGCGTGCGGCCTTTGGATTATCTGATGCGCCGCCGGATTGAGCGGGCGCAATATCTTTTGCTCACCAGCCCGGCTTCCGTGAAAGAAATCGCCGATGCCGTCGGCGTGCCTGACCCCGCCTACTTCAGCCGCGTTTTCCATCGGCTCTGCTGCGCGTCGCCTTCGGAATACCGTTCCGCCCATTCCGCCTAGGCTGCCGGCTGCGGAAAGATTTTGTCGGCGGAAACCTGTGATTAGTCCAAGTGTTTCATGTCCGCGTCCATGGGAATTATCTTACGCGCATCTGCCGGTTTGCCATCATTTGAGAACAACCGACCAACGATTATTCACATGAACAAATTATCTCTCTTCCACGGCGCGCTGCCCAAAATCGGCATCCGCCCCACGATTGACGGCCGCCTCGGCGGCGTGCGCGAATCGCTCGAAAAACAAACGATGGACATGGCCAAGTCCGCCGCGAAACTGATTTCGGCCAATCTGTTTTATCCGAGCGGCAAGCCGGTCGAGTGCGTTATCGCCGACACTTGCATCGGCGGCGTGGCCGAGGCGGCGGCCTGCGCCGAAAAATTCGCGCGCGCCGGCGTCGGCGCGTCGCTCACCGTCACGCCCTGCTGGTGCTACGGCAGCGAGACGATGGACATGGACGCGGCCATTCCGAAAGCGGTGTGGGGTTTCAACGGCACCGAGCGGCCCGGCGCGGTTTATCTCGCGGCGGTGCTGGCCGGCCATTCGCAGAAGGGCATTCCCGCGTTTAGCATTTACGGCCGCGAAGTGCAGGACGGCACCGACAAGACGATTCCCGCCGACGTGCAGGAAAAAATTCTCCGCTTCGCCCGCGCCGGTCTCGCGGTGGCGTTGATGCGCGGCAAATCGTATCTCGGCATGGGCGGCGTCTCGATGGGCATCGCCGGCTCCATCGTGGACCAACCGTTCTTCGAGGATTATCTCGGCATGCGCGTCGAGACGATTGACATGACGGAATTTCTCCGCCGCATGGACAAAGGCATTTTTGATCAGGCTGAATACAAAATAGCTTTGAAGTGGACCAAGGAAAATTGCAAGGAAGGCAAGGATTACAACTCGCCGCAGACGAAGCGCTCACGCAAGCAGCTCAACCTCGAATGGGAAAAATCTGTCAAGATGGCGCTCATCGCCCGCGATCTGATGGTGGGCAATCCCAAGCTCGCCGAAATGGGCTTCGGCGAAGAAGCCAACGGCCACAACGCCATCGCGTCCGGTTTCCAAGGCCAGCGCCAATGGACGGACGGTCAGCCCAACGGCGATTTTCTCGAAGCCATTCTCAACACCTCGTTCGACTGGAACGGCATCCGTGCGCCTTACATCGTCGCGACGGAAAACGATTCGCTCAACGGCGCGACCATGCTGTTTGGCCATCTGCTCACGAACACCGCGCAAATTTTCGCCGACGTGCGGACTTACTGGAGCGCGGATTCCGTCAAGCGCGTGGCTGGCTACGAACTCACCGGCGAAGCGGCGGGCGGCATTTTGCACCTGATCAATTCCGGTGCGGCGACGCTCGACGGCACCGGCCAGCAGGCAATTGACGGCCAGCCCGCGATGAAACCGTTCTGGGAAATTTCAAAAGAAGAGGCGCAGAAATGTCTTGCCGCGACCTCGTGGCATCCGTCCATCACCGAATATTTCTGCGGCGGCGGCTGGTCCTCGCGCTTCCTCTCGCGCGGCGGGATGCCCGTGACCATGAGCCGTTTGAACCTGGTCAAAGGCCTCGGCCCCGCGTTGCAAATCGCCGAAGGCTGGAGTGTGGATTTGCCGGCGAAAGTTCACGACACGCTCGACCAGCGCACGAATCCGACGTGGCCGACCACCTGGTTTGCGCCGCGGCTCACCGGCCAGGGCGCGTTCCGCGATGTCTATTCGGTGATGAACAACTGGGGCGCGAACCACGGGGCCATCAGCTACGGCCACATCGGCGCGGACTTGATTTCGCTGGCGTCCATGCTGCGCATCCCGGTTTACATGCACAACGTGGCGGCGGAAAAAGTTTTCCGGCCGGGCAGTTGGGCGGCGTTTGGCACGGCGGACTTGGAAGGCGCGGATTACCGGGCGTGCCAGAACTTTGGCCCGCTCTACGCGTGATGATCGTAATTTTTATTGCACCCGGAGAATGTAAAATTGCAGTGGAGTTTTTGCGGCAAATGAATTCGTCGCGATAAGCGAAAAATTTCCGCTCGCCGGCAGAACATCGGTGGCCACCGGCAACCACTGATTCAGCGGCGTGTTCAAGTTGGTGGCGGTCAAAATGAAATAAGTGCCGCCGATAAATCCGTTGGTTGCGTTGAGCACCATGTTTGTGCCGGCGCGCTGAATGCTTGCCAGAAACGGCGGCGGCCGCGTGGTTGGCCCGTTAAACCACCGCACTTTTTTCGCCGTGGCGGTGAAACCGCTTAGAACCGTCGTGGCGCTGCCGCCAGCAAGGGGAATCCGCCACAGCGCCGGCGAATTGCTCCCGGCATCGGACAAATAAATCGTGGCGTGCGCCACATCCAGATCCAGCGCGGTGCAACGCTGGACGCTGCCCGAAGCGGTGAACAGGGTGGTCAGTCCGGAACCGCTGTAACTCACTCGCTGAACGCTGTTGGAGCTTTGCACGGGGGAACTGGCGGTGAAATAAACCAACTGGTTGGTCACATCCACCGCAAGGTCAGTGGGGACGGCATTGGTGGTCGAGGCCAGCGCCGTCAAGCTGGTTCCGGTCAGGCTCAGGCTCCAGATTTTGTTGGTGCCCGCATCGGCGATGAAGATATTTGAGTGCGGAATGTCCACGGCGATGGCCGTGCAGCGGCAAGCCCCGGTGCCGCCGGTAGCGGTGAACAGGGTGAGGTTATTGCTGCCGGTGTAATCCATGACCTGAACGGTATTGTTGTTCTGAATAGTGGAACTGGTGGTGAAATAAATTTTTTGGTTCAACACATCCAGCGCGAGATCGGTGGGATAGTTGGTCAGCCCGCTTTTGACCTGCGCCAGTCCGCTGCCATCCAGATTGACGCTCCACATGGCGTTGGCCGCGCCGTCCACAAAAAACAATTTGCCGTTCAAGCCATCTACTGCCACGGCCGTGCAGCGGTTGATCTTGTTGAGATCAACTCCGGTGGCAGTGAGGATCGTAGTCTTGCCGGTGCCAGCGGTGGCCACGCTGTTTGACGACAGGACGCTGCTGCTGGTGTTGAAATAAATCGGCTGCGCCGGCGCCGGGCCGCCGGCCAGCAGGCAGAAAACCATCAAGCCGCAGATGAGACGCAGTTTTTGCATTGAATTAAAATTTCTTCCAAACCGGAGCAGGCGGGCTTAAATCACATGCCGGGTATCAACCTTGTGATGGGAAAATGCCTGACAAGGCGATGATGAAGTTCACGCACAAGTAGGGTTGAACTACTGGCACCGGTGTGGTGCCTCCGGCGTTTGAGAGCGTGGCGGCATTCATGGTCGCATTCGCCGGGCCGGCGGAATAATTCAGCGAGGTGCCGGTGGATTCAATTGCCGGAAAACCATTGCCGGGACCGGCTTGGTTGCCGCCGCTGGCCACGGCATTGACTTGATGGGTGTGAACGGGCATCTGGCCGGAGCTTAACACAACACTCTCAACACCGCCCGACTGGCCTAAGGTATGGGATGAGAGGCCAGCACCCTGCCCCATGTGAATCGGCACGCGGCTCCGCAAATCAGGCAGCCCAAAAGTGCTTTGTCCATCGCCGCCATAAAACGTGCCGATAACGGAAAACAGGGCTACGTTCGATGAAATGGCCAGGAGTTGGCCGTTGCATAAGGCCCAACCGGTAGGCGCGAAATTGCCGGCGAACATTCTGATTTCTCCAACATACTGGTAAGACATAAATTTAACTTTCGATGATTGATTGAATTTTTACGTTAGTTTTTTGAACGCCCCAGCCACGGGAGCGGGCCGGTTGAACACGGATTCATAACGAACGCTTTCGCCCTCGCGCAGGCCAATCTCGCCGACATACATTTCAAAACGGCCGAGCTGCGGGTGTTCAAATTGGTGAATGGCGGATGGCAGCAGCACCGCTTTCGGGCCGCTGAAGATGAGGGAAAATTTTTCATTGCCTGCATCTCCCGGCAGTCGGTGTCCCGGAACAACTGGCGTGGGCGGCGCAAGCGGAGCCTTGAGCAGTTTGAGTTCCACCCACTCGCCGGACGGAAGGCGAACGCAAAACCGGGTGTTGACCTGGCCGGCGAGCATCGCATAGTCCATCTGCTCGAGCGAAGTGTAACGCGCACCAACATTGGCGAAACAACTGAACGAACTGACCGGTGCCACGGCCAGTGCCGCCACAACGACTGAACAATCGAAAATAAATTTGCGCCGCGATTTCATTTGACCTAGTTCCCGATCACTGCCTCAGTCAGGCTACTATTCAAAAGAATAATATTTAATTGTTGCGCGTCAACCTGTTTTCAGCCGGCAACCAATCATTCGGACGATTGCGCTTGTATCCCAAAGACGGTTCGCTTAGAAAACATGCGCCCGCGAGAGACTATGCCATCCAACCTGAATGCCATTCTCGTCCGCGCCGAACGGCCGTCCGATGAGGTCTTCCTTTTCGAGCTTTATGCCAGCACTCGCCAGGAGGAACTGGACGCCTGGGGCTGGCCGCCGGAAATGCGGAACGCTTTTTTGACGCTGCAGTTCAAGGCGAGCCAGGGCCAGCATCAAGCCTGCCCGGACGCGGAATTTCAAATCATCCTGCTCGACGGTGTGAACGCCGGCCGGATGATTGTCCAGCGCACGTGCGAGGGGCTGCATTTGGTGGACATCGCATTGTTGCCCCAATATCGCAATGCCGGCATCGGCACGGCATTGCTGCGGCGAATTACCGGCGAAGCCGCCGCCGCTAACAAACCGCTGCGGTTGAGCGTGCTCAAAGGCAGCCGTGCCGGACGGCTTTACCAGCGGCTCGGTTTTGTGAAAACCGGCGAGACGGCAATGCGCCTGGAAATGGAATGGCGCGCACCCATCGCGACGGCGGTTTAGGCAAAACCATCCGCCGGCCGCTGCGCTTCCGGTTGTGGTTAAACTTCGTTCAGCCATTTTTGCATCACTGCGCGAAGTTCCGCCGGTGCGGAATCCCACGCTTGGTTTGGCTATCCGCCTCAACCGGCATCGCTGGATTCTTGACGTTCAACTGCGCCGCAGCTCACCGGCCAGGGCGCGTTCCGCGATGTCTCTTCCGTGATGAACAACTGGGGCGCGAATCACGGCGCGATCAGCTACGGCTACCTCGGGCTTGGCCGGGGCGCGCTGATGTTGGGTTTTTCTTCGCTGGCGCGGCGGCCGACGGGATGATTTGACTGTGCTTTCTGGATGACGTGGCTAGCATCGCGGCATGACCAAATTTTCCTTTTGCCTTGCGCTGTTGTGCGGTGCGCTTGCCAGCGGCGTCCGCGCGGAAACGGATTATCCGCTCACCGAAGATTCCAAGCCGCACGCCGGCGTGCCGCAGGGCGAGTTGCTGAAATTCAACTTCAATGGCTCAAAGATTTTCCCCGGCACGACGCGGGAAGTTTCAGTTTATGTGCCGCGCCAATACGATCCCGCCACGCCGGCGTGCGTGTATGTAGGGCAGGACGGCGGCGGTTTCAACGCGCCGGTGGTGTTTGACAATCTCATCGCCAAAAAAGAAATTCCCGTGCTCATCGCCGTTTTTATCAAACCGGGCGTGGTGAAGGCGGCGGAGACAAACGCGCTGGATCGTTTCAATCGCAGTCTGGAATACGACGGTCTCGGCCCGGATTATGCGCGGTTTGTGCTGAACGAAATTTTTCCCGCCGTCGAAAAACTCGCCACCGCCGACGGTCGCGCGATTCATCTTTCGACGAACGCCAACGACCGCTGCATCGGCGGCGCGTCGAGCGGCGCGATCTGCGCGTTCACGGCGGCGTGGGAACGGCCCGACGCCTTCAGCCGCGTGTTCAGCAGCATTGGCACGTTCGTCAGCCTGCGCGGCGCCAACGAATACGCCACGCTCGTCCGCAAATTCGAGCCGAAGCCCATCCGCGTTTTCCAACAGGACGGCACGAACGACCTCAATCTCTACGGCGGCGACTGGTGGATGGCGAATCAGGAAATGGAACGCGCGCTGACGTTCGCCGGTTACGAGCACGATCATGTCTGGGGCGACGGCGGGCACAACGGCAAACAGGCGACGGCGATTTTTCCTGACGCGATGCGGTTCTTGTGGAAGGACTGGCCCGCGCCGGTGAAAGCGGGCGAGAGCAAAAATCAATTTCTGCGCGACCTGCTGATTCCCGGCGAAGACTGGCAACTCGTTTCTGCCGGATATAAATTTACCGAAGGCCCGGCGGTCAACGCGCGCGGCGAAGTTTTTTTCAATGACATTCCGGCGGGCAAAACTTTCAAGGTCGGCCTCGACGGCAAGGTGGAGGAATTTTTGCCGGACTCAAAAAAGGGCAACGGCCAGGCGTTTGGACCGGATGGAAAACTTTATATCATCGCCACCGCCAGCAATCAGATCGTTGTCTGCGACACTGCAACAAAGACATCAACCGTGCTGGCCAGCGACATCCAAGGCAACGATATCGTGGTGCGGCGCGATGGTTCGATGTTTGCGACCGAGCCGTTTGACCGCGGCCCGAAAGCCGGCAACGTGTGGTTCATTTCCGCGAACGGTAAAAAGCGAGTCGTGGACACCGGCCTGAAATATCCGAACGGCATCACGCTTTCGCCCGACCAGTCGCTGCTTTACGTGGACGACACGCGGTCGCGCTGGGTTTACAGCTACCAGATTTTGCCGGATGGTTCGCTGACCAACAAGCAGCGCTATTTTCATTTGCACGAGCCGGACACCGCCGACGACAGCGGCGCGGATGGAATGCGCTGCGATCGCGACGGTCGGCTATACGTCGCGACGCGGATGGGCGTGCAGGTGTGCGACCAGGCCGGTCGCGTGGAATGTATTTTGCCGACGCCGAACGGCCGCGTGGCGAATCTCACTTTCGGCGGCGAAAACTTTGACGTGCTGTTTTGCACCTGCGGCGACAAATTTTTCAAACGCCATCTGAAAGTGCAAGGCGCGCAGCCCTTCGCCGCGCCGATCAAGCCCGCTGCGCCGCATTTGTAAATCGAAACATCAAATTGTTTTGTTTCGAATTGGAATTGGGGCGAGGCGGTGCGGTTGAATTTAGTGCGGTTCAGTTTTGCGGCCGCAGTTGGTAAAGCCGGTATTCGTCGAAATATTCCTTGCGGTTGCCGGGGGCGCGGCGGGAGATTTTATTCCGGTAAAAATCAAACAGCGGCACCAAGATTTTGTCGGCCCACGTTGCGCGGGTCTGGCTCTGGGCGATTAATTTAGCGCCGGCCGGGGCCGGAGTGGCGTGCGTCAGCAGATAAACTTCCCGGTCGCGGGTGGCGAATTCGGAGAGGTGCCGGTTCCAGTCGTCCGGCGCAACCGCCTTACGGTCGAAGGTTTCGGCCATCGGCTGCCAGTCTTTGAGTCCCGCCGGCAACAGGTCCGGCGCAACCACGAGGAGCGCGTGCCGCGGCGTGTGCTGCGCCACCAAGGTTTTCAAGGCGTGTTCGCCGCGGCCATTGAATTCATCCAGCGCCAGCCAGAAGCCGAGATAGCCGAGCAAAAACAGTCCGACCATGCCGAGGGTGACGTTGCGAAACCAGCGCGTGGCTACGGGGTTTTCGCCCGTGAGCAGTTCCAGCGAAAAGACCAAACCGAGGCCAACTTCGCAAACGGCGGTCCAGGGATGATGGGCGGTGTAATTGCGCAGAGTGAACACGGCGGCGATGCCGGCCAGCAACGGCCACGGCGCACGCCGCCAGTCGGAGCCGCGGCCATTGGTGAGCAGCAGCGCCACACCCGCAATCAAAACCGGTAGCCAGCCCACGAGATTCACCGCCGTGATGCGGACAAAGGCTTTGCTGAAAGTCATGCCGGCGCGGTCATAGCCGAGCGGTCCCCAGAGATAGGAATTCCAGAAGTCTCCCGAATGCATGCCAGTCGAATGTTTGCTGTGCATCGAGACCGCCAGCACGCCGAGACCGATGGCCAGCGCCACGGCAAAATAGCCCAGGCATTTTTTCCAGTCCGGCCGCTTGCAGCAAACATAGACAGCGGCAATGCCCAGTGGAAACAGGGTTGACCAGTTGAGCAACATGAACAGCGCCAGCACGGCCAGCGCGGCCAGCCGCAGCGGCAAACCGGTTTCGCTCCGCGCCAGACAGCCGCCCGCAAAACTCATGGCCGCGATGCCGAGCATCGCCGGCACGCCGATGGTGTCCACGTCCACCAGGTTGTTGATGAAGGCCGGCGCCAGGCAGACGGCGACGGCGATCAGCACGCCGCGCAACCCCGCGCCCAGCAGCCAGAGCAGCGCCGCATAGGTCAGCGCCAGCACGGTGAAATCGTAAAGCAGCCCGTCGCCCGCCGCCGCGCCGGGCAGCTCCTTGAGCAGATACGGAATGATCAAAAAAGTCGGGCGGTGACCGGGGTAAATATCCTTGGCCTCGCCCGCGTCGAGGCCGCCGGGATTGGTGACGAGCTGGCCGCCGAGTCGCCAGTAACCGTTTTCATGCCAGTTGTGCATGACGATGGTGGGCCAGCCGTTGTCGCGGCGCGCGGCAGGCATTTGCGCATAGACCAACAGGTGCAGCGCGGCGAGCAAAAGGAAAACCCCGGCGGCGCGAAAATAGCGTGAGTTCACGGGTGTTTGGTAGGTTGGGAGGTGAAATGAGTCAAGCAGAATTGATTTCAGTGTCCGAGCAATTCACGGTAAATCTCGATGTGCCGCTGCG
>Ga0316217_10004703_pt1 | contig 14568 bp, 11 predicted proteins | sample 1anoAmetaG_FD_203633 | JGI IMG/M metagenome (GOLD analysis project Ga0316217, IMG submission 203633) | Freshwater microbial communities from Trout Bog Lake, Wisconsin, USA - 1anoA | ecosystem: Environmental > Aquatic > Freshwater > Lake > Hypolimnion/Profundal zone | place: USA: Wisconsin... | reverse complement strand
TTCCCGTACTATCCGAAGTTCACCAGCACCACCAGCACCGATACGACGCTGGCGGCGAACTATACCTGTACGAAGCTCGACGCGTACATCAACCTCAAGTAGTCTTTCCCGCACTTGGGCGTCATTCACCTGACGCCCAGGTGTTTTTTTCAAGCATCCGATCTGCCCAACCAGCGCCCGTGTACTTCGGGCGTTGTGCAACGGAAGCAGAGGGCAGACCTGGTGTTCTTCATGGCGCGGGAATGCGGTCCCGCGCCATTTTTCTTTTTCCGGCGCAGCCGGAATCCTCCCCGATCCCGGTCCGGGCGTTGATACCTCGCGGCACCCCGCCCCTTGAATGGTTCTTCGATTGAAATTCCAGCCGTACTGATGAAGCGGTCAGTGGACTCGCGGCGCCATCGCGGTGGGCGCCACCGGAACCAGGATGGTGCGCGGAAAAACGGAGGGAACGGGACCCGCCACCGGCCCCTTATTTCCGCTCGAAGCGGTCATCGGCGACGACCCCGGCAGGACTCCTCTGCTCGTACCATCCCACGCGCGTCACCGCGAAGTGATCGAAGGCCGGCACATAGGGCTTGATGTCCAGCAGCGGCGTTCCGTCCAGCATATCCACATCGGCCACCAGCAGACGGTTCTGCTCCACCCCTAGCAGGCGGACCGCCGACATGCCGATGCAGTTCGGTCGCGCCGGCGACCGGGTGGCGAAGATGCCGCGTTCGGTCGGGTCAAGGTAAGGCTTGACCAGCAGTTGCGGCGCCGAGGCGCGGTCGAAGTAATAAAGAAGCCACAGCCGCTCCAGGCCTTCGATGTCCTTCAGGCCGGCCGCATATTGCGCCTCCAGCTCGACCATGCCGCGTGCCCCATTGGCTGCCGCGCTCTGAATCGGCGTTCCGCTGGATTGCTGAAACGGGGTTCGGATGATTCCAATCGGCTGGATTTCAATCGGTAAGATCGGCAACGCTTTTACTCCCGGTTTCCATGGCGGCCAATGCTGGGCGGGCTCATAAGCGATTCTGCGCCGCCGCCCGGTGCCTTGTGAAGCCCATAAAAAAGGGGCGTCAGCCCGCCGGCTGACGCCGCCAAAAGAGATGGGTACCATTCACAAGAGCAACTCTAATGGAGGCCGGAAACGGCTGTCAATTAAAAAAAACACTGTCATTTAATAATGACGATTGTGCGGCAGGGCAGGGAATCCACGACCCTCCCCGCTACCCCTTCCGATTGGCCCGCAGCGCCTCCCGCACCCGCTCCGGAGTCATGGGCATATGCGTGACCCGCGCCCCCGTGGCATCGCAGATGGCATTGGCGATGACCGCGCCCTGTGTGATGATCGGCGGCTCGCCCAGGCCGCGTGCCCAGACCTCGGGATTATCAATCAGCGTCACGTCCATCTGCGGCAGCCAGGAAAAGCGCGGAATCTCGTAGCTGTCGAAGTTGCGGTCCAGGACCTGGCCGTTTTTGAAATGCATCTCCTCGGTCAGAGCGTACCCCATGCCCATGATCAGCTGACCTTCGATCTGCTGCCGCGCCCCCTCGGGATTCACGATCAATCCGGCGTCGATCACGGTGGCCAGCCGCAGCACCTTGACGGTGCCGGTCGCCTCATCGACGGCCACCTCGGCCATGGTGGCGATGCGCGTGTCATACATTTCGCCGCAAGCCACGCCCACGCCGCGGCCCCGCGCTGGTTTCGGCTTCCAGCCGAAGCGCCGGGCAACCGTCTCCAGCGCCCGCCTCGTGCGGTCGTTTTTCTTCAGGTGCTGCAAGCGGAACTCAACCGGGTCCACCCCCAGCCGGGCGGCCAGAACGTCCATGTGCGATTCGCGGGCGAAGGTGTTGGAACTGCTCGAAGGTGCCCGCCACGGACCCACGCGGAAGGGATGCAATCCCGGCGGGTTGCTCTCGTCGGGTGGCATCCATGTGCCCACCGCGCGCACCCGCTGGTGCGGGATGTCGTAGAAGGTCTCCGGACTCCGCTCGCCGGCGCAGAAAACGGTGTGATCCCAAAAGGCTATCCGACCCTCGCGCGTCACCCCGGAGCGGATGCGCATCAGCGCCGCGGGACGGAAGACGTCGAGGAAGAATTCCTCGGGCCGCTGCCACATCAACTGGACCGGCTTGCCCGCCGCGCGCGCGATGCGGGCCGCTTCGATGCTGTCCTGCATGCCGCCGGCGCTGCTCTTGGCGCCGAAGCCGCCGCCGATGTATGGGCAGATGATGCGCACCTTGTCTTTGGGTACATTCAGCGCCTTGGCAACGGCGTCGCGGGCCATGAAAGGCACCTGGGTCGCAGCCCGAATCGTCACTTTGCCGTCTTCCCACACGGCCAGCGCGGTGTGCGTCTCCATGGTGGCGTGGGCCACATAGCTATTGGTGTAGCTGCCCTCCAGCACGGCCTTGGCTGGTGCATCGACCGAGGCCAACAACTGTTTCTCGCCTTCCCCGACGCTGCCGACCTCGTACGCCACCTTCAGCAGCGGCTCAAAGGTCGCGATGTGCGCGTAAATCGTCTTGTCGTCGAGGCGGTTCGGCGAAGGCTCGTAGTCGGCCTTGAGCAGGCGCAGCGCCCGTTCGGCCATATCGGGTTGCGGGTGCAGGACGGCGATCAGATCGCCATCACGCACCAGTTGCGCGCCGGGGATGGCTGCCAGTCCGCTGCTGTCGAGACCCTTGAGCTTCGCGCCGTGCGCCGGAGGCCGCAGGATGCGGGCAAACACCATGCCCGGCAGCGCGAAGTCGGCCGCATATTTCGCCCGGCCGGTGACTTTTTCCAGCCCGTCCTTGCGTGGTGCCGGCCTGCCGATGATCTTCAGGGCGGAGATCGCCTTGGGCTTCACGCCCGTTATGTGCTTCTCGATCCGCTGGCCCTGGGCCAGCTCCGCGTAGCGGATGGACTTGCCCTGCGCCATATCGCTGATGACGCCATTCGCGACCCGCAACCGCTCCACCGGCACATTCCAGCGTTCCGCGGCCATCGCGAGCAGCACCGCCCGCCCTTCGGCGGCGGCTCCGCGCACCAGCGGTCCGTATACGGACATGCCCAGCGCGGCAAAAGTGCCGAGGTCCCATGGGCAGAGGTCGGTGTCGCCCATCACCACATCGACGGCATCAAACGGCACGTCCAGCTCATCGGCCGCCAACTGCGCGAAGGCGGTCTGCGCGCCCTGGCCAATCTCGACCTTGCCCACCAGGCAGGTGACGCGACCGTCGGGGCCGATGTGCAGATAGGCGTTGAAATCCTTGGCGAACGGCAGCTTCGTGAAGTCCTGCGCCGCCAGCTTCTCCAGTTCCGGTCCGGCAAAGCAGATCAGCAGTCCGATGCCGGTGAGTTTGAGAAAATTCCGGCGGCTGAATCCGGATGAATGGCCCGCTTCCGGCTGCGTGAGCGAACAGTCCTCGAGTAGCATCGCCGCTGTCCCCCTTCTGGCTTGTGGTCAAAGACGAGTCCTTCGAACGCGAAGAATAGCGGAAGCATAGTACACCCAACCGCCGGCTTTCGAGCGGCCTTCTTGTGCACCGGCAAACTGGCTCCAACCACCCTCCCGCTGGGCGGTCAACCGCACTGGGGGACGCCAACTGTTAGACTGGGCAGCCGGGCATGAATACTGGGTTGCCAAATCGCTCTGCGCGACTGCGGGTGGGCGGCTACTTTGATGGCGGGCGCTGCCACCAGGGCCCCTACCTGTTCACGCTGCGGTCGGGCAAGATCGCCAGGATCACTCCCGTCGCCGCCGGCGAGCCGCTCGACTGCGAGTTCCTTCTGCCCGCGCTTACCGATTGCCACGTACATTGCTTTTTGGACGGCCGACTGACGGATGAACAACGTCGCAAGCAGCATCTGGCGGGCGGATTCGATGCGCTGCTGCAGACGGCCATGGCCAACGCGCAGGCGGCGGTGCGATGCGGCATCTCCTTGCTGCGCGACGGCGGCGATCCATACGGCGTGAACGATGCCCTGCGCGAGCGGCTGCGCGCTGAAGGCGACCCGGCGCTCAAGTTGCGCTCTCCGTCCTTTGCCTTGCACCGGCCCGGGCGCTATGGCGGCTTCCTGGCTCGCGCCGTCGCTGACGACCGCGAACTGGTGCCGCTGGTGCGCGAGCTGGCGCGCCACGCCGATGAAATCAAGGTGCTTTTGACCGGGCCGATCGACTTCGAGGCGCGCGCCGTCAAAGGCCAGCCGCAGTTCGATCTGGACGCGGCGCGCACCATCGTCGAAACCGCGCGCCAGATGGGCAAGACGGCCTTCGCCCACGCCAACGGCGCCGAAGGCATTGCCCTGGCCGTCGCGGCGGGCTTTGCCTCCGTCGAGCACGGCTACTCCATGGACGACGAAAGCCTGCGCGCCATGGCCGCCGCCGGCATCGCCTGGACGCCCACACTCGCGCCCGTAATCGCGCAGCGCGACCTCGCGCTGCAGCGCGGAGAAGCGCCGCTGGCGGCGGCGCTGGATGAGATCCTGGCGCGCCACGCCGAGAGCATGGCGCGGGCGGTGCAACTCGGCGTCGCCCTGCTATGCGGCTCGGATGCAGGCAGTCCCGGCGTGCCCCATGGAGAAGGTCTGCTCGCGGAAATGGCGGCGCTCTGCGCCGCCGGGGTTCCGCTCGATTCTGTTCTGCGCGGAGCCACCACGGTTCCCCGCGATCGCTGGGGAGAGCCGTCGGCAAGGCTCGTACCCGGCGCACTGCTGGACGCCGCCGTGCTCGACAGCAGTCCGTTCAAAGCCGCGGACGCACTGCTCACGGCGCGTCGCTGGCAACCGTAGCGGTCAGTCCAGCCGCTCGCTGCTGGTCGGAATCGTCAGCCGCCCGTCCGCCTGCAACTCCAGATCGAACCACCACTTGTCGGTCTTCTCTGTGGGCCGGCCGTAGCCCTGACGGCGCAACTGCTCGGCGTGCGCGTTCACTTCGGCGCGCAGCTGATCCATGTCTCCGTCCCATCCCGCATAGTGTTCCGGCGAAACGTCGGGACGGTTCCACGGACACAGCGCGGTGCAGCGTCCGCAGATTCTGCCTTTGGTGTTGAGGATGGCAAAGCTGGTGCAGCGCCGCTCGTCCAGCTTCCAGGTCTCGTAGCCGTTGTGTACCGTTTTGTCGCCCGCCGGAATGGCGTGCGACGGGCACTGCTCGGCGCAGAGTTTGCACGACTGGCAGTACGCCTGCAATCCGAAATCAATGGGCTGGTCGGGCACCAGCGGCAGGTTGGTCAGCACGGCGGCGGCCTTGAAGTTCGCCCCGATGAAAGGATTGACGGCGATGCCGAGGCGGCTCACCTCGCCCAGTCCGCTCTCGATGATCAGTTGCGGCATCAGCGTCTGGTAGTTGAACAAATTCGACGCCTCGGACTCAAAGCCCAGGCGGCGCAGGTAGTTCGCCATCGTCTCCGTCTGGCAGGCCAGACGCTGGTAGCTCTGGAAGCTTACGGCGCCGAAGATCCAGTCGTAACCGCTCGAGGCATGAACGGTGCTCGCCATCTTGCGGCACAGCAGCACCACTGCGTATTCATAGCGCGCCTCGATGGGCTCGCCTTTCATCGTGTTGGTGTACATCGCCGATTCGGGCACGCGGCAAATGCCCGCCATGTCGGCGCCCATGAAGTACGCCATGCTCTTGATGTGCCGGGTCAGCACCCGTGGATCATCAGGGATTGGCGCCCGCTCGGCGGCCACCGGATTCTTGACGATCGAATTGATGTGCCGCTGCACGGAGAAGTAGGCGGCGTTCAATGGTTCGGCGTCATTGAGCGAACGCGCGCGCGCTTTCACCGCCTCGCCATAATCGCCGCGTACGGAGATGGCCAGAGCCTGCTCGCGCGGATCGCGCCGCGCAATCGGACCGACGTAGGCATTCGTAGGCTTAGCCACGCGCTTCAGCTTTTCCAGCGGATAAGGACCGAGCGGATCACTGCTGCGGAGGATGTCGCGGTACTTGAGTTCGTTCTGCATGAGAATCCCTCGGCGCGGCCGGCCAGCGTTCCCAGCCTGAAGCACTCCTCAAAGTTCAGGCCACGCCGCGCCAGGTTTGGCGGGCGTCGCCATCCTTAACTCGCGAGCGGTTATCGAGCCGTAGCCGCTTCCGGTTGCGGCGGCGCTGCTGGCTTAGCCCGTGGCGGGAACTTGTAAGCTCCCAGCTGCGGGAAAAGAAGAACGGCAAAAATATCGAAGCCCAGGAACAGCGTGAAGCCGGGATTATAGTTGTGCCACCACTGGAAGCAATAGCCGAGGATGCTGGCGCCGGCGGCGTTGGCCATGATGGCGCATCCGAAGATGAAGCCGTGAATGGCGCCGAAGGAGCGCAGGCCGAAGTAGCACGGCACGATATAACCCACCAGGTTCAGGTATGCCCCCGCGCCTCCCGTCAGCAGGATCAACCCGAAGATCGGCGGCAGCGCCTTGGTCAGATAGATCGAGATGCCGAGGAAAGGACAGAGCAGGAACAGCACCCCGGCATAGCGCGCCTGCATGTGGTCCATGATCCAGCCCGAGATCAGGCGGCCGATGATCAGCGCCATGCCGCCGACCGAGACGATGGCCACGGCGTCTCGCACTGCCATTCCGCGGTCGGTCAGCAGCGGTACGGTATGAATCACCGAGCCGGTGATTGTGCAAGTGCCAAAGAAAAACGCCAGCGCCAGCGCCCAGAAACGCCAGGTGCGGATGGCTTCTCCGAAATCGAGTCCCGGCACCACCGCGCTGGCGTCCGCGACGCCTGCTTTCACCACCGTCGGCTTCTTGGCCTGCGCGCCGAACAGCAGCGCCACCGGAATGAAGCCCAGCGCGAGGATCGCGCACGCCAGCCCGACGTAGCCCCAGCGCCAGCCGAAATTGCGCAGCAGCCAGCCGGCAAACGGCGGAACCAGCGCGGTTCCTAGCCCCGTGCCGACTAAGGCAATGCCCAGCGCCAGGCCGCGCTGCGTGTCAAACCGCCCGCTGACCACCTTGGCATAAGGCGTCGGCGTGCTGCCGGTGCCCACAATGCCTTGAACGGCGAACATCAGGAAGAGCAGGCCTACCGAGGGTTGCAGCATCGATAGCGACGCCGTGGTCAACGCGAACAGGGCGATCGTTGGCAGCAGCACCGGCCGCACGCCGTAGCGGTCCATCAGCCGCCCGAGGAACGGAATCGCCAGCGCGGTCGTGATGTTGGTCAAGCCGATCGCCGATGAAACCACTCCGCGGCCAAATCCAAACTCCTGTGCGATCGGCTTCAGGAACACTCCGGCCGCGTAAACGTTGATCGCTCCCTGCCCGGCGGTCAGCGCCAGCAGCGAACCCACCACAGCCCACCATCTGTTCTTAAACAATCTGGTCTCCTCCGGACGAAGTTGCCCAACGGCCTCTCTGGGCCCTGCGGCCAGCATTTTGCCCAAGGCGAAACGTAAGCCTCGCGTGCATGCTATGCCTTGAAAGCAGAATGCCGGAATTGTAGCGTTGCTGAGGGGATTTGCAAGCGAAACAATAAGCTAACCCAGGTCTGTCATACGTCTTACCCGCGTGGCTCTCGGCGGGCCGCCCGCGGGCGGATCAATCCAGCCGGGAACCGCTAGCTTCCGCCGACGCCGCAGCGTTTCTTGCCACGCTGCACTAGAATCGTCGGAGGAGCGAAACCATGGTGCGCAAGATTGATCCACCGAAGGCAGCCGCCGGGCCCCCGCCGGCTGCTGCTGCTGCAAAAGAGAATGTCTCCGCACCGCGCCCCCGGCGTACTCACTGGGTTTGGCCGCTGGGCGTGGCGCTGGCCGGAGTAGGAAGCGCCGCGGCCTACCTGCTGCGCGGCTGCTGGCACACCCACATGAGCTGGCCGACCAGTGTGGACGACGAGTTCTCCTGCCAGGTCTGCACCGCGTGCGGCATCAAGCGCCTGTATGACGTCAAGAGCTTTCACGCTTACGGCCCGTATGGCTACGACGTGCATGAGTTGATCGCCCGGGAGCGGGTGGCGCGCATGCGGCGTCGCCGCCAGCATGAAGAGGCGGTGGCGCGCCGCTTGGCCAACGCCCCGAAAGCGAAGACGCCTTCGAACGAGAAGGAACCTCCCCTCTAAGGAGTAAGACCGGCAACGTGGCCACGCCCGATCATTCCGTGCGCGGTAAGCTCACCGCTCATTGCCGGCGGCACACCTTGCTGCGCGCCGGAGACCGCCTCGGGGTAGCGGTTTCCGGCGGAGCCGATTCTGTAGCCCTGCTGCGCCTGCTGCTGGAGCTGAGGGCGGACTTCGGCCTGGTGCTCTCCGTGGTGCACTTCAATCACGGGATTCGCGGCGAAGCCTCCGACGCCGACGCCGCATTTGTCCGCACGCTAGCCAACACGCACGGTCTGCCGTTTCATCTGGGCGGCGACGACGTTCCGCGCCGCGCCCGCGAGTGGCGCCTCAGCCTGGAAGCGGCCGCCCGCCGCTCCCGCTACGCCTGCTTTCGCCAGTTGATCGCCGACGGGGAAGTCTCAAAGGTCGCCACGGCGCACACGCTCGATGACCAGGCCGAGACGGTGCTCCTGCGTCTCATCCGGGGAGCCGGCACACGTGGCCTGGCTGGAATTTATCCCCGGATCTCGATCCCTGATGCCCCTAGCGCCGACGCCGTCGCAGCGCCGGACCTCCCGCCGGGGGAGGGCGCGACCGCCGAGATCGTTCGCCCGCTGCTGACCGTTAGCCGCTGCGAGGTGGAGCGCTACCTCGTTGAACTCGGGCAAGCCTGGCGCGAGGACGCCAGCAACCAGGATCTGCGCCACACGCGCAACCGGGTGCGCCACCGCTTGCTGCCGCTGCTGGAGCAGGAGTTCAATCCCTCGATCCGGCAGGTGCTGGCCGATACCGCCGAGATTGCCCGGGCCGAGGAAGCATGGTGGGGCGAATCGCTGGCCGCCGCGCCGTCGCCCTTGATCGAGTCGCCCCATGCCGTCATGGCGGTGAATATAGAGCAATTGCTGGCCTCGCCCCTGGCACTGCGCCGCCGCACTCTGCGGCAGCTGCTGGAGCGATTCCGGATTCCCCCTGAAGCCGGCTCCTTCGAAGCATTGCTCAATCTGGCGGAGTTGCCCAACGGCTCGCGCTTGGAACTGCCCGGGCACTGGCTGGCCGTGCGGGCCTCCGCCGAGCTGCCGGCCTCATCCGTAGCGCCGGGCACGGCTCGAGCGCGCGCCGAGCGCCTGGCCGACGGACGCTGGCGCGTGCCGGTGCTGCTGCTGCAAACCGCCGCGGCCCTCGCCGCGACCGGAGATTTTGCCTATCCCTTTCCCGTTCCGGGATCGATCTTCGTGCCGGAGCTGAGGGTTACCTTCACGGCATTGATGACTGGCTGGAGCGCCGAGGCGCGGGCGTATAATCCTTGCGTGCTGTCCGCCGGCCACGCAGGGGAGCTCCTCGAGGTGCGCAACTGGCGTCCCGGCGACCGTTTTCATCCCGGCTCGGCCAAATCCGTGCATAAGGTCAAGGAACTGCTCCAGTCCAAGCGTATTTCCGGGCCCGAACGGGCCGCCTGGCCGGTCATCGTCAATGCCGCCGGGGAATTGCTCTGGATGCGTGGCTTCCCGGTGCCGGGTCGTTTTGCTCCTGCCTCCGATGCCGCGGAAGGCATCCTTATCGAGGAGAGGGGTTCGTAGCGGACGCGCCGGCCCGCAGCAACTGTGAATCCTCCCGCCCCTGGCAAGTGTCTATGTATAGGTAGCCTTGAGGAGGGTCTGGGCTTTCTTAGGCTGAATCGCGCCTCCATGAATGTGCCGGGGTGTTTTTTCGGCGGTGGGGACGGGGATTACTTTCGGGTCAAGGGTTACAATGAACAGATACCCCCGGCTGGGTTGCAGCCCCATCAAGCAGGGTTGCCGCAGGGACGTAAGCCAGGGTGGCTGCGCCAGGCCCATGTGGCCTCGCGGCATAGGAGTCTCATAGGTGAATTCGACCGTCAAGACCGTAGTCTTTTGGCTGGTGATCGTGCTTTCCGGCATTCTGCTCTGGCAGGTCGTGAAAGCGGGCGGCTCCGGCACGAAAGAGCGCGAGATTAATTTTTCCGAGTTTGTGTCGCAGGTGAACCAGGGCAACGTCGCCGAGGTCACGGTGGTGAACCAGGACGTGCGCGGCCATTACCGCGCCGACAAGGTGAGTTTCCACACCGTCGTTCCGCCCAACTACTCCGACATGTACAAGACGTTGCAGGACAAGAACGTCAACATCACGGTCAAGGACGCGCAAGGCGGCAGCTGGCCCACGTGGCTGCTGAACCTGGCGCCGCTGATCCTGCTGGGCGCGCTCTGGTTCATCATGATTCGCCAGATGCAGACGGGCGGCAACAAGGCGCTATCCTTCGGCAAGTCGAAGGCTCGCCTGCTCTCGATGCAGCAGAAGAAGGTCACCTTTAAAGACGTGGCCGGCGTCGATGAAGCCAAGGAAGAGCTGCGCGAGATCATCGAGTTCCTGCGCGAGGCGCAAAAATTCCAGAAGCTCGGCGGACGCATCCCCAAGGGCGTGCTGCTGGTTGGACCTCCGGGCACCGGCAAGACCTTGCTGGCCCGTGCCGTGGCCGGTGAAGCCAACGTTCCCTTCTTTTCCATCTCCGGCTCCGACTTCGTCGAGATGTTTGTCGGCGTCGGCGCCAGCCGCGTGCGCGACCTGTTTGAACAGGGCAAGAAGAACGCCCCCTGCATCATCTTCATCGATGAAATCGATGCCGTTGGCCGCCATCGCGGCGCCGGCCTCGGCGGCGGGCACGACGAGCGCGAACAGACCTTGAACCAGTTGCTCGTCGAGATGGACGGCTTTGAATCCAACGAAGGCGTCATCCTGATTGCCGCCACCAACCGGCCCGACGTGCTCGATCCGGCGCTGCTGCGTCCCGGACGCTTCGACCGCCGCGTGGTGGTCTCCCTCCCCGATGTGCGCGGCCGCGAAGAGATCCTCCGCGTCCACACCCGCAAGATTCCTCTGGGCGATGACGTCGATCTTTCCGTGCTCGGCCGCGGCACCCCCGGATTCTCCGGCGCCGACCTGGCCAACATGGTCAACGAATCGGCCCTCAACGCCGCCCGCTACAACCGCAAGACCGTCAAGATGTACGACTTCGAACTCGCCAAGGACAAGGTCCTGATGGGCGCCGAGCGCAAGTCGATGGTCATGAGCGACGAAGAGAAGCGTCTGACGGCCTTCCACGAGGGCGGTCACGCGCTGGTCGCCGCGCTGATGAAGAACAGCGACCCGCTGCACAAGGTCACTATCATCCCTCGCGGCATGGCCCTCGGCGTCACCATGCAGTTGCCCGTGGACGACAAGCACACCTACTCGCGCGAGTACCTCGAAACGCGCCTGGCCATCGCTATGGGTGGCCGCGCCGCCGAGCAGATCGCGCTCAACACCATGACCACCGGCGCCGGCAACGACATCGAGCGCGCCACCGACCTGGCCCGCAAGATGGTCTGCGAGTTCGGCATGAGTTCGCTCGGCCCGCTGACCTTCGGCAAGAAGGAAGAGCAGATATTCCTGGGCCGCGAGATCTCGCAGCACCGCGACTACTCGGAAGACACCGCCGTCAAGATCGACCAGGAAGTCCGGCGGCTGGTGGACGGAGCCTACAAGATCGCGGTCGATATCGTCAGCAGCAAGAAGGAGTTCCTCGATAAGATCGCCATGGCGCTGCTGGAACGCGAAGTCATCGACGCCAACGACATCCGCCTGATCCTCGAGGGCAAGGAACTTCCGGCACGCGTCCTGCCTCCGCCCGACGACGGCGTGCAGCAGGTGCTCAAGCCCGAACCCGGCCGCGCTCCCACTGTCCAGGGCGAGCGTCCGGCGCAGGCGTAATCAAGAACGAAACTGTTCAATCAGGAAGGGCAGCCCCCGCGGCTGCCCTTTCCTTTTGTCGCCTGCCGCTTTGATGAGTCAGGTGGCCCAGGTATGCGTCGCAAATATCCCTACTACCTTGCAAACTCCTTCTGGCGCATGCCTGGGAACCGAAATCTCCAGCCCACTATCGCCGCTGCGGCATCAGCAAATTCACCGTCTGCGCTGCCATCGCGATCGTCACCGGCAACCGGCCCAGCACCTCGCCGTCGGCCTCCACGCGAATCACCCTCGCCGCTTCCAGCGCGCGGCACGTCAGGCGGTCGGCGTCCACCAGTTCGACTCCGGGCAGCGGAATCCTCAGCCCCGTAATTGCGTTCATCACGTGCAGCAGGATCGGCCAGCGGCTACGCCGCTTGAACAGCACCAGTCGCATATCCGGACGGTGTAGCGCCGCCCCCGGAGCCAGCCGCCCCACCAGCCCGCCGAAGTTGCTGATTCGCACCGCCAGCACCTGTGCCACCTCCTCGCGCCGCACCTTTCCGCCCAAGGCGAACTCCACTTCGTAGAGCGGATAGTCGTGCGTCGCCCAGGTCTCGAGTGCCTTGGCAGAATAGGCGGCGTAGCCTATGCGCGACTTCTCTTCGCCTTGCAGGGTGTAAAACAGATGCGCGTCCGGCCCGACGCCGGCGGCTACTAGAAAGTAGCGCTCCGCGGTCTTTCCCTCGCGATCCGCGCAGGCGATCTGCCCCACCCTGACCGGAACCGCCTCGGCGTTGAGCAGGGTGCGGGCCGCTCCCGCAGTATTGCGGGGCAGGCCGATGTCGGCGGCCAGGGCATTGGCCGTCCCCAGCGGAATGATGCCCAGTGCGGCGCCCGTGCCGACCATGCCTTGCAGCACTTCATTCACCGTGCCGTCGCCGCCGCAGGCCAGCACGGCCTCAAAGCCGTCCTCGACGGCCTTGCGCGCCTGCCGGCCCGCCGTGCCCGGACCCTCGGTGGGAATGAGTTCGGCCTCGATGCCGTGCTTGCGCAGTACCGCCAGCGCCGCCGTAAGCCGGGCCGCCCGCTGCTCGTACTGCCCTCCGGCCTTCAGGTTGTAGAGCAGCGCGGCGCGACGCCAGGCGGGCTTGCGCCGGTAGGGCTGCAGCCGCCTGCTACCTGCCTCGCTTTGGGTTTCGGCCAACGGCCCCTGCCTATTTCTTTGTCTCAGGCTTGGCTTCCGGCGGCGTCCCGGGTGCCTGCTCCCGACCGGCGATGCGCGTGTGCTGTAGGCTCATCGTCTTCTTCATCGGCCCGCCCTCGACGGAAACTTCCTCCATCCAGCCAAACGAGTCGGGCTTGATGTCGTAGATCGTCAGGCGACCTTTCATCTTCTTGCCCTGAAACTCGTGTTCGCCTTCGAAGATGAGCTTGTCGCCGTCAAAGCGCCCGCTGCCGAAAGAGTCTTCGCAGCCCATCATGCCGTCGCACCAGAAGCTGCGGTACGCCTTGGTCTTCGGGTCGTACCATAGGATCGCGTGACCAGCGAAATGCCCGGCGACGGTGTTCCGCGACTGATAGTTCTCCAACAGAAACTTCTTCTCTGCGCCCCAGTGAAACCGCGCCTGTCCGTGTCCCGTGCCTCCCTTGGGCGCAAACTCGCTTGGCTCGAAGGTCTCGGCCGTCCGCCACTCGCCGAGCAGGAATTGCAGCTTCTGCATCTCCGCGCTGGCCGGCTTCCGGTCAACGGGGCGCGCCTCGCGTTCGTCGTTATGCGGACGCATGGGCCGGGGCCGGCTGGCCGGCGCTCCCGGTGGCTTGTCCGCTGGCTGGCTGCTCGGGGATTGAGCGAAGGCGGCCGTCATCGCCATTGCCATGATTGCCATTACCGCGAAACGCAGAGCTCGCATACTGCCTCCTGAATGAAGATGAATTGTGGGTCGCCCGGGAAAGCCTCCAACCGCGTCATTGTTGCACGCCTTCCACTCCGTCGCCAACTTCTGTAACCTGTTTGCAACAAAAGCTACAATCTCCCTATGCCGAAAGCTGGCAAGCACCGCGAACCGATTGCCGTCCAGCAGGACGCGCTCACCTTTCATGCGCCCCCGATCGAGCGCCTGCGCGACCAGATACGCCATCACGAATACCTCTACTACGGACTCGACGCGCCCGAACTCAGCGACGCCGAGTTTGATGCGCTGATGAACGAGCTGAAGCGCATCGAACGCGAACACCCCGAACTCGTCACGCCCGACTCGCCCACGCAGCGCGTCGGCGGCCAGCCGCGCGAAGGCTTCGTCAAGGTCGCGCACTCCACGCCCATGCTCTCGCTCGACAATGCCTACAACGAGCAGGAACTGCGTGACTGGGACCGCCGCGTTCGCGAGCTGGCCGGCAGCGACGACATCCAATATGTCTGCGAACTCAAGCTCGACGGCCTCTCGATGGCCTTGCGCTACGCGCCCGCCATTGGCGAACGTGGGACCTCCGACCAGGAGATTCGCAGCACGCTGCAGCTGGGCGTGACGCGCGGCGACGGCTCGACCGGTGAAGAAGTCACGGCAAATCTCCGCACCCTGCGCAGCGTGCCGCTCGCCATTGCTTCGTCGAAGCTCGTTGCCCTCGGTCTGCCCGAGGAGTTCGAGGTGCGCGGCGAGGTGATCCTGCCCGTGGCCTCCTTCGAGCGCATGAACGAAGAGCGTGAGCGCCAGGGCCTGAATCGCTTTGCCAATCCGCGCAACGCCGCCGCCGGTGCCATACGCGTCCTCGACCCGGCCATCACCGCCCTGCGCCGCCTCGATTTTTACGCCTACTTCCTGCTGGC
>Ga0316217_10004702_pt1 | contig 14568 bp, 22 predicted proteins | sample 1anoAmetaG_FD_203633 | JGI IMG/M metagenome (GOLD analysis project Ga0316217, IMG submission 203633) | Freshwater microbial communities from Trout Bog Lake, Wisconsin, USA - 1anoA | ecosystem: Environmental > Aquatic > Freshwater > Lake > Hypolimnion/Profundal zone | place: USA: Wisconsin... | reverse complement strand
CCCCAACCCCTTGGTCGGTTACTACTCATTTTATATTTCATAGTTTTAAATTATACCTTACTAGTGCTACCATTAAATTCATATCTACTTCTCTACCAATCTTTTATATTCAGTAATAGCAAAGTCAGCTATTTTTAGCACTGATCATTTCGAAAAGTTTGACTTTTTCCACACTTGACAACATTTGCAAGTACCATTCTTTTATTGACTAGGCAGCAATATTGCCTTCCTCAAATTATTTGAATATTTATTTCTACTCCTCTTGTTGCTGCTTGCTGAACTTCAACGTAAGCCACTTTAGGCTGTGCACAAATTTTACCCATTATTTCCCGAATCCTCTTATTTTCTAAATTTACCTTTTCATCTAGTTCTGTTCAAGCTAGGCTGACTATCTGATCCATTTTCTAATGATTTCTGCATTAGGCTCTTTGAAATCCACATTACGAAAAGACATTCCTTACATATAATCAAGTTTTTCGTATGAGGAAACCAATAGTTCGTAACTTTTTGTGAGCTCCTCAAAATCCTGCTTTTGTTTGGTTGTGATGTAGTCTTATAGTTTCTCAAAAGAAGCGAGGGACTCAATAATTCCGTTGGTTGCATTGGGCTATTTTTTGGTATACTGCTGCAATAGCACAGTCATGATTCTAACTAAAGTATTGTTTGCCATTTTGACTTCCATCTTCTTTAAAGTAAGGAGCATGTTGTTGACTTAGAGGGTTAGTTTTGCCCGATTTGGTTGTACCTTGACCAACATAGCTTGAAAGCCTTTGAGAATATTGCCAAAGCAGGCAAAGGCTTCTTGATTGAACTCGAAATAAAGATAAAAGAGGGTGAGCACGATGGGTTTGTTGAGATTTTCCTTGGAAAGAAAAACAAATCTGGTTGTCCGTTTGTCGGTTTAGTCATACTATGGACAGTTAGGCAGATTGAGACTAGACTGCGAAAGGGCTACCATCTTTTAGAATGCCCTCATCGGCTCAAATTCGATCATCTTATTCAGGTACTCCACCGCAGCTGAGACATTTTGCTTTTGGCACTACAGGTCTATCATATCGCTTAGAAATATCGGATTGTTGGTCTTCTTGGATACCGCCTCTCTTAGCAAACTGTATAGCTTTTCCGATGAGCTCGTCTATTTGTAGAGTTAGATTAGTTCTTTGATTGTAGTGCTGTTTGTTTTATTTAAATCGATTTTCGGCTATTCTATTTAGGCCTATTCTGGGTTTTTTTGGTAAATCACTGAACCTTAGAGCTTTTCAATCAATGAGTAGCAAAGCGCGTTATGCTTTTATATGCTTCCCATAGCTTTGTAGCAACCTTTGAGCTTTTTGATGAATTTCTAGTTTTGTGTGAATTAGGTGACAATTTCGTAAAAATAGGTGGCTTGCTCATAGCATTTAGCTTTATAGAGTTATTCAGCCACTCTCAGGGCTATTGCTGTTCTCCTAAAAATATTTCTTGTCTTCTGGTTTTGTTAAGCGTCTTCATCTGAGTTTTGATTTCTAAATTAGTTCAAATACTCTTTAATAGAGTTTGATGAGGCCCGTAAATACGGTATTTGGCAATCTTTTGTCAGCATATTACAGATTTCATGAACATTTTTGAAGCATTTTTCTTCTTCTTCATTTGCAGGTATAAACTCTCCCAACTACTGCCTGGCCTTTTATCTCTACCCCACCATCAAATAGAGTATAATCCATTCTCGCCTATCCAGACAGGATATCTTTTTTTATCTGGACTTCTACATGGCTTCAATTAGTGGCTTTGTGTCATATTATTGCAGATAAATATGCAGGATGAATAAGAAACAAGATTCATCCGCCGCCAGCCATTACAAGCTTTTAACAATGTGATGCACTGCTTCATTTACTTTTTTGCTTTTGAGTAAGATCCCAAGTTTTCTTTGATACATGCATTCTTCCTAACGCTACTGGATTTGTGTTTTCTACATCTTTGAGTAGGCTTTGACCAATTATTGGCACCATTTTAGCATTTATTCTTGATTGTTTTGAGCTGTATGAAGTACCAACAGACCTTTGAGGGCTCCCAAACTTTTTCGATCACATTTGAGGGCCTGCTTGAATTCAAGTTCAGCCTTTTAATATTAGTAAACTTCAAAATAGCACTTCCCGCATATAATATACGCTTTTTCTTAATTGGGTTTGATTTTTTTGAGGTTTGGCAAGATGAGCAAAGACATTTTGTAGAGCTGTACCTGGAAGAAATGCAAGGCAGATTGAAGTAGCTGTTCGGCTATCTTTTCGGCTTGCAACTTGACCCAAGTTTAGATGATCTTGAGCTTCTCCTGCCCCTCCATATTCACTTTCAATTTTACCATCAAATCTGAATCCCGTTGTTAATCTATACTCTCTATGCTTTTGGGCGCAGTCCATTCGAAAACTCGCGATTTTTTTATTTCAGCCAGCATCTCCTTCATAAGTTCTATCAGCTCCAGACTGGCATTCTTCTCGAGTTGAATCAGATCGATGATTCTGTCTAAGCTGTGCATAATCTCTGAGTAACTGCCTTGAATGAGATTAAGTCTAACTAGGAAGATGTAGGGCTGCAGGAAATCTGGATCTTTGTGGATGCAGATCTAGAAGGAGTTTTTGGCTGAGCGGCGATACTTGTAGTTGAAGAGGCTGGGTGAATCCTTGTAATCGTAGGATTTGAAGTTGAAGAAGGTTAGTCCTTTGAAATATTCGATTGAGTTTTAAAAGCTGCGCTGTTTTCTATACAGTTCTTACACCCCCATTTATTGGCCTGATTGTACAATATAAAAATGATGGTAATAGAGTGCTTACCTATACTTTTCGAGAACTTCCTCGATGGATGAACCCAGCTGGCGCTGGCTATGGCCCATTAAAGTAAGCATCTTGGCCTAGTGCTGGCAGTTCAAGGGAATATGATTGTCAGTGGTCAGTCTTGTGAGCAGGTCCATAGCATTTTGGTGCATCCCTGTCTAAAGCATGTAAGTCGCATGCTCCAGTCTCAACTCGATGCTTTCCGCATTCGAGAGACACTCTTAGAGGTAATATACTGCCTCTGCGAACCGCTGCAAAGTGATGCACATTTGAGCGATTGCATATGAGCAGCGTTGGGGTTCTGGGTGCCTATGCCCATTTTTATTGTTTATGGCTAGCTTCATTTGCGAGATTGCTTGAGAAAGTTCTCCCAGTTGTTTGTAGCAGTTGGCTCGTAACTCGTCTGCCTATGGCTAGAGCTCACGGATTTTGCTTAATACTTTCCTGGTCGCTTAGTAGTCCCCTTTCTGGAAGTATTGCCTTGCAAGTCTCAAGCAGTTATTTTAGTTGGATTAGTTGATTTTGTAGATGAGCTACCTCCACACAAACAGCTGCTACTCGTGGGTGTTATCCTGCAATGCCTTGACCAGAAGTTCATACATTTGCTCATTTTACTTGTTCTCCAGAAATTCGTTTTTTGCTTATTATTGCTGCAAATGGTCTTAGCTGCTGGATACTAATCTACTCATTCTTCCTTAATAGGATTACTACAAGAACCTAGGGTTAGGCCCAACTTGGCTTTAATCATGGCTCATCATCGATGAAGCCTCCAAATTTTTGCGATATGTTAGGCTGATGAGCATAACCCATTTCAAGAAACCCATTTGGGGGACAACCTCGTAGTTAAGGCACCAGAATGAAAAAGATTCATAGAAATGGTGGTCCTTTGCCAGCAGAAAGTAGAGCGACGTGAGTTAGTGATCATCGAATATGTAGTTCTTGAATTGCTAAGATTTGTTGAGTTTGAGAAGTTCACTGATGTCATTTTTCTAGTGTATCTTTTTGAGATCTTAGAGATACTGCTCGATAGGCTCATTCTAAAACGCATACAGAACAGCATCTAATGAACTAATATCTTCTTAGGTTTCGCTCATATAATTTTACAATACAGATTATCATTTGTAGGAAAAAATAAATCATTTTAGCGATCCACCTTTGCTCCATCATTTTCCCCTCACTCCTGCTAGATAATAATCCTGTGCCGCAACTGCCAAGAAACTAGGCTAAATCGAGAAGTCAATCAACGCTTCAGTCCAGTTGGACTTCAATAGCAAGCCTTTAAATCGATTGATGAAGAATTTATTTGGCTATGTCCTGCAAAACAATCACATTCAGAATGCCGACACCATTTATCAGCTGTAGTTCTTCCTTCCCAAAAATCTCAGCTTAAAATTTTTGTAAATTTCAACCTAAACCAAATATCTTTGCCGAGCTCCCATCTCAAGTAACATTTAGGAACGAGTGAAATATTTTTTGGGGTCAGCCGGCGGCATGTAGGTACCTACTTTTCTTAAGTTTCTTATCAATAGTAAAAGTAATCTTCAAATGTTCTATCTCCAATCCTTCTAATCATTTGAAAATAAACTCCAAATGAAGGTTTCTGCAATCACTGAGGCCTCCTCCGCCTGCACCACCCCTACCTAGCAAAATCTGCCGCCCGAGGAACGCTTCTTGCCTTTCTTGAGCCACATGCCTACTCCTTAGCGGAAAGTCATGAAGCTCATGACCAACACTATGTATACCGAAGGCCTCCTTTCAAGGACCATATCTTCAAACAGGCCGACCAAAGCCAACATAAGGATTATGCCCTTCTCTCGCGAGAAAATACGAGTGGGCCAGTGCGAGCTCAAGAAAAAGTAGTCCTCCTAACTTTCCACTCTCGATCGTCTGAGCAAACGGTCTGCGCGTCGGACCTGCTTCGAGATAAATAGGTCGATCTAGGGGGTGAGATCGAAGGAGTACGTCTAGTTTTTCACGATGTTGGCATTCGCGTATAACAAGTCCAAACAAAACAGCCATAAAATAGACTTTCTGATCAGCTAGTTGATCGTTTTCTTCGGCCAGAAAAGAGAAAAGGAGTATATCAAAGACATCGAGGAGATACTCAAGGAGAGTTCGAGGGTAAAAGCGGGGCTATTTGCCAACTCCGAAAAATTGTCCTACTAGATCATCAAAAATGTCCACGGAGAAATGGCCAAACTCTTCCTGAACATCTGCTACGAACTCTACCTCTACAAGCAAAACGAGTATAACTTCTTGCAGCTGGACATAATCAACAGAGACATAGAATACTACGCCAGAAGGCTAGGGATGCTCAATTTGACGGCCGCTACCTGCATGGATATGGGCAAAGTCTGTCTCTAGTTCTTTTAGTTCGAGAAGGCTTCGGAAAACTACAGCAAAGCTTTGAAGCTGGCGGTCTATACTGGAGACAAGTACCGGTAGGAGATTTGTATTGACAAGTTGGGACTGTGTGAGTACTACAGAGGAGATATGGTCTCAGCGCATTACTATCACTCAAGTGTGGGCAAACTGAGTACCTACAACAAGATCAAAATCAAGGAGCACTACTCCAACGAGAAATAGATGCAGAAGATTCTAGAGCAAAAGACCAAACGCAAATCGCATGAGGAGGAAGTTAATGAGGAGTTCTTTAAGCTGTATAACGAAAAGTCGGAGTTCAACTTTGACAGTGCTGGCATTGACTACGAGTACACTCAGAAAAACTATGACCATTTCAGAACCGACCTCAAGGAGATGATAAAGATCAACGCCCTACGCAAAAAGGTGCCGATCATTAAGAACAATCTTTAGAGGACGTTGAGAATCGGGTAGAAAAAGATAAAAGGAAACAACTACATCATCCCCAAGGCTTCCAAGTTCCATCTCTACAGCAAGGAGAGGTCGCAGGACTAGCTGGTTCTGACTCACCGCAGCTACAACAGGAGCAACATCTACTACGAGAGTAGTAAGATAGACAAGTACTGCAGTATTCTGGAAGAGATCATCAACTTCTTCGCAGCTGACTTGAAGTTCAGGTCCAAGGTTATCACTGAATAGAGGGAGTCCACTGTTTCAGAAGACATTTAATGATTATTTAATGATTAAGTTATCGTTTTGGTTTCTAGCTCTTTGGCTTATTAAACAGTCATTTAGGCTATATCAACTCACATATTTCTTGCATAATTTTGTTCTCATCTAACCACAGCTTTTTAATGCAACTAACTTCCACTCATTCTCACAAATAGCACAACATTTAGCTACACAATTTTGACAAAGTCAATATTGATGAACCAACTCACCAACCCAGCACAACAACTCCAAACTTCTCTAATAAGGGAAGTCTTTGGCCCTATAGCTTATCCCAGCCCAAAAGAGTTTGAATGTCGGTATGAGTAAATACTTGAGTATTAAAATCACAGCTACTATAATTAATGCCTTGCTCTCTTGGTAGAAGAGCGCAGATAGTCCTCACCCAGGCCCAACTCCTTGCTTTCTGGACTTTTCTTCCGCCCAACTTCCTTGATTGTTCTGGTAGCTTCCAGAATTTTGTAGATGTCTTCCACGTATGGCTAGGCATACTCATCAGCGTAGAGACTGGCCCAGGTCAGGCTGCTTTAGCAATCAGAGAACTCTCCCAGGACACACTCCGACAGAGCCTTGTGGTACCAGACGTTGAAGGAGCGGGCGTAGAGGGGGTCTTATATGGCGGCGTTGGACTCCAAGAGGCTGAGGTTGAACTGGTAGAGTTTGATGTGCTCGATGATCTTCTCCTCCCTGAAGAACCTGCCGACGATGGGCATCTCCACGAGTTCTTTGAGGTACTACAATCTACGTGTGCTTTTCTGAGGGATCGTTAGCTTGAACTTGCTCATGTTTATCTCGACTGGATGGATTTCCTCATAGGCGTAGGGGATGTATTTGTTGAGGAAGTTGGCCGCGTACCACAGGACCACGCCCAGGGCCAGAAAACACACTGCCTTTAACATCGAAGCCATATTATTTATTATAGTTTGTTTCCAATCAAACCTATTACATAAGGTATACTCAACCCAACTCCAGAAATCTACCATCTCCGTCCGAAATCCATCGGGACAAATAATTTGCTGGCCAGTGATTGGAGTTATATGGTCGGCAAGCACCAAAGGGCAGAATATGTAATATTGTGCTCATTTGTCAGTAGTTTAGAATACTAATGGCAGTATCAAGAAAATACCTCGCTTGGAAAATCTATTGCCGGATTGTCTAAACTGTAACTGGGTGGCAATTCATCCTAGGCCATCATGGTTTGGTTCTTGGAGGCATGGGATGCGTTTTATGTGAAACTGGGCAGACAGAAGGCATAATTGTCCGGAAGCAGTATTTCGCTCTTCTCGCTATTAATATATCTGATCTTCTATAATCAAGAAATGAAGGGCATTCCAATCCAGCTAGAGGGCATCATAAACTTCATCGATATGACCCTCCAGAACAAGACCCTCTCCCAGACCTACGACTGCTACCTCCTCAACCTCGAAAAAGCAGTCCTCGATACGCTCAAAGTCGCCAACATTGCCTTTGATCATCTGGACAGCCACGTGCCAGCGGACGTGCGGGTCAGCTTCCAAAAAACCACAAACAAGATCAAAGAGTATATCAAGAACAAACCAAAGGAGTAGTTGGAGGCGGAGGACGACTACCTCGAGGAGTTCGATGAGATACAGAATTATCTGGAGAACCGGCCCGAAATACTACGCACTGATGAGAAGGAGAGAGGCGAGCTCTATAAGTTTCTGCACCAGGCCGAGGAGAAATAGAAGTAGAACAGACTGCTCCTGGAAAACGTGCCCAAATTTTCCTACCGGATCTACTCCGACGAAAATAGAAACTATTTCAGCGATATCCGCACCCTCCTCGAAAACCACAACAACCCCAAACGCATCCGCTGCAGCAAGATGCTCAGCAGCATGTTCAAAAAGTAAATAGGGGGCGAGCACTCGAAAAACGATAGCAATGTCTTCAAGAAACCGCCATATGAGGAGCACTCAGTGCAAACCGAGCTGACGATGGCGGAGTTGGAGTAGGTGTTGATGTGTGCTGGCAAATACGGCAGCTAGTAAATTCTGCAGAGGTAGATGATGATTGGCTTGAATAGTGAGGAGAACTACAATAGTGCTTGCTAGCCTTGCAGTAGGCCTTCTATTTGTAAGAAAAAGAGCAAATATAGAAGCTATGTGGCGGAGTTCAACCAAAAGTCAGCCAAAAATGTGGAGTGCTCAGAGAAGTAACTTGGGTTGAGCTAACATAACCAAAAACCATTTAGCAAAACCAACATAAAAGAGCCAATTAGGGACGAAAACGCTCGTTTCTCTGAGTTGATTCAGAGTAATGATGGAACTTAATACAAAATATAGACCTAGTCCGCGAATGTTTAGTAGCTTGAGCTGACAAAATTGGACATTAAGGACAAAAAATTGTAAACTAAAGGGATTCTGAAAGGGAAAGCAAATGACAAGAAATAGACCAAGTTAAAGAATAAAGATTCTTTTCAAAAGGTAAACAAAGCAAAGTCTAAGTAGAATTCAAGTTGGTATAAGAGTGCCAGTAACATTTCAAGCAATAATGAAGGCTAATACAAGCGTAGGTGCAAAGAAATACAAACACAAACCGAAAATATCTGCTAGATTTAGTCTAAACAAAAACAGGAGGAAGGCTCCAAATTAGAAATCTTAAAGGAAGATGAGCTATAGGGCATTTAGTCAGTCAAGAAAAAGAGTAGTTCTTTGCAGAGGCCAAATAGCCTGAGTTAGCTGTATTCCCATAAAAATACCAAATCCAAGGAGTTTACTAAACGAGAGCGGGAGACCAGCAAAGTATAGAGATAAAAATAAGGCGAAGATTTGCAAAAAAGTGGGGAAGTTGGCCGCACGCCCAAGCACAACCCTTTCTAGGGCATAATAAAATCAATTTACAGGTAGGGAGAGTAAAACATGCTTCCTTCCCTCGCTGAAAGGACCAGCAAACTTAACAGGTATGAGTCCTACACGAATAATCTATCCAACTTGTCATTTAACAACCTGAGAGAATCTGCAGATTCCAAGGAGTTCTCAAAAAACAAACTCAACCTATCTCAGCTCCATCACTCCATACACTCCAATCTGACTCAACATTTGCAATAAAGGTATGGCAACTCTTGTTCTTCACTCTTCAAAAAAGATAACCAGAAATTGCTGGAGATGCTGCCTGTCATTCGGCAAGACTCAGAGTACTAGCACCAGAAAACCAGGGATGTTCTTTCAAAAGGGAAGGAATAGCAGCTTGAGAGATAAACAAAGCGCCTTTTGGAGGAGATCCAGTAAGGGTCGGTCCAAAAGAAGGGGAGGAAAGTTGAGTGGGTCAAAGTGATCCGAAATATCAGATAGTATGAGAACATGCATTTCAAATACTGTGGATAGAGCTGCGTTCACTTGCACAAATTCTACGAGTTTCTGAAAAAGAGGAATTTGAATATGTACATCAACCGCAAGCAGCTCTATCTGCATAAGCACAACATCGAGATCAAGCCCAACCTGCCCTGATTACTGTTTATTTAGTTTATATCAACCCTTGAACATTAGAGACCTGCAGCTATCCCATATGACTGCTATCTCTTAATAGATATAGAAATGTTGCTGAATATGCTGATCAAATGTTGTGATAAAGTGATTAGCAGCTGTGTGGGTGGGTTCATTGGAAAGATGGTCTGCACGCAGCAAATTATAATATATTGCATGGCTGAAAGAAGCGAGGTAAACGAGCGCTAGAAAATAAAGTTCACGATGATCACCAACTTGCGGGGGGAGGACTCCAAGAAGTATATCGAGATGAGGCTCAATGCCAAACTCAACAACTTCATTGAACTCTATTAGGAACTGTTCGATATTGACCTCTATGCTTATAAGATCAAATTCTTTGACCGCAACTCGGGCAGAGAAATCCTCTCGCTTTCGCAGGCCGACAGGACCAAGGGGGAGGTCAAAGTTGAACTTTTCGTGGAGGCCCCAGGCGGCTGATGATCCATAATCTTCTTAACTTTAGTAAAACATCAAATAGAACTCTAGAATGCTTCAACTATCCAAGCGATCTTGTATGCAATATTCCAATAATTCAGATTTTCAAAGACTTCATGCGAATTGTGAGGCATTTCGACTTTATTGACTTTACTGTGTTGAGATTATTGGCGACTGAGGCAGTTTTTTGCTTTTTCTGTGAGGCAGGTGAGAAGGTAGTAGAAAATCTAGGGCTGGTCCATTTCTATTCGATTTACGATATATAATGAATTTAGTTCGAATTTGAGTTTTGGTTTTCTTAACCCTCCCAACATCCATTTCACAAGTTTTCTGTCTTGCTCAGACGTCTTACTAACCCTATCTTTCCAAGTTTTTGGAGTGTTGAGCTGATAGATGATAAAACAGAGTGTTTTAAGATTATGGCCATTGGGTACTGAATGTATAGCTAATCGTAATCTCCATCATCTATATCGCCAATGCTCCACGATTTTGTGCTCAATTGCTGCCTTTCTCTAATCTTGACTAACTGAGAGGCATTTGGTTTTTCCAAAAAGGTTATTTTTCATATATGAGTGTTATGAATTAGACAATCATAACTGCAAATCGATAATAGCTTTCATGGATTTGAGTCGATTGGTGGGTTCTTTGGGTATTTGGGTAGCTAAATCTGCTAAATTTTTTGAAATTTGGATTACCCAGGGGCCAGTTTCGTCAAATGGTGCATTGTGCAAATTCTTTAGATTAATTTCTTATATGGAAGGATTGTTAGGGTCAGAAAATATTTTGGCCGACTAGCCAGCTTAAACTTACTATGAAGATTTCGGGTAGCCTTGGCAGAAGATCCATAGGCAAATGCAGAGTGCTATAAGCAGTCCCCCCTATAAAAAATACAATAAAATTGCTGTAAACAAGAAATAAAGTTTGGTTGCCAAATAACGACAACCCACACAGAATTCTACCACAATAGCCCGCAGCTCAATCAGGAAACAAACAGCCAATAGTGGGATCAGCAGCAGCAATGTTGTCAAAAAATAACTGAAACTTAGAGTCTCTGAGAACCAATTTCAGTTTAGGTCGACCCTTGTTAAAGAGCGCTATAGCCATTTGAAGGATTTCGGGATCCCAATCACATAAATCAAATTAGACTAGTTGGAACCCAAAGAAAACAAAAGGCCCAAAATAGGCAACCTTTGCAGGCTGCAGAGCTTCAGTGAAACTAAGGCAAATGCAGAATTTAAAATGGTCGAAAGTCTTATAAACTCAAAACAAAATCAAAAATAGAGGAAACTCAGTGAGTCTTTTCTGGTTTTCCCTGAAGTTGCTGTGAACCGTAGGGCTCTGCCTTCTATCTACAGAAGCGACAGTTAGCATAAGCATAGGAGGGTCGTTGAAGATAAGACCTAAGAGGATAAGAGCTCGGAAGACAAGACCGAAAATAATTTCAACCCCTTCAATTAGCTCAGTAGCTTCCATCAGACTCACGTTTTTAGGGCGACTACGACCGACCTAAGTTCTGCAGCCTCCAAGGTGCGTGGAGCCAAGGCGATGGAGATCGTGCTGCCTATAAATGTCGCCCCTGCGACTGACATACTCAAATAATCCAAGTAAAATAAGTATATAAGGCAAATTTACTTAAGCTAGATAGCAGCCAATGCAGATTATTGGAATAAACTGAAATCAATCCACTCCTTGGATTCCAAAAAAAAGGCCAAAGTGATAAGCACCAAAGAGAGGCATAGAAGTCTGTCGAAACTGAACGCTTCGGTAGCGAAGAAGTAATACAAATCTAGTGTGAACTCGAAGGAGTCAAAGGATTACAACAAAGATGTGAGTACGATGAAGAAGATGAAATACCGGTTGTACCTGAAGCCCGAGAAGAATAATTTGCTGAGATGAGTGATAAAGTAAACTCTTATACTTCCCGTTTCACCAGCATTACAACACTATCATCTTGCTTCTGCCTGGCTAGAAACAGTAAAGGCCAATCTGTCAAAAGAGTCAACTTGCATAAAGATAACTTAGTTCAAGATTCAAAATAGTTTATTGTGGGTTCCGATGAGCTTGGAAGCAGAGGGTAACGAATATCAAATATTAAAATGTTTCAGCAGCACTTCTCCTTCTTTTCCGCACCAGATACCTGCGTAACCTTTTTACTGTTTAGTGTAAATTTGTTGCTTTCGTCAGCCTGCTTGGTTCCGTTTTTTTCCTATTCCTCGACCACTGGTAGCCTATTGCGACGCTAGATATTATCACTTATGAGGTCGATGATTGTGCTGAACAGTTCGTCCACTTTTTTGCCCTGTTTGGCTGAAACCTCAAAATGTTTTGAGCTGTATAGCACCGCGTGGCTTTCACCCTACTTCTTCGATACTTTTCTGTCATCCAAATCAATCTTATTGCCTACACACACTTTGATGGCGTCTGGAGTTTGGTATTCCTCGAACATGAGGTTCCAAGCTTTGAGGTTTTAGAGAGAGGCCTTATTGGCGACATCGTAGACCATGACTGCGCAGTTGACATCTTTCATGTAGTTTGGGATGAGGCTTCTGAAGCGTTACTGTCCGGCGGTATCCCACAGCTGGATTCTGAACTGCTGGCCGTTGCGGCTGACGTTCTTAATATGGAAATCAATTCCAACAGTGGGCTGTATGTGAGCAGAAGTACATTGAGTCCGTCCTCAAACTTATCTTTGATATATTTTTCAATAATGGAGGATTTGCCTACAGATTGGTCGCCGAGGAATATTATCTTGTATTTGGTCCTTCCTCCACCGATCGTGCTCGTCGAAACACTCATATAATTACTAATTAGCAATCGAATCATCAGATAATATCAGGCCGATAAAACATTATAAACCGGCTTTGGAGTTAACTCACTATAGCTGTCATTGTTGAGTCGGGACTAGCATCAATTTCGGCTTCCTGCAGCCGGCAGCTGTGTTTGCTGATTAAGCTTATCTGATAGAAACTTCAAATTTGAATACTCTAACTTGCGACTTTTTAGAGAAATCTTTCGGTCGATGGGAAATCGGTTATCATGGTTTAAATCGTGTTATGAGAAATGTCAAATATATTGGATTTATTCTGAAATTTTGTATACTATGTTAATGTTGTCACATGATATCTATTTATGATGGGCTCTCAAAAAAATCGGTTGTAACTGCAACACTATATAGTATATGTCTGGCATATATTGATGCTCTCTAGAAGTACTACATCCAAAAAAGTCACAAATAAGTAAATATTGATTGAAATCCAATCGGCGTAATCACCCTTCGTCCTCCTATTCCTGCAAGAAGGACGCTTTCTCAACTTTGACCTCATCGCATTCTTCATCAAAGGACAACTGTCCTTAGATTCTGGCGTACTTTCTGACTTTGATGGGACTTTTCACCCATTCTTCCAACTCCATCCGCATGATGGTATTCTCTTGTTTCAGCTTCTGCTTCTCTTGCTAGATTTTCTCATAGGCCAGCAAAAGGTTTTCTAGCTTGGCCTTCATTAGTTTTGGGTTTCCTTCGCTGCTGGATGAGGACTTCTACTCCTCTTCTTAGTTGTAGCACCCTTTTTGCTTCTTCTTGGGCTATTCTTAGGACTAGCTGCCTGAGGATGAAATGACGCTTTTATCAATGATATTCCAACTCTGTTCAATCTTCTCTTTCCAAACATCTTCATTAATGGCTGGAGCATTGACCTAGTTGTGTTTTTGTCGAAACAAAATGAAATCGGGTATTTTTTTGACAAAACTGAATGTTTTGTGAAAAAAGCTGCTGTTCTGTTAGTGCTCCTGGTGCTCATCTTCCTCCTCATTCATAGCTGTAAATAACTAATTTTATTGTTAAGTGTGCCCATTTTATCAAATTTGAATTTGAATTTGATTTTGGAAATGCGCTCAATTTTGCAAGACATTCAGAAAGAGTATTATGGAAGGTGAGAATAGTCTACTGAATCATACTACTTTTTTATGTGGATTTTTGAGAAAACTATGATTGGAGAAATAGTGATATTTGCTTAGTGCTCTTGCTTTAATTTTGAGGATAGACTCTCAAATAGCTAGGACATTGATGTTTTGTTTCTCTGTCTTGTCGCTAAACATAACTTATCACCAATGAATTCACTCACTACTGCCTAAAAAGGGTAGAAGAGATCAATTTTTGCTGTGTATCTTCTCTTTTGATCTACTAACAGGCGTGTCAATACTGAGGCAAATATTGAAGTAATCGTCTTCCTCAGCCATTTTTCAAATTTTCAGCTATCTATTCAATAAGTAATTGTTCACTGATCCCGCCATTTTTACTTCATTCATAGCAAGCAGCAAAAAAGATAAACCAACTCTATTTGTAATTACATCCCTATTTGTAATTACATCTCTATTTGTGACTTTCAATCGAACAGTGGTATTTCCAGAGCTGTCATGATCACAGAATTCCACAGCTTTTAGATGAATACACGCTCAAATTTGAAATCTACTGATAATAATTATCTTTTAACCTTTTTTGAATGGGGCTGTTGTAGATTTATAATTATAGATATGATTTGGTCTAAAATTCTGATTTTAGTTTTTTTGCTTATTTTCGCCAATTGCAGATCCGAGTACAAAGTCGTCAACAAAACGCAAACTTCAACCAACATTACACTGTAACTCTAATATTTCGGCAAAAGTGACTTTTATCTCAAGCCTTCGAGTCCGATCATAAAGAAAGCTCAATTTGTGCTGCAGTGCTTAGCGTTCGG
>Ga0316217_10004701_pt1 | contig 14570 bp, 13 predicted proteins | sample 1anoAmetaG_FD_203633 | JGI IMG/M metagenome (GOLD analysis project Ga0316217, IMG submission 203633) | Freshwater microbial communities from Trout Bog Lake, Wisconsin, USA - 1anoA | ecosystem: Environmental > Aquatic > Freshwater > Lake > Hypolimnion/Profundal zone | place: USA: Wisconsin... | reverse complement strand
TGAAAGCCGTAAGCACTCAACCAGCGCGGCTCGGCTCCAACCTCGATTGGAGGCTCAACCAGACGCGAGCGCCAAGCAAACGAGGGTGAGAAACTGCGTGACATTGGGGTTGGCATTGGCCGGATGGCTGGGGGTGGCGGCAGCCGCGCCAGCAGCGGCCGAGGACGCGGTGGGCGGCCAACCGGGCGAGGGCCCGTTCAAGCCTGACTGGCAATCGCTCAAAGCGCACCAGGATCCGGCGTGGTTTCGCGACGCCAAGTTTGGCATCTATACCCACTGGGGACCCGTGACCGTCGGCTCCGAGGATTGTCCCGTTTACGGTCAGTGGTATGGCTCCTCGATGTACAAGACCAACGACCCGGTCTTTGAGTACCACCGGAAGACCTTCGGCGACCAGTCCACCTTCGGTTATAAGGATCTCATCCCGCGGTTCAAGGCGGAGAAATTCAACGCGGAAGAATGGGCGGATTTATTTGCGAAATCCGGGGCGAAGTTCGCGGGACCCGTCGCCGTGCATCACGACAACTTTGCGATGTGGGATTCCGCCGTTACCCCGTGGAATGCGGCTCGCCTGGGACCGAAACGGGACGTCGTCGGGGAGTTGGCCAAAGCCTACAAGGCGCGCGGCCTGAAGTTTGTGCCCACTTTTCATCATGGCTATGCGTGGCGCTATTTTGAGCCGTCGTTTCAGTTCGATGGCGCCGACGGGAAAAACTTCCAGCTTTATACCGAGCCCCATGGCGCGAAAGATCCGCCGTCGAAACGATTCCAGGATCAGTGGCTGGCCATGGTGATGGAGGTGGCGCGCAAATACGAGCCGGACATGATCTGGTTCGATTTTGAACTCAACGCCGTGATCACTCCCGAATACCAGCGGCTCATGTTTGCCGACTATTACAATTGGGCGGCGGCGCAACACCGGGAATCGGCCGTGGCGCACAAGTTTACGAGCATCCAGCAATACACCGGCATTCTCGACTTTGAGCGCGGACGGGAGGATCGCCTGGCGCCGTATCCGTGGCTGACCGATACGGCCCTGGCCGAGTGGTTCAACCAGAAGAGCGCGCCCTATCGTTCGACCGACTATTTCATCGAAGTGTTGGCGGATATCGTGGCCAAGAACGGGTGTATGTTGCTGGATGTGAGTCCGACGGCCGAGGGCGCGATTCCCGACCCGGCGCGCAAAATCCTCTTGGAAATGGGCGACTGGCTGCGACTCAATGGCGAGGCGATCTACGGCACTCGTCCCTGGCTGGCCTATGGGGAGGGACCAACCAAGGGGAAGAAAGGCGGATTCAGCGAACAAGCCGACAAAGGATTCACTTCGCGGGACATTCGTTTCACCACCAAGGGCAAGACGCTTTATGCGATCGCGCTGGGCTGGCCGGGCGATGGCAAGTTATGGATCCGCTCCCTGGCTGCGGATGCCGGCAGGATTACCGCGGTGAAAATGCTCGGACACGAGGGCGCTTTGTCCTGGAAGCAGGGAGAACAGGGGCTGGAGATTAGCTTGCCGGAAAGGAAACCGTGTGAACACGCGTACGTGTTCAAATTTGACGACCCGGACCTCAAACCGTCGGCTGTAGTGCTGACGCCGGATACGACGGAGCCGGGCTCCGACGGTTCGGTGACGCTTTGGCCGATGATGGCGGAACTGCACGGATCCCCCGTTAAGGTGGAGGAGCAGAAAATCGCGGTCCAAAACCAGCAAGGGCATGATTTCATCGCGTGTTGGGACAATCCGGAGGAATGGGTTTCGTGGAAGATCAAGTTCCCGGCTCCGGGCGCCTACGAGGCGACCGTGATCTACAGCGCGGAATATGCCGATACGGACTTCGCGTTGGAGTTGGCGGGGCGGAAATGGGAGGCGACCGCGAAGAAAACGCCTTCCTGGTTTGATTACGGGAAGGTCACCGTCCCCAAAGTGATCGTGGAGCGGGCCGGCGTGGCCGAACTGCGCGCGCGCGCCAGCGACAAGGCCAGGTGGCGAGCGATGAATATTCGGGAGGTGCGCTTGACCCCTTCGCGGTAGCGATCCGTGGCCGACGGCGACCCGCGCGGCTGCCGTCTCGGAATTTGCTTAGCGTCCCCGCGCCTTTGCGTTTCCGCCAGGTGGAATGCGGCGCGCAGGCGCAAAGCCGCTCTGGGGAAAGGCGGTTAAATCACCGTGCCATGAGGGATGACGCCGTTCTTGGGGATGATGACGATGCCATCGCGCACGTAACAGAGGGGATGGTCCATGGTGTCGGGTTTCCCGGCGGGCGTGATGACGACGTTGTCTCCGATGCGGGCGTTTTTGTCCACGATGGTGTTTTCAATGCGGCAATTGACGCCGATGCCGACGCGCGGGATGCCGTCTTTCTCGTGCTGCTGGATGGACTCGATGGACTCGTAGTAATCAGACCCGAGGAGGATCACGCGGTTCAACTTGGTCTCGGAGCCGACCAGGCTGCGGATGCCGATGATGCTGTGGCTAATGTTGGCGCGGTTGATGATGCAGCCGTCGGAGACGACGGCGTGATCGATTTGCGCGCCGTTGATCTTCGATCCCGGCAGAAAGCGGAGGCGGCTGAAGATAGGGGCGCCCATGTCGAAAAAGTTAAACCGGGGCAGTTCGTTGGTGAGGTCTAGGTTGGCCTCAAAAAAGGCGCGAATAGTCCCGATGTCCTCCCAATAGCCCTCGAACACGGAGGCAAAGACGCGGGTATTCTCGATCGCCTTGGGAATGATATGCTTGCCGAAATCGGTAAACGTGTTGTCCAAGAGGCGTTTGATGACCGCGCGATTGAACACATAAATACCCATGGAGGCCAGGAATAATTCCCCGGAGCCATGGATGCCCAGGTTGTTGAACCACTCCGGGGAGATCCGCAGGGAATCGAGCACGGCGGGGTCCTTGGGCTTTTCGACGAAACGGGTGATGCGTTTGGAGCTGTCCGTCTGCATGATGCCCAGGGATTGCGCCTCGCGGCGGGCGACGGGGATGGTGGCGATCGTGATGTCCGCGCCCACCTCCCGGTGGCCTTCGATAACATCGCGGAAGTTCATCCGGTAGAGTTGGTCGCCGCTGAGAATCAGCAGGTAGTCCCACTCGTGGTTCATGAAATGCTGCAGGTTCTTGCGCACGGCATCGGCCGTGCCCTGGTACCACGAGGTATCGCTGAAGGTCTGTTCGGCGGCGAGAATTTCGACGAAGCCGCCGGAGAAATGGTCGAACTTGTAGGCTTGGGAAATATGGCGATGCAGCGAGGCCGAGTTAAACTGGGTGAGCAGGTAAGTGCGGCGGAATCCCGAGTTGATGCAGTTGGAGATGGGGATATCCACCAGTCGGTACTTGCCCGCCAGGGGGACGGCGGGCTTGGCGCGCTCCTTGGTGAGTGGAAACAGCCGCGTGCCTTGGCCTCCGCCCATAATGACACAGAGGACGTTGCTGGTATTCAGGGTTTGCCGCCCGGTGTATGACATAATGAACTTTTGGTTGTCGTCTCGTGTTCGTGAACCAAGGGTCTTATATACTTTCCGGAGGCGGAATGGCAAGCCGCTTTTGCACCGCTTGGAAAACGGTGGCCGGTGAAAGGGCCCGCAGGCATTCGAAGGCGCGGCTATTGGCGCAACGGGATTTCATACACGGGACGCAGGGTAGCGCGAGCTGGAGGACATGGTCGAGTTGGCCGTAGGGGCCGGTGCGCCGGGGTTCGGTCGGACCAAACAAGGCTACCAAAGGCGTGCCCAAGGCTGCGGCCACGTGCATGGGACCCGTATCATTGGAGAGCATGATCGCCCCCGCGCGAACCCATTCGACCATCTCCGGCAACGAGATCCGGCCGGTAAGGTCCAGGCAGTGGCTGGGCTTGGCCCGGGCGATGGCCTCGCCTAACGCCCGGTCCTCGCCACCCCCGAGGATGGCGAAGCGCGCGTCCTGACGCCAACTCGCGACCTGACGGATCAGCTCGACAAAATGCTCGGCGGGCCAGCGCTTGTTGGACCAGCGAGCCCCGGGCTGGAGCAAAATCCAGGGTGAACCCTCAATCGGCCATTGGCGTCGGACCGCTGCGGCGATGCCCGGTCTCGGCGGCAGCCAGCGAAGGTCGCGGGCCGGGGGCACTCCCAGTAGCGGCAGGACTCCCAGGTACCAATCCACGGCGTGGGTGTGGTAGGAAGGACGCGGGGCAATGAGGTCGTAAAACCCGCGAGCGCCTTCGCGTGGTTCGTCCAGTCCGACGGTCAGTTTGCCGTTGACGATCCAGGCGAAACTGCCGCTCCGCGCCAGACACTGCAAGTCAATTACCCAGTCCAACTCTTGGTCTCGCAGGAAGCGGATATTTCGCCACAAACTGGCCAGACAGGCTGGCGTGGCCCATTGCCGGCGATCGAAGGGAATGATCCCGGTCAAGTCTGCATCCCCTTGCAGGAGCGGGGCCAGGCGGGAGTCGATCCACCAATAAACCTCGCTCGCGGGCAGATGTTGCTTGATGGCGCGGAGCACTGGCAACGCCTGCACCACATCCCCCAGGGAACTGGGCTTGAGAATGAGGATCTTCAAGGGTTCGACGCCTTCGCCGTCCGCCCGCCGATTGCCCGCAGGGAGGCGAACATCCAGAAGCGGGCCGCGTCAAGGCGCGGCTTAGCGGCCGAAGGCCAGTCGCTCAGCCAACCGGGGCGGCAGGCCGGCATCGAGAATTTTCTTTTGCGCGGCCGGAATATCGTAATCGAGGCGGCGTAACTCGATCGTGCCCTCATCGATATCGAACACCACGTAACCGCACTTGGGGTTATTGTCCCGAGGTTGGCCGACGGCGCTGACGTTGACGAAGTATTTCTTGCCGGCCTCGACCTTAAACTTGGAATAAGTGCCGCCGCGCACGACGCTATCGCGAATAAACGCGACCGGAACGTGGGTATGCCCAAAGAAGCAGACGCCGGTGTTCTGGTAGGTGAAGCTGGCTGCGGCCGCAAGCTTGTCGAACACATAGCCCCAGCGCTGCGGACCGTCGAGAGTGGCGTGAACCATCGTAAAGGTGTTGAGCATGCGCACATATTTGAGGTCCCGCAGCCATTGGCGGTCCTCGTCCGAGAGTTGCTTGCGCGTCCAATTGACGGCCTCGGCGGCGGCCGGATTAAACCCATCCAGCGGGGCGTCCGTGGAGCAATACTCGTCGTGGTTGCCCTTGATGCACGGGATGTTCATATCCCGCACCAGCTTCAAACACTCGCGGGGATTGGCGTTGTAGCCGACGATGTCCCCCAAGCAGGCGATGTGGGTGCATTTCTGCTGACTAATATCTGCCAGAACCACATCGAGGGCCTCGATGTTGCTATGGATATCCGCGATGATAGCAAACTTCATTGATCCTATCTTACAATTTCAAAGCCGCGAAAACCGTTGCCGGGTTCGCTCCAGTTCAAATCTTCTCTGTCAATAAAATGTCCGAGACCCGACTCGCGGATCGCCTGGCGAAAGGCCTCCAACTCCGCCTTGACGCCCTCGGCCAACAACTCCACCCGTCCATCGGGCAGATTCCGTACCGTGCCGGTCACTTCAAAACCGGCGGCTACAGCTTTCGCGGCATAGCGAAAACCGACGCCCTGCACGCTACCCGAATACAGAATGCGCATCCGTTTGCGATTCACATCACTATTTCGCTAACACCATGCTCCACAATCGTTCGGTTTCCAAGTGGAAAATGGCGTTGCGTTTTTCGCATTTTTAGGATTGCGTTCGCTGGCGCGACGGCTAGAGTACCTAGCTCGATTCAAATACCTGATAATCGCTTTGAACGCTGAACTTACAAAAAAAGCACTGGAGAAAGTTGGCAACCCCAACATTCTGGTCAATTTGATTTCGCGGCGCGTCCGCCAGCTCAGTTCCGGCGCCGGCGCCATGAGCCGGCCCCTCATTGCCGAGGTCGGCCACATGGGCGCCGCCGACATCGCCCTGAGTGAGATCATCGAGGAGAAGATCGGCTTTGAGTTGCCCGACGTCGTGGAGCTGGCGCGGCCCCTCGGCAAGAAGCGCAAGAAACACTAGAATCCGGCGCGCCGCTCCTTCGATTTCCGTTGTCCCGGGCAGCCAGAAGAGCGACCTTCTGGCTGATTTTGTTTATGACCAACATCCTGACCAACGCGAAAGCCCGGCACGACTACCACATTCTCGACACCTTCGAGGCCGGCATCGTGCTTCACGGCACCGAAGTGAAGGCCCTGCGCGCCGGGCTGGGACAGATTGGCGACGCCTTCGCGCGCGTGGAGCGCGACGAGGTCTTCCTTTATAACGCCCATATCAGCGAGTACACCCACGGCAATTTTTACAACCACCAGCCCAAGGCCCCGCGCAAGCTCCTGTTGCATAAGCGGGAGATACGACAACTCCTCGGCCTGGCTGCGGTTAAGGGCAACACCTTATTCCCGATGGCCTTTTATTGGAAGAACGGGAAAGTTAAGGTGGCCTTGGCGGTGGGCAAAGGCAAAGCCGAGTTTGACAAGCGCGAGGACCTCAGGAAACGCGAGTCCGACCGCGAGCTTAAGCGAGCGACGATGAAGACCATGCGCAGCGCCTAGGGCTGCGAGGTCTTCTCGACGGGGATAAAAATCTTGCTTCCCGGCAGGAGCAGGTCGGGCTTGAGCTTGGGGTTGGCTTTGAGAATCTGCTCCTGGCTGACCTTAACGTTGTTCTCCCGACAGGCCTGAATGATCTTCGAAAGCGTATCATGGGGTTTGATTTTGTACCAGACGCCGCTTTCCTCGGCGGGCTGTTTGTCAACCGGCGGTTCCTCGGGGGGGGGCGGGGGTCGCTTTATCGGACGGTCGATGACCTGCGGCGGGGCGGCGGCCAGGGCGGCGATCTTGTTGATCAGTTCTTGAACCTGGACTTGGAGCCTTGCTCGCGTCTTCTCGTTGTCTTCTAGACGGTTGCGGTCGACCTCCTGGATCGCCTTGGCCAGGCTCTTCACGTATTCGAGCGTGGCATAGGCTGGGGTCGGCCGGTTCAATTGCTCCTGAAGATTGGCATTCTCCCGTTTGAGCCGCTCGATCTCCTGGCGTTGCTCCTCCTGCCGGGCGCTCAGATCATCGATCTTGCCGGTTAACTGGTTAAGGCGCTCTTCCGTCGCCGCGTCCTGGCCTCGCCCGTTAGGCGCCGCGCAGAGGCCCAGGATGGTCCATAAGATAACCACTCGTTGCATCTACCGAACATAGGGAGCCTCCTCCGGATGTTCAAGGGGGAAAAACGGCCCGCGAAAAGCCAACCGGCGCCATTGACAAAACGCATTGCCATCGGGACGCATTTAAGGCATGAGTATGGCCTTGGATTCTTACGCGTATGCATGGCGCCATCAATCGCTGGCAGTGTCTCAACCCGGCCGGGGTGGCCGGGTTGGCCTCGCCTAGCCGACCTCTATGGGTTGCCAGAGCGCTGGACCGCCGGGCCGGGCGGAGGGGCGGTGGTCCAGAGGTTGTGAAACCCTCAATCGTACCCTCTGCAATTTAAGCCAACCATCGAAGCCTATGTTCCGTTTATCTTGTTCCGTCCGCGCGCGCTTGGCCCTGGGAAAAGGACTCCTCGCCGGCCTTGTGGCGGCCGGTTTGGCCATCGAGTGCCGCGCCACGACCTTCGTGGTCTCCAACATCAACGACAGCGGCCCCGGTTCCCTAAGGCAGGCCATGGTCAACGCGAATCTGACCAACCCGCCCGTCGCCATCAGTTTCCAGATTCCCGGCGCCGGCGCGCATACGATCGCGGTATTATCGGCTTTGCCCTCCGTGCTGGGGCCGGTACAGATCGATGGCACGACCCAACCGGGCTACGCGGTCGGCCAGCCGGTCATCGAGCTGAACGGGGCGGGCGCCGGCGCCAGCGTCGGATTGCGCTTGTCGTCGAGCTTCAGCGTCGTGCGCGGGTTAGTCATTAATGGCTTTGGCGGCGGCGGCGTCCGCATTGATGGGCCGGGATCGAACACCGTGGCGGGCTGTTTCATCGGAACGGATGCGACGGGAACGACCCAGCGAGCGAACGCCGCGGAGGGCATCTATGTCTTCAGTTCTACGGGCAATGTCATCGGGGGGACTAATGCGGCGGACCGGAATGTCATTTCAGGCAACGGGGATGCCGGGATCTACCTCCAAAACAGCGTCGCCACCCTCGTGGTCGGAAACTATCTTGGCATGGCGGTCGGCGGCGCGGCCCGCTTGGGCAACGGGAATAGTGGGATTATATGCTATAGCGCGAGCCAAAATATTATCGGCGGCGTCGCGCCGGGCGCTCCCAACCTGATTTCGGGAAACGGCGGCAGCGGCATCTTTCTGCTCGGCTTGGGCTCGGTCAGCAACCTGATCCAGGGGAATTTGATCGGAACCGACCTCAGTGGCAGCGTGGTCGTCGGGAATGCGGGCGATGGGATTACGATGTCCGGAGGGGCGGGCAACCGCATCGGCGGCACGGCCGCCGGGGCGGCCAATCTCATCTGCGGCAATGCCGAGGCCGGGATTTATTTGCTCGCGGGGGCCACCAATAATGTCATGGAGGGGAATTACGTGGGGCTCTCCGGACGGCTGGCGTTGGGAAATAACCTGGCTGGCATCATCCTTTCGGCGGCCGGGGGAAACACTATCGGCGGCGCGGCCTCCGGCGCGCGCAACCTCATCTCCGGCAACAAGCAGGATGGCGTGTTGCTCCTCCATTGCGCGGCCAACACCATTCAAGGCAACTGGATCGGCCTCGACACCAATGGCATGGCGCTGAGCAACGGCTTCAACGGTCTTACTTTGAACGCGGCCAATTCGAACTTGGTTGGCGGCCTTGCAGCGGGCGCGGGCAATGTCATCTCCGGCAACGGCAATTACGGCGTGCAAGTGTTTTCTGGCGCCACGGGCAACCTGGTGCAGGGCAACTGGGTAGGCACTGGGGTTGCGGGAACCACGGTCGTGAGCAACGGGCTCAGTGGGATTTGCATTCAATCCGCTGGCAATACCGTTGGGGGAGTCATCCCGGCCGCGCGCAACCTCATCTCCGGCAATGGGGATAACGGCGTGTTTTTGGTCGGCGCAACCGCTACTGGGAACCTCGTGGCCGGCAACTACATTGGAACCGACACGAGTGGCAAGCGGGCCTTGGGCAATACCCAGACGGGCATAGGATTATCCGATGCGCCCTCTAATACGATCGGCGGCGCTGTGAGCGGGGCCGGCAATCTCATCTCGGGCAACCACGCCGGCGGGCTCTACGTCGTCGGCAGCGCGGGCGGGGGTAATGTGATTCAAGGCAATATCATCGGGGCGGACGTCACCGGCCAGGCCGCTCTCGGCAACGCCTACGAAGGAATTCTCGTTCAGGACGCCTCGGGTAACCTCATCGGCGGGGCGACCGCGGCCGCGCGCAACCTCATCTCCGGCAATTTCGCCCGCGGCGTCTGGCTCACCAACGCTTCTTGGAATGTGATCCAAGGTAATTACATCGGAACCCAAAGCGACGGCCAGTCCGCCCTCGGCAACGTTTTCCACGGGATAGACAGCGATGTCGGCGCCAACAACAACCTCATTGGCGGCGCGGTCGACGCTGGCAACCGCATCGCCTTCGCCCAAGGGCAATACGCGGGCGTCCGCATTCGTGATGGCAGCACCAACAACGCCATCCTGAGCAACGCCATCTTCTCCAACGGCCCCTACGGCGGCTTGGGGATTGACCTCGGCGATTATGGGGTCAATCCCAACCTCCCCTGCGACCCTCAAGGCGGAGCCAATGAGGCCCAGAACTATCCGGTGCTCGCTTACGCCCTTACGCCGCCCAACGCCAGCGTCACCATCGTCCAGGGATCGCTCAACAGCCGCCCCAGCGCCAGTTACCATCTCCAATTCTTTGCCAATCTCCATCCCGACAGTTCGGGATTTGGCGAGGGCCAATTTTACCTGGGCGACGCCTCCGTGGCTACTGGATCGGACTGCAATGCCAGCTTTGTCGCGACCCTCGCCAACCCCGCCCCGGTGGGCTATTTTGTCACCGCCACGGCGACCGATGCGGCCAACAATACCTCCGAGTTTTCCGCCGATGTGACGGTTATCTCTTCGCTGCTCTCCATTGCCCATATCCAGAGTTCTCCCAACGCCGGTTTGTTGTTGCTGTCCTGGCCCGGGGCGATTTCCAACACGGTCACCCTCGAGGAAACCGCTAGCCTCCGGCCTCCGGTCTCCTGGACGGCCTCGACCAACGTGCCGGTCCTCACCTCCGGACAGTGGGTGGTGACGGAGCCGAGTCCCAAGGCGCTGCGGTTCTATCGGCTAAAATTCTAAGCGCTAATGATTATTGACCTGAACCGTTGCCGATACCATTCAGTTGTCCCTTCGAGATGGAAAGGGCCTCGAATCGCGTCCCTCAATCCCGTCGCGTCGGGATGGGGCGATCCTGGATTGTCCTTTCGGAGTGGAGGGATGCGAATCCTGGCGGCTTTGGCCCTGTGCCCCCTGCTCGCCTGCCCGCTGGCGCCAGCCCAGGCCCAGACGATCACGCCCCTCTTTACCAGCGGACCCGCGGCGAACCGGCTTAACCTCGTGGTGCTGTCCGAAGGCTACACCAGCGCGCAATTGGGCCAGTTCCTCTTCGACGCTACCAACATGGTCAGTACGATGCTCTCTTATAGCCCCTACCGGGAGTACTCGAACTACTTCAACGCCTACGCCATCTCGGTGGCTTCCACCGATCCCGGTTCCAGCCATCCTCAGGACGACGAGTATCCCAACACCTACTTCGGCAGTTACTACCTCCCTCCGGACGACACGATTATCGTGATCCCGAGCAGCGGCCAACAAAAGGTGGATGCCCTGCTGGCGTCGTATATGCCCTATGCCTCCTTGCCGGTGATCATCGTCAACGACGGAACCCCTGGCGGCTCGGATGGCTTCGGCAAGGCGGCTTTGGTCGCGCACAGTTCGATGGGCCCCATCATGCTGACCCACGAGACTGGGCACGTCCTCGCCCTTCTGGGCGATGAGTATTCCCACGCGACCTACACCGCTTTCCCCGACGTCGAGGAGCCCAACACCACACGCGCTGCCGAGCGCGACCAGATCAAATGGAAGGCGTGGATTGCCGTCGACACTCCGCTGCCTACTCCTCAGACGCTCGTCTATGCCGACCAGGTTGGCCTCTTTCAAGGAGCGCACTACCACACCAATGGCTGGTACCGACCGAAACTGGACTGCATGATGAACCATTTTGGCATGGACATTCCGTTTTGCGAGGTTTGCAGCGAGGCCCTGGTGAAGGCGATCTATAGAAAAACGCGCCCGGTGGAAAGTTTCAGTCCGGCTGCGTCGCGGCTCACCGTGGGCGCGGGCCAGAGCGCCGCTTTCAGCCTAAGCCTGCTTCAACCCGCCACCCATGCTCTGAGCGTGCAGTGGTACTTGGACGGTTTTGCCCAGGCCGGCGCCACCAATCAGTCGTTCAACGCGCCGGTCGACGCCTTGGGCGCGGGGCATCAGGTCCGCGCCATCGTGAGCGATCTGACTCCGTTAGTGCGCAACGACCCCACCAACACGCTCAAGCAGAGCATCACCTGGCTGGTCAATGGCGGCCCTTCGAACCTCGTGCGCACCCTCAGCTTCGCCCTCATTGCTTACACGCAGGGCGCGGCCGATTCCAAGTCTGGCGCCGTCAAGTCCGCCATCGCCAGCAAAGACCTCCTTAAGGCCCTGAGCCAGACCACCTCCAACGCCGCCATTACCGCAAAGTCAAAATTGCTGAGCGTCACCGTCCTGCCCAGCGGCGCTCCGAGCGTGGTCGTGCGCAACGTCATCAACCGTACCAATGCCGACATCGATGTGACCGATTACTTCCCCCAGTCGGTCCTGGCGGCCGTCGCCAACCTGACGATACAAAAGGGGCGCACCAACGGAACCGAGCGCAGCCTTCGTCAATTCGGCTTTGTCTCCGCTCCGCTCGCGTTCAGTCTCCAGGGCGTTACTGCAACCAGCTTTCCCAGCGGGGCCGCCAAGGCCGTGGTCGGCGGGAGCGGCGCCATCACCAACGGTCAAAGCGTTTTCAGCGGCAACGTGACCTTGGCGGCGGGCAAGATCGAAAGCGGCGCTGGGCGCTGAATTCTTGGAATGAAGAAGAAATCTGGCATCGACGAACTCCTCGCTATCATGGCTCGCCTGCGCGCCCCCAACGGGTGCCCGTGGGACCGCGAGCAGGATCACTATTCCCTGCGCTGGCACGCCGTGGAGGAAGTCTATGAATTGATGGATGCCATCGAGGCCAAGGACGACCACGAACTGGAAGAGGAGTTGGGCGATCTGCTGCTTCAGGTTGTTTTCCATTGCCAATTGGCGAGCGAGCGCGGCGCCTTCGATTTCGAAAAGGTCGCTGGCCATATTCGCGATAAGTTGATCCGCCGGCATCCTCATGTGTTTGGCGAACTCAAAGTCAAGAATGCCGACCAGGTCCTGGTCAACTGGGAACAGATCAAACGCGCCGAAAAGCACGGCACCCGCCATGCGCGGCCCTCGGCGCTGGACGGCATCCCCACCCACTTGCCCGCCCTGCTACGGGTTGAGAAACTGCTCAAGAAAGCGCGTCGGGCCAAACTGGCCGACGCCGCGCCCCCCCCCCGGCGGACCACGCGCGCCGCCTTGGGCCAGGAGTTATTCGGCTTGGCGGCGTTGGCCCAGAGCCATGGGTGGTCGGCCGAGGATTTGCTCCGTTCTGAAACCCGGAAGCAAGAGCGCGCCTTGCGCCGCCAGGAGCGGCGCCAGGGGCTTCCCCCTCGACAAACGGCCAAACTCGGCTAGGTTGCCAGCCAGAGTTATGACCGATCCTCGATTTACTAAGTTAGCCAATTTGCTGGTGAATTATTCCACCGCCCTGAAAAAGGGCGAGCGCGTCCTCCTGGACATGATCGACGTGCCGGATGAATTCACCGTGGAGCTGATCCGCGCGGTCCGCGCCGCGGGCGCGATCCCGGTCGTTGAGGTCCGCCACACGCGCATTAACCGCGAGTTGTTGCGTGGCACGGACGCCGCCCACGCCGGACTGGTGTGCGATTTCGAGCTGTTCCGGATGAAGAAGATGCAGTCGTACATCGCCGTTCGCGGCAGCGGGAATGCCAATGAAAATGCCGACGTGGACAGCGATCGAATGAAGCTCTATTCGAAGGTCACGCGGCCCGTTATCAACTACCGGGTGAGCAAGACTCGATGGTGCGTGCTGCGGTGGCCCACCCCAAGCATGGCGCAGGCCGCGGGCATGAGCACCGAAGCCTTCGAGAACCTCTACTTCGACGTCTGCACCATGGATTACCCTAAAATGGCGCGCGCGATGGCGCCTTTGGAACGGCGGATGAAAAAGACGGATCGTGTCCGTATCAAGAGCCCCGGCACCGACCTCTCCTTCAGCATCAAGGGCATCGGCGCCAAGATGTGCAAAGGCGACCGGAACATCCCGGACGGAGAAGTGTTCTCTTGTCCCGTCAAGAATTCCATCAACGGCCAAATCCAATTCAACGCTCCCACTCTCTATTCGGGAACTAAATTCGAAAACGTCCGGCTCGAGTTCAAGGACGGCAAAGTGGTCAATGCCACCTCCAACAATTCCAAGCGCCTCAATGAAGTCCTCGACACCGACGCCGGCTCGCGTTATGTGGGAGAATTCTCCTTGGGCTTCAATCCCTACATCCTCAGCCCGATGTGCGACATCCTGTTCGACGAAAAAATCGCCGGTTCACTCCACTTGACTCCAGGCCAGGCCTACGACGAGTGCGACAATGGCAATCGCTCCGCCGTCCACTGGGATATGGTCCTTATCCAACGGCCCGATTGGGGTGGCGGCGAGATCTGGTTCGATGGCGAATTGATTCGTAAAGACGGCGTTTTTCTCCCTAAGGAACTCAAACCCCTCAATCCGGAAAACCTTAAGTAAGGGGACTCTGTCTCGCATAGCGAGATTGCTGGTGGTTCGCGCGTTTAGGTTGCCATCCCGCGTTGCTGCGGCATAATTCCTGGCGACTATTATGAACGACCACGATCCATTGCCCCCGCAGGCGCCTTCCATCAACCTCAAGGTCCCGCTCGCGGTCATGGCCGTTCTGGGCATGGCGATGGTGGTGGGTTGCGCCTCGATTGGCTCGGGTGATCCTGCGCGGGGCCAAACCGACCTTGCCGCCGGCCTCCGTACTCGCCGACACCTCCTGGGTTAAGCTTGGCATCGCCTCGTGGGACTGGTGGTCTCAAGTCAGCCGCCCCGGCACCGCCGCCTACAAGGAGTTTATCCAGTTTTCCGCCGACATGGGCTGGCCCTACACCTTGTTGGATGCCGGCTGGAGCAAAGGTACCAATATCCTGCAAGACAGCCCTTCGGTGAACATGGAAGAGCTCTTGGCGCTCGCCAAGGAGAAGCGCGTGCGGCTTTGGCTCTGGTTGTATTGGTCGGCCGTCGACCGCGACGACGCCTACAAGGAGGCTCAGGACTCCTGATCTCGTGGAATTTGACTGGCCCGGACCGGCTCAAGAACCAAGCGTAGTTCGGTTCCCGGATAGGTCGTTTCTGTGGCGGTAAGTTCGGCGCACAGATGCTCCAGCGCTTCGTC
>Ga0316217_10004700_pt1 | contig 14575 bp, 6 predicted proteins | sample 1anoAmetaG_FD_203633 | JGI IMG/M metagenome (GOLD analysis project Ga0316217, IMG submission 203633) | Freshwater microbial communities from Trout Bog Lake, Wisconsin, USA - 1anoA | ecosystem: Environmental > Aquatic > Freshwater > Lake > Hypolimnion/Profundal zone | place: USA: Wisconsin... | reverse complement strand
ATCTTGAGATTTTCGAATATTTTTGCCACATTTACCAAAATGAGTATTAAGCTTTCGCAGTATTCATTTAGGTCTTCCTCTTCTTGAAACTTATGAAACAAAAAGATAATTTTCTTAACAAACTATGCATCCAAAAGTTTAACTTGACTTAATAAGATGGGTAGTTCTACTCCAGACAAATTCAAGGCTAAATCTGAAAGAAAGTCCTTGTAATTACCTGGAATATTCACTACATCTAAGAAATCGTTAGCTTCTTTTTATGAAAGCGTGCCTGGAGTGTACTGGAATATTGAAAAGACCATTACTTACACTATATCCTGCATAATCTTTTGATTTTCTTCTATTTGATTCTGATCGGTACAAAAGACTGCTGTATAGAGGAGCTTGAAAATAGACTTTGTATAGATGTGCTAGAAAAAAGCTTCTTTTATTTAGAGATTCTTTTTCAATAATCCTAATACCTACTCATAAATGACGTACTTTTTCAGGGAATTTTTTGCAAAAAGGCATCAGAATCTCTTAAAAAGCATTTAGTTTATCTCTAGTTAACTTTTTTTAAATTATAAATCCGAATATTCTTCTGAAGTTAAGCTAAGTTTTGGCAAACGCAGCAGTGAGAATGAAAGTGTTCTTTTTTAGCAAGGAAACCACAAAAAGTTTCTTTTCATGGCTCATCTAGCGATCTGTGAATACTGCTGAGATTAGTTCTTCAAATTTCTCTGCTTAAAGGCTGGGTTAGGCTTAGATACTTGGAGTAGAAGTCAATTTTATTTTGTTTGTATACATTTTCCATCAGATAAGTCACTATATCTTCCTTTTCTTTTGAGACTTCATAATTCTGTTTTTGGAGCGATTTGTTCATTGAGCTTTGCATTACAACTATTAAATATTATAATTGTGAAGTGTTAAGGCCTCTTCAAAGCCACTATACTCTTCAATATCCTCAACCAACAATAAAGAAAGTTGAGGGAAGTCTGGGTTAAATAAGAAGGTGGTAACTGGGAAGTATAGATATTGAGTGCAGTTAAAAGGTCAGAAACCAAAGTCCTCATCACATAGATAAGACAGGGATTAAATCATCATGGTGTGTTTCAACAATTAAAGATTATAATTATATAAATGTTCAAATCACTTTTTAATTAGCTTCTTTTTGTTTTTCTTCTTCAGATGCAGCTATTTCTACAGCTGCTTTTCATGCTCTACTTTCTATTTCAGGAGCTGCTTCTTCAGGTGGGGGTGCCGTATGATATATTCTTAGCTGAATTTATTAATTTCAAAGTCGGCATTTTTCATTTGGAAACGACTATCAATCACTGTCTCAAGTGTTTCGATTTGTTTAGGCATTTACTCATTCACGATTTCTTCAACTTTCCTCTTTCTTCTTTCAGTAACATTAGCATTTTAAAGTTTTTCTCGAAGTTTATTGTAGAGCTTAAGATGCATAAGATAGCCATGCATATGCTCTTTGAGCATTTTGGTATTAATCAAGTTTTAACAACCAAGTTAGTAAACTTCTTGCTTACTAACGAATTTGAACTCATCATAAACCATTTTTGTATGCTATTACTCAAGTTCTTCAGTAATATTGTCTACGTAAGGCACCCATTTAGGTCCTGGGCCTAATTGAGGAATGAAGAAGCAGCCGATTTTGGGATCATCTAAAGCTGTCAACAGTAATCCACTGTTGTTGACTACTGTAAACATATTTATTGAGTGGTCAGGTTCTACGCTGGTGAAAAAGTCGCCTTAGCCGTCAGTGATCTTTATTTGCTTTTTGTTACTAAACAGAATGTTCTTTTAGTTGTTATTCATAAAGTGGATTGAGTTGATGGGCTAGTTGTAGGAAGATCTGATTGAAAAGAGTTTGCGATCATAGCGTACATCATAGATGTTAAGAGTTGAGCCTTCTCCAACTCCAAGCAAAAGCCCGGTGTGATCTGCTTTAACATGAGTAACTGTGGTTTGTGTTTGTAGCTTACAAACTCTCTTCCTTTCCCTGAAATCCCAAATTTCTAGGTCATTTCCTCCACAAGCCAAAACATTCAGTTTATCATTGAAATGCATCGAATTTATGTAAGAATCTGTATGGAAAGGAGCCAAAAACTTGCCTTACTCCAGAGAAATTCTATAAATTTAGTTAGCTGAGGCCGAAATGCACAGAGTTGCAGAAATCGGGTTGTATTCAAGGTCTCGGGGATAATGTGGAATTCTGGTCTTGTAGTGTGCTCCGTATTGTGCGTGAAAATCAATAGATCTATCATGCTGAGCCATGACTATCTTACTGTAGTCATCAGACAGAATCTTAAATTTGATGACCTCACTATCAATGCCTCTCAAACATTTCAGCGAAAGTTCTGCGGTATCGTATATTTTTATTTGAGGAGCGTAGATCCCTGCAGCAACGATGTAGCGCTAGTCTTTGGATATTTCAACCTGGTTGGTGGCGATCTGGAACTGAAAATCTTGGATGAGTTAGATTCTTCGTTTGTATTACTCGTCGTATTTGAGCGATTTACTGTTTTTGTGCGCATCTTCCATGAATTGAGAGTAGGTTTTTCCAGCTGACATGTTGTAGGTCTTTACCCCATTTATCTCGGTTACTTTGTACATCAACAATGAGTATTATAAAATACTAAATTTCATACCAACTCTAAACTGTGAGATTTGGTTTTTTGCAAAGTTTTGGATTAGTAATTTTATCGGTTTAGCATTATACCGTTGAGTAAGTCCATAAGGTGCAAGAAACAATTTTTTATAAGAGACGAAAATGGCATCTTAGGTAAAGATAAGAGTAACTTTAGGAAGGTTAAGGTTAGTAAAATGAATCGTTTGCTTATAAATCATCGCATTTTTGAAGTAAACTTATTTATTATAAGCTTGATTGGTACTTAATCAACTTATAATATATTGTGAATGCAAAACACTGAAGGCAATCATCAAGAACCACAAAACCAAAGCCAAGACAATCCACTGCGCATCCTGAATTAGTTTGGCCCCCATGTACTTGTTTTAGCAATATCAGGCTGATCTATCACTTAACGATATTTAGGATCAGAATTCCTATTTACAGTCTCTGCAGCTGGGGGAAGCTGAAAGCTATTCTGTGGATTTCTAGGAAAACTGGTAAGCCATTGTGTTAGCAGATGCTATCGATCGGAATGATAATGGTCTAGCAGCGGTGATCCCTATTTAGGTAAGCAGTTTAAAACTAAGCAATTGCTGGAGTAACTGAGAGCTGAAGCGAAAAAGACGTGCAAGCCTAAAAGTTTGAGAGTCAAAGTTTGCCTCCGGAGTCATGAATGTTCGATTTGCATGGAAAAGATCATGAAAAGTAATGATTGGCTAACAGAGAAACGTGGGTTTTTCGATTGACTTGCAGACACTTGTTCCATCGTGGCTGCCTGTCATAATGGCAGTTGCGACACAACAGCTGCCCGCTTTGCAGAGAAAGGCTAATCTGAAACGTTAAACCTACCTAAAAAATCAAATGATCAGTTTGATTCATACTCGCATTTTAGAACTAGTATATAAAACTATAAAAAATAATTAAACTTATTTTGCTTGAGATGCTATTCTCAGAGAATTTCTTTTCAAGAGTCTTGCATTTTTAATCTTTGCGAAGCTCAAGTATTCTTGAGATTAGCAAATCACTGATGTTTCTATAATCCTAATCTAGTACTATAACAAAATTGTATAGTTGGAATGACAGATAGCCAAAGATGCTCTTTGAAATAAAACATATTCTCCTTGATACGTCTGAAGCCAGACTGCAGAATCCATCCCACTTCAGTCGATTTCTCACCGCTGTTCGCGTAAATCTTTACTGACACAGCTCATCTGCCTCGAATGGATCTATCCTGCCAGTGTTCAATGATGACCGTTGCTACTTCACTCCGGCTTTTTTATTGAGTTCAGACAAGGTACTTCACGAAACTAATTCAGAAAACCCAGGCCAAAAGCAGATAGAGCGAAAAGATGCAATTTGAACATCGCATGCGCCTCAGCATCTAATCTTTAACTTCGAAGGTAACGAATCGGATGATTCAGAAAAACTCTGCGATGGCTCCCTCTTCAAACTACTGCCACATATGTCAGTCATATTTCAAAAATTACGACTTACATATTGAGCAAAAAACTCATATCCTCAGATGCCACCACAACGAGTTCAACTCGGACATTGAGTAGCTCTGCTCGCTTGTGGAGGAGCCGGAGAATGTTTTGAACCCTTCTAGCAAGCGCAAGATCATCAAGAAGAGGGACTGTGAAATAAATAGTATGAAGAACTCACCGAAGACTGCGGATAATTATCCAAAAAGGAAAAAGTCTTTCAGCTGCGAATAATCCTCGATTACTGGCTCAGTCGTAAAACAGACTCCCAAGATTTGAGGGGAACATAAAACCAAGAATATTTAAGGATATGATATTTATATTTTTATAACATTCTAAGAGCTTTCCTGAAAATAAACACACTCCTTAGAATCAACTAAGAGATTAAACATAATCGATTCGAGTTTGAGATAGCTGCAGCTATTCGGCAGTTGTAACCTACCAACATAGGATAAGCAGCAAAAAGTTGAATTTTGTTTGTCTTCATCAATTTATCATTTATGAAACATTTTTGGGTTGATTGGGTTAAGTTGTGCTGAAAATTTCTCTTTTCTTGTCAGATTGATCAGACTGTTTGGTGGACGCTATTGTGGCCTTGTATCTTGTGAAATAATCTGTGAAAACATAGCATTTATTTGCTTGCATCAAGATATCTGCCTACTTACAGAACTTCGGATACAGCTGAACTATTATGCGATAATAAAAATATTTTGTTCATCGTAATACAAAATTGTTAGCAAAGTTTTCTGCAACAGAGCTAACTTTTTGATATCTCCATGATTATAAAAGTTATCTTACATAATACTTAAACTCCTTTTATCAATAGCTTTACATGAATTTGGTTCAAATAGATTATTAGTCTGAATGTGTAATTTGTAATTATAAAATGCAAGCAATCTTTCACAAATTCATAGAAGTTGCGGCGAACAAGCCTCCCCAGGCTACAATATTCGTGTAGTTCGCATACATGGAGCAGTAGATCCGGAAAAGTTTCAAGCAGCTGAAAGATAGTAAGGGTGTTGTAAAACCAAACGATGATTTCATGGCCTACTGGAAGGAAGTAGGCAACGTAAACAGGGATGAGCAGGTGGCTACTTATTTTCGTTGGATTGAGCTCTTGCAGAAATCGCTCACCAACTTTGCGCACCGCGAATTTGAAGATAAGTAGAGTACTCTGTATGTCAAGAAGTCTATGATGAGCAAATGGGACATCAGGAAGGTCAAGTTGAATGGATTGGATTTGCAGATATTTTCCAAAAAACTTAAAATATTCCCCTTGAAGTGTTTCTGCATCCGGAAGTCCAAAAACAAAGACCATTTCAGCTGGGTCATGGAAGTGGTGATGCAGATTGATGATTCCAAATTCAAGAGTTTTCACCTCGGAACCAACAACATTACCTAGTATCAATAATGGTACAGAGAAGTTGAGACAAGGATCGACCTTGCTCGAATTTAATATTTTAAGTAGTCCATAGGCTCTGAGGCGAAGATAAAGGTTTTGCCTGTGAACACGAACTAAGAAAAAGGCAAAGAAGAAATAAAACAGTAGCCTCGATAGAAATAAATGATGAGTCAGAGTCAAGAGATAAGGTCAAAGACAAAAACCCTAACTTAAATACTGATACATAAGCAGCTGAATCATATCTAAGATAATGAAGGACTGTAGATTATTGAAGATAATGATACCTAATAGCCTAAGGAACAAGAAGTTCATCCAAACCTTTTCGTAAGACTCTTTCCTAATAAATAAATTAATGATTTTTGTTAAAATCCGGCAAATGGAGTACTTCTAGAGTGCTAGAAACAGTACAGACTCTATGAAATAAATGGGGCAGTCAAAATGTTCATTACCATGAACAGCAGTATAGACATAGTTTTTAGAGCGATTTCATAATCACACAGTGACTGGAATCCTTAGATCAACACTTTTTCGATAAAAAACAAGATAAGCTCGGAAAACTCAGCATTGATTTATCAAAAATACAAGTCAAAGGGCTTTCTGTACAAGTAGAGGGATTATTTCTTCTTGAGACATTGCTTCACTGTCGAAACTTAGAACTAGAAACAAAAGATTTTCATGATTTAAAAAAGCATAGATAGCATACACCACCCCCCTTTTATGACAGTTGCAAGAGGATAGAAGTAGCTCATCTGGTGTATTGTAGGCTAAAAAGAGGATAAGTAATGTCTTTTAATAGTTGAAGGGTTGATAAAGGGAGGAGGTTATATGAATATTAATGAAGACAAATAGACAACAATCAAAAACTTCAAGATGCTTTTGCAGCTTGATAACTATTTAAAGCAAATTCAATATACCAAAACTTCTAAAGACGGCTATTTGTTCAAGTAAAAATGGCTTGTCAGCTTCAAAATCTAAGAATAAGAGGAGTTCTACTCTCCCAGAGAAATTTAATCAGAAGATTTCGAATCGAATAAGCTATAATAGATGAAGCAATAGAGGAAAAATCCGATTGAGGTATCTTAGGAAAACGAAGAATCCCCAAAGAAGAAAAACTAGTCAGAGTTTCAGTAATTTATCAACCAAACAACTAGCTAGGAGCGCAACTAGAAAATCTAGGAAAAATAGCACATTTATGCCCCTTCTACTTAAAATATTAGCTAAGAGTATACTCCTCCTTAGTTCAATTCTGACAGATCTGTAAAGATTGCGGATAAATTTCTCACTAAAAAACATCAACTGTAGCCTCGACCGAAAGGTCATCCCCTTTTCTCCTAAACCATTAGAGGACATCATTTGTGGAAAGGCTAATGGGACGTGGCTGAGTCAGGAGGATTGCTTTATGTTGATGAGTAGAAGATGAAGGCTCAAAAAAAAGTGTTGACTTTTATTATTAAGCGCATAGGTAAAAACATTTTATCAGGAAAGGGAATTCTCAATATCTCTTTACCAGTTGACATATTTTGCAGATAGAGCAACATTTAAAGGCTGGCTATGTCTTTTGGCTATTTCCCTCTTTATTTGTAAAAGGTAATTGACACTAATCCAATGTAGCAGTTGAAATCAGTAATTGCTTCAGTAATGGGCAGTTCTCTTATCTATTTGACAATGTAAAAACCTTTTAACCCAATTTTAGGAGAAACTTACCAATGCTGGATAGATGGATGTCCTGTGTACTTTGAACAAATTTAACACCATCCACCAGTAGCGGCATATTTCATGAAAGGTCGAGGTTATGACGTTTATGGAAGTGTTTAAGCTAAGATGGACTTATCTATAAATAGTGGAACTGGAATCAATGAAGGAATCTTTACAGTAAGTTTTCATAATGGTCGAAAATTCCATTTCACTACACCTCCTGGGGAGCTTTGTGGACTAACTTATGGAGAAAGAAAACTATCTTTCGTCGACAAAAGTACTTTTTAATTAATTTAGCATATTTTTGGTCAATGTAAGAAGGAATCTTTTTGGAAATTACATACAATCCAATGGCAAAGTAAAGTAGATTTTTCGGAAGTGGAAGAAACTATGTTGGGTAAGAGAAACTACAAGACTACTTTGAAGGAATTATTAAAAAATACAAGCCTGAAGATCTTAAATAGTTCCTCATACCAAAGAAAAATGATAATAGAAAGAATATGGCGATTCCAAGATCTCTGCCACCACAGGAGCCTGTAAGTTCCCACTTGAAAGTTCATGGAAGATGGACCAAGTATATTTACTTTGGTTAGTAGAAAATTTTTGATGCAGATAGTTGCAAATACTTGAAAGGCTATGATGAGAAGAATCCTTTGCCTTCACACAGCAACTATAGATAAGATGTTGTTTATAGGAGATTAAACTAGTTTGTGATATCTCAGGAGTGGAAAGAAATTTTGGAAGTCAAGCAGAGGAAAGACAGGAAACTGCGTGAATAGTATAAGAAAAAGAGAGCTAAATGAAAATTATCAGCCTATTTCTAAACTACAATATTACTATTTATTATATTTTTTTAATTCAAGGATAATTCTTTACAAATCACTTAATTTGGCTCACTTTGCAGGTTACCTGTCTGACTGAGACTATTCGCTTTAAAAAGAAAGGTCGCTTTAAGGCGGAGTTAGTTAGCCTTCTTATTCTTCGTTAGGAATGTAAGTTCTCAGCTTTTCAGAGTCTTACCAGTAATAAATATGACCTTCATCTTTGCTATCTTTAATGATGGTAAGCTGTCCAAAGTTGTTTTAAATAATCCTGCCTTTTTTCCACTTGTTCAATGGAAAATCACTAAATAAGATAAAAATTACTAGAATTAAATTTGCTCTCCAATGTCGTAGCTATCTTGAGGAGGACAATACTTCTTGCTTGACTTGTAATCATATGATCGAATCTGCTCATATTACTTTTTCATTCGTTGAGAGTTTATCTAGTATTATTTCGTTTATGTTGCCACTAAGATACCTAGTAGCCGATTTAGTATTCTTTAGTTGCTTTGGTTTTTCTATATAACTCTATAGTTACAAATTTTTTTCCTAGGTCTGGGATGACTGGGTACGGATTCTTTGTAATCCTTTCAAGGATTTCTATAATAAAAACACCCTTAGATTCGAAAATCTATAGAAACTGTTAATTCATTGAAACTAACTGCATATTGTATAATTTACCCTTAAGATCCATTGGTGAATCAAATCCAATTCCAAAAAATATTTTTCATTTTGTTTGTAAGCTTTCTAGATAAGAACTAGCACTTTTTACTTTTAAAAAGTAGGAGTGTCGGGATCATTGATTACACTTTCTAAGTAGATGAAATAAGGTCTGTATTTGATTGATTAGTAGTCTTTTAAGGCTTTTTCGATAAAAGAAAAGATTTTGTAGTTGAAATCTAGTTCTTTCAAAGCTTTGTAAAAAAAGTACACTGATCTATAGCTCGATATTTCGTGAATATGACTCATAATCTTGCCTTCTATGTTTGCTTCATTCAGATAATCATAAAAATACTTCTTGTTATGAAGGCAAAAGTCTTTACTATTCAGCTAATACTGAGATTATATAATTTGGTTGTTTATGTTGAGCAAGATTGCTATAAGTTTCCAAATCTCTCCGTAGTTTGTAGAATTGTACTTTTTACCTGCGAATGACATAGGTGCTAAAAATGGGATATCTAAACTTCTGCTTTTGCAATCGTTCTCAAATTAAGTTTTTGTTTTTTTATCCATGCTAATGTTGAATGCGAAGTTAAAGAGTATCTTTTCAAAATTGTAGTTTTAGATGATTTTAGAGGCGAGCTCCAAATCGTTTTGAGTAACAACCAGATATTAGATGAATCTGCTGAGAACAGCAATTAGTTCAGATATAGGTGAGTCACAAATGAAGACAATCTTTAGACATTCAAAAACTTTGGTCATGTTTTCAATTTTTTCGAAAGCTTAATTTTTTGTTATCTCATAAAACTTTCTTAGTGCAACTCCGAGCATATGAGCCAAAGTTCTACACTTATCTCTGATGGGGTTGTATACAAAATATTATTCAACAAATCTGGGTGAAGTGAATAGCTTTAAGTAGAGCTGACAGAAGGTCGGATTAATGGTTATTTATTGCTCTAGAGTTTTAGATAAAACCATAAAATACTGGTAATTTTCCTTTCTTGCCTTGATCAAGAAGTAATATGATAGGTTGAATTAAGACCAAGCTTCAGCAATAGAGTTATTGTCGCAAAGCTCGACCAAGTTAGCTCCGATTTTCTTGATTAAACAATCATATTCTTAAGAAAAAACTATTTAGAATTTTCTTATTTATCTATTTTTGCCTTTAATTTTTTCAATAAAGATCTTATTTTCTTGTTTCTTAAGCACTTTTTCCTAGACTTCAGATGGTACTTAACTAAGATTTTTCCTTTGATATAACAGCAGGTATGCATTTTTAGTCTTTCCTTAGTACCTGTAAGACTTACAACCGAAGGCTTCTTATGGCAGCTTTTACAGCTCAAAAGGAAAAACTTCTTAATCATTAAACTAAAACCATTTTCCTTTATCATCTATCAATGAATAGTAATGACCGCTATCTGCAGAGCCAGTATGGACTACAACACCTTTGAGTTAATAATCAAAATACTATGGAGGATATTTTTTCTGATCTTCATCTTAGTTATTGACTTAGCTAGTATTTTATGTTGCATTTTTAATAATCTATTGCTCAGAAAATGGGAGTAGATTCAAATTTTGTGGAAATTAGCAATAATTATTGATCTTTATTTTCGTATCCACGTCATAATCGAACTAAAATCTCTTTAAGCTGAGTATCAAATAAGGTGGAAACTTTTTAATAGTCTGAATCTTCTCAGCTTTCACTTTTTTGTCACACTTTTAGCAAAGATACTTATTACCTCCATCAAGAATCTCAGATTTTACCAACGATTGAAATGATTTAATGATGTTGTCCTTCACTTATAAACTCATCGAAATAAACTATTACTAATGCTAAGATTTATGTTCGCATTACATTGAAATTACTTGATGCCCATATATTCCTCCAAATAGCTCTTTAATGACATTTCTGTAATTTAGCGAGCTGAGGCCTTTCTCGATTTTTTCAAAAAGAATACCTTCAAACTAATCAATGTCCATTTGTTCATTTATCTTTATCATTGCCTTTTTGTCTACTGTTTTTAAAGTTCGAGCGAAATTGGTAGGATTAATATGATTTTCTTAAGAGTAAAGCATTTTTAAAAAGAGCTATTTTAGGCCTAGAAGCATGCCTATGTCACTATTAGAGATTTCATTGTGCTCTTCAAATCCAGTTTTATTGTCAATTTCTTACTCCTCTTCACCATTTTCATCTTGCATTCTGGTCTGACTGGTCATGTCAATATCTAAAATCGCAAGTCTGAACTATTTTATCATGAACAATTGCTGTAGTAGAGAATTCATATAACAAATACATCCTGGATTCACAAGTCCTCGATAAGCTTGTTTAGGTTATTGCTTAATGCTAATGTTCCAGTTGATTGGGGTTCTCCAGATGTCAGCTCTATGGCAAGGTTCTATAGTCTAAATCAACAATTTTACGTTGTTTAGGTCTTTGTTAATACTTAACAGCTAGTTTAAGAACTTAAACGTTTCTATAGTTGGCTCATACTTCTTACAAAGAGGTTCAATTTATTATTTTTTGGTTAAAGCTAAGCAGTTCTCAAGTACAAAAGTAATCATCTAGGGCTGAATTAAGTTAGGCTTTTGGTTATATATTCCAATTAAAATGTTGAAGTGTCCACAGAGCAAGCAATTCCAATGAAAATCGGAAGTCTAAAAAAGTTTAAGACTCTAAATGAATTGAATGCAGGTTTCATAGAGAGAAGCACCTTTATTCGGAACAGGCTGAAGAATTTGAGTTTTTTATATTCGATCAGGCTAAATCGCTTTTATAATTTTTGAAAGGACAAGAGAATAATGAGCCACACTTTATTCTTCTCTTTGGTTTGAAGGTCTATGCATCTACTTTTCTTTGATTCTATAATACATCTAATCAACGAAGAGATTTAGAAGATATTTTTCTACGTTCTCGCTAAAATGATGTGTTTTCTCATGACAAGTCAGGTATTTTACTAGTCTTTCAGTAAAGATCATCCTTATTTCCTCAAGCTCATAATTCAGGTATATATTTTGTATCAGTTTTGAAAAAGATGGCTGATTTACGTAAAAGTTCACCATATTTTACTCTCCTAACAACTGCTCAATCAATTCATTGCAATATTATACCATTTTAATCTCTGACTATCTATAAACTTTCTAATATTATCCCTTCTCTTGTAATTGCCAATCTGAGATTTGGACAGTTGACTAAAACAAATGCTCAGGAAGATAAAAAGTACTGATTGTAAGTTTGGGGACTTTTTTGATTATTCTTGAAACAAAATTTGTGGTTTTGATGAGAAAATGAATCTGAATTAGATGCTTTATTGGATATCTCATGCAGTTAAGAATCTTTCTTAAAGATTACTTATTAATTAAATGAGAAATGTCAGATTCCTTTTAGAAAAGTTTGAAATGGAGCTTGATTTCAAGCATGTGATAGTACATTTCTGCCTGGATAGTGCTTTTGTTGTATTCTGAGCACTTTTATAAAATCTAATTGATTTTAGCTATAGTTGCAAGTTTGTCTACCTTTAAGTCCCATTATTCAAGCAAGCAGAAGACTTAATCAGAGACTGTCGAGTTTTACAACATCCTAATAAATAGATTTTCCGTCTCTAAATCAATGTAGCCTCTTATGAACGAGTAAATGCTTTGCTAATCATCTTGATATTCTATAAATTCAATAAAGTGCTTTCTTAATCCGCCTATAGATATGTTTTTGTAGGTGTAATCAAGCTCTTATACCTGATCGTCTTCTTGGCTGACCATTTTATAAGAAGATGGCTTAAGTTTGAAGCGTTAACCCATCTTGAGTTTCAGATGAATGACACTTTAATTCTCAGGAAACTCTAGTTTATATAAGCTGTTATTGAATTTTATCTATAACTTGGTTTTATATGGAGAAGGTTCTTAGCTCAAGTATGCTCTTTATTCTTCTTTTACATATTAAAAAATAGATTTTAAAAGGTAAAGGGAGTATTTGATAAGTCTTAAGTTATTTGGAAAGCCTTCCTTGATATCCTTGATGATTTTTTCCATAATTAAGTCAATTCTGCTTTTTCTGAGGGAGAAGGGCAAAGAGGGAGAAAAGCAGAAGTAAAACTTAGTCAAATATCTACATATGTATTGGATCACATCTACTTTTTTGGATTTTTCAAAGATCTTCCATAATATGTTTTAGTTGGTTAGCTCGATTTGTTTTATCCTGTTTAGGTGCCTGTTGTGGACTTCAAAAAATCTTTTCTTTTACAGCTTTTGTTCATGCAAATTCACTTCAATAATCAGCTGCAAAATAATCGAAACTTACCTCTTACTTAGAGTGGCATAATTTATGTGCTCTTAGCTATCAAAGACTTAACTCAAGAAGAATCTTTTAAGGTCGTAGTTTATGCAAGCATTTATGCTTGGAGAATAACTATTGTCTTGAATTTAATCAGTACGTAAAGGTAAAATCCATTCCAAAAACACATTTTTGTATTCATGTTTAGATGTAGTGAAATAAGTCCATAGATTTAGAAGCTAGTTAGAGGTTAAACCATGCTTGATTCCTAGGCTACATATACTATGAATGATGCTCAATATATAGCTAGCATCCATAATCGTGATTTAGATGCTTTTTGTGCACTAGATAAGCTGCATTTTTATGTTTTAAGGGACAAATATATCCATTTTTTCATGGTTCACATAAACCTCATTCAAAATTTGAAGACAAATTCGAAATTCCTCCGGTTTTGATAAATTTTGAAAGAAACTTTGGATCAGCCGGGAGCAGCTATGCGATTAAAGGACTATATTGCTATATTTTGATATTAAAAGTGAGCAGAAGGGTTGAAAAGAAGATTTTAAAAGCATAACATAGCCAATTTTCGCCATTTAGTCAATTAATTTCAAAATCTTATTGATTTCTTCAGTCTAACCTCTTTTGGTTCCTACATTTCTTTGAGCATTATTGATGAAAGCAATGGTCAAATCAAAAAAAAATTCATAAAACTCTGAGTTTTCTACTTTGGCATCTTGAATACTATTAACAACAACACGTGCGAATGTTTAGATGTCCTAGATATTGATAATGTAAGCCATCTATATCCAAAACTGGTATAGGATGCTGACAATCGCTCCATGCTTGTTGATTGTTGTCGTCCAAATAAAGCAAAGGTCTTCGGCTGTAATCATGTCGAATTTATAAAGAACGCTCACGAATTAGATTGACTTTTTGTACATTTAGATGTGTTCGTTTTGAATGAAAAGCTATTCGAGGCATTTGATTCTTTAGAGAAACTAGGCATAACTCTAGTGGCTGAATGAGATGTATTATTATTTTACAGTTCTTTCTGCTATTTCTTTCAACTTAGTAACTCCTCTGATTTTTCGGTCTAATTTATCGGATTTCAAGTAAAGCATTGCGATTTTCAAGCGTGTTTCTTAAGGCCACTAAAGGAACTTATTTTCAAGCTTGTACTTTTTAGCTAGAGGACGGATGAAGCTTAAAATGTGCTCCATTTACTTTTCGATTTGAACTTAAATCATATTCTGGGGCTATAAGTTATCAAAAGCAATAATCACAACTACATAATAATGAAAGTACTTTGAGAGAGAAGTTAAAATACTTCAATTCCAGTTTCCCTTGCCTTTTAAAGGGTAAAGATTTGTTCAATAATTTGGAAGAGTTGAAATAGGCTGAAACAAAAAGCAAAAGGAATCTTAAAATGTTAGGATTGATGGTTTGTCAGAGCCTGATGAGTTTGAGAGATGAGCTGAATGATGTTGTCTAATAGTTTTCCGGTCTGAATTTGATGGTAAATGTAGTATTCGTGCTTTTCGAACATACCTACAATCTACTTGATGTGAGTTTCGTTCATGGAAATAAAGGTCTGAAGGCGATCTTGCAAGCCTGCAATATTGTAGA
>Ga0316217_10004699_pt1 | contig 14578 bp, 9 predicted proteins | sample 1anoAmetaG_FD_203633 | JGI IMG/M metagenome (GOLD analysis project Ga0316217, IMG submission 203633) | Freshwater microbial communities from Trout Bog Lake, Wisconsin, USA - 1anoA | ecosystem: Environmental > Aquatic > Freshwater > Lake > Hypolimnion/Profundal zone | place: USA: Wisconsin... | reverse complement strand
TTTCCCAGCCGGAATTGGTCCGCACGAACACCTCCGCGCTCGGCCGGCCGCGCTCGTCCAAACCACCCCCGGCAATCAAGACACCGCCAGATTGGCCGATGAACATGCCCGGCCGCTGCACCGGCAGGGCCAGCTCGCACTTCGCGAAGGTGAAACTGTCCAAGTTGGTTTGCGCCTTGGCCCGGCCGGTCGGCAAGGCGGGCAGCGCCAGGGCGAAGGCAGCCAGGATATTCAGGAAGCTCGGTTTCATCATAATTCGGGGGTGGGTTGATAATCGAACCAATCGAAATCGGCGGGACTGGCACAGCGTTGGCCGTTGCCAGTGGCGTACAAGCCGATGACCACACCGTTGTAGCCACTGGTGACTTCCGTGCCGAGATAACGCGTGTTGACCCGCGCAACTTCACGGAACTCCGACCCGTTTTGCGAGCATGAAAACGCGTAGTGTGGCTTTGTGCCTGTAATGCGCAACTGCACCGCGCCGGGTACCAGCGGGATTTCCGCAGTGGTTTGCTGGATCAGTTCGAGGTGATATTTCACCACCAGCGCGCGCTGCCCGCCGCGATTGGTCACAAAGAAATCGTAGTGATGCTCGTTCGTCATTAGTAAGGTCAATCCGGCTTCCTCATTGGCCGATGGTGGATTGAAATCCAGGCTGGTCGTGGCCAGGAAATCGAAATGCTGCTGCCGCCGGACCACCAACGTCGGCGACGCGACCTCGCACAAGTTCTTTTCCGAACCGCGCAGGCGCAAACAGCCCTTCCGTTCCGTGAGCGAATAGTTTTCGGTCACCGGATTGCGAAGATGCATCCATGACCAGCCCAGCGTGTCGCCAGCGAAATCATCGCGCACCGGTGGTGACGCCCACGGATGCAACGGCAAGGTGTCTGCGGCCACGATTTCGGAAATGGTGCCGGTTCGGTTGATGACCGGCCAGCCATCGCGCCATTCGACCGGCGCGAGGCAGGTCTCACGGCCCAGGGTGTGGATGTCGCCGATGGTTTTGCGGAACGCCAAATGAACCATCCACCACGAGCCATCGGCCGCCTGAACGAGGTCCGCGTGACCGGTGCCATGGATTTGCTCATAAGCGTGGCGGTTGGAGAGAATCGGATTGTGCGGGCATGGCTCGTACTCGCCCCAAATGCTACGGCTGCGGGCAATGGCGGCCAGGTGGCCGTAGCTGGTGCCCCCTTCCGCCGTCAGCAGATAATACCAGCCGTCGCGCTGGTAAATATGCGGGCCTTCGACGTAACAGCCGCCACTGCCACGCCACAGCAGTTTCGGCTCGGTCAGCCGTTTTCCGGTCTTGAGGTCCAATTCGCTTTGATAGATCGCCCGCTCCATCTTGAACGTCAGGCCGCGATTGGATTGGAAGTAAGCTTTGCCGTCCTCATCGAAAAACAAGGATGGATCAATGCCATTTTGATCATACCAAATGGGGTCGCTCCACGGCCCGGTGGGATTCGTCGCGGTCACGTAAAAATTCCGGTACGACCCGGCATTCACCAAGGTCGTGATCATGTAAAAAACGCCGTTGTGATGCCGCAAAGTAGGCGCATAAATGCCATCGGAACATTTGACCCCGTCCAGTTCAAGCTGCGATCGGCGGGTGAGCACATGGCCGATTTGCCGCCAGTAAATCAAGTCCCGGCTGTGCCAGATCGGCACGCCGGGAAAATACTCAAAACTGCTGTTGACGAGATAAAAATCCCCATCCACCCGGCACACGCTGGGATCGGGATAAAAACCGGGAATGACTGGGTTTTTGTAGTTCATGTTAATTTCGGCGCAAAATCGCCGCGCCAAACGGCGGTAACTCAAACGCACCAGCGACGCCGACCTGGCTGACCAGATTCTGGTAACCGCCGTTCAGCTTCACCGTTTGTGCTTCGCGGGTGTAATTGATAAGGTGGAGGTATTCCGTGCCGCCGCTGAATGATTTTACAGATTCGACCAGCGGCGAACTAGCCGCCAGCAAATTGAGCGGCACCCCACAGGTTGGCAGAAGCTTCCCGATAAACTCACGCAGCAACTCCGGCAGCGGGACGGTGGCAAAATAGTATGCCGCCCCTTTGCCAAAGTTATTGACCGTCACCGCCGGTGTGCCCGCAAACCAAAGGTCGGTGTAGTGGAACAGCGCACGGGCGCTTACCGGCTGGATAAGCTCAAACAACAGCGGGCATTCGTAACGCGATTTTGCATAGCCCCCCGCCGTCGGCGCGATGCCAGTGGCATCTGGAAACGGCAGAGCGTTTTGCTCCTCGATTTCAATCCCGCAGAGGTCCGACAAAAAAGCGGGCAAGGTTTGCTGAAACAGAACATTGTCGAAGTCACGCAAGCCAGACTGCGCGGTGAGAACCAGTGTGCCTCCCTGCTCCACGTAGCGGCGCAGATGCGCGGCGCGGGCTTCGTCCATCAGCAGCAGCGAGGGCGCGAGGACGAGCTTGTAATCCAGAAGATTTTCCGCCGGATGAATCACCTCCGCGTTAACGTGATTCTCAAACAGCGCGCGATAGTAAAGATACAGGTGACGCAGATACCGGAATTCCGGATGGACGTGGCCGTCGTCCAACGCCCAGTCACAGTGAAAATCCCGGAGCAGCGCGACTTCCGGGCGGGGACACGCGCTTTCGATCTCCGCCTGCACCGACTTGATGTCCCGGACGGTTCGCTGAATTTCAAAATACCGGCGGCGCGGTTTGCCGTCGCATTCCAAAACGGCCTGCAAGAGATGTTCGATGCCAGCGGGAAATTGCCGCCAGTGAAACCAGAGGACAGCCTTGGCGCCGTGGGCGATTTCTTGGTGCGTCCAGGCGTTGAGAATTCCGGGTTCGGGCACCTGCCGTCGCGGCTGGAATGTGCGACCGGTCTGCGACTCGGTGACCCAAAAGGGCGCACGCCGCAAGCCCCGCATCATGGAAAGCGCGAAGCTCGCCATCGCCGGATGATAGTCACGGTCAGTGGCCCGGCCATATTCATTTTCAAGTGTCCAAGCGAACGGATAGTTGTCCACCGAAACGATGTCCATTTGCGCCCCGAATTGGTAAAGATCAAGCAGGTAGAGAAAACCACTGGAACAAATGTTATGCGTGACCGTTTTGTCCGGGGAGATGCTCCGGAGACAATCCGCCTGCAACCGCGCGTAATCCAGGAATGAGTCGGAAAAAAAGCGATACAGATCCAGCAACGCGGAGGGATTGTGGCCGGATTTTGGCAAGATCACCTCCGAGAAATCGCGGTAACTGTGACTCCAGAATGCCAGCCCCCAGCGGCGGTTCAGTTCTTCAATCGCGCCAAATTTTTTCCGCAGCCAAGCCTTGAATTTTTCCCGGCAGACTTCGCAGTAACAATGCGGCTGTTCAGCCATGAACTCGTTGTCAATCTGGTAGCCGATGACGTTCGGGTTGTTTTTGAACCGCTCCGCCAGCGCGGTGACGAGGCGCAGCGTGAGGCGGTGATACTTCCCGTTATTGACGCAATAATGACGCCGCCGGCCAAATTCACGCCGCCGCCCATCCGCCTGAACTTGGCAGATGTCCGGGTATTGGTCCGTGAGCCATTTTGGCGGGGCCGCCGTCGGCGTGCCGAGCAACGACCTGACGCCATGCCGCGCAAGCATCTCCACCGCGTTTTCCAACCAGGAAAAATCAAAGCACCCCTCGTCCGGCTCCATGCGACTCCACGCAAACTCGCCCATGCGCACCAGATTGAATCCAGCTTCCTGCATCAACCGGGCGTCCGGCTCAACTTCGTCGAGCGAAAACTGTTCGGGATAATATGAGGTACCGAAATAAATCATTTTTTTGAAAAGAAAATGGTTCTGGCCTGGCCCGGTTTCAGATCCTCGGTGCGGCAAGCGAGGAGATAATTCTCGGGCAACGGCTGTTTCGCTGCGCGGCTGGTTTCGGAAAAAATCCTCACTTTGGCCGCGGCCGGAGTCGGATTGGACAGGCGGACAACCATTTCCATGGAGGTGTCCGAAACGATGTCCGCCAGGACGTTATCAAAAACAACCACGAGCGACGTGTCCGGCTGAACGTACAGACCGGGGATTTCAATCGCCGTGAGCATCAGTGACGTCTCGGCCCAAGTCGTCATCTTCAACGTTTCGCCAACGCGCTCTGGACCTTCCCAATCCGTCAGGTTCACGCGCTCACACATCCAGCCGGGCTTGGCCGCGCCCAGCGGCTTGAGCGGATGGGGCAGATACTGCGGCAGGCCAAACGCAATATCATGCAGCAAGTCCAGATGAAAACGGTCGCCGGTCGCGCGGAACAACTTCAGCAAGCCCAAGCCGGAAAAGGTGCAGAGTCCTGGCGCGGAATGTTTGTTCTGCGTGTTCGCATAGACTGAACCGGTCGTGCGAATGCCGGCCTTGGCGAAAGTGGATCGCGGCGGAAATTTGAAGTCGTAGGCCACCACCCAGGTCGAAAACTGCCGGGCGGTTTCGGCGGCCCGCTGGCGCCAGACCTTCTGGCCGGTGGCCTCGTATAGCGCAAAATAGGACTCAATGAGCGCAAACCAGGATTCCGAATCGGGATTTTGCAGCGCATCCCCCGGGCCGCCGCAACTCAGGCCTTTGACGGTGAACTCGCGGTAAAATTTCTCCGCGGCCGCCCGCGCCACGGCCAGATATTTGGGTTCGTCAAAATAATCCGCCGCGAGCACCAGCGCCGCCGGCACAATCGCGCCGCTCGTGGAACCCCCGACGCAGATTTCGCCGGTGAGCGAGTGGATGAATTGACCGAACTGACCATTTTCGTTCCAGAGTTTCACCAGCGCGTCGCAAACACGCCGCACGCCCTTGCGCCACGCGGGTTTCACGTCAATCCCGAGTTTTTCCATCAGCCGAAACTGTTTGAGGATAAAAAACACGCCGTCGCCGCTCTTGCGGATGAGATGCCAGTTGCCGGTGTGCGGCTTGCGGATGTCGCCGCCGATCCATTCCGTGCCATTGCGCCCGGCGTCCCAGAAGAACCCGGAGGGCGCGAGGCCGTCCGGAAACAGCCAGTCAAAATTTCGCAGCACGTTCTTGCGGGTCTGCGCGTCACCGGCAAACAGCAGCGGATAGGTGCTGATCATACCGCCCGTCCAGCCGATCTGCCAATCCTGCAAAAAATTCTGACGCGGACCGACGGAATAATAGCCATGTTGGCGGACAAAATTATCGCGATTGAACTTGGTCTCCTGCAACGCAAAGCAGGCGGAATACGGCAATGCCGGTTTCGGACGGGCGGGCGGAAACAGTTGCTTGCGAGCCTGGGCAAATTGGTCGAACAGGTCCTGCAACTTCCGTGCGGCAAAAACCTGGACCCGAAAAGAAAAGGTAACGCGGTCACCTGCCTTGAAATTCCGCGGCTGGTCAAGGGACGGAAATTCGGCGTCACAAATCCGGTAGTTGTGCAGTTCACGCACCACTGGCGAGGTGAGAGAAATCGTGGCCCGGTCGCGATTCCGCGTTTCCTCAATGCCCAAGCCATAGTCACCCAGTTCATTGCCTTGTTTCGTGAACAGCAAGAATCCGAGCTTCCGTTTCAGATCATGAAAACCGATGGCCGGCACGCTAAGGCTGCCGGTGCGTTCCTGAATGCGCGACACGCCCGCGCCGAAATTGAGTCGCGGAACATCGGTGATGATCATGGGCCGATCCGAACCGATGTCCTGCACAAAGTAAAGCTTCGGCGAGTAGGGAATTCTGCGGGAAAGGAAACGGTTCCCGTTGTAGGCCGCCGCCGGCAGCAGCACGTAATGGCGGTCAGACCAGTCGGGAAATTCGAGTTCCACCGAAATTGCGGCTGACTTGAGTTTGCCCGCAACACACCAAAACTGGAATTCAAAGTCCACCATTCCGACGCGACCAGGAACCGGCCTGGCTTCCGTGGTAATTTCCCAGTCCGACAGGGAATTTCGACTGTTGACCGGGGCCGGCCCCAACGGCAGGCGGACGCGGCTGATCAACCGGTTGAAATGTTCCGGCGCATATTGATTCAGCGCCCCGTACAGGCAGCACGGCAGACCCAAAAACCATCGGCTGACGAGCTTGGCGCCCCGGACGGATTTCGTCCGGCTTGACATTTTCTGAATCATAAACGTGCTGCGTATGACGCCCGCTGGCGGCTGATGACGCTGGATGAATACATGTTATGCCGTTTAAATTACTTGAAACCGAATTTCCCCGGCAGGGTATGAATTGCGTCGCAGGGGGGCAATTTAACATCACCCATTTCTACGGTCGCAACGGTCGCGGCGGCGTGGTCCGATGGGCACGAAGTGGCGCAACGGGACGGCTCTGGGAACCCTGTACCGCAGACTTCCAAGTCTGCTGTATCGCGGGTTGCCAAACCCGCAGACGCCGCACATTCTCGACGCCCTGCCGATTTGGAAATCGGCGATACAGCAGGTTTGGAAGCCTGCGGTACGCAGGTTTCGCCCGCCTCCACCAACTCAACTATGGAATATCCGGGTTAGCCCTCGACTGCCGCCGCGCCGAACAGCGGCATGGGCGCGGTCGGCTGGAGCAGGATGATGCCATACAGCCCCAGTGCCGGCAGACGCAGCACACGTTTCAAGCCTAGATCCGCGCGGGTTTCATTTGCGATAGCCATGTCGGATTGGGTGACGGGTTACTTGATGATTTGCGGCTTCACGTTCCATCCGCGCAGCCGCAACTCGGGTTTGGTTTCAGCGACCACCGCCGGCAGATGCGCGCGGCAGGTTTTCTCGCCACCCGGCGGCAGAGAAATGTAGTTGTCGCTCCACAGCACCGGCAGGATTGTCTGCCCAGACGACCTGTCGGTGAGGCGCAGTTCGATGAAGAATGCCAGTGTCGGGCCGGAATTTTTCACCGTCACCGCAGCATCAGTGCCATCAGGTGTATTTGTGACATTCATGGAGGCTTGCACCTCTGCCGGGGGCAACTGGTTTAGGGCGGTGAAATCGGCGTAGGATTTGTTCGGGGTCACAAACCAGTCGGTCTTCTCCTCGTCGAGCACGTCGGGCTTGGTGGACAGCCAGTAGAAATTATCCGCGAGGGACTTGCCGGAGGAATTCCCCAGTTCGAGGGCGACAAAGAACACTGGCGTGGGTGAGGAAAGGTCGGCTAAGTCGCAGATTTTGGCCGGGCCGTAAGCGGGACATTGGATCATGCTGTTCGTGCGTAAAATGATTTTAGAGTCAGCGTCAATTACCTCAACCGACGCCCGCAAATCACCAGCGACCGGCGCGGTTTGATTCACCAGATAAATTCCCCGGTCAGCGTAGCTATAGAGAATTGCCAGCGGGGCCGCGCCTTTCTTGGCCCCGAAAAAAGCACCGCCCGGCAGCAGATGATAATCATAAAGCTGCCAAAAGAGCTTGGGCCAGGAAGCGTTGAGCATCCATTGCACGATCCCGGTGGTGCGCGGCAGATTGGCGGCGAACGATTCGAACATCGGCCGGATGGCTTCATAGTTGGCCGCCTGGCTCCTGAAGGCAAATTCAGCGGCGTCCTTGGCGGGGCCGTAACGGACGTTGAACGCGTTCAAGTAGCGATGGATCGTGTTGAACTCGTTGCGTCCGCAGTGAAAATTCCAATCGGGTCCGACCGGCCACAAGTCATTCGCCGGCAGCATGCGCTGGAGGCTTTCGAACGGTGGCGGTTGCGGGCCGGGGCCGGTTTCGGTGTTGAACCCAAAAGCGCCGCCGTTCTTTTTGTCCAGATACCAATAATTCGGCGTCACATACTCGTAAGGACCGCTCATTTTCACTCCCGTCGGGCCGCTGATTTTGCTGGTCTTGCCACCGCAAGCTTTCAGCGTTGGCCGGGTGGAATCAATCGTCGCGAGCAAATCGGCGTATCGCTGTTCCAATTCCGGTCGCGGCAACATGTCGCTGCCGAGCACCCACACGAAAATGGAGGGATGCTGCCGCAGCCACAGCACCTGATCCCGCAGGTAGTTCACGGCCAGGTTCAGGTCCTCGACGGACTTGAAGCCGCCAAACTGATCGCATTTTTTTCCAAGATAATCCTTCCATTCCCACTGACAGCTCCAGCCGCACATCAATAACAAACCATATTTGTCGGCCAGATCATAGAGTCGCTGGCTGCTGCCCCAGACGCCTTCCAGCCGGATCGTATTCAAATTCATCGCCCGCGTGTATTGGATTTGCGCCTCCAGCTTGGCGGGGTCTTCGTCCAGCAGCAAATCATCCGCCCAGCCGCCGCCGCGAATCAGAATTTTTCTGCCGTTCACCAAGTAACCCCGATGGCCTTCCGGGCTCAAATAATCGGCCACTTCGCGGATCCCAAAACGGATTTCTTCCTGATCCGTGGTTTCGCCGGCGACGATGGTCGTGATTTTCAGCGAATGCAGCCACGGTTCGCCCAGTTCCCACGGCCACCACAAGCGGGGCGCCTTCAGTTTCAGCTCCGGATGTTGCCCGGATGTGAAAGCAACGGCCCGCGATTCTCTCGCTGCCAGCCGGATGTTCGCATTGAAAGTGATGCCGGCAATTTCCACTTTCACCATCGTGGCCACGGCTTCATTTGCGTGATTAACCAGGTCGGCATGGATGGTCAGTTCCGCATCTTTCCAATTTTGGTGACTGAGTTTGCTTTCCACAAACGGGTGTTCGATGCCAACGCCCTGGCAGCTATGAATTTCCACCGGCCGAAACAATCCCAGGTTGCGGTCCGGCGGCGGTGGATTCCAATCCACAAAGCCCACGGAGAAATCCCCGGCGCGCGGCGGGAAAACTTCGACGGCCAGAACATTGTTTCCTGACTTTAACCGGCCGGTCACATCCAGCCGGAAAATACGGAATGCGCCGAACAATTCATTCGTGCTGGATATGGGGATTCCATTCAGCCAGACATTGGCCCGATAATTGATGCCGTCAAAAACCAGTTCCGCATTTGAACCGGAACCGCTCGACCACGCAAATGTTTTCCGATACCACCACGAGCCGCGGAACGGTTCAGTCGGAACCTTGGCCAGGTTGGTTCCGACAAAAATGTCACGATACACACCGGCCTTGACCAGCGCCGACAACACGGTTTCGGGAACCGCCGCGGGGTACCACTTGGTGGTGTCAAATGCTGCCGAGGAAATCTCCGCACCGGTCGCGTGCGCTTGGTCTGATGCTTGGATGCGCCAGTCATCTTCCAGCACAACCTGATGCCCTGCCGAGTAGAGCAGGCCCGGGCGCGTAGCGGCGCCAGTCTTTGGCTGCAAAATGAGCAGATTCAGGTTTGTGCCGGACGCCTGCTTGTAGCAAAGGATTTGATCCGGTTCCGTTGCCGCAAACAGATTTCCAACGCAAAGCAGACCCACCAGTGGCGCGAAGAGGATTATTTCAAAGACTGGAGTGCTGAATTTTGGCAGTTTCATTTCTATTCAAGGTAATTATTTCGTGGCCGCGGTTTGCCTTTCATTGGCTGGAGGTTGAGTTTGCAGCTTGGAGGATTTGATGGACCGCTTGAATTATTTCTTTGGAGTCACGAACGCCTTCCCAGTTGTAAATACAAAGATAACGGCAGCGCGACAAAGCAAGCGTGTTGGCTAGCGCCTGACGCCACGGCGCGGACTGGCGCGGTCCTTGGAACAGCCATTCGACGGCGGCCCAATACGGCGCATCGCTGCGTGCCAAAGCCGTCTGCACGCCGGTATCTTTCAGCGGGTCGTCCGCATGTCGGTAAAAACTCCAGCCCGGACAACTGAACCGGTTCACTCCGGATTGGCAAAGCATTTCGTTCTCGCGCCAGCCGCCAATGTGGGTGAACAACTTGTCGCGCGGCACGCCCAGCTCGGCGGCTAGCTTGCAAAGATCTTCCAAATGCCGGCGCACGACTTCCGCGAGGTCGGCTTCAGTGATTGTGCCGGAGTTGCGGATGCCGGCGGTTTTGACGGCTGCAAAACCAATTTGTGCCACGCCGCGTGACGGCGGTTCGGCGGCCTTCAAACCATTCGTCGGGTCTTTGCTCGCCAGACGATTCAGCAAGGCGTTGCCATTCGGGTAATACCACGCGTTCGCGCCGATGGAAGATTCCCAACCGAGCTTGATGCCCACGAGCAAATATTTTTTGTCCGTTGGCAGCGCGCGCCACCAATCCAGCACCAGCGGACTCAACGCACGCATCTCCGCGTGACACGCGGCGCGATAGGCCGGACTCATCAGATTGGGTGGCGGCAGCACGCGCATCTGCGTGCCCCAATTGCGCCAGGCGATTTTGATGGCGTCGTCCGGCGACCAGCCACTCCATTCGACATTCACACGGTTCGAGGGTGAGAACCCGGGTTTGGCGGGATCCCACCAATTCCAGAGGTCCGGGCGTGCGCCCCACCGATTCTCACCATCGAGTTGCACGACTACCGGCATTTCGTTCGATTGCGCCAACGCGAGAAAATTTCTGAGGCGGGCAACCGTTTCTTCCGGACTTTGCTGGAAATAGGAGAAGATGGTTGCGACACCGACGGCCATGTGCGTGTGGGGCGGACACGTAAATTCTCGTTTGACCTGCATGAATTCCTCCTGCAAGTGGATTTCCTTTACATTGAACACGACAAATTGACTCGGATCGGCAACCGCTCCATCCACAAAAAGCAAGGTGGCAAGGCGGAGGCAAAACAAAAACAGTTTGTGTCGCAGCGGATTCATTTAGTCCTTAAATCAGGGACCAGAATATTTTGGCATGCTGGGGCATCGCAGCCGGCTGGGACAAAACCGGCAAACTATGGGTGGCTTTCATCTGGTTGGCAACGGGGCGCCTGGGGTCAGGCCGCTGGCATTGAAAGCGTCCACGCGCCACGCATACTTCACACCGCGAGGCAAAGTAGTCATGCGGTCCGGCCGTTGCCCGCCCGCCGGTGTCCGATGTGTGCCCCGCGCCGGGCGCGGGCAACGCACGCCAGGTTGTGCCGTCGTTTGAGGCCAGCAGCTTGTAACGCTGGAGGTCGTCTCCCGAAATTGGCGGCGGCACCGCGCCGTCTTGCTCCGCGAAATTCAATGGCACCGCGTTCACGCGGATTGATTGGCCCAAGTCCATTTGGAACCACTCCCCGGCATTGCCGGTTTGCGCGGACCACCAAGTGCGGCAATTTTCATCGGCGGCCAGCGCAGACGGGTGGTTGGTCAGCGAGGAAGCGGCAGTGCAGGTGCGGCCGAACGATTGCACCCACCAACCGTAGTCGAGATTGAACGGGTTGCAGAAAGTGCGCAGCGGCTCCGCCGCGAGCAGCAACGGACAGCCAGCCGCCAGCGCGATGGCCAGCAGCAACCATGGAAGGCTAAATTTGATGGTCACGATGGCAGCAGGTCGGTTCATGGGGATAGTGGAGGTGGGGTTGGGCGAGGCTGCGGATAAAGTTGTTTTGCATTCGCCAGAATGGTGTTCCCCTCGAGCGTGATGTCGGCGGTGTTCTCCTGCCGAATCGCTTGGCTTGGATCAACGCTTGAAGCCAGTTCAATCCGGTTGCTCGTCACGGTGATGGCTCGGGCGTTCATCAGATGAATCGCCGTTCCCCGTGAGATGCTGATTGTATTTCCAGTGATCGTGAGGTTGTGAGCCAGTCGCCCGGCTTCGCCAGTCTGCCGTCCGGCGAAGGATGCGACCACACTGATGCCCGTGAGATAAGAATCGGTCACGCAGTTGTCGGTGATGACGAAATCGGCCGGCACCGGTCCTTCGTTGAACATCCGATCATTCAGACCGGCAATACCGTAACCGGCGACATTTTCGATGGTGTTGCCGGTGATCAAACCGCCGGGACCTTTGGCTATAATCGCGCTGCGCACTTTGTTGCGAAAGATGCAATCGCGAATGATGAATCCTGGGTTGCTGATCTCCTGAATCACAAAGCGAGTGGCGGCCTGCTCATCGGCAAGATCCTTGCCGCCGGCATTGCGCCACTTGGGATCCACGGCCACCATCCCGGCAATAGGATGGCGGACCGTCACTTCGCGGAGTCGGCCGGATTGGTCGAGGACTTTCACGGCGGTAATTGGATCGGAGTCCGCCAATTGCCTGCCAGTCTTGAGATCGTAGGCTTCCAAATGATCGCCCACTTGGAGTACGGGCGAGGTATTGCCGTAACTGGTGCTGCGCAAAACGAAGTTGCTGGCGGAGATAATGCTGGGGCTGACCTCCAGCATCATGCCAATGTTGATCGCGTCATCGAGCATCGCTTCGAAATGGCAGTTTTCGATTACCGGGCCGACTCGATTGCCCTTGACGTGCACGCCGTCCGAGTTGCCGCCCAACAGACGGTTTGTCCCAGGTTTCGGACGGATTGATACTCCCTTGAGAACGACCGGCCCTTGGTTTTCGATCAGGGTAAAGCCCATCTTTGGCGTGGCGTAAAGCGTCACGTTTTCGACGCGCACCGGCCCGGTGTTTTCGTGGAGGTTGAAACAGGCCGGCCCGCCTTCGCCGGCGCGGCGGAAGGCAATTTGAAAACCGGGAGCGATTTCTTGAGCCGTGGCGCGGAAGCGATCCGCAAGGATGAGGCGCAAAGTCCGTTTGGCGGTCATCGCTGGCGAAATCTCGGCGATGTGGTCAAGGTAAATCTCATGCCGCAACGTCCCGCCCGCATCATAAACCGCCGCGTTGGCCCAGTTCACCGGTTTGGCGGGATTGGCATCGGGCGAGGGAAGCAGGAAGCCGTCTTGGAACTGAAGGTCAATGGCCAACATGGCCGCGTAAACCGCAACCACCGTTCCCTGTGTGAACGGCAGCGGATCGTAGTCAACCACCAAGTTCTTGATGACCATGTCGCTCGACTGTGTGACCTCAAAAACGCCATTGCGCGGATCGAGCAACAGCGTCGCACCATGTCCGTCAATGGTTAATCCTTTGCGCCCCGAAATGCTCGCGTGGCGTGAGGAGGGAGAAATCGTCTCGATCCGATACCGCTTGCCGGCCTCAAGTCGCAGTTCGGCCGGCCCCTTTGCCGCCAGCGCAGCCGCCAGCGCCTTATTAAAAGCGGCGTCATCAGGCGTCACGCCGTCGCCGACCGCTCCGTAGTCTTTGATTGGGATGCTGGACTCAGTCACAGCCGGAAAAGTTTGCGCAATGCTACCGGCTTCAACCATCACGAAGATGATGAGCGTCAAGAGTGTTAGATGGCAATGGCCTGGGTGTTTCATTTTCGACGGATTATTGCTGGGCCAGAATTTCGGCGATGGCAATGCCAGATTCACCGGCCACGGAATACAGCAAATAAACTCTGCCATCCAAATCTGAGAAGATGGCCGGATCACGCAGCGCATTTTCCCTCGCCGGCGACTCGCCGCTGCGCGACTTAGTCACCGGCAGATTTGCGCCTTCGTAGGCCAATTCTGGCCGCAGCACTGCTTCGGGCGGAGAGGTTTTCCAGTTCCGCCAGTCCGGAGTCAGGGTGAGTTTGCAGCGGAAAATCCGCTCAGGTGCGTCGCCGATGTTCGTGTAATAAATCCACAACGCGTCTGCCGTGCGATGCAAAGCGACATGGCGCGCGTGGGTTTCGCCAGAATTGTCGGCGTTAGGGCCCTTCGCACCTGGCAACAACCACGGGCCGTTTGCAAACCCGTTGCGGCCGTTGGTTGAATGGTAAAGCTCGCCACCTTTTGCGATGGCGAACCACGATCTTTGCCACTGGAAAACCCGGAAATACGAGTGGCCCAAATCCTCGTCCTGTGGGATGAAGTGAAGCGCGTCTTTCGAGGTTGACACAAATGACTCCTGACCCTTGCCGCTTTTGGTCGGCCCGTGAAAATACATTCGCAACTCATGCCGTGGTTCATCTATCAACACGTCCGGCGAGGCAATATGACCTTTGCAGGTCGCCACTTCGTTAAGCGAGAGCACGCCGGGCGAATAAATTTTCCACGGTCCTTCCAGCTTGTCCGCATAGGCCAGCCGAATGTATTTTCCCTGGTGATGCGCGAAGTAGAGATAATAGTTGCCGAGGCGATTGGTGATCCAAGCCGGCAGGTGGATGAGCGAAGGGCCGTTGATGTCGTCTCCATCGTTGCCCGGCAACATTTCCGACCGGATGATTGGATTTTCGGAAAAGCGGCGAACTTCAAACCGCGGACTTTCTGCGGCTGACGTGCTTTGCAGCGCAACGGCCAAGGCGGCGATTGCAATTAACTTTAGAAGAACATTCGCCATAATCATGGTTCCTCAGCCGATTTCTTGACCGCTTTGTTTGGGTCGAGCACAGGAAATGCGACCGGCTTCACGTCATCCGCAAGCATGGTCTCTGCCAGTCCATCATTATGTTCTTTCGCGAACTTGGCCAACAGTGCGCGATGTTCCAGCAAGATTTTGCGGTCCTTCGGATCGCCGGCCAGATTCCGCGTCTCGCCGGGATCAGTTTGAAGGTCCACCAGCGATTCGCGGCGCTGGCCGTGGTCATAGACGCAATACTTGAATCGCTCCGTGCGGACCATTCGGCCTTGGGCCACCGCTTCGACACTGCCCGTCGAACGACCTTGCTCCATGTCGTTCTCGACAATCACGCAATCACGCCACGACTTCACGGGTTCATTTAGCGCCAGCGGACGCAGACTCAGACCGGGCAATTTCTTTGGTACCGGCGCGTTGGCGAAATCCAGC
>Ga0316217_10004698_pt1 | contig 14582 bp, 8 predicted proteins | sample 1anoAmetaG_FD_203633 | JGI IMG/M metagenome (GOLD analysis project Ga0316217, IMG submission 203633) | Freshwater microbial communities from Trout Bog Lake, Wisconsin, USA - 1anoA | ecosystem: Environmental > Aquatic > Freshwater > Lake > Hypolimnion/Profundal zone | place: USA: Wisconsin... | reverse complement strand
ACACATATCTGGTCGCATTGGCAGTCGTTTTATTGCTTGTGGCAGGCAGTTCGTGGATTGTAGCCCGGCGCGCGTTACGACCGGTGACGATGCTCACGCAAGCTGCGGAGCGAGTCACGGCAAAAGGGTTGGACCAACGCATTCCAGAAACAACACACGAACAGGAATTCAACCGGCTTGTCACCGTCTTTAACGAAATGCTGGCTCGCTTGGATACAAGTTTCCAGCAAGCCACGCGCTTCAGCGCCGATGCCTCGCATGAATTGAAAACGCCGCTGGCCCGGCTGCAAATGGAATTGGAGCAGGCCTTGGAAAACGCACCGCCCGACTCACCACAACAAGAAATATACAGCAGCCTGCTGGACGAAATCAGTCGGCTCAAAGCGATTGTCCAAAAACTCCTGTTGCTTTCACTCGCAGATACCGGCCATCTCCAACTTCAACTCCAGCCCGTGAATTTGAGCGCGATGCTCGCCAACGTCGTCGAAGATTGCCAGGCACAAACAGAGGCGATAAAAACTGAAAGTCAGATTCCACCCGACATTCACGTCAACGCTGACCCCGACCTGTTGGAACAGGCGCTTCAAAATCTCGCCAGTAATGCTGTCAAATACAATCATGCTGGTGGGTTGGTTCAATTCGAGTTGCAGTTGGAGACCGATCAGGTGTTGATTCGAGTTACCAATACCGGCTCGCAAATTCCCGCTGCCGACTGGGATCGGATCTTTGAGCGTTTTTACCGGGCTGACCCTGCCCGCAGTGGACGCGTCGAAGGAACCGGTTTAGGCTTGAGTCTTGCGCGTGAAATCATCCGTGCTCACGGCGGCGATTTGAGCCTCGAAGCCAGCGACGATCACTTTACCCGGTTCGCTATAAAACTTCCCGCATTGGTTTGAAGAACGGTGAAGCAAAAGTTTGTGTGGCGGCGCTTTGACTGGCCGGCTTGCTTCCAGGTATTCAGCAACCGGCCAGACAAATCGCCTCAACGGAAACCTAGACGTTTGCGCACTCACCGGTCGTTCTAAAACCGCGCTCAACTCCGCCGTCGTCCGTTCATGCCACTCCCGACCTGCTCCGTTTCGCTGCCGGTTTCAGAACGCCCGTTCAGTGCTTGGTAATTTGCTCATGGACGCATCAATTTAAGGTGTTCAGTCGAACGGAATCTTTGGCGGCTTTCTGGAATGGGAAAGCCGGTCATTTTGGTTAGACACCATCCCCTTATTGAAAAATAAAGCCGCAAGCCGAGCAACGACCGCGCAATGTCCGCGCAGCGTCCGGCGCAGCGTCCGCCGTAGTGTCCGCGCAACATCCGGTGAATCATCCGGGCAACAGTCGAGACATGTCCCAGCAGTTGGCTGGAAGCATCTCACCAAGCGCCGGTGAATGTCCGCGCCAAAGTTCGCACGATGGTTGGCAAATGACTTCGCAATTGCCGCCGCAGTCCGCGCAGCATCCGGGCAGTGTCCGCCGAATCATCCGCGCAACATCTGTTGAATCATCCGAGCAACTGCCGAGACGTGTCCGAGCAGTTGGCGGGAAACATCTCACCAAGCGCCGATGAATGTCCGCGCCCAAGTTCGCACCAATGTTGGCACGATGGTTCGCAGATGACTTGGCAATTGACGTCGCAGTCCGCGCCGCATCCGGCGTGGCGTCCGGCGTAGCATCCGCGCAACAGCCGGGCAATTTCCCGGCAACGACCGGGAAAGTCCACAGGATAGCCACGCCAGTGTCCACGCAGTGGCCAGGAACTTTCCACGGTTTTTCCATGACCATGAATACGAATTCTCTGCGACCACAGTTTGTCCATGTTCATTCTGCGTCCTTGTTCCAACCCAGGAAAAATTCAAATATGACCACTGCTTTCTCCGCCAGATGTCCGCGCCAATCTTGTGCGGGCTGTCATGAAGTCGCATTGACGCTGGACATTTTTAGCCGCAAACTTGTTCGCTAACGACGCGCATGGTCAATCTCTCACAACTTGAATCGCATCTCTGGGAATCGGCTAATATTTTGCGCGGGCCAGTGGATGCTGCGGATTTCAAGACATACGTTTTTCCGCTGCTGTTCTTCAAGCGCATTTCCGATGTTCACGACGAGGAATATCAGGCGGCGCTCACTGAATCTGGCGGGGACGAGGAATATGCCAAGTTTCCCCAGAATTATCGCTTCCAAATCCCGGAGGATTGTCATTGGGAAGACGTGCGGACGGTGGCGAGTAACGTAGGTCAGGCATTACAGCGGGCCATGCGTGGGATTGAAAAGGCCAATCCAGAAACCCTGTATGGCATCTTTGGCGATGCGTCTTGGACTAACAAAGACCGCCTGCCGGACTCGCTGTTGCGCGACCTCATCGAGCATTTCTCCCGCATCAATCTTGGCAATCAAGCTGCGCAGGCCGACATCCTTGGCCAGTCATACGAATACCTGATCAAAAAGTTCGCCGACGCCACCAATAAAAAAGCTGGCGAATTTTATACACCGCGCCCCGTCGTGAGATTGATGGTCAATATGCTCGACCCCAAGGAAGGCGAATCCATTTACGATCCCACCTGCGGCACAGGTGGCATGTTGCTCGAAGCAGTCCACCATGTTAAGGAGAACCACGGTGATGACCGCACGCTCTGGGGTAAATTATTCGGCCAGGAAAAAAACCTGACTACGTCCGCCATCGCCCGCATGAATCTATTCCTGCATGGCGCTTCGGATTTCCAGATCGTGCGCGGCGATACGCTCCGCAACCCTGCCTTTTTTGCCGGCGACAATCTAGCTACATTCGATTGCGTCATAGCCAATCCGCCGTTCTCGCTGGAGAAATGGGGCGAAGAAGTTTGGACCAGCGACCCATTTGGCCGGAATTTTGCAGGAATGCCGCCGGGCAAGAGTGGTGACTACGCCTGGGTGCAGCACATGATCAAAAGCATGGCTCCCAAGACCGGACGCATGGCCGTGGTGCTACCGCATGGCGCACTGTTCCGCATGGGCAAGGAGGGCGAAATTCGGGAAAAGATTCTCGGCATGGACCTGCTCGAAGCAGTGATCGGCCTCGGCCCGAACCTGTTTTACGGCACCGGCCTCGCCGCTTGTATCCTCATTTTCCGCCAGCGCAAAAAACCTGACCGCAAGCGCAAGGTGCTCATAGTGGACGCCTCGAAGGAATTTAAGATTGGCCGAGCGCAGAACGAATTGCTGCCGGAGCACGTCGAGCGGATTTACCAGTGGTATCGGAAATACCAAGATGTTTCCGGCATCGCCCGTGTCGTCACATTGGAGGAAATCGCCGGCAACGACCACAACCTGAACATCCCGCGTTACGTCGAACCCAAGAACGATCAAGTGGTGCTGACGGTGGACGCGGCATTGAAACAGTTGCAGACGAGCGCCACGGCAGCATTCAGCGCCGAAGATAAACTTATCGCCATTCTCCAAAAAGAGGAATTGCTGACCACATCTCCGAAAAAGGCGTAAAATATGGCGCAACTCACGTTTTACAAGCGCGGCTCCGGGTCTTCCTACTATACCGTCCCCATGCAATCCCCGGCTATAGCACCTGAGATCTGGGCCAGAATCCGTGAATCGGCCATGCAACTCATGAGGGGTCGCGACCAAAATGCAGCGGCCGTTTTTCTTCGCGACCACGATTTTCAAATATACAAGGGCGAGAACGACTGGCACGACGAGTTCGAAGTGCTTTATCGCAAACTCACCTTAGATGAATACATAGTCAGTGCTGCCCCAGGCTGGTCCGAGCAGTTGGAAGCACAATGCACCCAGATAGCATTCACACTCGCTGAACTTGGGCATCCAGTCCGTTTTATTGGAGCCGAATACACACCAGACTACGCGCCGCAGCCGGTCACCACACCAACACCGAAACTAACCAGCACCGCTGTTCAAGCCGCTCTTGCCGATGCTGAACAAATGGTATCACAGAATCGTCCGGTCAGCGCCGTGGACCGGGCGCACACAGCGCTGCATGGATACCTAAAACAGGTGTGTGCAGATGCGAAAATCACCAGCATCGCGGCAGACGCATCACTCACTGCTCTGGTAAAAGAGATGATTAAAAACCATCCGAAGTTTGCGAACACAGGACCGCATAGAGATGAAATCGAGAAGATGTTCAAAGGCATTTGCGTCATCTGCGATGCTCTGAATCCAATTCGTAACCGCGGAAGTCTTTCACACGCCAATGAAACCCTGCTTGAACCAGCGGAAGCGGCGATGGCCATCAATGCAGCCAGGACAATTCTTCATTACGTCCATCAAAAGGTTGAACCATGACCCGCATCTCCCAACAACAGCTTGAATCCTATCTCTGGGGCGCGGCCACGCTCCTGCGCGGGACGATTGATGCGGGCGACTACAAGCAGTTCATCTTCCCGCTTCTGTTTTACAAGCGCCTGTGTGACGTGTTTGACGAGGAAACACAGATTGCTCTGGCGGAGTCGGGCGGTGACAGGCGTTACGCCTCCGGCAAGGAGCAGCATCGTTTTCAGGTTCCCCAAGAATCCCATTGGCGTGTCGTGCGGCAGTCGGCCAAAAATGTCGGCACCGCGTTACAGTCGGCCATGCGTGCCATTGAGACGGCCAACCCTGACAAACTCTATGGCATCTTCGGCGACGCGCAGTGGACAAACAAAGACCGGCTCTCGGATACTATGTTGCGCGACATGGTCGAGCATTTCAGCACGCTCGAATTGACCGTCGCCAATCTGCCGGAGGACGAACTAGGCCAGGGCTATGAATACCTGATCAAGAAATTTGCCGACGATGCCGGCCACACCGCCGCAGAATTTTACACCAACCGCACCGTCGTCCACCTGATGACTGAAATGCTCGACGTGCAGCCCGGCGAATCCGTTTATGACCCCACCTGTGGTTCGGGCGGCATGTTGCTCTCGTGCATCACGCACCTGCGCCGACTGAAAAAAGAGTGGCGCAATGTCCGCCTTTATGGTCAGGAGCGGAACCTGATGACCTCCTCCATTGCTCGGATGAATTGCTTCCTGCACGGCATCGAGGATTTTCGCATCGAGCGCGGCGACACTCTGTCCGAGCCGAAGTTTGTGCAGGGCGACCGCCTCCAGCGCTTCGACGTGGTGCTGGCCAATCCGCCTTATTCCATCAAGCAATGGGATCGCGAGGCTTTCGCCTCCGACCCATGGGGACGCAATCTTTACGGCACTCCGCCGCAAGGGCGCGCTGACTACGCTTTCTGGCAGCACATCCAGTGCAGTCTCAATCCCAAGACCGGCCGTTGCGCCATATTGTTTCCGCACGGCGTTCTCTTCCGGCAGGAGGAAGCCGACATGCGACGCAAGCTCATCGAAGCTGATGCCATCGAATGTGTCCTCGGCCTCGGCCCGAATCTGTTTTACAACTCGCCGATGGAGGCATGTGTCGTCATTTGTCGGACGGCCAAGCCCAAGGCGCGCAAAGGCAAAATTCTGCTCATCAACGCCGTCAACGAAGTCACCCGTGAACGCGCCCAGAGTTTTCTGACCGACGATCATATAGAACGCATCGTCCAAGCCTACGAGCAGTTCAAGGACGAACCCGGGTTCACTCGCGTCGTCACACTGGAAGAAATCCGCGCCAAGGAAGGCAATTTGAGCATTCCGCTTTACGTCGCGCCGGTGGGCAATAACGGGTCGGATGCTCACTCGACAGATGCAACGAATGCAGACATTTCTGATTCGCTCACAGATTGGTTGAAAAGTTCAATAGTGGTGCGCCAGTCGTTAGAAACACTCGGAATCACCATAAAAACAGAATAATTTACTGATAAAGCCAATTATTACTATGCAGTAAAAAGTCAGTTTTTCAGTAAATTATAGTTGATTTATTACTGAATTAGGCAATTCTTACTGAGCAGTGAAAACATCAGATTTCAGTAAAAGCGCAGTCATTCGTTACGAAAGTGAGTTGGTGCATCACTTCCGGCAATTGCTGGATGATGATGCCGAACTCGCATGGCTGTCGCCGTCTGGAAACTCAGCCCAAGAACGGCTTCCGTGGGTCGAGTTGAAGCTGGACGCCCAAGCTCGCCGATTTAAGCCGGTGTATTCCCTGAAACCGAGCATCCCGGAACTGGAATCAATCCTCATAACTTGGAGCGACCCCCTCCCGCCGCTGCTGGTTGCCCCCGAATTGATCCCCCGCATTCTGGACTTTTGTCGCCAAAAGCGGCTGGCGACGGTGGATTTGAATGGCCGGGTGTATCTGCGGGCCGAAGGACTTCTCGTGGATCGCCGCAGTCTGCCCGGCCGCGACTTTCGGTATGAGCTTGAGCCGAGGAATGTTTTCGTGGGCAAAAGTGCCAGCATCATCCGCAGCCTTTTGACCGACCGCGACCGGGTCTGGACGCAGGGCGAACTGCTTCACCGCACCAAGGCCAGCTCCGGTCTGGTCTCCCGCATCGTCCAGCACCTTATCAGCCAGGGTTTTCTGGAAAAACAAAGCGCCCGCGAATTTCGGCTCGTGGATCATCCGGGCTTGATCAATGCCTGGGCCAAAGCCGATGATTTCCACCGCCGCAGCACGCACACCCGCTATACCACCTTCGGCGGTGACACCCTCGAAATCGCCAAGAAGTTCCAGACTTGGGCCCAGGAACAATCCGTGCCCATCGCGTTCACTCAATGGCTGGCCGCCTGGTTGCGCCATCCTTACACCGAGCCGGTCATCACCAGCGCCTACGTTGCCCGCCTCCCGGAAGCTGCCACCTTGGAGCAACTCGGCCTGCGCCCCGTGAACGATGCCGGCAAAGTCTGGCTCTTTGTGCCCACGGACGAAGGCGTTTTTCTGGAAACGCAAACCGTGCGGGAGTTGCCGCTCGTCACCGATGCCCAGATTTATCTCGACCTGCTCCCGACCGGCCTGCGCGGCCCGGATGCGGCAACCGCGCTCAGGAATTGGGAAGGATTTTGCCGCAAATGAAACTTGGGAGTTACACCGAATATGATTCCCGAAAGGTCGGCCTGGCCGAAAGCGCCCTGCTGACCATCTGGCCAAATCTTGAACCGTGGCATGAGGACCTTGTGCTCGTCGGCGGCTTGGTCCCACGCTACATCTGCGGGGATGTTTCTGCCCCGCGCCTGCTTCCCAGACCGGTGACGATTGATGCCGACATGGGCATTGCGCTCGGTGCCTCAGCCGGCGGGATGTCCAGTATGCAATTCGCACTGCTGGAAAAAGACTTTCATAAAACCACCAGTCCGGAAGGCCTGATCAGGTATCAAAAGAAAATTGGCGATTATTTCGTCCCGATTGATTTCCTGACCGACGCCCCGCCGAATACTCGCGGCAGCGTAATCGTTGATGACATCGTCGCCAGTGTTCTGCCCGGCATCAACCGCGCCCTAAAAACCGCCCGCACGATGACGGTTACGGGCTTGGACCTCGCCGGCAAGCCGCAAACGGCCGTCGTCCGGGTTTGCGAAGTCGGGCCTTTCCTCGCCATGAAACTGCGCGCTTTTTTTGACCGCGAGGAGGGCAAGGACGCTTTTGATATTCTCTACGCCTTGCTCCATTACGACCGTGGCACGAACGCCGCCGTCGCCGCGTTTGGCGAGGAACTGCGCGCCGGTAATCCCGCCTGTCCCGACGCACTTCGTTGCTTGGAGAAACACTTTAATTCGGAAACTTCGCTCGCCCCCACGAAAGCGGCTCAATTCTTTCCCGGCCCGGTCAAACCAAACGAACCCGGGGACATCCGCATTCAACGGCTCCAGATCCAGCAAGAAATGGTGAACGCGGCACACTTGCTTAAGAAAGCGATTCCTTCATGACCGCCTCCACCACCACGAGCACGATGACGACGACAACAATGTCATCATCAACAACGCCGGCAACAGCAACATGAGCGACAGCATCACCAACAACAGCGAAAGCGGCGGCGGCGGCATCAACGGCGATGCTGCAAGCAACAGGGCGGGCGGTGGTGACATTTCATCAAGACAAGCCGAAATATCCGCGTGATATGCAAACGTCAAAATTCCATATTTATTTTAGCAATCTGGAGAACCTAAGTCAGTTGAGAGTTGAGGAGCCGGCGATAATTTTCACTCCAGATTTGGACAGATGGAACGACTTTGCATTGAGAACGAGATTTACCTACAAGGTGATTGATGGCAAAGAGGAGCAAATTTCAGGGGAAGTTCACCTGGCTTTTCTCGAAAGCCAAACAACTAAAGCCAGTGATGGTGCTGCCGACATGGTCGAAGCCAAGATTCGGCAATCACCCGAACGATTGTTGCCTGCCAGCGAATTTCCGGATTTTTTTACGATTCATTTCGAGATGAATTCCTATCGTGAAATCGTGCGAAACTGTGGTCCAGAGCGGGCTCAAGAAATACTGCTGGCGATGAAAGACCTCGTGGCGGTCAAGCATGAGGGACGTTTGCCAAAATGGTTTAATCAGGCGACGACCAGCCGGTTTTTCACACTTTCATTTATTCGCAATGCGGAAACGTTTTTTGCGTTCCACAATGCGGCGTCCATTTTGGGCGGGCTTGAGCAGGAATCGTTTGACGGGCTTTCCAAAGAGTTACGACTCAAATTCAAGTTGCGCACCTTCCAAAACGACCACGAGCTGGAATTTTCATTTGATCCCGCCAGCGATTTGCCGAAGCGCATTGCGGTTATCATCGGTAAAAATGGTGTCGGGAAAAGTCAGGCCCTTGCCCATTTTGCGCAATCTTTACTACACGGTGACAAGCATTTGCGGGCTGGCGATGGCAAACCTCCGGTCATCAACCGCCTCTTGGCGGTGAGCAGCCCTGGTGAAACTCGGAGAACATTCACACCGCCACCCAAATACCCACGAATTTTTTACAAACGAATCATCCTGAGCCGGAACTTTTTTGCTGACCGGCAGTCTGGCATGGGGGATGTCTTATTACAACTCGCCCGCGCGCGTGAAACCATCAAGCAGAAAAGTCGCTGGGAATTATTTTGCCAAACTGTTGGTCAGATTGTTCCAACGACCGAAATCGCAATCCACTTGAAGCCTTCCGATGACTTGCCACAGCATGCAAATTCAACAGAAGGCGACTATGCAACGTTTGCAGATTTCCTAAACGGCCGCGAACAAAACCGCCTAGAGCGTTGGGCACGAGTGGACATCCGTGCAGACGTTAGGCGTTTGGCGGATGGCAAATTGATCCCGTTGAGTAGCGGCCAACTAACCTTCATCCGGTTTGCCGCCAACGCTTGTTTGCACATTGAAAACGGCACAATGGTTTTGTTTGACGAACCGGAAACGCACCTTCACCCAAATTACATCTCTGATTTTGTCCGCTTGCTTGACATGCTACTGGCAGAAACAGGGTCGTTCGCAATACTTGCCACGCATTCGCCGTATTTAGTCCGCGAGGTAACAAGATCGCAGGTGGTAGTGCTTCGAGAGGGCAAAGACAGGCAGATTGAAGTATTGAAGCCTCGCCTCAAAACGCTCGGCGCAGACGTTGGAGAAATATCACATTTTGTATTCCAAGATGCAGACTTTGGTGCGCTGATTAAATCGGTTCGCGAAAGGCTGAAAGATAAGAGGCAAGCTCAGCGGTTGCTAGAGGCTCTTGAATCAGAACTATCGGCAGAGGCGTGGATGAACCTGCGGCAAGAGTTGCCATTGGATTCCCAATGACATGAAACATATTCCTCAGCCTGAAATTCCAGATGTGGCAAATGCGCGTGCTCTGTCCAGGAAGGTGCATTTGGCCAGCTATCCCGCACTACGAGACAACCTGCGCGCGATTCTGCACAGCTATGCAGCTTACCGCGCAGCAAATGGTAATGCGCTAGCTGCAAACGCCCCTGTGCGACTCGTTCTCGACAATGGGCTCGTCGCGGCGCTCAAAGATCACTACAAAAAGGAACATAGTCCGTTGCGGAAGCATTTCACCAAACTCCGTGACGAAACCTCCCCTGATGTTTGTCCAATGTGTGGCAGCCTTGGGACAGGGACTTTGGATCATGTGTTTCCACAGGCTAGATTTCCCGAGTTTTCGTTCTTTGGTAAAAACCTTGTTCCAGCCTGCATTTGCAATTCTAAGCGTGGCAACACCCTTGTGGGTAATGATCCGGGCCAGAGAATACTACATCCCTATTACGACGCCTTTTTAAACCAGCCACTCGTCCGTGCCTCGATACGACCGTCGCCTGAACGTGGAATACAAAAGCCAATTTTTGGTCTGGTAGTAGTGCTGCCGCAAGCTGATCCAAATTATGCGGCTGTCAGCTATCATGTCGAAAAGGTGGTCAAGCCAACACAGGTTCTGCCTTACTTCGCCAAAAAATGGGCAAAGTATTCAAGAAGACCCGAGAAATACTTTGATTTGCCACCGGGCCATGTCTCGCAGCAGGCTTTTGCTCAGGCTGCCGACGAGGAACGCATCGAAGAGGACGATGATTTTGACACCCCCAACAATTGGAAGTCGATGCTATTGGCGGGGATTGTTGCCACACCGGATGCTTGTGCGTTTTTAGCTCAACGAATCAATGACCTGCGTGGCAATGGACAAGTAGCAGCAAATTTATTCCCCGCATGACCGCCACTCTCCCATCGCTCAACTCGCTCCAGCCCAATCCCCAGTGGGCCAAGCTGCCGCTGTTCAATCGCAAGAACTGGACGCGCGTGCGGTTTGATGAGGTGGTTGAGAATTTGAATGAGACGTGCGATCCGGCGGAGGCTGGTTTGGAGCGCGTCATCGCGATGGAGCATCTTGAACCCGGCTCGCTGCACGTCCGGGCGTGGGGCAACGTGGCGGACGGCACGACGTTCACGCGGCGCTGCCGGCCGAGGCAGGTGTTGTTCGGCAAACGCCGGGCGTATCAGCGCAAGGTGGCGGTGGCGGAGTTCGACGCGGTGGTTTCCGGCGACATTTATGTGCTCGCGCCCAAGGGCGACCGGCTGCTGCCGGAACTTCTGCCGTTTCTCTGCCTCTCGGAGCGGTTTTTTCAGCACGCGGTCGGGACATCCGCCGGTTCGCTCTCGCCGCGCACCAACTGGAGCAGTCTCGCCAGCTTTGAGTTCGACCTCCCGCCGCTCGACCAGCAGCGCCGCATCGCCGATATCCTCTGGGCGGTGGATGAAACGATTGAGAAGCAGCTTGAACTTGCGTCGGCGAGTGCCAGCGCAGCCGATTGGACAAGGAACGAACATTTTTCAAAAGGGAATCGTTTCAAGCTGCGACCAATGCGGGAAACCGGGAAGTGGGTCAGCGGAAACACGCCGTCACGGGGTCGTGGTGATTTTTGGAATGGTTCATTTCCGTGGGTGAGTCCCAAGGATATGAAACAGCCATTGATTTCAGATTCGGAAGAACACCTATCTGATGCCGGACGTAAAGAATCAACTGTAGTTGGCGCAGGCAGCGTGTTAATTGTAATTCGCGGAATGATTTTGGCTCACTCATTTCCTGTTGGAATCGCGCAGCGCGATGTGGCATTCAATCAAGATATGAAGGCACTAATTCCTGAATTTGAATTTTCGCCGACATATCTTTTTCACTATTTCAAGTGGGCAACGCCGAAAATTCTTGGACGCATTTCTGACAGCTCGCACGGCACGAAGAGGCTCGGAATGGACGAGCTTTTTGAAATGAAAGTGCCGACGCCGTCACGAACCGAACAGGATTCTTTCGTTGAAAAAATTCAATCGCTTGAAACCACCGAAATAGCCGTGCGACAGAACGCAGACAATTTGCGGCAATTTAGAACTGCATTTCTAAACCAAATTTTTGCATGAGCTTCAACGAATCCAACACCGTCGAGCAGATGATTCTCGATGCCGTCGAGAATCTGGGCCGCACCACCGCCGTTGAACCGATGCACGACGCGCCGCCCGGCGCTTCGCTCGGCGATGAATTCAAGCCGGCGCGTTGGAGTTACGTTCCCGGTCTGCAAGTGCCGCGTCAGTCCGGCGACGTGATGGTGGAATCGTGGTTGCGCGAGGCGTTGCTCAGGCTCAACCCGGAAATCGCCGCCCAACCCGACCGCGCCGACGAGGTAATTTACGCGCTGCGGGCAGTCATACTTTCCGTGCAAGCCGATGGATTGGTCCGGGCGAATGAGAATTTCATGGCCTGGCTTCGCGGCGAGAAGACAATGCCCTTCGGTCACAACGGCGAGCACGTTTCCGTGCGTCTGGTGGACACCGCGCAGCCGGCGAAAAACCGGCTCACCGTCGTCAACCAATGGACGTATCAAACCGGCACGGTGGTGAAGCGGTTCGACGTGGTGTTTCTGGTCAACGGCCTGCCCATCGTCATCGGCGAGGCCAAAACGCCCACGCGCAGCGCGGTGACGTGGTTCGACGGCGCGTTTCAGGTGAATGAGATTTACGAGCGGCAAGTGCCGGCGATGTTCGTGCCGAATGTTTTTTCTTTTGCGACCGAGGGCAAAGTGTTCCGTTTCGGCTCGATTCGGATGCCAATTGAAATGTGGAGTCCGTGGCGCACGCGGGAGAACGAGCCGGAAGGTTCGCTGGCGGACGTGCGCCGGTCGGTGGAATCCATGCTCCGGCCAGAGGTGGTGCTGGACATCCTGCAAAGCTTCACGCTCTTCGCCACGGACAAGAAGCATCGCCGCATCAAGGTCATCTGCCGTTACCAGCAGTATTTCACCACGAACCAGCTCATCGAGCGCGTGGTGAAGGGTTATCCGAAGAAAGGTCTGATCTGGCATTTTCAGGGCAGCGGCAAATCGTTGCTCATGGTTTTCGCCGCGCAGAAACTGCGGCTGCATCCCAAGCTCGGCAATCCCACGGTCATCATCGTGGTGGACCGCATTGACCTCGACACGCAGATCACGGCCACGTTCAACGCGGCGGACGTGCCAAACATGGTCGGCGTGGCCACGCGGCAGGAGTTGCAGACGTTGCTCGCGCAGGACGTGCGCAAGGTGCTCATCACCACGATTCACAAATTTGGCGAGGCGGGTGGGAAGTTAAATGAGCGGTCGAACATCATCGTGATGGTGGACGAGGCGCATCGCACGCAGGAAGGTGATCTCGGACGTAAGATGCGCGAGGCATTGCCAAATGCGTTTCTGTTCGGTCTCACCGGCACGCCCATCAATCGCGCGGATAAAAATACATTCTGGGCATTCGGCGCGGATGAGGACAGCCACGGTTACATGAGCCGGTATTCGTTCCAGGAATCTATCCGCGACAAGGCGACCTTGCCGCTGCATTTTGAAGCGCCGGAGGTGAAGCTGAAAATTAACCGGGCGGCGATTGATGAAGCATACCGCGCAATTACTGGCGATTTGAGCGAGCAGGATCGCGACGACCTTGCCAAGCGTGCCGCAAAAATGGCCGTGCTGGTGAAAAACCCGGAGCGCGTCCGCGCTGTGGTAAACCACATCGTCACGCACTTCCAGTCGAAGGTTGAACCGAATGGATTCAAGGCGCAGGTGGTGACGTTCGACCGCGAATGTTGCGTGCTTTACAAGGCGGTGATGGATGAGTTGATTGGCCCGGAAGCCAGTGCCATCGTGATTTCCGCCGCTCCCGGCGACCCGGACGAATGGAAAATCCACAGTCGCGACAAGGATGCCGAGGAAAAGCTGCTCGACCGTTTCCGCGACCCGGTTGACCCGCTCAAGTTCGTAATCGTCACAGCCAAGCTGCTGACCGGATTCGACGCGCCGATTTTACAGGCGATGTATTTGGACAAGCCATTACGCGATCATAATCTGCTCCAAGCCATTTGCCGGACGAACCGCACCTATGGCCAGGACAAAACGCACGGTCTGATTGTGGATTACATTGGCATCTTCGACGACGTGGCGCAGGCGCTGGCGTTTGACGAAAAATCCGTGCGCTTGGTGGTTTCCAACATTGACGAATTGCGCAAAGTGCTGCCGGCGAAAATGCAGAAATGCCTGTCGTTTTTCCCCGGCGTGGATCGCACCGTGGGCGGCTACGAGGGTTTGATGGCGGCACAACAACACTTGCCCAACAACGAAGTGCGCGACAAGTTCGCGGCGGAATACACCGTGCTCGCCAACATCTGGGAGGCGCTGTCACCTGATCCGTGCCTGGGTGCTTACCAGAAAGATTATCGCTGGCTGACGCAGGTTTATGAATCGGTGAAACCGCCGAGCGGCAACGGAAAATTGCTCTGGCACGCGCTGGGGGCGAAAACGATTCAACTCATCAATGAAAATGTTCACGTCGAATCTGTCCGCGATGACATAGAGACGTTGGTCATGGACGCACAAGTCATTGAGGATTTTCTCAAGAGCAACGACCCCGCCAAGCGTGGGAAGGAAATCGAAATCACCCTCATCGCCCGGCTACGCAAACATTTCGGCAACCCCAAGTTCACCGAGTTGGGCGAGCGGTTGGAAAAAATCAAAGAGCGACATGAGCAGGGCTTGTTGACGAGTGTGGAGTTTTTGAAACAAATGCTTGAACTGGCGCAGGATACTCTGAAAGCCGAGAAACAAGCCGACCCGGTCGAGGAGCGTGACCGCGCCAAGGAAGCGCTCACGGAATTATTCAAAGAGGCCAAAAACAAGAACACGCACATCATCGTCGAGCGCATCGTCGCTGATATAGACGACATCGTGAA
>Ga0316217_10004697_pt1 | contig 14584 bp, 8 predicted proteins | sample 1anoAmetaG_FD_203633 | JGI IMG/M metagenome (GOLD analysis project Ga0316217, IMG submission 203633) | Freshwater microbial communities from Trout Bog Lake, Wisconsin, USA - 1anoA | ecosystem: Environmental > Aquatic > Freshwater > Lake > Hypolimnion/Profundal zone | place: USA: Wisconsin... | reverse complement strand
TGTGTGGCTTGTCTGTCGGCTTGCTCGACGTGTCTAGATCTAACCAAGTGTACGAGCTGTGATCCAAACTACTTCCTTTCGGGGGGCGGGTGCTAGAACTGCCCCAGTTCGTGCCAGCTGTGCCTCTCGAGCAGTTACTGCGTTTCGTGTAGGACCGGGTACTACCTTAACGCCTCTAATTTGTGCTCCACCACCTGCGCAGCTGGATACTACAGCGAGAATTCTACATCTACTTGTAATCCATGCTCTAGTCTATGTCAGACCTGTTCAGCATTCCTCACCTGCACTGCCTGCAGCTCTGGAACTTTCCTGGTCAATCAGACCTGTGTCAACTGTCCCTCAACCTGTGCTGCCTGCATATCTTTAACTGTTTGCCAGACCTGCGCAGCCGGGTACAATAGAAATTCAAACGGCAGCTGCATAGCGCAATGCAGCCCAGGCCTCTATCAATCCTCAGTCTCTGAATGTTCTCCATGCTCGAACCTCTGCCTCACCTGCTCAAACTACTCCGCCTGTACTTCTTGCTATCCAGGGTACTACTCCGCCAACAATTCTTGCTACACCTGTGACTCATTCCAGGTTCTCAAGCCTGATTTGACCTGCGCTACCTCATGCCCTGTTCGATACTACGTTGATCCCAATTTCCGCACCTGCCAGCCTTGTCCTTATGACTGCTTTACCTGTGATATTACTGGAAAGTGCTTGAGTTGTAACGAAGCCACGGATTTCAGGGTGTTTAATAACCAAACTTCAAGGTGTCTGCCTAAAATGGGCTATTTCGACAATTCGGTTACTATTAGCGTATCATGTCCAAACAACTGTCTAGCATGCTCCTCCATCTCGTCCTGCTCGCTCTGCAATACCAGCTACTACCTCAATAGCGGAACATGTAGCGCATGTCCTGCTAAGTGTTCCTCTTGCCTCTCCCTATTGTACTGTACTGGTTGTTTAAGTGGCTCTTATCTAAGAATTGATAATCTTTGCTATGATTCGTGTCCAGAGAGGTCCTACCTACAGAATATCATTTGCGTTAACTGTCCTTATTCTTGTTTGAGTTGCAGCTCATCAGGAAAGTGTCTGAGTTGCAGCTCGTCTGATTTCAGATCTTTCAGCAACGGCCTATGTGTTCCCAACGATGGATATTATGATAACCAAGTATCGGTTTGCTCTAAGTGTCCAGATGGATGTGCCACTTGCTCCAGCTTCCAATCATGCTCTACCTGCAAAGCCTCTTACTACTTCAATACCTTTCAATGCCTTGCATGTCCTTCCAATTGTCAGCAGTGCATGAATGCTAACAGCTGCAATACTTGTAACTCTGATTATACTCTAAATTCAGGACAATGTAGAGTCTCAGCTGCTTCAAGCGATTCGACTGTAGGTCTACCTATAGGCATTTTGATGGGAGCAGCTATCGGCGGAACAATATCATTGATAATCTTCTGCATTTACAAAAAATGCAGAAGGACTGAGCCCAAACCAATCTTAATAAAAGCCGAATAAGGTATGCAGTCAACCATATAAATGAGGGGATAGGAACTTTCGGCCTAATCTTCGGAAAACGAATGGCATGATAGGGCAAGACAGATCTCCTCTCAGCAGGACTGCAGTATTTGCTTGATGCAGCAAGCATTTTTCAAATCAAACTGTGGCCACAGCTTCCATTTGTTGTGTATCATGGAGTGGCTGAAAAAGAGAAGCAACTGTCCCAACTGCCGTGAGCTGATGACTAGAGAAAAGCATAAGATTTACTGCCGGAAATGCCATGGGAGGTACAAGGTGATCAAGTTGGACAAATTGAAGGAAATGGATTCGACTAAGAAGCAGGAAATAGAGACCATTTGTGAAGAATGTAAATTAGTGCCTTTGTGATATGCTGATGAACTTAGAGTACAAGAGTTTGAAGATTTTATAGCTAGTGATCTACTTTAAATAAAGCTACTCATTACTTCTTTTATACTCAGGTTTTCCAGCGTTGTTTCAATATACTAATCGATTTTAGAGCTATTCAAGAGAAAGAAACCAATTTCAGCAATAAAAAGGTACAGAAGCTAAAGAATAGGAGAAAAAGAAACTTAATAGCTGATTATCTGTGGTCTTAGTAATACTTTGGTAAGATTTAGTATGATGAAGATGAAGCACAGGAATACAGATCCACAAAAATGCCAAAGATTCGATTTTTACTAAATGAATTCTTCCTCAGATTCTCAATATTTTTAAGAGAAAGCGTCAGCTTCCTATGTTTTCCAATACAAGAATAGATGAGATTTTATCTGGCGTAAGCAAACATTTAAAAAAAATATTATCAAATGACTCTTTACATTTCAAGTTGCAAAGAATTTCTCTGCTAAAATAATCAAAAATTGTCAAAACTTTAGAATTAATATTTTCATGGTTCTCGATATTTTTAAAGCCCAAAAAGTTGAAAACCTGCCTTATTGTAAGATGACTACTCACAAAAACCTTTAATTTTGGGTGTGCTTATGCTAACCCACTTATTATAAATATCTGTTATTAATGTTGTAATAATGGTTTACTGTACAAAATTGGGTTTTACTGGTTTAAAAGAAAGGTTACGAATTCGGTAGGTTTGAGTCAGCTGAAAATGGTGGAATTAACACTTCCTTCTCTTGACATTCAAATATCAAATATTCTTATGCAAATCCATCTGAATATCATTGAATTGAAAAAAGATTGACGTTTTGATGGCTTTTGTATTAATAGTGCCATGGTTTAGAAGCAGATGGGGTGGGAAGGGTTCTGGATGAGATGAAAGCTCAAAAAAAGTTATGATAGGATTATGATTTGAGTAAGACTGGATTTAAATTATATGAAAAATAGTAAAATTATCTATCAGGCCTTTTTAACAAGGCTCAAATGATTTTTAGAGAAGTTATGCCGTTTTAAGTGAGCTTTAAGTTGAAAAAAAGGTCATTTTCATCAAAGTTTGGTATTCTAGGCGCCTTGCTTCTCAAACTCTTGTAAACTTTTCTAATGTCCTTTGGGTCAATGTTGTAGGTTTTATGGCGATAGCAGAGCCTTACGTAAGTCTTTCCCATTTATAATTTAGAAATTGTTAACTAATTATTATGAGTTGACAAATTATTAAGAATTAAGACTAAAAACTTCGATAGTAGTCGAGCTTATTGTTCTAAGCCAAAGGTGACTGAAACTGCTTTCTTCCAACGCAATGAGCTTTCTTCTAGGTAGAAAAAGTTTACAATGTTTTGGCTTGAGCTGTTTTAAAGTTAATTTATCTGTTTCTTCAATGCTATTCAAATCATTGATTATGCCTTTTCTTCAAATAGAAGCAAAGGCTTTGGTGTTATCAAAATGGTACCAAATGAGTTCGAATTCATTACTATTTGCTGTAATGAAGCCAATCTTGTAATAGTTCTTAAATGCAAAAGTTGAAGAATCTTCTAAAAAACAGGTTTATTTCTTTCTGAAAACTTTCAATGTTCTTTACTCAAAACAAACTGTAAACAGATTTTACCAAGCTTAGGACGTAAAAGATATTAATGTTAGTATAAAAGATTATGAATGGAATCAAACCATTTTGGCTTCCTTTGTTTTCATTTTTAGCTGCATGTCAAGCAAAGGTAGTAATCACAGATTCGACCTGGGCATTTAAAATGTGGTCCTTGCAGATAAGTGCAGCAAAGTTTGCAAAATTATAGTCTTGGTGCTGTTTTTTGAAATGCCAAATCATGAGATTTTGTACATTTCTAAATAAGTAAAGGAATACTTTTTTTGTTTAGGCAGCTTTCATTCCAAGTTTTTTCTAGCTACAATCTTTGCAAATTTTGAGCTTGCATAAGCGACATTAAACTCTTTATGTAAAAGGATAGAATTGGTTTTAGCAATAGTTACAAGTGAAGTAAAGCCTATCTCCATATCTTTTAGAAGTCAAAACGGTTTGATGTCCTTTGTCACATTTGAGCTAGCATTTCTACTATATAACCCTCTATCGAGAGGTTCTAGGTATCAGACATGAGATTTGGGCGCATCTAAGGCAGATTTCAGTGTGGGCTGGCTTACCTGCTTTTTTGGAAGCATAGCTGCAATAAAAGCAGGCTAAATGCAACTTTAACTTCTCTTATCTTTGGTTACAAATCCTACAAGTCCAGGTAAGAGCTCCTCCATTCATTACTTCTTTCAGAATCGTTTAGATCTTAAGGTTTTAATCCAGCCTCCTAGTTTGATAAACCTTTAAAAAGTATTTACCACAGCCACAAGGATAGCTGTTTTCAAGCCTATTCTCTACAAAATGGTTGACGGTTTCTATTTGCTTCAGTAAAATGGCCTTGTACTGTTGTTATCTGTAGTTTTCTGTGTCTGTTTATTAGCACTAAATGCAGATATACACATTACATTCTTTACAATAGCTGATGCTTTCACCTGGATTGCCTTTTAATTCGCGTTTACAGTTGAAACACTTGTAATCATCCGGTTGGGTTACTGCTTCCATATCATGATCATTTGGGCATACAGAGTCCTAGGTTGCAAATTTATTAGAAAGATAGGTCCTTCCTGTGTAATCCCGGTAATATGAGTGTCTATCGCTACTCAAGTAAGAACAATAGGAGCAACGCACATGTCCGCTTGGGCACACATAATCGTGGGTTTAGTTTAGAAATAGCCGAACTATGTCTTGAAGGTCTTCTATTTTGCTTGTGTCCATGCAAATCTGGCACTTTACACTCTATGCCTAGCCTTTTTTATCTTTTGCCACCATGATCTTGTGGCATTAAGTACATTTCTTTGTTATAAATTATTTACGAGGCTGAGTCCTTTTGGTTGGTTTTTGGCGATTCGGTTTTTGACTTTGAGCAAGGATTAGATGTCGTGAAAGGTAGCACCAACTATAGTGACTTGAGGTTTCATCTTTGAGTTAAAAATGACTGTAGTTGGGGCGCGATCTATTCTCCAGTCATTCTTCATGAGCTACCTGAAATCTTTTTTTCCCACACTTATTGTGAATATCTCAGGCAAGGGTTTGCTGAGGGCTCTAAAAGCTGTAATGAAATATGCTAACTGATCCAAAAACACTCTTGAAGCTGAAGTTCCAGGTCGATGAAAGACCACTAATGCACTTTTTCTCTCTTCGCATATTTATTTCAGACGCTAAGGGGTTTAGATTGGCTGAAGGAAGCTATGATTAATGCCTAAGAGCTGAATGTTTTTCTTATCAACTTTTTCGTAAGTTTTGCTACATAGTTAGCAATAAAAGATGGAGCAATAGTAACAATAGTGATATGTTTCGTTATAGTAGAATTTATTGAAACAAAAATCGCAAAAATTGAATTCCAAAATTGATTGCATGAGTCCTACGATTTTATCCTAGGCGAAAAGATTGCTGGTAAGCTTGATCATCTAATGCATTTGAGGACATTTCTTAATAATAAGTGGTTTACTCTGTTCGCTAAAGCTATTTTGTTTGGTATTGAAGAGAAGTTTCTCTTTTTGATTGGTCCCTACGTCTACAGATTGACTTGAATGTCTTTTCGACTCTCATCTTCATAAAGCATAATCATTTAAAAAGTGGGACCAAACAAACCTCTTTGCAATTCATAGAGGAGATGCCTAAAGTTGATTTTTCGTTCTATTTCATCTGACTAATGTGCTGTATCAACGCACAATTGAACTTAGGCTACTAGATGCTGGCCATATCTGAAGTTTACCAATAAATCCCTATTTTCTTTTTGGAAGCGATTCTTTACCCTAATCACTTAGAATTTCTTACCACTCTTTGTCTTTCTGGTGGCTATCAACTTATTCAAGAGTTCAACCACCTATTAAGGAGTATTTCTTGTTGTTTTGCATCTTAAAAAATCATATATAAACAAGCCAAATTACTTCCGAAGCTATTTTGTACCATTTTTGCACTTTAAGGATTATAAAAGCTCAGAGAGGCATTAAATAACCTATTGATGAGTAGTTGGAGATACAACTCCCTTAAAAATGAACTATTAAGCCATTTTCTTCTTAGATCTTATAAACTCTACGAATTCATTGAGGCTGTAAACTTCAGGAATTTTCTAAATTAATGTTTCGCTCCATTTAATAAACACTCTTCTCACTGCTTCTGCACTATATGTCTTCTATGGGCCTTATTTTCTTTTGACTTTGCAATCAGCTAAAACTTCGATGTTCTCTTTCTTTAAAAGGTCTTTCATGTCCTCTTTAAAATCATCTTTGAGATCATTCGCCTCATCAATAATAGTCTTGAGGTCGTCCATTAAAGTTTGTGCATTCAGATTCTATAGATCACTATAGCATTTTGAATCAATGTACTATAGAATGTTTGGCCTTTGGTCGATCTTAGGTACATCTGGAAATTTCATTTACTTCATCTAAACTAAAGGATATTTTTTTTAGAGGTCCTGAAATAAAGGAAAAAGTGCAGAATCTGAGTTCAAAAGTACCAGAGATAAAGGTACTTCAATGTGTGTTTTTGCTGTGCTGAAACGACTAAATCCTGCATTAATGAATTCTCCCATCTGATAGATCTCAAATATATACTCTTCACAAAGCTGGGCCCTTATCTACTTGTATTACTTTTTATAAACAAAATAATTTCTTTCAGCAGCCTCCAGTGCTTAGTAAAAAGTTCTTTGGAACCAAGACTTCAATGCGAATTCTGTTAGCTTAGATGTTGAAACTAGCCCACTGTCTTTGTTGCGATTGATTTAGCTGAACATGTAATGCTAAATGATTTGTCTAGCCCTTATTTTATGAGAAGAGGCATACTTGCTGAGGCTGGCTTCGTTAATCAAATGATGAGTTAAGAAATCGTCTGCCTAATCTACCTAGAGCTTGAATTCTCCCTTAAGGCCTATCACATGCTCAAGTTTAGCCTCTTTTTTTAAATAGTCAACGTTTCGGTTTGTTCTTCGGCCTTCAGCGCATGACTTGCAGCCGCAGATTTTCCGAGCAGTTGATTTAGTACAGCCCATTTACAACTAATCGTATCTTATAACTAATAATGGCTGGAAAAGAATCATAAAGGAGATCTAAATTAGCCAAAAATTGCTTATATTGGTCAAAAATGTTATTCAAGAGTAAAATATCGCACATAAAGTAAATAAGTATATCAACTTCTTATGATGATATATGCAAATAATTAACTATGATGACTGAAAAGGGAGTGGATTAATAACTACTCTTAAGCTTGGATTTGCCTAGGTTTCTAGAAAGGGTAAAAGGGCAAGCTAGAGACTGCTTGATTATGAATGTAGTGATTGTAAGGATTGTAAGGATTTTTGTGTAAATTTTCAAGATAATGATATGCAGATCATACAAGCTTAACCATTGCTTAGTCAGAAGGTCCTGTGCCAACCCAAGAAATTGGAATTTGAGTGTGCTTTTCGATAAACCTGATGTAGTTTATGGCTTCTTTTGGAAGATGCTCAGCCTTGGTTATTTTTGTCAAGTCGGTTTACCAGCCTTTTAGTGTTTCGTAAACAACTTAAACTTTGGCTAAATCTTACAAATTTCCAGGAAGACTGTCCAACTCTCTTCCATTTAGCTTGTAAGCCACTGCAACTTTGATATCCTTGAAGGTGTCCAAAATGTCAAGTTTGGTTAGGTTCAAGGAAGTGTAGCCATTCACTAAATGAGTGTATCTGACCAGAGCAAGATCAAGCCATCCGCATCTTCTGGGTCTTCCGGTAGTTGTTCCAAATTCGTGACCTCTTTTTCTCATCAGCTCTCCAATTTCATCATTGAGTTAAGTGGGAAAAGGCCCAGCTCCTACTCTAGTCGTATAAGCTTTTGCGACACCAATAATGGTTTCAAGTTTGTTGGGAGATAAGCCCAAACCTGTACATACTCCTCCGATGGATGTTGAAGATGAAGTTACATATGGGTAAGTTCCAAGATCGATATCTAAAAGCGTGGCATTAGCACCTTAAATGAGTAATCTTTTTCCATCTTTGTAGTGGTTGTTGATCCAGCCGACAGATTCAACAATCATATTGTTTCTTAAAAGAACATCTCTGAACTTCGCAAATTCGCCAAGTTCTTCAGGCTTTTAGGGTTGGTTGTAGAAAGAAGACATTTTTTTATACTTGGCTTGGAAGGAATTCCAGTCCACAAGATCTCCAACTCTAAGCCCATATCTCTGGATTTTGGCGGCATAGGTAGGTCCGATTCCCTTCTTGGTAGTTCCCAAATTTTGTTTGGTCTAGAATGATGCATCTTCTTCAAGCTGATATTTGGTGACAAGGTGTGCCCGATCAGAAACAAACATACGATTGGTATAGGAAAGTTTATGTTTGTCTAATTGGCTCAACTACTTGAACATTCCTTCCAAGTTGACTACTACTCCGTTTCCCAGCAGATTCAGGATATTGGGTGAAACTATTGCTGAGGGGACTAAGTGGAAGGCGTACTTGACTCCATTTCTAACAACTGTATGTCCGGCATTAGCTCCTCCATTGAATCTTGCGCAAACTCCATAATGGTCAGAAAGCACTGAGACAAGCTTTCCTTTGCCTTAATCTCCCCACTGTGAGCCTAAAACGACAGTTAGCTTTGAATTGAGTCCCGTGAGACACCTTTGAATGGACATTAATTGAGATATATCTTAATGAATATTAGTTGGTTTTATATTCTCTTCTTCTGAAGATTACCGAACAATAAAACATTTGAATTTCAAGGCATCAATATCAAAGAATAAAATAGCTTAGGCCTAAAATATAAAAGTCTAGTCTTTCTATTCTTACTTGCCGACTGAATTGATTCATAATCTTTCTATTCTACAAAATATTGTGCTTATCAAGACTCAAATTTTTTAGATTATCTAATCATTCTTAATGAAAATTCTTGTTTTAGAGTAAAATCTTTCTATGCTATAGTTGTTATATTTCTTCACGACTTTTAATATTAATTCTCTTATTTGTTGAGAAGTAAAAAATTGAAACGTCTCAGCTAATTAATAAAAAAGAGATACAAAGATATTGCTTATCATTACAGTAATTCTCTATGCTCTCCTGGTATCTTAAAGGCACTAGGCCTTCCTCTAATTCTAGTGGAAGTTTGGGGTTTTTTTATGGCTTTTTGCTTTTAAAGAGCTCTTCTTTCCTAGGTTTAGTTGATATGCTCTAAAAAATCGTTGATAAATGCTTTTTTGTCCTAAACCACTAGCCACTAATCTACTGTTATGTAGTAATAACCATACAGCTCATTGGAGATGATTTTTTCTTTAAGAGCACATGATCCAGTGAGTCTTTTGACATTTCTACAGAAATGTTTGAATCCATGAAGCTCAATAATCACATTTTTAAGATTTTTCCATTCAGGGATCATAATATCGCATGGGATGTTATTCAAGTTGTACTCTGGAATACAAGGAACTCCTGCTTATAGTATTGTGTTGTAGACTTAGGTTTGAGTCTGAGAAGAATAAGTCTCTATATTAGAGTGGGAGAGCAATCCATGGATTTTATCACGATGCTAATTGATTTGAGGACAAGTAGTTCTCAGATATAGATAACAATAGTACATACTCATTGCTTAGGGTATTTGGACTTTGCCTGCTTGAGCTAAGTATTTGTCTATCATGGGATATAGGGCTGCAAGCTAACTTCTGTCGTATAAAACACAAAGTGACCATAGTAGTTTTGTAAAGGAAGGCTGTTCGATCAAAAGTTAGTCCTTCATCATTAGTATTTGCAGGTTTTACATCAAATATTTTTTGAATTACACATGATGATAGTTGAAAACTGCAAAGGTGTGTACAATGTTGAGAAAAGTTCTCAATGAAAGATAAAGCCTTTTAGGCTTCTAATTATCTTTTTCGCTACTCAATTCTCTAACCTATCGAGTGAAGACAATATTTATCAACTTAGTGAGGCAAGTTTCAGCAAAAAACTTAGACCTCCTGAGGGCACTCACGATTCTGTTGAGTAAATGGTCTGGAAGATGCTAAGCTGTTTGAAAAAAGGCAGGTAAAGTGAATTAGTATAACTAATCTAGCTATTCTACATAAATTGCTCTTGTATGTAGATTGGACTAGATCTAAGACAAAGATGCCAAAGATCCATACAGTTATTTGTCTAGGATGCTGTTGCTGCGATACAGAGTAAGCATTCTTTGTCCCAACTTTGCTAAAAACTATCTATTGATGTACTTTTTACTTTGTGCTAGTCCTTGCAAAAGAAGATTGATTTCATTGGGATTCAACAGGTTGAGTTGTTCAAAGAGAAGCTCAATAGACGTCTAGCGAATGAGAGGATCATCTATCCGAGCCTATCTTAGAAAAGTTAAGAGCCTAATTACATCAAATCTCTAAAATTACTTCATTTTGTGTTTTATGAGATCTTTATTAGCTTTAAAGAGGGCTAAAGCCTTTCCTCTATTGTAACGTTGTAGCATGATTAGTATTGGAATTAGTTTATTTGGTGGTTATTCTTTCACCAACTGCAAGCATTATTCAGCCAGCTTATTGTGCAATTTGAACAACCTTTTGCTTGGTAAGTTATAAAGAGCGAATATCTGTGTAGCTAAATCAAAGATATCAATTTTTGCTCTGCTTAGCTCCTGATTATCTTCGAGGATGCGACATAAGAATGTTTGATAGGCAGAAAAAGACAGTTAAAACTATGATTTATGTGGCCTAGCTTGCAGAAATGTGATTAAGTGTTGCTTGGCTTTTATCAGGGGAGTTGTCTCTAGACTTTTAGAGAAATAGATGGCGAATCTATAAAATAATCGATGACCTACTATCATAAATATTTATAACTCAATCAAAAACTTATGTAAAAAAGTTGTGGAGCTGGAGAAAGCTTTAAGGATTTATGAGATTATACATTATTCACAGAAATATCTCTGGCAGTTGGGAGACGATTACTGTTTTATCGTTGCTGCAAGAAGCTAGCCAGTTTTGTTTGCCCATGCTTGCCTGGTTCACTGTGCCAGTGTGACCTCCCAACTTTTGCACTATTTTGCGGGTTGTAGTATCCCAGATGTAAACGCAACGGTCAGCAGATCCACTACAGGAATAGAGGCCATCCAATGACCATCCTCCTCGAATCAGAGACTTTTCGTTTCCTTGAACATGCCCACTCAAAGTTTTTTTGAGCCTTTTTCCTTATGAAAGTCCTTGTCTGACATCCCAAATTCTAACTGTTTCATCGAATGAAAAGCTCATAAGATAAGTCCCATCGAAAGAAATCTCTAGACCACTTATTGTATCCTGATGGCCTTGTATGGTCTCTTCTTGCTTGTTTTGTCCTATATTATAGACTTTGATTTAGTTATCTATCCCTCCAGAATAGAGTCTGTCTCCATTCAAACTGAATTAGGTGCTAGTGAGTGGATATTTTGTAGTAAAAGATCTAACTTATTGTTTTGTTCTTGGTTCCCAAACCTTTAAGCATCCATCGTCCGAAACAGTGGCATAAAGTTCAAGCGTCTTCTTAGGTGTAGCAACATCATGAACAACACATTTATGTCCTTTGTATTTACGAATAAGGCGCTCTTGCTAAATAGCACTATTTTTACTTCTACATCCCACACAATCAGGTTTTTATCAGCTGAAGTAGAGAGCAGTTTGTCTGAATAAGTCCAAGCTAGAGAAGTGATTGCATTTGTGTGTGATTTGAGACAAGATACATTGTCGAAGTTTTGGGTTTGCGACCAAAGAAGAATAGATCTGTCAACTCCTGCAGAGGCAAGGGTTGAGGAGTTGTGGTTGAATTAAACAGCAAGGACTTCAGCCTAGGTTATGAATAACATACGCTATGCCCAGTCAACTGGAGATTGCTTTGCATCAATTCTATTATAAGTTTTTACTATTTATTAAAAAGTAAAGAAATTTAGATGGTTTTAGGTTGTGCAATTTCCTGGTTATAGTTTTGCTTCAAAAGTTCTATTTTGAACATAATAAAGTTAATATTCATCTTATTTAATCAACTCATGGATCAAAATGATACCAACAAAGGGTCACCAACTAAATAAAAAGTCAGGAAGAAAGAGGATGGAGATATCCAATTCAAAGTGATAATTGTCGGCGATTCGGGAGTGGGAAAAAGTTGTCTACTCACAAGATATGTCAAAGATATCTTTATTCCTGAGCATAAAGTCACCCTAGGTAAGATATCAGTTACTTAGGTAGCTATTGGCTTATTCAGGAGCAGAGTTTTAAACCAAGACCATCCTGATCAAGGATAATTTTAGAGCCAAATTGCAGATTTGGGATACAGCTGGGCAATAAACCTTCAGGTCGATCGTCAAAACTTTTTATCGCAACAGTTCAGCAGTTATGCTTGTTTACAGCCTCATCAGGTGATTCTATTCTTAAGCAGCAAGCAATCTTTTGAAAATCTTGGAAGTTGGCTTAAGGAGGCCCGGGAAAATGCTCCTCAAAGTGCATTCTATGTTTTAGTGGGTACCCACAGTGATCTGCACTAAGAGTAAATCGCCTCTTAACTAGTCGATAAGTAGAAAAAAGAGACATTGAATAATTCAAAAGTCAGGCCGATATAGTCTTAAGCTTTTAGACTTCGGCCAAAAGCAATCTGAATGTCAGTGTTGCATTCGAAGAAATAGCAGCTCAAAGCTTCGACAACTATACGAAACGAAGAAATACAATGAGAACAACTCAAACGAATAAAACTATGTCGCTTCAGCCTCCCAAAGAATAGTGGAATTAAGAAAAAAAAGAAGGATGCTGTTGAAATTACTTTTTATAGTATGCTTATCTTAAATTATTTATCCTTAATTGAGCTAAGTTAATGATATCAGATCTTTTTTTCAAGTGCAGCAACTTCTTTATTGATTTTTTCAAGTTAACCCATCGAAAGAGTTGCTGAGCTTTCCTCTGAACCTTCTTCTTCAGCAAGTTGAGCTCTCATCTCTCTTACTCCAGGCTTTTAAAGCCTACTTCGCAATCTGAATATTCATTTGAGTTACATTTTTATTTGTCCTCGCAAAGAATTACTTTCACTGCGATACTTTTCCTCTAAGTTTTTCTGCCTCTCATTCGTGGTTCTTAAGTCCTCTTCAAGTTTGGTGAGCTTCAACAAATAAATATCATTGATTCGAGTATGCTGTTCTTTAAGGATAGTTAAGTGTTCCTCTTTTTGTTTAAGTTCTGAATCATCTAAATAAAGACCTTTTTACACTTTTATCTGAAGTTTTTATTTCGAGATTTTACTTATTTTTCAACAGTTTTGAATTCCCCTTCATGTTCTGAACGCAAAAGTTGCAACTTTTTAGCCAAAGCTACTGTTTTTAGTCTCAAAATTTAGTTTTATTCCTGCAGCCTTCTCTCCGATTAATAGTTTTCCATCCTCAGTTTAAAATACTCAGTTGTCAGATGCATTATCTTTCCTTCTACATTAGCTAATAACTCCAAAGCCTGTTTGTACTATTTTGAACAAATTTGGCTTCTCTGGCCATGCTAAGAAAGCAAATCTTCCAACTCTTGCTTCAATCCATCTATCTATTGTGTGAGATGAGAACGTTTCTGATCATGATCTTTTGATAAGTTGATAAGTTAAAGCTAAAGCTAGGTATTAGAATGAGGTTCTTGATGAGGAACATTGCTGATATTTGATTGACTTTGAGAAGCATGACGGCTATTTTAACGAGCTTGTTGCGCTTTCTTTTTTCCAAAAGATATTGGCTTGCAAAGAGCGACCATCTCTCTATATTTTTGTCTGTGTTGTTAACACTTTTCCTTTAAAGACTGACTTTGCTCCAAAGCCTAGAAATAAAGCTGTCTCTCTCTAGCCAAGGCAGCTTTGATTGTGTTTAACTAAGCTTAGAGTTGGTTAATGTTGTGTCGTGAATAGTCTAATTGGTTTTGAAGTGTATGTTTATTATTGGCTGAGTCTTTGAGTTGTTAGTAATGAAGAGCCCATTAAGCACGCTCATCATTATAGTTGTCGATGATACCTCTGTAGTAGCCAACTAAGCCGTCAACGTTTTTCTGTCCAGTTACTGCCATTCGCATGAGGTCTTAGACAGCTGCTATTTAGCTTAACGTCATAGGTTTTAATTTAAATGTTATTGCAGTTTTAACTTGAAAATGAGCTTTGAGCTCTGAAGAGATAGGTTATGAAGCAAAAACAATAATGTATTTCAATCACTTTCACTCTTCTTCTTTCTTTTAGATCACTCTTTCTTCAGCATCAGTGAATTGTTTTTATAAAGAGGATTTCTTAGAAAGCGGCAATTAGCTCGGTAGCTCGTCCTAATTTTTTACCTAAGCCGTATTTTAAAATGAAGGAATGTTTATTTCAATTTATTACAAAGATTACTAAGAGGAACTGTGATTTTTTTCACTCCTCTATTTATCAAAAGGTTTACGTGGGTCATATCCTCCGATTAGTTTTTGTCTTCTTAACTTTTCATGTGAAATCAGTTCAAGGATTTAGTCTGAAGGCTAAACATCAACTTTGATGAGCTATAGAAAAATATGATAGATTTGGGCACCAAAAGACATCTCGAGTCCTTTTCTTTTCCTAGGCAGCCATTCTATAAGAGTTTTTCTGAATGAAGAGTCTTATTTCATGAAGTATGATCTAGGAATCAGCTTTTTCTAAATACATACAAGAATAAGGTCTTTTATATC
>Ga0316217_10004696_pt1 | contig 14584 bp, 5 predicted proteins | sample 1anoAmetaG_FD_203633 | JGI IMG/M metagenome (GOLD analysis project Ga0316217, IMG submission 203633) | Freshwater microbial communities from Trout Bog Lake, Wisconsin, USA - 1anoA | ecosystem: Environmental > Aquatic > Freshwater > Lake > Hypolimnion/Profundal zone | place: USA: Wisconsin... | reverse complement strand
GACCAGCGCAGGATCAGCGCGTCCGACCTGATCCGCAGGCTCAACGGCCGGGTGGCCCGGGTGCAGGGCATCCAGCTGTTCATGGAGCCGGTGCAGGACATCTCGGTGGATGACCGGGTCAGCCGCACCCAGTACCAGTACGCCCTGGAGGACCCCGATGCGGCCGAACTGAGCGATTGGACCGGCCGGTTCGTCGCCCGGCTGAAGCAGCTGCCGGAACTGGAGGACGTGGCCACCGATCAGCAGCCTGGAGGGCTGGCGGTGAACCTGGTGATCGACCGGGTCACCGCGTCCCGGCTGGGCATCGCCCCCGCGACCATCGACAACACCCTCTACGATGCCTTCGGCCAGCGCCAGATCAGCACGATGTACACCCAGGTCAACCAGTACCACGTCATCCTGGAAAGCGAGCCGCAGTTCCAGAAGAACCCGGACAAGCTGAACCAGCTGTATATCCAGGCCGGCGCGGCAGCCGCGCCGGCCGCGGCTTCCGGATCCTCCTCCGGCGGATCCAACGCCCTGGCCGGCTCGGCCCTGTACACCCCGGGCGCCATGGCCCTGGCCCCGCCCGGCAACGCGCTGGCGCACGCCGCCGCAGTCCGCGCGCTCCCGGGCAGCGCCGTACCGCTGGGCGCCTTCGCCCATTTCGAGAACACCACCGAGCCGCTGGTCATCACCCACCAGGGCCAGTTCCCGGCCATCACGGTGTCGTTCAACCTGGCGCCCAACGCGGCCCTGGGCAGCGCCATCACGGCGGTCGACAAGGTGCAGAAGGAGATGCGCATGCCGGCCGGGATCACGGCGGGCTTCCAGGGCACCGCGGCCTCGTTCACCAAATCGCTGGCCAACGAGCCCCTGCTGATCCTCGCCGCGCTGGTCGCGGTGTACCTGGTGCTGGGCATCCTCTACGAGAGCTTCATCCATCCGGTCACGATCCTGTCTACGCTCCCTTCGGCCGGGGTCGGCGCCTTCCTGGCGCTGATCCTGTTCCGCCAGGACCTGAGCGTGGTGGCCATCATCGGCATCGTCCTGCTGATCGGCATCGTCAAGAAGAACGGCATCATGATGGTCGATTTCGCCATGGAAGGCGAGCGGGTGGAGGGCAAGAACGCCACGGACGCCATCTATGACGCCTGCCTGCTCCGCTTCCGGCCGATCATGATGACCACCATGGCCGCGCTGCTGGCCGGGCTGCCGCTGGCCCTGGGCACGGGCTTCGGCTCCGAGCTGCGCAGGCCGCTGGGCATCGCCATGGTGGGCGGCCTGCTGGTCAGCCAGGTGCTGACCCTCTACACCACCCCGGTCATCTACATCTTCTTCGACAACCTGGCCAGGCGGTTCGCGGGCAAGGCGCCGGCCGGGCCCGGTCCGGCCGGTGCGGCATGAACATCTCCGCCCCCTTCATCCGCCGGCCGGTGGCCACCACCCTGCTCACGGTCGCCGTCGCCCTGGCCGGGCTGGTGGCGTTCACCGTGCTGCCGGTTTCGCCGCTGCCGGAGGTGGATTTCCCGACCATCTCGGTCAACGCGGGGCTGCCGGGCGCCAGCGCGGAGATCATGGCGTCCTCGGTCGCCACCCCCCTGGAGCGGCAGTTCAGCCATATCGCCGGGGTGACCGAGATGACGTCCTCCAGTTCCCTGGGCAGCACCTCCATCACCATCCAGTTCGACCTCAGCCGGGACATCGACGGCGCGGCCCGCGATGTCCAGGCCGGCATCAACGCCGCCCGCACCTACCTTCCCGCCAACCTGCCGGGCAACCCCACCTACCGCAAGGTCAACCCGGCCGACGCGCCGGTCATGATCCTCGGGCTCACCTCGGACAAGTACGGCCCGGACAAGCTGTACGACGAAGCGTCCACCGTCGTCCAGCAGAAGCTGTCCCAGATCGATGGGGTGGGCCAGGTCTCGGTGGGCGGCGGGGCGCTGCCTTCGGTGCGGGTGGACGCCAATCCGGCCCAGCTGGCCAGCTACGGGCTGACCCTGGCGAACCTGCAGTCCCTGCTGAGCCGGCAGAACGCCGACCTGGCCAAGGGCCAGATCTCGGACGGCGTGGTGACGGCTGACATCCTGGCCAATGACCAGATTTCCCGCGCGGCTGACTACAAGACGCTCATTGTCGGCATGAACAAGGGCGCGGCGGTGCGCCTGTCCGACGTGGCGGAGGTGACCGACTCCGTGCAGAACCTCCGGGTGGCCGGCTACCTGAACAACAAGCGGGCCATCCCGATCATCATCTTCCGCCAGCCCGGCGCCAACATCATCAACACTGTCGACCGCATCCGCAAGCAGCTCCCCCAGATCCAGGCCTCCATCCCGCTCGGCATCGACACCACCGTCGTGCTCGACCGCACCACCACCATCCGCGCCTCGGTGGGCGACGTGGAGCGGACCCTGCTCATCTCCATCGCCCTGGTGATCGTCGTGGTGTTCGTCTTCCTGCGCAACGGCCGGGCCATCCTCATCCCCGCCGTCGCCGTGCCGGTCTCGCTGATCGGCACGTTCGCGGTGATGTACCTGCTCGGCTACAGCCTGGACAACCTGTCGCTGATGGCCTTGACCATCTCCACCGGGTTCGTGGTGGACGACGCCATCGTGGTGATGGAGAACATCACCCGCCACCTGGAGGCCGGCATGGCGCCCATGGAAGCGGCGCTGCAGGGGGCCGAGGAGATCGGCTTCACCGTCCTCACCATCAGCCTTTCACTGATCGCCGTGTTCATTCCGCTGCTGATGATGGGCGGCATCGTCGGCCGGCTGTTCCGGGAGTTCGCCGTCACGCTGTCCACCGCCATCGTGGTGTCGATGGCCGTGTCCCTGACCACCACGCCGATGATGTGCGCCTTCCTGCTGCGCAACGAGCGCGCGGAGAAGCACGGCCGGCTCTATGCCGCCAGCGAACGGGCGTTCGACCGGGTGCTGTCCTGGTACCGCGCCAGCCTGCACTGGGTGCTGGCGCATCCCTGGCCGACCCTGATCGTGCTGTTCCTGACCATCGCCTGCAACGTCCTGCTGATCGTCAAGATCCCCAAGGGGTTCTTCCCGGTGGAGGACACCGGGGCGATCTCCGGGGCGGTGCGCGGGGCGCAGGACGCCAGCTTCCCGACCATGGACACTTCCATCCAGGCGATCGCCGCGGTGATCCGGAAGGATCCCGCCGTCGCCAACGTGATCAGCTTCGCCGGCGGCGGCGGGGCCACCAACACCGGGTCCCTGTTCGTCGCGCTCAAGCCGCTGGGGGAACGGCATTCCAGCGCCTCCCAGATCATCGCCCGGCTTCGCCCGCAGCTGGGCCGGCTGCCCGGGGCCTCGTCGTTCCTCCAGCCGGTGCAGGATCTGCGCATCGGCGGACGGTCCAGCAATGCGATGTACCAGTACACCATCCAGGCCGACAACGTGCAGGACCTCGCCGCCTGGGGCCCGGTCCTGCTAGCGGCCATGAAGCGCCTGCCCGGCCTGCAGGACGTGAGTTCGGACCAGCAGAACGGGGGCCTCAAGGAGCTGCTGAGCTATGACCGGGTCACCGCGGCCCAGCTGGGGCTGACCGTGCAGGCGCTGGACGCGGCCCTGTACGGCGCCTTCGGCCAGTCCCAGGTGTCCATCATCTACACCCAGCTGAACCAGTACTATGTCGTGCTGGAAGTGGCGCCGGCCTTCAGCCAGGGTCCCGAGGCCCTGGGCCGCCTCTACCTGCATTCGGCCGGCGGCGGCATCCCGCTGTCGGCGGTGGCCGGGGCCCAGACCAGCACGACCCCCCTGGCGATCAACCACACCGGCCTGTTCCCGTCGGTCACCGTGTCCTTCAACCTCGCCCCGGAGCTGTCCCTGAGCGACGCCACCCAGCGGATCGAGCAGATGAAACGGCAGCTCGGCGCCCCCGCCACCTTGACCGGCTTCTTCAGCGGCACCCTGGAGGCCTACCAGCAGTCGCTCGGCACCGAGCCCCTGCTGATCGCCACGGCGCTGCTGGCGGTCTACATCGTGCTCGGCATCCTCTACGAAAGCATGGTCCACCCGCTGACGATCATCTCCAGCCTGCCGTCCGCCAGCGTCGGCGCCATGCTCGCCCTGATGCTCTGCAAGGAGGACCTGAACATCATCTCGATCATCGGCATCGTCCTGCTCATCGGCATCGTCAAGAAGAACGCCATCATGATGATCGACTTCGCCCTCCAGGCCGAGCGCGAGGAGGGCAAGAGCACCGACGACGCGATCTTCGAGGCGTGCCTGCTGCGCTTCCGGCCGATCCTGATGACCACCATGGCCGCGCTGCTGGGCGCCCTGCCCCTGGTGCTGGGCACCGGCATGGGCTATGAGTTGCGCCGGCCGCTGGGCATCACCATCGTCGGCGGGCTGATCCTGAGCCAGCTGCTGACCCTCTACACAACCCCGGTGGTCTACCTGGCGCTCGACCGCCTGCGCCTGCGGATGCAGGGCAAGCCGGCCGGCGGCGCCGGCCCGGACCGCCGGCTGGATCCATCCGCGGCCACCTAGGGGCCCGCGACCTTTCCCGACCCGATTCAGAAAGAAGGAATGATGTCCTCGATACCGCGCAGTTCCCCGGAAAGGGCCAGCCAGGCCGCCCTGCTCTCCACGGCGGCGCTCCTGTGCCTGCTGGGCGCCTGCAATGCCGCCCCCAGGTATGCCGCCCCCGCCGATCCGGTTCCGCCGGCCTACAAGGAGGCCCAGGACGCGGCGTCCGCGGGCGACTGGCGGCAGGCCCTGCCCCAGGACGCGGCGCTCAAGGGCCGATGGTGGGAGCTCTACGGCGAACCCGAACTGGACGCCCTCGAAGCCCGGCTGGACATCGACAACCAGACCATCGCCCAGTCCTTCCAGAACTTCATGGCCGCCCGCGCCCAGGTCACCCAGGCCCAGGCGGGCCGGTTCCCCGCGGTCTCGCTCGACCCGGCCTTCAGCCGGACCAAGACCGGCACGGCCGGCGCAGCCGCGCCGGGCGGGCGCGTCACCGGCAACACCTTCACCCTGCCGGTGGACGTGTCCTGGGAACCCGATCTGTGGGGGCGGATCGGCAACACGGTGCGCGAGTACCAATACGCCGCCCAGGTGAGCGCCGCCGATCTGGAGAACCAGCGCCTCAGCGAGCAGGCCGCCCTGGCCGGCTATTTCTTCCAGCTCCGCGGCCAGGATGCCCTGCAGACGGTCTACGACCGCACCATCGAGGCCGACCGCAAGGCGCTGGAACGGGCCCGGGCCCTGGCCGAGACCGGCATCGGCGGCCAGGCGGCGGTCGCCCAGGCGGAATTGACCCTGGCGGACGCCGAAGCCGCCGGCACCGGCGTCGCCGTGAACCGCGCCCTGTACGAGCACGCCATCGCCACCCTGATCGGCACCCCAGCTTCCAGCTTCGCCATGCCGGTGAAGGGGCTGGCGACGCCGGTGCCGGCGATCCCGGCCGGCCTCCCGTCCCAGCTGCTGCAGCGCCGGCCGGACATCGCCGGCGCCGAACGGGCCATGGCCCAAGCCAATGCCGCCATCGGGGTGGCGCGGGCCGCCTACTTCCCGTCGCTGAGCCTCGCCGGCAGCGCCGGCTACCAGGCTTCCGCCCTGCCGGCCCTGCTGTCGGCCCCGGCCTTCTTCTGGTCCCTGGGGGCTTCGGCGTCCCAGGCGCTGTTCGACGCCGGGCTGCGCAAGGCTGCGGTGGCCCAGTCCACCGCCGCCTACCGGGCCGGCGTCGCCAGCTACCGGCAGACCGTGCTGACCGCGTTCCAGCAGGTGGAGGACGCGGCCGCGACCCTGCGCATCCTGGCCGTCCAGATCCGGCAGGAGGACACCGCGACCCGGGCCGCCCAGCGCTACCTGGATATCGCCACGGCGCGCTACCAGACCGGGCTCGACCCCTACCTGGCGGTGATCACCGCTCAGGCCGCCCTGCTGGCCGATCAGCAGGCCATGGTGAACCTGCGGGTGGCCGGGATGACCGCGTCGGTCCGGCTGGTCCAGGCGCTCGGCGGCGGGTGGGACCTATCCCGCCTCCCCGGGCCGGACCAGGCGGCGCCCAGGTGATCAATCGGCCGGAGCCTCCGTCTGCTCGGGGATCGTGAAGAAGAAGGTCGCGCCCCGCCCGGGTTCGGCCTGGGCCCACACCCGTCCGCCATGGTGCTGGATGATCCGCCGGACGATGGCCAGGCCGATGCCGGTGCCCTCGTAGTCGCTGGCCGAGTGCAGCCGCTGGAAGGGCTTGAACAGCTTGTCGGCCTGGGCCATGTCGAAACCGTCGCCGTTGTCCTGGACGAAGATCGCCTTTTCCCCGCCGGGCAGGAGCTTCTCGCCGATGACGATCCTGGGGTCCGGCTGCTTCTGGGTGAACTTCCAGGCGTTGCGCAGGAGGTTCTCCAGCATCACCTCGGCCAGCCGGCGGTCGGCCTGCAGCCGCAGGGCGGGCTGGACCACCACTTCCACCCGCCGCTGTGGTTCGGCCTGGGTCAGCTCGCCCAGGACCTTGCCGGAGAGGCCGGACAGGTCGACGGTTTCCAGGTTGAGCTTTTCCCGGCCGATCCTGGACAGGTGCAGCAGATCGTCGATGAGCTGGCCCATCCGCCCGGCGCCCTTGCGGATCCGCTGCAGGTACTCCCGGCCGGTTTCGTCCAGCCGGTCCCCGTAGTCCTCCAGCAGGACCTGGCTGAACCCGTCGATGCTCCGCAGGGGGGCGCGCAGATCGTGGGAGACCGAGTAGCTGAACGCTTCCAGCTCGCTGTTGGCCGCTACCAGCTGGGCCGTGCGGGCCTTGACCCGCCGTTCCAGCCCATCGGCCATGCGCCGGATCCGCGCCTCGGCGCCGTGGAGGTCGGCGATCAGCCTGGCCTGCTGGATGTTCTGGTGGGCGCTGGTGGAGAGGTGGCTGGCGAGGGTGAAGAGGGCGTGGGCGACCTTCTGGAACTGCCCCGCCGACATGACCGGCACCTCGTCCAGGGCTTCCATGAACGCCGCCTGGTCCACGCCGATCTCCCGGGCGTAGGCGGCCATGGCTTCCAGGGACTGGGATTCATCCCGCACCTGGCCGATCAGCCAGTGGGCGACCGGGTGGCCGCCCACCAAGATCGTGCTGCCCGCATCCCACAGCCCGCCGCTGAGACACTTGCGCACGATGGGGCCGTCGGCCTGGTGGCGGCCGAGGACCGCGTCGGATTCGAAGCAGTGCGCGCAGCCCGCCGCCGTCTTGCGGATGAGCGCGCACAGCCGGGTGAAGTTGCTCGGCCGGGTGAGCGGGGTCCCATCCGGCCGGGTGATGATCGAGGCGACCCCGGTGGCATTGGCGAACCCGTCCTGCAGCCGCTGGAGGTCATGAAGATTGAAGAGGTCCTCGAAGGCGACCTGGCCGAGATCTTCCACCGGGCGGGCCAGGGCCAGGACCCGGGTTTCCAGGGCCGCCTCCAGCCGGTGCCGCTGGGTGATGTCGTAGATCACCCCGAACACCAGGCCCTTGCCGGGGTCGAACTCGGCGATCGAATGGATGTCGCGCAGCTGGCCGTCGGCCGGGCGGGTGATGCGGAACTTGACGTCGTACGGCTTGCGGTTCCGGACCAGGTCGCCGAGGGCCGCGTCCAGCATCGCCCGGTATTCCGGCAGGACGAAGGCCTGCACCTCCTCCAGCGACCATTCGGTCCTGCTGACGCCGTAGATCAACCCCGCGCCCATGGAGACCCGGATGCTCCGGGTGGCCAGGTTCATCTCCCAGTTGCCGGAGTGGGCCAGCTTCTCGGCCCGCTCCATCAGCGCATGGCTGCCGCGGAGTTCCTGCTCGGCCCGCCTGCGCTCGGCGATGTCCCGGTTGAAACAGTGGATGACCGCCCGGCCCCCCACCTGGACCACGCTGGCCAGCCCTTCGACCCGGAACCGGTGGCCATCCCGGTGCAGATGGTCGGCCTCGAAGGTCAGGGATCCGCCGGCCAGGATCCCGGCGATCGCCTCGGGATCCAGGATCGGGCACTCGGGGGTCACGAAGTCAAGCAGGTGCATGCCCTGCATTTCTTCCACGGTGTAGCCGTGCATCCGGGCGAGCGCCTCGTTGACTTCGATGAGCGCGCCGTCCAGGGTCAGGGTGAAGATCCCTTCGCTGGCATGGCGGAACAGGGTCCGGTAGCGTTCCCCGGTCTCCCTCAAGGCCGCCTCGTCGTTCTTCCGGTCGGTGATCATCTCGGACATGATGATGATCCCGCCGATCTCCCCGGCCCCGTTCCGCCAGGGCCGGATCTCCCACTTCACCCAGTCCGTGCTGCCGTCCTGCCTGGGAAAGGGGTCCGCGGCGCAGCACTCGGTGGCCCCGGCCAGGCAGCGCCGGTGGATCTCCTTCCACGCCTCCGGGATCTCCGGAAAGACCTCGTAGTGGGAGCGGCCCATGAGGTCGGCCCGGCCCAGCCGGTAGTCCTCCAGCCAGCGGCTGCTGGCGTGCAGGTAGCGCATCTCCCGGTCGAACATGGCGATGGCCGGTGGGGAGTTCTGGAAGAACAGGTCCAGCATCAGTCCCCGCTCTTCGAGGGTCGAATGGGACCGGCGCAGCTCCTCGTTCTGCATTTCCAGTTCCAGGCGGTACACCTGGCCTTCGTGCAGGAGCCTGCCGGTATCCTCCCGGGACGGGGAGGCCTTGGCTTCGGGCACCTGGCGCGACCGGTCCCCGGCCCGGCGCTGCGGGTGTTCAGGCACTCCTGTAAGCCCCCCCGAGGTTGTCATGCCCTGCCCTGCCCCCATCCCACTTTTGCTGGAATCAATATTTGAGTTTATCCATGAACGGGCAACCGACAAAATGATTCGATTGGTAACTTTTCGATACTCCTGAAGCATCTTCCGGGGTTGCGTCTACAGTGGACAGGGGGCCCTGCAGGGCCCGGCCGCGGGGGCCGGTTCCAGACCCGCGACCTGGTGCAGGAAGCCCGCGTCCTCCAGGCCCCGGAACAAGGAACCCGAAATGAGCGAAGCCCAGACCGCCGCCACCCCGCCGTCCAGCGCCGGCGACTACACCCGGCGCACCGAGTACCACGAAGGGCTCGAGACCATCCGCGCCGCCCACAAGCTGCTGAAGGAGACCCGCTACGCGCCCAGCCTGCCGGAGAAGGGCTGCACCGGCCGGACCCTGTACGTGAACGTGGACACCCTGGAGATCCGGGAGAAGCCGGTCACCCGGCAGATGAAGGAGCTGTTCACCGGCGGCCGCGGCTTCGGGCTGTGGCACCTCTGGAACGCGGTCACCCCCGCCACCCGCTGGAACGATCCGGAGAACGAGATCATCATCAGCCCCGGCCCCATGTCCGGCATCACCCAGTACCCCGGCAGCGGCAAGTCCCTGGTGGTCACCCTGTCGCCCCAGACCGACATCCCCATCGACTCCAACGTGGGCGGCTACTTCGGCCCGCTGCTGAAGTTCTCCGGGTTCGACGCGCTGGAGCTCCAGGGCAAGTCGGACCGGGACGTGATCCTGTTCATCGACGGACAGAAGGGCATCATCCGCCTGGAGGAGGCCCCGCTGGAACCGCGGGTCAGCCATGTGCTGGCCGAGGTCCTCACCCGGATGTACGCCGAGGACGAAGCCGACCGCAGCAACATCTCGGTGGTCTGCTCCGGCGCCGCCGCCGAGCACAGCCTGATCGGCATGCTCAACTTCACCTGGTGGGACCGGCGCCGCGGCTGCGTCCGGCTCAAGCAGGCCGGCCGCGGCGGCATCGGCACGGTGTTCCGGGACAAGCGGATCCGGGCCCTGGTGGTGCGCGGGCCGGAGGTCAAGGGCGACCTGAACCACCCGGTGGACCTGGACACCATCGCCGCCACCGGCATCAAGCTGCACAAGGAGATGCGCACCCTGGACGGCAGCCAGTGCAAGATGCGCCGGATCGGCACCGCCCACCTGGTGGAGATCATGGACGCCTACGATCTGCTGCCGACCCGCAACTACCAGTTCGGCTCCAGCCCCGAGACGGCGGCGATCGCCTCGCCGGTATGGGAAGCCCGGTGCACCCAGAAGACCGTCGACGGCTGCTGGTACGGCTGTTCCATGGCCTGCGCCAAGGGCGCCGACGGCCTGGTGCTGAAGACCGGCCCTTACAAGGGACACATGGTCACCGTGGACGGCCCGGAATACGAGAACGCCGCCGGCCTGGGCTCCAACTGCGGGGTGTACGATCCCGAAGCGATCCTGGAACTGAACTTCTACTGCGACACCTACGGCATCTGCACCATCACCTACGGCACCATGACCGCTTTCGTCATGGAGTGCTACCAGCGCGGCATCCTCAACCTGGAGCGCACCGGCGGCCTGGACCTCGCCTGGGGCAACGCCGCGGCGGACCTGGAAATGATGCACCAGATGGCCCGGGGCGAAGGCTTCGGCCTGGTCGCCGGCCGGGGCGTGAAGAAGATGAAGGAACTCTTCATCGCCAACGGCTGGGGCGATCCGCAGCTGATCAACGACATCGGCATGGAGATCAAGGGGCTGGAATACAGCGAGTACATCTCCAAGGAATCCCTGGCCCAGCAGGGCGGCTTCGCGCTCACCAACAAGGGGCCCCAGCACGACGAGGCCTGGCTGATCTTCATGGACATGGTCAACAGGCAGATCCCCAGCTTCGAAGACAAGGCCGAGGCGCTCTACTACTTCCCGCTGTTCCGCACCTGGTTCGGACTGATGGGCTTCTGCAAGCTGCCCTGGAACGATATCGAGCCGGCCGACAACAGCCAGACCAGCGAACCCGCCAAGGTCCCGGAGCACGTGCAGAACTACCTGGACCTGTTCTGCGCCCAGACCGGCCTCAAGATCGACCGCGAGGACCTGCTCATGCAGTCGGCCAGGGTCTACAACTTCCAGCGGGTCTTCAACATCCGCATGGGCAAGGGGCTGCGCGCGCACGATCTCCCGCCGTACCGCTCGGTGGGCCCGGTCACCCGCGAGGAGTACGAATCCCGGACCGAGCGCTACGACAAGCAGATGCTCGAAGAGATCAAGGTCGACCCGGCCGGCCGGAGCGTGGACGAGAAGATCGCCATCACCCGCCAGTACCGCCTGGGCCGCTACAGCCAGCTGTGCGATGCGGTCTACGCCCGGCGCGGCTGGACCCCGGACGGCGTGCCCACCCAGGCCCGGCTGAAGGAACTGGGCCTTGATGTCCTGCCCGAGGTGGTGGCGGTGGTCAGGGCCAACGGCGGCTGACCAGGCGCTACTTCGCGAAATCGAACTCGGTGCCGGCCTTGTGCTCCAGGGCCTTGCGGTAGACGTAGCCGGCGGTGGACAGGTCCTGGATGGCCAGACCGACGCTCTTGAACAGGGTGATCTCCGTCCCGTCCTCCCGGGCGGCGATCTTCCCGGTCACCAGGTCGCCCAGGGAGCAGGCCCGGTCCCAGTTCCACTCGCCCGCCTCGGCCGGGATGATCAGGTCCCCGGCTTCGGCCCTGCAGGCGTCCACATGGTCGCAGACGATCCGCGCCCGCTGGACGGTTAGGCTGTCCAGTTCCCTGAGCCTGGGCGCGTGGGAGCCGATGCCGTTGATGTGGGTGCCCGGCTTGAACCAGCTGCCGTCCACGACCGGGGTCCTGGCGCTGGTGACCAGGGTGACGATATCGGCCTCGGCGACCGCCCGGGCCGGATCGTCGGCCAGCACCACCTCCGCCCCGACGAAGTCCCGGAGCGATTCCCGGAAGGCCCGGCGGACCTCCGGCGGATCGATGGAATAGAGGATCAGTTTCTGGATGTCCCGGACGCAGTTCACCGCCCAGACCTGGGCCCTGGCCATGCCGCCGGTGCCGAAGACCGTGTGGACCGCCGCATCCCTCCGGGCCAGCAACCGGGTCGCCAGGCCGGCCACGGCGCCGGTCCGGATGGCGGTCAGGTAGCCGCCGTCCATGAGCGCCAGGGGGGCGCCGGTCTGGTCGTCCAGCAGCATGATGGTGCCCAGGATGGTGGGCAGCTTGTGCCGTTCCGGGTTGCCGGGATAGACGGTCACCACCTTGACTCCCAGGTCCCCGGTCCCTTTCAGGTAGGCCGGCATGTACAGCGCGGTGCCGGCGTTGTCCGGAACGCCGATGACGGTGCGCTGGGGCATGACCGCCCGGCCCTCCACGAAGTCGGCGAAGGCCTTCGCCATGATGTCGATGACCTCGGCCATATCCAGAAGCCGCGCCACATCGCTACGGGACAGCAGGATCGTCATGGCATCTCCTTTTCGGGTGCAAGCCATTCTACTTACCGCGCCAAATAGCGACATAAAATTCTCTTATGATTGAATTAATCATTACTTTCGGCCAGAATCTGCTATATTCACCCATGGAACAGGATCTTGTCTCAACTGACCATCAGTTCTCAGGGGCATCCCAGAGGGAAATCCCTTTCAACTACACTTCCGCCGAAGACCGCCAGGCCGTTTCCTTTCTCCTGGGCATGGATCTGGTGGAAACCCTCGACGAACTCCGCGGCCGGCGGGTGACTGGCCGCTCGGCGCGGCTGATGATGCGGTTTTTCGGGGAGATCCTGATCCACCGGCGGAATCCCTACCTGTTCCAGGAACTGATCGATTCCGGATCCCGGCGCCGGCGGATGTTCGGCAACGCGGAAAAGGACCTGGAAACGGTCGACCGCCACGCCGCCGGGGACGTCCTGGTGCTGAAGGTCCTGGCCGGCTGCCGCCGGCTCCTGGCCGAGTTCAGGGCCGAGGTCGAGGGCGCGCGGGAACGGCGCGCCCGGATCCGGCGCGAACTGGGCGCCGTCGCCGGCGCCGGCAATGTCCGGTTCGATCCGTTCACCCTGGTCGCCCACGCCACCGACGCCACCGACTGGCGCCTGCACCTGCCGGTGGCGGTGGTGACCCCGGGCGCGGAGGACCAGGTGGCCCCCCTGCTGGCGGCCATCGCCCGGCTCGGGCTGAAGGCCATCCCCCGGGGCGGCGGCACCGGCCTCACCGGCGGCGCGGTCCCGCTCCGGCCCGGGTGCGTGATCGTCAACACCGAGAAGCTGAACCGCATCCTCGGCCTCCATGACCGGCTGTTCCAGGGGGAGGACGGGCAGGCGCGGCAGGCCAAGGTGCTGGCGCTGGAAGTGGGCGTCATCACCGAAACGGCCATGGAATTCGCGGCCGCACGGGACCTGGTGTTCGCCACCGATCCCACCAGCGCCTGGGCCTCCACCATCGGCGGCAACATCTCCGAGAACGCCGGGGGCAAGGCGGCGGTGCGCTGGGGCACCTGCATCGACAACCTGCTGTCCTGGCGGATGGCGATGCCCGGCGGCGCGACCTGGACCATCCACCGGACCGGCCACCCGCTGCGCAAGATCCTGCCCGCCGATACCGTCCGGTTCGAGGTCCGGGACGCCGGCGGCGCGGTCCTCAAGCACATCGCCCTGCGCGGGGACGAGATCCGCGGGAAGGGGCTGTGGAAGGACATCACCAACAAGGCCCTGGGCGGGCTGCCCGGCCTGCAGAAGGAAGGCACCGACGGGGTCATCACCTCGGCCGAGTTCGTGCTGCACCCCGCCTACGAAGCCGCGCGCACCCTCTGCCTGGAGTTCTTCGGGCCGGACATGGACGAGGCCAGCGGGGTCATCCTGGAGATCTCCCGGGCCTTCCCGTTCCCGGACGCCGGGGCGGAGACCCTGCTGGCGCTGGAACACTTCGACGATGAGTACGTGCGGGCGATCGGCTACCGGGTGAAGGCCGCGCGGACCGACACCCCCAAGGCGGTCCTGATCATCGATGTGGCGGGGCACAATGCCGAGCAGGCGGCCCGCGGCGTGGGCCGGATCCGGACCCTGCTGGAGCGCCACCCCAACACCCTGGTGTTCGAGGCCCGGGACGCCGCCGAAGCCAGGCGCTTCTGGGCCGACCGCAAGAAGCTCGGGGCCATCGCCCGGCGCACCAACGCCTTCAAGCTCAACGAGGATATCGTCATCCCGCTGGAGGCCCTGGCCGCCTTCGCCCGGTTCGTGGACGCCCTGAACGTGGAGGAGGAGCGCCATGCCCAGGGCCGGTTCGCCGACCGGGCGGAGGCGGTGTTCCGCCTGGCGGCCAGCGGCGACGACGGGGAACCGCTGGACGCCAAGATCCTGGCCGCCGCCGCACTGGGCGCCAGGGCCCGCGCCGCGCTGGCCGGGGCGGACGCCGGCGCCCTGCGCTCGTTGGCGCTGCTGGAAGCCCTCCGCCACGACCTGGCCGGCCTCGCCCAGGGCTATCCCGGCATCCTGGCCGGACTCGAGCGGGTCCACCGGGAAGTCCGCGACCGGCGCATCGTGCTCGCCACCCACATGCACGCGGGCGACGGCAACGTGCACGTCAACGTGCCGGTGCTGTCCAACGACCGGGCCATGCTCCAGCGGGCCGACCAGGTGATCGATGCCGTGATGGCCGAAGTGGTGGCCCTGGGCGGCGTGGTCTCCGGCGAGCACGGCATCGGGGTCACCAAGCTGAAGTACCTGGACCCGGCCCGGATCGAGGAGCTGTCCAGCTACCGCCGGGAGGTCGATCCCGGCGGCCTGATGAATCCCGGCAAGCTGGAGGACCTGGGGGCGCTGGCGCACATCTTCACTCCGAGCTTCAACCTGCTGGAGCTGGAGGCCCGGATCCTGCGGCACGGCCATCTGGAGGAGCTGG
>Ga0316217_10004695_pt1 | contig 14586 bp, 12 predicted proteins | sample 1anoAmetaG_FD_203633 | JGI IMG/M metagenome (GOLD analysis project Ga0316217, IMG submission 203633) | Freshwater microbial communities from Trout Bog Lake, Wisconsin, USA - 1anoA | ecosystem: Environmental > Aquatic > Freshwater > Lake > Hypolimnion/Profundal zone | place: USA: Wisconsin... | reverse complement strand
CGCGGCCGAGATCAAAACACTTGCCGAAAAGGCACGGATAGGATGGGTGAACTTCATGGAAACCTCCTGTAGAATAAGTGGGGCACCCGCCTTGAATATAGCAAGTGACATTGGTGCTGGCGGTTCCATATGTGTTAAAAAGGCAGGGTCAAGTCAGATTTTGCTTGCTTTGCAAAGAGGGTGAATTTTGTGACATAATCTCCACAATCTGACATTCTTTTGCCATGGCATATTTTACGATCTTTTTCATTCAGGCTGCTTGCATAGGGTCGGGCAATAAACCAGCGCGCCAGGCCTGCTTTGCTAACGCGCGAAATAACGCCTGACAACCGCTTAGGGCTAGCACCCAGCCGGCCACGCAAGCAAGCATGGCGGGTCAGGGTGTGTCGGGCTGCTGGTCCGGATGTGCGGCGGCAAAGGCCGGCAGCGCCAGGCAAGCCGCCTCTATGCGGCGCATATGCGGCAGGGCATCAAGGGGGAAACCTGCCCGCCGGGCATTATAGAGCTGGGGGATCAGCACCACCTCGAACAGGCCGGGGCGGGCAAACAGGAAGTCGCCGGTGCTGCGCCGCGCCAGCCGCGTCTCCAGCGGTGTCAGCGTTACCTCCAGCCAATGATGATACCAGCGGTCGACCGCAGCCTGGTCCTGCGCCATTTCGTCCCTCAGGTAACGCAGCACCCGCAGGTTGAGCGGGGCATGTAGCTCGGTGGCGATGGCCATGGTCAGTTCGCGTGCGACAAAGCGCTGCTCCGGGTCGGCAGGCAGCAACGGTAGGGTGGGGTAGCACTCCTCCAGCCATTCCAGGATCGCCATCGATTGTGCACGGGCATGTCCGCCGCTCTCCAGCACCGGCACCCCGGCGAAGGGGTTGAGTGCGGTGAAATCGGTGCTTTTCTGCCCCGAGGCGGCAAGGTTCACCGGCACGATCTGGTAATCGAGCTGCTTCAGGTTCAGCGCGATCCGCAGACGATAGCTGGTCGAGCTGCGGAAATAGGCATATAGCCGCATCGGAAGGCTCCCTGGGTGGCGGCGGGTGGCGGGTGACCCATTGCGGATATTCGCCTGTGGCCTTTTGGCAAACGGTGGGCGAATGTCAAAACCAAACTATCAGGGTCGGGACTCTGACCTGCTTCGCGGCCATTCTGGATCGGAGAATGCCCCGGGGCCTGTGGTGTTTCAGCCTGTCTCCCCAGGGCCAGGCAGGGGCGCCATGACCGCGAAGCGCTTGCCGCTTTCGCATACGCGCATGGCTGTGTTTCTACACCCTTTGGGGCCGCATGAGAAATTCGCGACGAGGTGTGGCCCGCCGCCATTTGGTCATCTTTTGCGGCACATCTCCGGGGTGATTGCGCGCAGGCATGGCCAGGGTCATGCAAGACACCCCCTTCCCACAGCTTGAATCACCTTCTATCTGGCGTGCAAATCCGCCAAATCCGCAATCATGACAGCGCCCGGCAGCGCGCAACCGCAAACCCCAGCCGCACACCCAACACCCAACATAGGGCAAAACAATGCTGCGCCGATTTTACGCATGGATCCTCGCCAAGGCCGCGCACCTGCGGGCCGAATGGTGGCTGGCGTTTTTCGCCTTTGCCGATGGCGGGCTGTTTCCCTTTCCGCCGCACCCGCTGCTGGCACTGATGTGCCTGGCCCAGCCCAGGCGCGCCTTGCGCTATGCGGCTGTCACCACGGTGTTTTCGCTGCTGGGCGGCTCGCTGGGCTATGCCATTGGGCATTTTCTCTATCACGCGGTGGGGGGGGATCTGCTGCATGTGCTGCACCTTGCGGCCAAATTTCCCAAGGCGGCGTGTTATCTGCGCGCCTACGGCACCGAGATCATCATCTTCAAGGCGGCGACGCCGATCCCCTTCATGCTGCTGACGATCACCGCCGGCTTCATCGCCTTTCCCTATGGGCAGTTTCTGCTGGCCAGCGTGGTATCGCGCGGGGTGATCTTTTGCAGCCTGGGGCTGTTGTTCCGGGTGTTTGGCGCGCCGATCAAAAGCTTTATCGACCGCTACTTTGCGCTGGTTGTGGCGGCGGTGGTGGTGGTCATCGCTTCGGGCTATCTGGCGGTCAGCCTGCTGGGCGGCGGTGGGCATCACACGGCGGACGCCTGCGCGCGGGCAACGCTGAACGCGCCCGCCGGCCAGCCACTCAGATAATCCCCATCTTCCGCCCCGCCCGCTCGAACATTCCGAGGATCACCTGCACCTGCTCCGCCGAATGCTCTGCGCACAGCGAACACCGCAGCAGTGTCATATTCGCCGGGGTGGCTGGGGGGCGCGCCAGGTTCACATAAAGCCCCTCGTGCAGCAAGGCCTCCCACATTGCGGCGCCGCGCTCCAGGTCGGGCATAATCACGCTGATGATCGCGCTTTGCGGCGTTGGGGTGCCCAGCGGGAAGCCCAGTTCCTTCAGCCCGCCATGCAGCGTGCGGCTGTTTGCCCACAGATGCGCGCGCTTGTTGTGCCCATGCATCAGCTTGCGGATGCTGGTCGCCGCCGTCGCCACCACGGATGGCGGCAGGCTGGCGGTGAAGACATAGGGCCGGCAGACCAGCCGCAAAATCTCGAACTTCGGGTGGTTCGACACACAGAACCCGCCCACCGTGCCGACGCTTTTGGAAAAGGTGCCGATGATAAAATCGACCTCGTCCAGCACGCCCTGGTCTTCGGCCACGCCGCGCCCATTGGGGCCGATAAAGCCCATCGAATGCGCCTCGTCGACCAGCACCATCGCGCCCTCTGCCTTGGCGATGGCGATCATCTCTTTCAGCGGCGCGATGTCCCCCAGCATCGAATAGACACCCTCCAGGATCACCAGCTTGCCTACCCCTTCAGGGATGCGCGCCAGCCGCTTGGCCATCGCCTCCACATCATTGTGCTTGAAGGGCACCACTTCGGCATCGCCCATCTTGCAGCCATCCCAGATGCTGGCGTGGCTGTCGGCATCGAGGATGATATAATCGCCCTTGCCGGCGATGGTGCTGATAATGCCCAGGTTCGCCTGGTATCCGGTGGAAAACACCATGGCGTGGTCCATGGCGTAGAATTCCTTCAGCGCTTCCTCGCAATCCTTGTGCGGCGCATAGGTGCCGTTGAGGCAGCGCGAGCCGGTGGTGCCTGACCCAAAGGCGTCAAACGCCGCCTTGCCAGCGGCCAGCACATCGGGGTCAAAGGTCATCCCCATGTAGTTATAGGTGCCGAGCAGGATCGTCTCGCGCCCATTGCAGATGGCGGTGGTGGGGCTCAGCACCTTCTCCATCACCAGGCCATAGGGGTCGGTGAGGCCGGTGGCGAGCAGGCCCTCGCGCATCGCGATCAGCGGGTCGAATTTGGCGAAAAGGTCGGCGGGTGCGGTCATGGTGTCGTTCATCCCCCTCACCCCTGCAACTTCACCACGGCGTCGATCAACTGGCCATAGGTTTCGATTTCGGCCTGCTGGTTCATACTGATGAGGATGTCGAAGGCGTCCTCGATCTCGGCGACGAAATCCATCACCGTCAGGCTGTCAAACTCCAGATCGCCAGCAAAGGTGGTGGCGTCGGTGATCACCACGCCCTTTTTGTTGAAGGGCGCGATCAGCGCGGCGATTTTTGTTTCCGTAGTGGCGCGGTCCATATTTTACATCTCCGAAGCGGCTTTGTGGCGGGCTTTGGGGCATAATTGCGGCATAAAAACGGCGGCCGTGGCGGAAAGTCAGGCAGAGGTGGCGGAGGTTGGCGCCGCGTTCCCCGGCGGTGGCACCCCCGCCGCCTCCACCAACCCGCGCACCGCCACCATAAACGGGCCGATCGACACCGGCTTCGCCAGATATCCCTCCGCGCCCGCCTCGCGGATGCGTTCCTCGTCGCCCTTGCCGGCATAGGCGGTGACGGCCAGCACCGGCACGCGGCGCAATACGGGGTCACGCTTGACCTGCTCGATCAGCTCGAGGCCCGAGACCTCGGGCATCTGGATGTCCATGATGATCAGGCCGGGCACAAAATCGCGCGCGCGGGCCAACGCCTCGCGCCCGTCGGCGACGCCTTCCACCACGTAACCTTGGCTGCGCAACACATCGCAGAACAGCTTGCGGTTGAGGTCATTGTCCTCGACAACCAGAATACGCTTTGCCATGCTTTGAAATGCCTTCTTTCCCCCACCCTAGGCGCAACCGACGAGGCTGACAATTCTTCAAGGCGCCAAAACCCCCGGTGACGCACATGCTTTGGCTCTCGCCGCGCTCGGCTGGGTGCTGACTGATGAAGACCACGCCGAGCGGCTGCTCACCCTCACCGGCATCACGCCCGAGGAATTGCGCGCAAGGCTGGCCGAGCCGGCGGTGCTGGCCGAGGTGCTCGATTTTCTGCTGCGGCACGAGCCAGATCTTATCGCCTGCGCACACAGCCTGGGGGTGAAGCCCGAGGCGCTGGTCGCCGCGCATCACAAGCTGTCTGGCGGCGCTGATGCTACCGATTGGGGGGCATGATGGCTGATCATGCCGGTCACAGCGGCGCGCGCCCGCTTGTCATCTGCGATTGCGACGAGGTGCTGCTGCATATGGTGGTGCCATTCCGCGATTGGCTGGCCGAGGCGCATGATATCGAATTCCGGCTCGATGAGGGTGATTTTGCGCAGGCGCTGGTGCATGTCGGCACGGGTGATGTGGTCGATCAGGAGGATGTCTGGCGCTATCTTGGCGGCTTTTTTGACAGCGAAATGCCCCGCCAAACGCCGATCCCCGGCGCGGTGGTGGCGGTGGCGCGGCTGGCACAACAGGCCGATTTCGTGGTGCTGACCAATCTGCAAGACCACCGCCGCGAACGGCGTGCCGCGCAACTGGCGCAGCATGGCATTTATGCCCGCGTCTTCACCAACCAGGGGCCCAAGGGGCCGGCGGTCCGCGCCATTTTGCAGGAATATCGCCCGTCGCGCGCCATTTTCATCGACGACCTGGCGCAGCACCACGGTTCCGCCGCGCAAGTGACGCCCGAGGTGACCCGCCTGCATCTGTGTGGCGAGCCGCGCCTTGCCCCGCACATCCCCTGCGCGCATAAAGCCGGCCACGCCCATGCCCGGATCGACCATTGGGATGCCGCGCTGCCCTGGCTGCTGGCGCGGCTGGAAGGAGAATGAGTTATGACTGATTTTCAAGGTAAAGCGACCTTAGAGATGCAAGCACCCTGGCAGAAAAAGGAAGCCGCAATCACCGCCCGCCTGGCCGAACTGGGGCTGGTGCTGCCCGCCGCCGCCGCGCCGGTTGCCGCCTATGTGCCGGTGGTGGTGGCGCCAAATGGCTCCGGGGGTGGCCTCGCCCATATCTCGGGCCAATTGCCCTTTATCGATGGCAAGCTGGTCACCGGTCGGTTGGGTGAGGACGTCAGCGTAGAGGACGGCCAGGCCGCCGCACAAGCCTGCGCGCTGATGATTCTGGCGCAATTGCACGCGGCGGGGCTGCTGGGGCGGGTGGAGCGGGTGGTCAAGCTGGGTGCCTTCATTAACTCCACCGCCACCTTCACCGCGCAGCCCCAGGTGGCCAATGGCGCGTCGGAACTGATGGCGGCGGTGTTCGGCGAGGCTGGCAAACACGCCCGCAGCGCCGTCGGTGTGCCGGTGCTGCCCTTGGGCGCGGTGGTCGAGGTCGATGCCGTGGTGGCGATCAGCGGCTGAGCCATGATGCCGCCCCCGCGCATCGACTGGCTGGCGGGCGCTACCTTCGCGCACAGGGGCCTGCACGATCTGCGCGATGGCGGGCTTTGGGTGGAAAATTCCCCCTCGGCCTTTCGCGCGGCCATCGCGGCGGGCTTTGGCATTGAATGCGATGTTCGTCTGTCGGCCGATGGCGTGGCGATGGTGTTTCACGATGCCACGCTGGAGCGGCTTACCCATGCCCAGGGCCCGCTGACGGCGCAACCGGCTGCGGTTCTGCGGCGTATTCCACTGGCCGGCACGCGCGACACCATCACCAGCCTGGCCGAGGTGCTGGTGTTGGTGGATGGAAGGGTGCCGCTGCTGATCGAGGTGAAGCGCGATGGCGGTGCCAAGGCGGCGGCGCTGTGCGCGGGCGTCGCGCTGGCACTGGCGGGCTATCACGGCCCACATGCGGTGATGAGCTTTGACCCGCGCGTGCCCGCATGGTTTGCCCGCCACCACCCCGCCACGCCGCGCGGGCTGGTGATGCGCAATGCCGATACACCCGGCCCGATGGGGCCTTTGCTCCGCCATCTGGCGCTATGGCGGGCCCGGCCGGATTTTTGCGCGCTCGACATTGCCGACCTGCCCAGCCATTTCGCCGCCCGTCAGCGCGCGGCGGGGATACGGCTGGCAAGCTGGACGGTGAACAGCCCCGAGCTGCTGGCGCGCGCCCGTGCCTGCGTCGATGCGGTGATTGCCGAGGGGGCCGGGCTGCCCGAGGCGGCGCACCCCGCACCGGCCCTGCCAAATGCGGCGCAAGCATGACCGAACGCGCCCTCACCGCGCGCATCGCGCCGGGGGTGGCGGCGCTGCCTGCCGCCGAGTGGGATGCGCTGAGCGCCGGCTTGCCCGGCGGTTATCACCCCTTCACCTCGCACGCTTTTCTTGCCGCGCTGGAGGCTTCGGGCAGTGTCGATGGCGCGGCTGCCAGTGGCACCGGCTGGCACCCCGCGCCCATTGTTATCGCGGGGGAAGATGGCCGCCTCGCCGCCGCGATGCCGGCCTATGTCAAGCAGCACAGCCAAGGGGAATATGTCTTTGACCACGCCTGGGCCGATGCCTGGCATCGGGCCGGCGGGCACTATTACCCCAAGCTGCAAATCGCGGTGCCCTTCACCCCCGCCACCGGGCCGCGGCTACTGGGTGATGTGGCGCTGGCCCCGGCGCTGATCGATGCTGCCGAACAATTTTGCCAGCAGGCCGGCCTGTCGGGGGCGCATGCCACCTTCCTGACACCCGCCGATGCCGCGCGCTTTGCCGCCGCCGGCTGGCTGCTGCGCGAGGATATTCAGTTTCATTGGCACAACCGGGGCTATCGCTGTTTTGATGATTTTCTGGCCGGCTTGTCTTCCGCCCGGCGCAAGAATTTGCGCAAGGAGCGCGCCGCGGCGCAGGCCGGCCTCACCATCCGCGCCCTCAGCGGCGCCGACATCCGCCCCGAACATTGGGATGCCTTCTGGGCCTTTTATCAGGATACGGGCGCGCGCAAATGGGGCCGGCCTTACCTGACGCGCGCCGCTTTCACCCTGCTGGGCGAGGCGATGGCCGAGCGGATCCTGCTGGTGCTGGCCTTTGACGGCGGGCAGGCGGTGGCCGGCGCGCTCAACTTCATCGGCGCCGAGGCGCTCTATGGCCGCTATTGGGGTGCGCTGACCGAGCGGCCCTTTCTGCATTTTGAGCTATGCTATTATCAGGCGATCGAGGCCGCCATCGCGCTGGGGCTCAGCCGGGTGGAGGCCGGGGCGCAGGGTCAGCACAAGCTGGCGCGCGGCTATGAGCCGGTGCGCACCCAATCGGCGCATTATATCGTCCATGCCGGCTTTCGTGGGGCCGTAGCGGAGTTTCTGACGCAGGAGCGCGCCGGCGTCGCGGCGGACCAGATGGTGCTGGGCCAGCACACGCCGTTCAAGCGCCAGGTTGTTTAGAGTATTTGGAGATTATGCGGATTTGCGATTAAGATATTCAAGTGTGTTTGATCTGTTCGGTGGAAGCAGGTGGTTTGGTGGGGGCGGCCTGCTTGAAGGTAAACGCGGCGGCGACAAACAAGCTGCTGCTGGTTCGCGCGATGGGTTCGGCGATGTCAGCGAAGATTGGCAGCTATCACGCGCCCGTGATCGTGGTGGACACACGTTCCACGGCGTCCTTTAGACCGGTGAAATCGACCGGCCGGGCGAATTTTGCAATTTGTGGCAGGCCCATCGAGCGTTGGGCAGGAAGCACCGTTTCAGCGACAACATAGAATTGCCATTGCCGTGGGTCGGCATGGTCGCATTGCTCGCAGGTTGCGCCATGCCAAGCGAAGATGAAAATGTCGCCATTGCGACCTTTGCACGCAATCCAGTCGGCGCCCTCATATCACCCGGATTTTGGTGCAATCGAAAATCGTGGCGAGCTCCGGCCTTTGTTGCTGGCCGCCCATGCCTGCATCGCGGCTGACTGTTTGGCCTGAATGGGCAACCCCGAGGTGCTGCTCTCGGGGGCGAGGGCCCCGCCGATGATTTCCTCAACCAGCTCGCCCCTAAGGTCATTTCGGATTACGGGGCCGCCATAGAGACGCTGAAACAGCGGCGTCAGCATATCTTGGCGGCCCGACCCCCTCAAGCCGCCAGCTTCCTCAGCACATAGTGCAGAATGCCGCCGTTCATGAAATACGCGACCTCATTGGCGGTATCTATGCGGCACAGCGCGGTGAAGGTGAAGCGGCTGCCGTCCTTGCGGGTCACCTCCACCGTCACGTCCTGGCGGGGCTTCAGCGCCGCGACACCGGTGATGGTAAAGCTGTCATCGCCGGTCAGCCCCAGGCTGGCGCGGGTGTCGCCGGCCTTGAACTGCAAGGGCAGCACCCCCATGCCGACGAGGTTGGAGCGGTGGATGCGCTCAAAGCTCTCCACAATCACCGCGCGCACGCCCAGCAGATTGGTGCCCTTGGCCGCCCAATCGCGCGACGAGCCGGTGCCATATTCCTTGCCGGCAATCACCACCAGCGGCGTGCCCTCGGCCTTGTGGCGCATCGCCACATCATAGATCGGCATCACCTCGCCATCATACTGGCTCATCCCGCCTTCCACGCCCGGCACCATTTCATTCTTGATGCGGATATTGGCGAAGGTGCCGCGCATCATCACCTCGTGGTGGCCGCGGCGTGCGCCATAGCTGTTGAAATCCGCCCGCGCCACCTGATGCTCCATCAGCCATTTGCCGGCGGGGCTGTCGGCCTTGATATTGCCGGCGGGGCTGATGTGGTCGGTGGTGATGCTGTCACCCAGAATGGCCAGCGGCTTGGCGGCGATGATGTCTTGCACCGGCGGCGGGGTCATCGTCAGCCCCGCGAAATAGGGCGGGTTGGCGACATAGGTGCTGCCGGCGCGCCATGGGTAGGTTTCAGAGCCGGTCACGTTGATCGCCTGCCAATGTGCGTCCCCCTTATAGACATCGGCATAGCGGGCGCGGAACATCGCGCGGTCCACACAGCCGGCCATGGTGGTGGCGACTTCCTCGTTGGTCGGCCAGATGTCTTTCAGGAACACCTTCTGGCCGTTGCTGCCTACCCCGATGGGGGTGGTGGTGATATTTTCCGTCACCGTGCCCTTCAGCGCATAGGCCACCACCAGCGGCGGGCTGGCGAGGAAGTTGGCGCGCACATCGGGCGAAACGCGCCCCTCGAAGTTGCGGTTGCCCGAGATGACCGAGGCGGCGACCAAGCCATGCGTGTTGATCGCCTTGCTGATCGGCTCGGCCAGCGGGCCCGAATTGCCGATGCAGGTGGTGCAGCCATAGCCGACGAGGTTGAAGCCGATGGCATCGAGATGCGCTTGCAAGCCGGCCTTGGTGAGGTAATCGGTGACAACCTGGCTGCCCGGCGCCAGGCTGGTCTTCACCCAGGGCTGGGGCCGCAGCCCCAGCTCATTCGCCTTTTTCGCCACCAGCCCGGCGGCGACCAGCACGCTGGGGTTGCTGGTATTGGTGCAGGAGGTGATCGCGGCAATCACCACATCGCCATCGCCAAGGTCATGGGCTTTCCCCTCCACCACCACCCGCTTGGCCGCGCGCTTATAAAGCGCCGCCATATCGGCGTTGAACACCTTGTCCACCTCGCCCAGCACCACCTTGTCTTGCGGGCGCTTGGGGCCGGCCAGGCTGGGGACGACGGTGCCGAGGTCCAGCGTTAGCGTCGAGGAGAAGACCGGCTCGTGCCCAGGTGCTATGTCAGCCTCGATCCAGAAGCCCTGCTCCTTGGCATAGGCCTCGACCAGCGCGATCTGCGCCTCTTCGCGCCCGGTCAGCCGCAGGTAATCGAGCGTCTTGTCGTCAATGCCGAAAAAGCCGCAGGTGGCGCCATATTCGGGGGCCATATTGGCCAGGGTCGCGCGGTCGGCCAGCGAAAGCGCGGCGAGGCCGGGGCCGTAATATTCGACAAACCGCCCGACAACGCCATGCTTGCGCAGCATCTGGGTGGCGGTCAGCACCAGATCGGTGGCGGTGACGCCCTCCTTCAGCGCGCCGGTCAGTTTGAAGCCGACGACTTCGGGGATCAACATGCTGACCGGCTGGCCCAGCATCGCCGCCTCGGCCTCGATGCCGCCGACGCCCCAGCCGAGCACGCCCAGCCCGTTGACCATGGTGGTGTGCGAATCGGTGCCGACGCAGGTATCGGGATAGGCGATGGTGGCACCGTTCTGGTCGACACTCGTCCACACCGTCTGGGCGATGTGCTCGAGGTTCACCTGGTGGCAGATGCCGGTGCCCGGCGGCACGGCATAGAAATTGGCGAGCGATTTGGAACCCCATTTGAGGAAGTCATACCGCTCCATATTGCGGTGATACTCAATTTCCACATTCTGCTGGAAGGCCTGCGGCGTGCCGAATGCGTCGACCATCACCGAGTGATCGATGACGAGATTGACCGGCACCAGCGGGTTGATCCGCGAGGTATCGCCGCCCAGCCTGGCGATGGCGTCGCGCATCGCCGCCAGGTCCACCACGCAGGGCACGCCGGTAAAATCCTGCAACAGCACGCGGGCCGGGCGATATTGAATCTCGTTTTGCGATTCCGTCGGGTTCTTCTGCCAGTCGACCAGCGCCTGAATATCCGCCACCGAGACGGTGAAGCCGCCATCTTCAAAGCGCAGCAGATTTTCCAGCAGCACCTTCATGCTGAAGGGCAGGCGCGAAACGTCACCCAGCTTGGCCGCCGCCTTTTTGAGCGAATAATAGGCGATTTGCCTGCCGTCGACGGTCATGGTGGCGCGGGTGCCGAGGGTGTCTTGCCCGACTTCGGTGGTGTGGGTGGGGGTCATTGCGCGTGCTCCCTTGCATTCTGGCCTTCATCTGGCGGCTTTGTGCGGCAATTGCCTTCGCGCCAAGCCTGCGGATAGGCCTGCCAGGGCCCGTGCTGCGCGCGCGAACGAAATATTACCCGGCCGCCGATGCGCGTCTCGGCGCGTCAGGTCAAGGCCGCCAAAGGCAGAATCTGATCCCCGATGGGGCTATTCCGCATCGGCCGGTGCAAAATAGCCAAGCTTATAAATATTGAGAATAAATAGCGAAAATACCCTTCGCGCATATGGCGCCTTACAACCCGGTCTGTTCGGTATGCATCACCGGCGTGGTAGACCATGTGCCGATGCGGCAGCCGGCCAAAATCAGCAGCAGCCCGGCCAGCGTCGGCAGCGTTACCGCCTCACCAAACATCAGCCAGCCGGCCAGCGCCGCCCAGACAAAGGCGCTATATTCCATTGGCAGCAGCACCTGCGCCTCCGCCCGGCCCCATGCCCATGATATTACCGCCAGCCCCGCCGCTGCCAGCGCCCCGGCCAGCGCCGCCCAGCCGAGCGTGCCGACCGAGGGCCAATGCGCCAGCCACGGCGCCAGCAGCGCGAAGGCCACCACCATCACCAGCGGCTGGAACAGCGCTACCTCCACCGGGCCAGAGACTTGCGCCTGCTGGCGCTGCAAGATCAGGTTCCAGGCGTAAAGCGCCGCCGAGGCCAGAATGGCCAGAATGCCCCAACCAGTCCCAGCCCCAGGGCTTCGCTGGCCCCCCATGCTGGCCAGAGCGATCACCACGACACCGGCCAGCCCCAGCAGCGCCGCCGCCACCGCTGGCCAGCGCACCCGTTCGCCCAGCACCACGGCGGCCAGCCACAGCGCGATCAGCGGCGCAATGAACGATAGCGCAATCGCCTCGGCCAGCGGTGTGCGCAGCAACCCCCAGAAAAAGCTGGCCGCCGTCACCGTGCTGACCAGCCCACGCAGCACATGCATACGCAGCACGGCGCTGCGCGGCCAGCGCCCGCCCGACAGCCACCACGCCGGCGCCACCATGGCCACGCTGAAACCCGTGCGCAGCAGCAGCGCCATATAGACGCCACTTTCGAGCGAGGCGCGCTTGATCGCCGCGTCCATCACGCTGAGCAAGGCAATGCCGAAGCTGGCGGCGAGCAACGGCATGGCGGCGTTATGAGTGGCTTTATGGGCCAGCGCGGGCACTGCCGGGTTTTGCGCAGGGTTTTGCGGAGTCTCGACCATACAGGCCTCCTAGTGCCTTTTTGTGCATTCGCGCAAAGGGGAACGCCATATTGCTCACAGCCATGGGTCATCGCGGGTCAAAAAAATAAGAATCTCAAATGATTGACTCGCCCCCTGTAATCGGAGGCGAAGGCTAGCAAAGCTAGGGCGCGGATGCGCCCGGCGAGGTGGGGCCGCCTCCGCCGACAGGGTCAGAGGGTATGTCGTCGCCCACAAAACACATGCCGCAGCCTGTGTAGCCACCCATGCCAAAACTGCCTCAGAGTGCCATTGGAGATTTTTTGTAATCAGCCGGACAGCACCAGTGCGGGGGCCTCAGATGAAGGAATAGGGGTCTATATCGATGCTGACGCGCACCCCTGCGGGCAAGCGCAGCCCGCCCAGCCAGCCGCGCAGCAGTTTTTGCAAGGGGGCGGCGCGCCGCGCGTTGACCAGCAGCCGATAGCGATAGCGCCCGCGCAGCAGGCTGAGCGGCGCGGGGGCCGGGCCCAGCACCGCCATATCGCGCGAAGTGGGGCGGGCCCCGCCGATGGCACGCGCGGCGGCGCGCGCCTCGGCCTCGTCTTCCGAGGAAACGATGATCGCCGCCCAGCGCCCGAAGGGCGGGGCCCCCACCGCGCGGCGCGCCTCGGCTTCGGCGGCATAGAAGGCGTCGCGGTCACCACTGGCCAGCGCGGCGATGACCGGGGCGGCGGGGTGCCGCGTCTGGATCAGCACCTCGCCCGGCTTGGCGGCGCGCCCGGCGCGGCCGGCCACCTGCGCGATTTGCTGATAGGAGCGTTCGCCGGCGCGCAGATCGCCGCCTTCCAGCCCCAGATCGGCATCGACCACCCCCACCAGGGTCAGGCTGGGGAAGTGATAGCCCTTGGTGACGAGCTGCGTGCCGACGATAATGTCGATGGCACCCGCCTCGGCCGCCGCGACGAATGCCGCCACCTTCTCCGGGCTGTTCAGCGTGTCGGAGGTGGCGATGGCGAGGCGCGCCTCGGGCAGGATTTCGGCCACCTCGGCGGCGATCCGCTCCACCCCCGGCCCGCAGGCGACCAGGCAATCGGGCTCGGCGCATTCGGGGCAGTGAGTCGGCAGCGGCTCCTCATGCCCGCAGTGGTGGCAGGCGAGGTAGGGGTGCGGCAGGCGGTGCTCGACCAGCCAGGCGCTGCATTGCCCGCATTGGAAGCGATAGCCGCAATGCCGGCACAGCGTCAGCGGGGCATAGCCGCGCCGGTTGAGGAACAGCAGGCTTTGTTCGGCACAGGCCAGCCGGCGGCGCAACCCCTCGACCAGTGGCGGGGCGAGCCAGCGCCCGCGTTCGGGCGGGGCGTGGGTCAGATTGATCACCGCTATGGCGGGCAGCGTTGCCCCACCAAACCGGTCGGGCAACACCACACGGGTATAGACCCCGGCCTCGGCCAGCGCCAGGCTCTCCAGCGCCGGGGTGGCGCTGGCGAGGATGACGGGGATCTGCTCCTGCCGGGCCCGGATCACCGCGACATCGCGGCCATTATAGCGCACGCCGTCATCCTGCTTGAAGCTGGCCTCATGCGCCTCGTCGACCACGATAAGGCCCAGCCGGGCAAAGGGCAGAAACAGCGCCGAGCGCGCCCCCACCACCACCTGCGCGCTGCCCTCGGCCACGGCACGCCAGGCGCGGCGGCGTTCGGTGGCCTTCAATGCGGAGTGCCACAGCACCGGCTCCGCGCCAAAGCGCGCGGCAAAGCGGCGCAGGAAGTTCTGCGTCAGCGCAATCTCGGGCAGCAGCACCAGCACCTGCCGGCCGGTATGGAGCGCCTCTGCCACCCCCTCGAAATAGCACTCGGTCTTGCCCGACCCCGTGACCCCATCGAGCAGGAAGGGCGCGAACCCGCCTGTGGTGCCGCCCGCGCGCACCGCCGCCACGAACACATCTGCCGCCGCGCGCTGGCCGGCGTTGAGGCGGGGCTCGGCAAAAGCGGGCCGGGCGGGGGGCCAGGGCCGGTCGCAATCGACTGCCACCGCCGCCAGCAGCCCGGCATTGGCCATGCCGCGCAGCACCGCCTCGCTGGTGGCGGCCCGCTCGGCCAGCTCGCGGATCGTCGCCTGCTGGCCTTCCAGCGCCGCCAGCGCCCTGGCGCGCTGCGGGGTGAGGCGCGTGCTGGCCGGCCGCGCCGCCTCCGCCACCAGCCGGTATTCGGCCATTCGCCGCGCGCCTTCCAGCGCGGCGGGCGGCAGCAGCGCCATCTTCGCCACGGCGGCCAGCGGCGCGCAGTAATACTCCGCCGTGAACGCGATGAGCCGGCGCAAGGGGGCGGCCAAGGGCCGCAGCGGCAGCACAGTGGCCAGCGGGCGCAGGCGGTGGCCTTCCACTGGCGGGCCGGGCAGGTGCCCATCGTCCCACACCAG
>Ga0316217_10004694_pt1 | contig 14588 bp, 9 predicted proteins | sample 1anoAmetaG_FD_203633 | JGI IMG/M metagenome (GOLD analysis project Ga0316217, IMG submission 203633) | Freshwater microbial communities from Trout Bog Lake, Wisconsin, USA - 1anoA | ecosystem: Environmental > Aquatic > Freshwater > Lake > Hypolimnion/Profundal zone | place: USA: Wisconsin... | reverse complement strand
ACTTATAGTAGATTTTTACCCTAAATTTATGGCCAGTTCTTAGGCAGAGAGCTAAAATTAGGCAAAGAAAGGCTTTTACAAAAGTGTAGTTGCACTTGGCCTCATGATCGGATCAACCCTAAGACAAAGAGAAATAAACTCTTTCAAGTTTTTAGTATATTTTTTCGGAATTTATTGATAAACCCCTTTGGTAGTCGCCATAAACAATCCTGGGAAATCTTAAGCCCTAAAAGGCGGCAGCATGCAGCACATTTCATATATGATGCATCCGAGTGCCCAAATATCGCATTTGTTATCGTACTTATGCCCTTTCCATATTTCAGGACTTGTATAGTAAGGAGTGCCTGTTTGGGTGGAGGCAAACCCATTGTCAGTAATTTTCGAAATATTCAAATCTCCGATTTTGGCAACTGCCCCAACAAAGAAAATATTAGCGCACTTAAGGTCTCTGTGAATGATGTTGTGTTAGTGCAGACCTTTGAGGCCTTTGAGGATTTGATGGGCAGTTTTCCAGATGAATTTCTAATCGAATCCACTTGACTGATCTTGTTTTTGATTGATCTTAACCTCAAGGTCTCCCCCGTCTGCATACTCCATCACAATGCAGAGGGTTTGGGCTTCTGGAACGTAGAAGGAACATTTGTAGGAGATGACATAGGGCATATCGATTGAAGCCAAAAGCCTAATCTAGTTGAGGGCTGATTCTTTTTATTTCTGCTTTGCGTTAGCCAAAAACATGGATTTCATTGCGTAGAGTTTCTTGTCGGCTTTCTTCTTAACGAGCTGTACTCTGCCATAACTACCAAATCCTAGATCTTTGATTACCTAAAAATCTTTAAGGGACAACTGGCCTTCTCTCTCCATTATTAGAAGAATGTTATTTAATATACTTTTCAAAAAACTGAATAGCCATTTTAAAATGCAGATAAGCCATCTTTTTTTCGATGAGCCAGAGTCAGCGAAAATATTACCAGTAACTTGCTAAACAATAAAGATCTGCAAATATGAACACAAAACTGCTAAGGACCAATAAGTATCGACTTGATGCAGCCATTTAGCTTAGGATTCAACAAAATGGTATCTATGGTTAGTAAATTGAGCAATAAGAATGAATGAAGAAAATATGTTGCAGTGTATCAATTGTTTATGAGTTTAGCGACCTAATCGTTGAGGTCTTTCCTCTTTTAGTATTTCAGGTCATTTTGGTCTCCAAGAAAGGTAATGATCTTGAGTAATTTGTTGAACTAAATTTGCTCAATGATTGCCTCTGGCTGTGGTATCTTTTTCAGCTGGCCGGACAATCTCGTGTATTCTTTAATGAGTGCCTACCTGGCTATATCAAAGGCTCCGTATTCGAGGTTTATATTGTACATATTGGCAAGTTTAATGGCCTACTTCTTCAAGTACTCAGCATGAGATTTCTGCTTCTTTGTGATGTTCTTCCGCGTGGTTTAGAAAAGGTAGAACTTAAGCTTTTCATAAGGCTTAATTTGTGTGTGCTAGAGTATCTAGTGAGTCAGAGTGAGCACGAAAATGCAAGTATATTTTGTAAGTCTGGAGGTATTGATTTTGTATGGCTGTAAGTGCTAGGTTAGCTTGTCGATATAATGAAGGACAGAAGAGGTGATTATGGATATTTTATCTCCGAACTAAAGGAGGGCATCAAAGTTAGTGACTACATGCTCCGTCTGATGAGATTAGATCCTGCCAAGTTAGTATATTTATTCTAGGATCTGTAGCCAAGTAATGCGTTTCTCCTTGTCTTTTGAACACACGAGCATTCGCTTTACGATTTCAACAATTGGCTTGAACTTTTTGTATTCTTCGTTCTAGCTGTAGCTAATTTTGTATGTCCCGTTGTAAAAGGAATTCATTTGGTTGTCTAAATTGGTCATAGTAATGGTCAAAGGATGTCGTTTGTAAACAATCTTGTATAGGATTACGCCTAGAGACCAAATGTCGGAAAAATCAGTCATTTCGTTGTTGAGAACAAGATCAGGAGAAGCATATTCAGGAGTGCCACCTCCTCGAGTAGTAGCTGAAGACATTTTCAACACATTGATACTGCGAGTCATACTCATGTTGTTATTCTCCAGTTTGCGAGAACATCCCAGATCGCAAAGGACATATTGCCCTGGCCCTTTAATAAGTATATTTTATGGTTTTAAGTCTAGATGCAGGATCTTGCTTTTTGATAGGTCGAAGAGTGCTTTGGAGATCTAGTAGAAAAAAAGGAGAAGTTCCTCGTATTCCCAAATTGACGATTTTGTCATAAGAGTTTCCACACTGCCCAGTTTGTAGTAGGGAGTTACAAGGATATAAGCACCCAGAGAATCGTCATAGAAATAGTCTACAAGCTAAAGCACGTACTCTGAAGATGCTTTAAGCATGTTTCTGGCCTCTTCTTAGATGCTTTCCATGAACAATCTGGGGGTAAGTATGGTTTTGATGGCATATATTTTGCTGGATTATTTGTGTTAGCACTTCTAGACTTCACCGAACTGACCTGCTCCGATTTTTTCCTTCGAAATATATTATTCAGCCTTAATTCTACCTTGCCTTATGGAGCTGACCATCATTTTATCTGGAACAAACTAATTATTTAATTAGTGATTATCGGTTTTCAATCAATTAAAAGGGACAATCCTTAAGCTCTTTTAAGAATTCTAGTTAACAACTCAAAGTAACTAAAAATAATTGATATTCTTTAAGCTGCCTAATTTGTAAACAATCGATAGACGAAACTTCATGTTATTTAGGATTGAAAGTTTGGTTGTTTTAGGGCAGAATACAGACTCAATACATGATACATAGCCAATTCTATGTAGGATTCAAGCAGCTTTACCATAAAATCTTGAATATTTGAACGAATTCCCACTATCATTGGAATAGATAATCCCTATTTTTGTTGTAAATTCGGCATATTTTTGGCCTCAGCACCAACATTCTAGCTGCCCTGATTAGACCACTGATACAAACTCCAAGAGATCCGTCTAATATCACTTCAAAGATGGATTCACGCGAAACGGGTGCCTTTATTTAGCAAATTATTGAAGCCTCACCAAATTCTAATAATTCAATTAATAAAACCCACTTTCAGTGCTATTGATGGAGAATGGCGGAAAGACCAGACGAAACCCTAAAGATTCATAAAGCAGAGACTACACCTGCCTCTGCGGCAAAAGTTATCTCTCATACGCGGCTGCCTATACTCACACGAAAAATAAGCACGAAGGGGATAAGAAGTATATCGATGGAATTAAAAAGCCAGCCAAGGAGCAGCTCAAAAGAGGAAGGCCCAAGGAAAAGAAGGTACCTGGCCAGACTGTTTAAACTGCTGTGCTCACTCTTATCTAGTCAACTATTCTCAAAATATGTGAACAGATCGAAGGCTCTTTCTAGAAAATAGTCCTCGAAGGAAACTAGGAACGGGATCCTGTGCTTTATTAATAAACTTTCAGAGAACTATGCGATCACTATTCCGACCGCATAAAACTCATACATTATAATGGCGAATAGCTTAACTTCCTTGACGCCCTAATCAAGGATTTCAGAGCGTAGGTAGCTGCAAGAGTGAGGTTCGTATCTACAATACTTATTCAGCGGGAGATTCAAATTTAAACTTAGCTAATAGAGCTGGAGAAGTTGAAAAACATTTTGTGGAATGGGAAGGCGGGGGTAAACGAGACAGTAGCAGAGGCAGTGCGGGAGTGGCGGAAAATCAAGGGCAAGTCATAGAAGTAGTAGTCAAACAATGATTATAGCTAATGATAATTTATTTTATGAAGTTTTCTTCTTGAAGTTTATCCTTGATTGTTAGTGTCCGCTTACTGGCAGCTAGGGCTATAGCTATTCTCCAGGTTCCAATTTGAAAACAAAATTGATGATGAATGGTTGCTGGAGAAACACCTTCAGTTTTATAAATATCTTCGTATTTATAGACAAGTGAGCTCTTGACTAAGAAAACCATTAGATTTCCTCAGCAATACAGCATGTAAAACGATGTAGAATAAACCCTAATCAAGCCATACGCTATCACAAAGGGGTTGAACGGACTGCTCTAGAATGTTGAATGGGCTGATTTGCCCATCAGGTCCTAACTTATGGAGGGCATAAAGGAGCTCGGTTTTGCCTTTCCCAGCTAAATCCAGTATAAGGTCATACCATAAATCATGTCCTGCCCAGAACGCGACGTCCTTTGCCAAGCTAAGCCCGGAACAGGAAAGACCGCAGTTTACATTCTGTCCATTCTCAATATGCTGACTCCAGAAAGCGATGGCTAATATCTGACTCATCACTGCATCGTGGCAGTCAGCACAAGATAGCTTGCCCATCAGATTTTCATTGAATTCAAAAAGCTGAGCGTTGGTTTCACGAAGCCACCTCTCCGGATCGCGAGCTACTTCGGAGGTCTCTCGCTCTGGGATAGTAAGTACGAGCTGAAAACAAAGTACCTGACCCCACACATCATCATTGGGACTTTGGGGAGACTTAGGCATTTGATCTCCTAGAACCACATGCGCACAGATCATGTACCAATAGTTTTATTTAGGTAAAGTACCTAGTTATTGATGAATGCGACAGAATCGTGGACAACAGCTAGAATCTGTAGGATTTGAAGTATCTGCTCAGAAATACGGCCAAGACCAAGCAGCTGCTGCTTTTTACTGCGACATTGACCGAGAAGACTCACAAAAACTGCAGAGCCATAATGCGGAAAACGAAATAGCCCTTCGTGCTGAAACTCTAAAATAATGAGGTCAACCCTCGCCACCTCATACACTACTACGCAAACGTCGGTGAGAAATAGAAACTAAAGCTGCTCGTACACATTCTAGATGGCATTCAGTTCAACCAAGTAATCATTTTCCTGAACGTCATCTAAAAGGCAATGACGCTCGCCGAGCTACTTCGTATGCAACTTTTTAAGCCCATCTGCATTCACTCCAAACTGCCTCAGTCCGAAAGAATCCAGCTCTATGATTTGTTTAGGGAGTAAGAATCCAGAGTAATGGTTGCCACTGATATCTTTGGACGAGGCATCGATATCGAAAAAGTTAACTTGGTCGTCAACTTTGGTACTTTTAATTCTATTTAGATTTCCCAAAATAGTAGACCATGTATATGCATCGAGCAGCACGGGCTGGCCGTTTCGGCAAAAAAGGAATCGTCATAAGTTTCGTGAGGACTGAGAACGGCGAGGAAGAGAAAACTGGCAGAGACTAGGCTGTTTTCAATAGCATTCGAAAATAGTACTAGGTGAAGTTTGAGGAACTCCCGAAAGATCTGTTTGGAACCGCCTTCTATTGATTGTGCCTTGAAAATTATTATAAGCTAACACTTTTTCAATATTAAGAGTTTTATTCGTTTATTTGATCAATCAGCTTCAAAGAGTAGATTTGTCTCTTTCTTTCGACTCCCTGAGCCATAGCCTTTTTTCTCGATGATTTACTCAGCTTATTTGAGTTTTTCGTAGAAAGTCATTTTTTAGCTAATAATCGCTTTGCTTTTTTCCTCAATCTTTTTTTGCAGGTTTTGGTAGCCGCCGAAAGATGTAAACTTGGAAACCGTTTGGACCAAATTTTTCATTTTGAGTCTTATGTCGTAAAGCTTGGTGGCCACTTCCTCGTAAAATCTGCACATATTCTCCGTGAGCTCCAAAAAGTTGGTGCTTTCTTAAGTGTCGCCTTCAATGATCTGTCTATCGTCGATGGCTTTTTCGAGGAGGCTGAGTCTCTTAGCAATGAATTGGCTGATTTCCAACATGAAATAGTCGGGCTCGTAGATGGTTGTTTGCTTTTAGGCCTAAAAAGCTTCATAGGCAGTTTTTAGGTGGCTTTGCACATATTCGCTCATCTTTTCAACCTCCGAGCTCCCCTATGCCAGCATTTTCATTCTAGTGTTCACCTCGCAAAACGCTTCTTTGTACTTTTGAAGCGATTCTTTGTATTTTTCAGCGCACTATGAACGGAATTATAGCAACTGAGCCTTTTTTCCTTTTAGTTAGCTTAGTTTTGAAGCAAGAACTTTTAGATCCTTGCGCATAGTTGAGACTGCGTCGAAGAATGGCAGCTATTTCAGCCTTAAATACCCATAATTATGGCTTAGTTCATTAATTGATTTAACACAGGCATCAAGTCTATCCTTGAGTCGAAGCCAAACTTACGACGCTATCATTCTACAGGTTATTGGCTCATTCAGCTTCGACATTAAATCATAATTGAGCTCAAATGGACGTTGATTCGTCTATCGGAGTGTTGGCTCTGTCTTGGTGTCGTGCAGTTTCATGTACTCAGTCATGGCATGTTCTTGGCTCTGATTGAAGTTTGGCCTTATCATAGTATTGATCCATTACTAAGAAGGCTAAAAGAGCTTTTTAGGATTGTTTGTCTCGTTGATAGGATCATTGTTTGTTAAAGAGTTCAAAAAAGTGTAGTAATCTGTGTTTTGATATTGGGTAAAAGTTGGCTGAACCTGCTGCGGATAGAGTTGAGGGGCAATTTGATAAGGAGTATTATTTTGATAATTATTTGTAAATTGCTACTGATGAGTTTGCATATTAGCATAACCTGGAAATGTAGGTTGAGGCGGCATTTGAAGATTCTGGCCTTGAGGATAGAACTGGCTGGCGCTCTGATTTTGATAGTTTTGAAAGTTTTGATTTTGGACTTGACTTTGGCCAAAAAGTGGATTTGGGTTATTGTTGACCTGTTGGTTATTTTGGGCGTTTTGAAACATCTGAGAGGTGTTAGTTGGCTGTGTCTGATTGTTGGTTTTATTAAACCATTGAGCTGGTGAAATCAGATTATTTGTAGTATTTCCAACATTGCTACCAGCCATATTAAATGAGGTATTATTAGCGGGAGTATTCTTCAAAAAGAAAGAGGTCTTTTGGGTGTTTTGGTTGTTTTGGTTGTTGAAACTTGTATCTGTTAGTTTCGCAAAAGGTGAACCGGAACTGACGTTATTTTTAGGAACAGCAGAAGATGAATTGTTAAAGTAGCTAGTTGTTGTAGTTGTTGGGGGGGGTTTGATTAAGTTACCAAAGGGGTTGGTATTTTTTGCAGCTGCAATCATGCCAGTGTTTACAACTGTATTAGGATTGGCGGCACTTGGTAACGGATAGCTATTGGCAGTTTTATTGAACATATGAGAGGGAGCTTGACCAAACATATTTCCAGTAGTGTTAGCATCATTTTGCTGAGTTAGATTGCCAAAACCCGATGTTATTTTAGATTGAAAGGGCTGCCCTGGGTCTCCTTTATTCATGATTGCTAAATAGATTCATAGCTACAAAAGGGGTCTATATAGCTTCTGACATTATTTGTGGTAGTGTTGGTATTTGTGGAGGTGTTGGTATTTGGGGCCACGCCAAAGATATTGGCCTTTTCAGGGATAGAGTAGCTGGGATTCATTAAGGCAAATTTGATTATGCCAATTAAATGATAAGTAAACTTTTTAAATTGCCTTCTCTAGTTAATTCATATATTGGCCCTCTTTTCGGATAATCCAACTTATACATCTATAGACGTCTAGATAATCCAGTTTTCAAGACTATGAGGTAGTAAGAAGGTTGATTGTTGTATTGATGATTTAAGGTAATTGATATGCATCATTTCTTTTTGCCTTTTGAGGCTTAAGCTTGCTTCTTAACTTCGAACTATTTCTTAGCCAAGTCTACCAGCTGGTCACGGTCTAGCAACTTTTAGATGCCTTTTGACTTATCTTTGACATCGTCCAGTACGCTGTGCAGCATTGTGTTATCCTAAATCATCAATCAGTTACATAGGTCCTTTTTTTGAATTACTTGGGAGCCAGTTCGTCAAGCAACAGAGTTTTGGCATAGATTTAAGAGTTAGACATTTTGTTAGACTTGCCTTTGTAGATCAAGATGCTGTTGGTGTATTCTTAGAGTTAAGAAAGGTATTAAGCCAAGTTAGAGTCATTCAGATGTACCCCAGAGTTGATGTATTCTTGAACTCTGTGAGGATTGTTTCGGTTGAACTTTGATCCCGCTAGCTTAATCAAAACTTCCTTAACTAGAGGAGATATTTAATCCAACATCTTTTGGAAGTCTTCTACTTCCTTTTTCTTGTTATTGACATATTCTTGAATCTTGATTTTTCTCTTTTAATCTTCAGGAGTTTCATTAAGTATTCTTTGTTTTTCTTGATTATCTTTCTTGAGCTGCTCATTCTTAGCTCTGAGTTGCTGATTGACATCAATAAGATTGTCGATTTCTTGGTTCAATACATCAACGTAAGTCAGCAAGTTATAGTTCTGCTCTTCTCCTTTGATAAAAGTGTTCTGAATTTAAACAATATCTGTAAGTCCAGTTGCTTCTTTTATCGTATTAAAGGCTTCATCAATAACCTTCATGTTTCTTTGATAGTTATCAATGAGCTTGACTTTTTCTTTGTTGTTGACAATCAGTTTAGTCAGCCTTTGCTTCAGAATTGCAGCAGTATCATTTTGTATTGCATTGATTTCTCCAGTTTTGATTCTGCTTCCTCTATTCAGCTTCGGATCTTTGAGCTCTTTGTTGAGTTAGGCAAGTCTACGGTAGTAATTGGTTTTGTCTTCTTAGTTCTTCATTTTCAGGCTCAACATCAGATTTTGACTCATATTGCTGGTATTTTGGCTTGACTTGATGTTTTCAGTCAATGTGTTGATCTCCTCTTCAGCCTTCTCAATATCACCCTGCAGACTCTTTAAGTTATTTTGGTATAAGGTCTTCTCCTGTCTCAGCAAATTGATGTCATTTCTCAATTTATCAATTTCCCCCATAGTTTCATTATACCGTTTGTCGTTCTTTATATTTGAAAATGTACGATATCGATCTGTTTCTGCAAATTTCGCATTTTGGTGAACATTAACTTTACTTCCCCCTCCTAGCTTTCCTTTTTCAGATGAGCCACACTTCTCTTTAGGGCTGCGATTTCACCTTGCAGCTTTGACTCAACGCCTTGTAAGGTTAGTAAGTTACGTCTTTCCCACTCATATTTTTTAGTATAATGGTCAGCCTCTCTCTGCATTTTCTAGGTCTGGCTCAGTCTGATACCTGAGGTCCCCTCCATGAAGCTTTGAGAATGTTAAGAACGAGGCATATGAAGTTATAATTTTATTTTAATTGAGCAAAAATCACTGCTCAAGTATTTTAATCAGCTGAATAGCCAAAAAAATTGATCTATTACCAGCTTTATAGCTTCCGTTAAAGTTGTGAGATATTTTGTTTATGTTTGGTACTATTAACCAATCTAACTATTTTTGAGATTAGTTTAAGAACAAACATAATTTTGTTAACCTGATTAATGAATTATTTTTAACAACCTCTTTTAGAACCTCTTATCATCTTTATTGATTTAACTCCTAATTTTTAATTAGAAGAATTATCCCTTTTCTAATGAATGTGTAATTGTACAATCAAGCAATTATTTCAAATGAAGATGAAGGAAATCATCATATGTATGGGTAATAAAGCCTTCTGATCCTTGATGCTTCGATCTCAGCTTATATTCTTGATCTGCGTAAAGCACTTTCTGCAAAAACTTAAGCTTCCACTCTGGATCTGCGAACCACGTCTTCAGCAGCCAATCTTGAGGCAGCTAATTCCGCCTCAACTCGTGATCTTCTCAAAGCACTCTCAGCTGCGTAGCGATCTGCCTCAATTTCAGCTGCAACTCTGGACCTTCTAAGAGCTGCCTCTGTTTCCAATCTTGAGGCAGCAAGTTCAGCAGCCAATCTTGATCTTCTAAGAGCGTTTTAAGTGGCAACTCTTTAGGCAGCAACCTCGGCCTAAATTCTGGATCTTCTCAAGGCAGATTAAGTTGCGATTTCAGCCTCTACTCTTGATCTTCTTAATACGACCTCAGTGGCAGCCCTTGAGGCGGCCAATTCAGCCTCTACTCTTGATCTTCTGAGAGCACTTTCGGCTGAGAGAGCGGCAACGTAGCTGGATAGTCTACAAAATACCTGGGGTAGTAGTAGGGGTAGTAAAGGTATGACATTCTTCCTTAAATAAATTTTATTAATGCGTGTTGATAATGGAAGATTTAAATATGATGATGTCCCAAAATCAGGTTCACAAAAAATACTAAGGAATAGCTTTTTTGCCCGGGATCAGCCTGCTCTCATGGGTGGCAGCCTAGAACTTAATGAACTTTTGGTTTAGTTTTTCGTCAAGTACCAGAATTGATGCGATATTGTTGCAACGGTAGCAGTAGTTTGGGGCAGACCACACTGTGACTAGCTTTTTGCCAAACATCTCCTTGTAGCCCTCCATTATCAGCTGATGAGCTCTCACTATTTCTGTGATGTTGTTTTTGTGATTGAAGCTTTAAACTACGCTTCCTCCGAACAAATATCCAGCTCCTCTTGGACTGAGTATCCAACTTTGCACCTCTAAATATCAAGTTTATTACAATCGGGGTCAGACCACATCAAATCGCACATTGAGCCGTCGTGAGGGATCTACTGCTTTCTGTCTATAGATCGGATCTACTTAAGAGTGGAAATACCTCATCTATTGAGTCATTGATGCTAGGACTGAGACCACCGTGGACGCAAAAGATACTATCGTCTACAATTGCGGCCAAAGACATATAATCAAATACTTCTGTACAGTAGCGCCAAACGTTTAGAGAACCGTACTTTCTCAGGCATTCGTCATAGAAGCCATAAACTTGAGTTATTTGCCGGCATTAATGATTACCTCTTATAAGTGTAACTAAATCCGGATATCTGACTTTCAAGGCCAAAAGAAGCAAAAAGGTTTCAACGCTGTTAAAACCCCTGTCTACGAAGTCTCCCAAAAATAGGTAACTAACTTTGGGGATATCTCCTCCGTTTTTGAATAGTTAGAGCAGATCGTAGAACTGGCCGTGTATATCTCCGCAAATTGTCACAGGTGAATCCACTCTTTGAACGTTCCCTTACTCGATCAAAATTTCTCTGGCTTTGGAGCAAAGGTGTTTGACTTCCTGCTCGGTGATGATCTATCCTTTGCGTAACTGTTCGATTTGCTTATCAAGCTGACTCATTATATTAATACAAATCAATTATCTTTGAAGCTAAATCTATAATGAGAACTTAAACAAAGATATTCAATAATATTATGAAATAAGCCTTAGGATATAAAAAAGCAGCTTGCTTTCAAGCAATAGCCTTTGATGGCTGCCATGTCTATACCTTCATGAAGTCTTGCAAAAATCAGACACTTCACTGCTATGATATGAAGATGAATTTCAATCGATCAATCTCAACTTCACACTATTAACAGGCTTCGTTTGTTTGTTCTGAAAGAAGGAAGAGCTTTAGCTCATAACATACTATATAAAAACGCATATAACCGTTTTTTATATTCCAATAAAGGCCTTCAAATAGCTGAAATGGATTTGAGGGAGGAGTACAAGTTGAGGTGCGCAGTGACCAGTTAAGAATAGAGTGATATCCTTCATATTGAAGTGAAATCCAAGAACTATTAACTTTAGTGCTACTACAAGCATCTCACTTTTAGGTAGTTGCCATCTCTCCTGCAGTCGATTTTCAATAATATTTCGCATTTATTTGTTTATATCAACCAGCCAGACATTGTCTACTTTGATGACATTGATGCTTCAGTCAAGATTTGTATCCCCATTGCAGGCAAAATAAGAGAGTTCCCCATCAAGATGTAGTCTAAATTTAGGGCAGAAGGACTCCAGCACAGAATCCAAACCTTTAGGCAAGCCAAAGCCAAAAGCCAAGATGAATTCAATAAAGCCAAGTAGGAAAAGTAAGCTGATCTCTAGGAAATAAAAAAAATCATACAAAGCCAAAAAGAGGAGAAGGAAGAACTCTAGAAGACTTTAGGATAGATTTAAAATAACACCTTCTTAATTAACACAGAAATTTGTCAGCTGAACCTTTAAATTTAGTACCAAGTCAATCTTTTGAAAAAAATGAACTAAAGTGAATCCAAATGCTCGATTTATCAAAGCAACCGCAGTCAAACTGAAGAGTACAAGAATTATACACATTCTCAATAGTTTTCAGAGAACTTCATCCCATGCGAAAAGTCTGGTATGGGTAACTAGCAGTAACTAGCTCATCCATCAACTGAAGTAAAAAGAAGAGGCATAGTTGATTAGAATTTATAGGCAAGAAAATAATTTTGGATAAAAGAGATTGGAAACCTGAAGAAGCCTAAAACTTTGGTTTTAAAGAAGCTGGTAAATCCTGATGCTAGATTTTAGTAGCGATTTGAGGTTCAGATAAGTAAATATTTTGGAACATAGATGGCATTTAGCTAAAAAAAATGCTTTTTGTTGAAATTTTTTCCAACCTAGAGGTTTTAGATCTCAGCAATAATCATATTAAATTTATTGAAGGGCTCAAAAACTTAAAAGCGCTTCGAAAACTTGACCTTTCAATGAATAAGATCTAGGCTATAAAAGGAGTATAGAGTAATAAAAACTTAGTCTAGTTAATGCTTCAAACCAACCAAATAACAAAGATCTAAAACATATTTTAATTGAGGAATCTTCGAATACTCTGGCTAAGTAAGTTGTGTATTGACTTAGGTAAAAATTAGATCAAAGCTGTTCCAGATAAGATAATCAGGCTCTCTAAGTTAGTAGAGTTGAAGTTAGGTACTGATTTTAGTATATAGGCAACAATAAGGTTGTGGATGTTAGTGAGAAAGTTTAGCTGCTAAAGAACCTCAAAGTGTTCACAATAGGTACATTTAGTAATATTTAGTTGGGAACAAATGTTATTCTTCGACAAACAAAAGCAAAGATGTTATTGATCGACTCATAAATAAGGGCATCAAAACAACGTAATGATCTTTAGTCTTAAAGTGTAGTAACAATTTCCTGATAGGCAAAATTATTCGATTACTTATCTTTGTGTTATATAAAAGATAATTGCATCAGATTGTTTTATTTCTCAATTTAGCATTTTGTTAATACAGCAAAGACTTAGTAAAATACAAAAAATCAAATTCATTGATAAAATCTTGCAAATATAGTTTACCTCAAATCTAGACTGATTTCTCAGAGTTCTTTTTCTTCTAAACCCTCTTATGCTTTTTGATTGTTTGATTCTCTTTTAACTTATAAAAGAATTTTATGAAAATGTTCTAGAAAAGTCTATATATCTCGAGACATCTGGAATATATTAAAAGGTTAAATACTGCCGCTACAACTACAAACTCATTAAAATTACAAAAACAATCAAAATGACTTAAAGAAAAGTTTCTAAAAAGGCGATTGGAATTGATCTGGGTACTACTTACTCATGTGTTGGTGTCTGGCAAAATGATAGAGTTTAGATCATAGCCAACGATCAAGGAAACAGGACCACTCCATCCTATGTCGCCTTCACTGACAATTAAAGGCTCATTGGAGATTCTGCCAAAAACCAAGTCGCTAAAAACCCGAGCAATACTGTGTTCGATGCTAAAAGACTCATTGGAAGAAAATTCAACGATCCTATCGTTCAGAAAGATATGAAGCATTGGCCATTCAAAGTTGAAGCAGGAAACGACAATAAGCCTGTGATCGTGGTTAAATTCAAAGGTGAGCAGAAAAGGTTCTATCCTGAAGAAATATCATCAATGGTGTTGACAAAAATGAAGGAAACAGCCGAGACCTACTTGGGAGAGACCATCAAAAATGCAGTTATTACCGTTCCTGCCTATTTCAATGATAGCCAGAGACAAGCTACGAAAGATGCTGGAGCGATTGCCGGCCTCAATGTGCTGAGGATCATCAATTAGCCTACTGCAGCAGCCATTGCCTACGGATTAGACAAACAAAATAGAGGTTAAACTAATGTCCTTATTTTCGATCTTGGTGGAGGAACATTCGACGTCTCACTCTTGACCCTCGATGGTGGAGTTTTTGAGGTTAAAGCCACTGCTGGTGATACCCACCTTGGAGGTGAAGATTTCGACAACAAAATGGTTGACTATTGTGCTGCTTAGTTCTTAAGAAAAAGCGGAGTAGACATTAAAAATAATGCAAGAGCACTTCGAAGACTTAGAACTCAATGTTAAAAAGCTAAAAGAATCCTTTCAGCCTCAGCACAAACTTCCATTGAAGTTGATTCATTAGCCTAATCTCAAGACTTCTCTTTGACTATAACTAGAGCTAAATTTGAAGAGCTATGCCTTCCTTACTTTAAAGACACAATTCCCCAAGTTGAGAAGGTTTTGAAGGATTCTGGAATTTCAAAGAACAAAATTCACGAAGTTGTGCTAGTTGGAGGTTCAACTAGAATTCCTAAAGTCATTGAGTTGCTTAAAGAGTACTTTAACGGCAAAGAGCCAAATAGATCAATTAATCCAGATTAGGCAGTAGCCTATGGTGCTGCAGTTCAAGCAGCCATTCTTGTTGGATAGGAATCAGAACAAATTGGGACCTGCGTACTACTTGATGTTGCGCCTCTTTCTTTGGGAATAGAAACAGCTGGTGGAGTCATGACTGTACTCATTCCTAGAAACACAACGATCCCCACTAAAAAATCGCAAATCTTCACGACTTATGCAGATAACCAGCCGGGAGTTTGCATTCAAGTCTATTAAGGAGAAAGACAGATGACAAAAG
>Ga0316217_10004693_pt1 | contig 14593 bp, 12 predicted proteins | sample 1anoAmetaG_FD_203633 | JGI IMG/M metagenome (GOLD analysis project Ga0316217, IMG submission 203633) | Freshwater microbial communities from Trout Bog Lake, Wisconsin, USA - 1anoA | ecosystem: Environmental > Aquatic > Freshwater > Lake > Hypolimnion/Profundal zone | place: USA: Wisconsin... | reverse complement strand
AAAGGACGAGTGCCAATAGCCAGGGTCGGCTTGGAAGTCGTGTCGAATGCTTTCGATGACCATCGTTGAGTTAATCGCTCCAGGGTTTGTTCCGGTTGTCGACGCGCCGTTGGGGGTGCGCTTTAACAAAACTTGGTCGTTCAGATAAGGCTTGAACATCTCGGTCAGGTTTGCGCCGTTGTTGGTTTCGCTTCGCAGCTCGACGTTGCCGATGCGGGGCAGAGGGCTTTGGTAGAGGTTGCCAAGGTAGATGGCCTCTTGGTTGGCTTGCTCGTTGGTCACAGAAACGACGTTGCTCTTGGTCAGGGTCGAGTAGCCATACAGGGGCTCGGCGGCGGTGTTTTCGTAGGTCTGGACCGTACCGTTTTGGGCCGTTATTTGCACCGTGGTCCAAACGTCAGCGTCGTCTCGAAGCACCTGCAGGGTCGAGGGCTCGTAGAAAGTCGTGACTCCCGAAGCGGCGGTGTCGCTCCAAATGTCCGCGCCCGAGGGGGTGGCGTTGTTCGTGGGGGTGTAGAGGTATGCCTGGGTGTCGAACTCGAAAGTGCCGTCGGGCTTTTGAAAGAACGCGCCGATGTCGGTGTCTGTGACCTGCTGGATGAGGTCGAGGGCCGTCGAGCTCGTGACAGGGTTTTGGATGTTCTGCACGAAGAACGCGCCCGAGTTGGCCGACCATGCCGAGTCGTTGACGTAGAAGTTCGTGGGAACGATTGCGCCAGCCGTAATAGATCCGAATCCGGCCAGCACCAAGACCTCGGCGATGCGGTCCCCTGAAGAGATGACCGTGTTGAGCAGGTTGCCAGCCCTGTAGCGGTTAGCGATTTCGCTTTGGATAGTGGCGAGCGCCGATACCCCACCAGTCACGACAATTTCGTCGATGTAGTAGGTGGCCGGTTGCCAGGCTTGAGTAGTGGTGTTGTAGTTGCCCAACTGGATGTTTTTACCTAGAGGGAAAGGTGGCGTTCCGATTGAGAAGTACTGGCCGTCAACGTAGACGTAGGTTGGGTAGGCGCTACCGGCTGTTTGTGTGTATTGAACCAGCCCGATGTGATGCCAGTTGCCGTCAGAGATAATTACGTTAGTGTCTACAGTTGCGCCGGTTCCGTAGTAGTACGAACCAAGCGTTCCCCTTGGAGTGACGTAGAGGGTTAGGACGGTGTTGTAGATGTACTGCCCTTGCGACTGATTGCCAATAAACCAAAAGTCGATGCCGTTGGTGATGGTCGAGCCTGAGGTTCCGACCTGAGGGTTGGCTAGGTTCAGGTAAGCAACGTTAGTTGAGTCGTTGCCGTTGGTCAGGTCAATAGCAGTGTCGGTGTCGTAGAGCAGTGAGCCAGCGACGTTGGCAATTGCGCCAGCAATCGAGCCGGTGTAGGAGTTGATTCTGTCCGGCAGGGCTTGGGTTGTGTCACAGCGATACCAGGCGATTGCGTTGGCAGATTGAGCGTAGGTGGCCCAAAAGGTGGGTCGGCTCATGTAGATTAGGGACAGGTACTTGGTGTTGTCCGTAGCCGAGAGGATGATGTCTTGGTTCAACTGGTCGGCGGTGCGCTCTTCGGCGGCTTCGGTCAGTCCCCAAAAGATGGGGTAGGTCGTTGCTCCTACCGTGGCCGTGACCTTGATAGGCAAGCGAGTTCGGATCACCGCGCCTGTGCCGTTGGTCGTTCCGTTGAGGAAGTAGCCGGTGCGGTTGTCCAGGGTCATGCGGATAGTGCTGGACTCGATGCGGTCAAGGAAGTGCTGACGGCCTGAGTTGGTGGAGAAGTCGCGCACCCATTGGGTCACGTCTGTCCAGGTCTGCGTAAGGGTCTGCAGGTTGGTCGGGTTAAAGGCGATTTGGACGCTGAGCGTAGGAAGCGAGGCTAGAGCGGTCACTTGCTAGTTCCTCCCCATTGAGCGAACAAGGTCTTCATGGTGCGCACGTCTTTGAGCATTTGGTTGCGGACGGCCTTTGCCACGGCGTCGATGAACTTTTGATTGGTCAATAATTTGTTTGCAAGAACGTCTATGTCAATTTCAATTTGAATGTCATTGACTGGCGCACCAGTCCAAGTTCCTTCGCCCTGCATTACTTAACCGTGACCTTGACTGAATAGTTTCCCTTAGCGTCTTGATTGGCAAAATTATAAGCCGCCTTTTCAAAGGTTTTGGAAAACTCTGAAATTTTGTTTGCAGATGCCCATTGAAGAAGTGACGCTTGTTGTGCTTGCGTAATGAAAGCGAAATCTTGCATACCAGTTGAACTTTGGATGTTTCCAAACTTAAACATACTGGTTTCGTCTTTTGCTGGAATTGAAGGGGTTGGCGCTTGCATGTAGGCAAGTGGATTGTTTGCAGTTGTTAAAGCGCCCGCTTGCTTATCAAGAACAGTCTTTTTAATCAAATACCCAGCGCCCAGCAGAGCGGCGGCTTCAAGCAAAGGGGCAAACTTTCCATACTTTTCTATGGTTGGTAATACGCCGCCACCTGTTTTTCCACCCAGCGCAATGGTGTTGGCTTCGAGCGCGGCGGTGTTGGCGTCGGTAGCGACTACCTGAGCAGTCTTGCCGAACAGCCCAGCGATGCCCTTGACCAGGTTGGCAATCTTGAGGCCGACTGATGCAACGAAAGCCGCGCCGAGGGTAAGTCCGACAGCCTCGACTGCGCCCTTGTCCTTGAAGAAACCGTTGAGCCCCGAGAGCAACTTAGAAAGCGCGGGGAGGACTACCTGACCGACCGAGATAAGAGCGTTGGTGAGGTTCGCCTCGAAGATTTTGAGTTGTGGGCCGAGTTGCTTAGCGGCGGCGGAGAAAGAAGCGGCTAATGAGTTAGAGCCACCGCCAGCGACCTGTTGCTGAACCTTGACAACATCTTGGAGGTTTTTGATGAGGACCGAGGCTGCGGCTCCGCCGGTTTTGCCGAATACTGCGTCGACGTACTGGCTAAGTGGCCCGCCACCCTTTTGCGCGGCTTCGTTGATTTGCTTCAGCAGACCGACGACGTTGCCCGAGCGCACGAACGCGCCGAGTTGTGAGGCGCTAAGACCGACTGCGGCAAGGTTCTTGGCGTAAGCCTTGGTGGGGTTTTCGAGGGTTCCGAGGGCGTTAGCGAACGAAGCCACCGAACGCGAGGGAAGTCCGACCTTGGCAAACTCAGCACCCAGGGGGATGATTTGGTCGAGCTTGAGGCCGTAGTTAGCGAGGGCTACTCCAACGCGACCCGAGAGCATCTGCTCTTCAGCCGCGAGACCGCCCACAAAGTCTTTAGATCCAGCGACGAGTTTGCCGGTGAGGTCGGCAACACTAAGTCCCTTAGCAACCTGCAAGGTCTGAGCTGAGATGAGGGTCTGGGTGGTCGTGGTCAGGTCGGCGTTCGTGATGACTGCAGCCTTAGCCGCGGCGTTCATCAGGTCGAAGCCCTTTTGACCAGTAATGCCAGCCTGGGCGATTAGTAGCGAAGCCTTAGCGAGGTTGTCGGCGCTTTGACCCGTCAGGTTCGAGGTGTCGATGATGTGCTGGCGAAGAACACCCAGTTGCTGGTCGGTGAGGTTGGACTGGTTCTTGACCGCGTCCAAAGCCTCGTTAAACTTGATGGCCGCGTCGACTCCATAGCCAACCGCAGCGATGCCGAAGCCAATCATGGCGGTTGAGGCTTTGTTGGCAAAGTTGGTCAGTTTGGATGAGGAAGCGTCAGCGGATGCGCCGAAGCCGAGCATCTTGCCCTCGGCTTTGTCCATCTTCTCCATGTACTCTTTGGTGTCAGCAAAGAGCGTGACGATTACTTTGCTTAATTCCATTAGGCGTTCTGGGCCTCTCTAAATAGATCTTGAGCGAGATTGTTAAGGCGTGGGAGTATGCGAGCCACTCCGTCCTCGGCGAAAGGGAACTTGCGTGAGCGTGAGGTTCCGTAGTCGACATAGGGCGCGTACTTAATGTAGGTTCCGGTTTCCGACTTGTAGCCGGTAGCCGTTCTTTGGGTATTGCGATAAACAAATGAGTTGCGGAGATTGCCGGTGCGCTGAGTGGGCCTTGGAGGGGTCGCTGGTCCGACGTAGTAGGTTCGGCCTGACTTAGATACGCGCTGGGAGCCAGCAGGACGTGGGTTAAACCCCTCGGCCTTGACGTTCGCTTCGAGCATCAGACCGCCTTGGGTCACGAATAGTCGAGCGGCTTCTAGGGATGCGGCTTCAATGTCAGCAATTTTGGCGATGAAGAGTTTGTCATCTACTTCAATTTTCACGCCGACTGAACTAGCCATTTGAGAGCTCCGAGTTTAAGTTGTCCAGGGCAGTCATCCACTCAACGATGTAGACCGGCTCGTCGAGATACTGCTCATGGGTGACGCCGAACTTTGTCCTGAACTGATACTCACGCCATAGCGCAAACAGTTCGGGGTCGGGTTCGACTTCTTTGCCTCTAAGTGCCTCCGCTAACCGATTCAGTCGGCGATAGGCGCTTTTGGGTCTTTGACTCCATCGGGTCCGAACTCTTGAGTGCGGTTGTACTCATCAGCGCAAGCCTCTGATAGTTGGTCAAAGGTGGCTTTGGGTAGATCTAGAACCGAGTCGTCAGTCGGGAGGTCCCCGAGGGTCCACGATGAAACCATGGCCACGATTAACGCAGCCTGATACGCCGTGAGACCCTCTTGGTCCTCTTCCGATAGATTGCCAATGACTCCCCATGTGCCAGGGTTCTTGTCATCGAAGCCGAGTTCAGCCAACTTGACGGCTGAAGTCGCAGCTCGAAGATACGCCTTGGAGACCACGCGAGATTGACGCTCGGTGATTTCCTCTCGGTTCTTGATGACTGCGCTCTGTCCGTTTGGTAGTTCGATGAGTGGCATTGTGTCCCCTTTCTAGGTGGCTTAGTAGCCGGTCTGATACGCGGTTGAAACGCCGTTGATAGTGGTCGTTGCGATTGGGCTGTAGCCAGTCGAAGCGTCCGTGACGTTGGCGTTTGCCGTAAATGATACTTCAACCTCGGTGTATTCCTTACCGCGGGTGCGCTTAACGTCTTGGAACTGAACGCTAGTCATGGTGACTGAGAACGAGTGTCCGGTGTCGTTAGGGTCGGTCATCGTGATTACAACAGCCTGAGGTGAGCGGGTCAAAGCGTAGGCGCTAGATCCAGTTGACCAGGTGTCGGCGTTGCTGTCGACTACTGCGGTGAACTTTCCAGTCACTTCGAGAGGTCCTGCGAAGTTGACGTGAGGAGCCTGAGTACCCATCGTGAAGATTGGGGCAGTCTTGCGAGCCAAGGTCAACTCACCAGTTGAGATGTAGGTGTAGGTGGTTCCGCCAACTGAGATGGTGGTGTCCCAAGCAGGAATCATGTGCTCAGTCGAAAGGCTCAAGCTCGTGAATGGGCTTGGGGCGCTGGTGGCTGAGGTGTAGGGGTTAGCGAAGAACTTGACAGTTGCTTCGGCTGCGGCTTCGGCTCCAAAGGTGATGCCAAGGCTGTCGGCCTGAGCGCCGGTCATGGTGAAGTAGTTCGCACCGTCAAAGTCCATGATGGTAAATGACTTGGGCTGTGAACCGTTAGTCGCGTTGTTGTACAACTTGATGACGTGGGTGTATGGCCCAGCACCGGAGATGGTGTCGTTTCCACCGAGAACCGAGGTCACTAACCAAGGGAATGTGTCAGCGTAGAGGAAAAATTTCGCATCGTATTCATCGTGACGGACACCCTGAACTTGGTCATAAACAACCGTTGGTGATCCACGCAAAGCCTCGTCGCGCAAGAACGTCTGCATTGGAGTCACCTGTGGCGAGGAGACAGGGATGTAGACCGGCGTACCGGCAGGGGTGGTTCCTCGGGTTGCCTCTTGGATGAGTCCGAGATAACTGTTGGCTACTAAAAAGGCCATTTAAGGCGCTCCTTTGGGTTGTGGGGGTTGGGTTAGGCGGTTGGGTTTGCGGGCTCTACAGGGGCTTCTGTGGGCTCTACAGGGGCTTGTGGGGCCTCTGGTGGGGTCTGTGCGGTCGTGGGGGCGGTGAAGCCACTCCAACGAGCGTCGGGTGCTTCGCTGATGTCGTAAGTCTCACCTGGTACGGCTTCGAGGCCTGCGCCGTCGATGTCGGAATAGATGAGAGTCTCGTCACCGTTGAATGTGAACTTAGCCATGATGCTCCTTATGAGTCGATTTCTTCCAGCACCATTACGCGGATGTTGGAATAGGTTTGGGTGAGTTGCGAACCTGCTTTGAGGTTGCGCGGGTAATACGAAGTGACCTCGATGTCGGGGCCGTTGCCTTGTGGGTGTGGACCCTCTCCCCATACAAAGACCACTCCAGGCGCACCGGCGTTTCGGTCTGCGCGGATGGCTGCGATGAGGCTGTCGAGAAAGGCTTCGTTCTGAGCTGCGGCGTCTTCGGCCTGAGGCTCAACGGATCTAAAGTAGCAATCGAGGATAAACGAGTATTCCACGACCTTGCGACCATTGTGCGCGCCACCTAGAGCGATGCGGTTTTCGCGCTCGGTTTCAATCCATAAAAAGATGATGCAACCCGAGGTGTGGTTAGGGTCAGCACCGTTGTAGAACTCGCCCTCCAAAGTCAGTTTGGGTGGGAACGGCTTCACGCTGGTTAGGTACTCGATGTTGGCGTTCTCTAGGTAAGAGGTAATCGCCTGACGGACTGTGGCCCGAGACATTACGCACGACCCCAGACTTGGATGAAGTCATCGAGCAGGTCATAACCGGCTGCTTCGTCGTACTCTTGGGTGGTGGTGCGACTGCTGGTTCCGACTGGCTCGCCCATCTCGTTGATGACCAGTCCACCGGCTCCGCGCTCTTTAGCCATAGCCACGATGAAGTGGATGACCGCTTGCTTGACGGTAGAGGGCATGGTCGAGACGTTGGTGTCCGTGGTGTGGCTGTAGATCAGTGGGCTGACCGTGGGGATGGTGAGGCTAGTGCCGTCCCATGAGCTTGAGATGACGAACTGCTCGTCCTTGGCTCCGTCCCAGATGGTGACGGTCATGCCAGCGTAGAGGCCAACGGCTGAGTCAACAGTCAGCGAGGTGTCCCCTGCGGTAATCGCGGCTGAGGTGAATGTGTTGGCAAAACCGTTGACGTAGGTGTACTGGCAAAACTGCATCTGACCTGCACCCCACGCGCCTCCGACCATGTTGAGTCCGCCAATAGAGGTGGCTTGGCTCAGGCCGTACTGGTTGGTGATGATGAACTGATAACGCTCAATCGAGGTGTTCGAGTCGTTGAGTGGAACGTTGTTCATGCCCGACCCTGGCGCATAGCCGAACTCGAAAGACTTGAGCTCGAGGATGGGCCAAAAGTAGGGCTGGATAACGAACTGCCCGAGGCGGTTGGCTGAATAGCGTCCGTTTTCGGTGTTGACCGTGGCGCAGAGTGTTCCGAGTGCTCCGAGGCAGTAGTTGTCAGCCTTGGCTGACGCCTTGACGATGAGGTCTTGGAGAGCGGCGGTCTGAGCGTTGAGGCTGGCGTTTGGAACAAGGTTGGTGAAGTCCACCGAAGCGGCTGTGGCCGAGTTAAGAACCTCAGTCACGCTGACGTAGGGGGAGATGATTCCCTCGGTCTTAATAAACGGTGCGACTACTCCTGGCATGACTTATTCCTCTGGCGTTAGATCTGTTGAACCGCACTTACCGCATTTGTCACGGAAGAGCGATGTGAAGTAGCACGAATTGCAGACGTAGCCTCTAGCGCCTCGGAACGTGGTTCCGGTGGCTGCGTAGTCGCCAGTCTTGACGAGTTTCTTGCCCAATGCGTCGTCGACGTGGAACGTGCCGTCCTTGTCGCGCTTCTTGATTGGGCCGTCTTCTCCGAGTTGGATTTCTTGGAGACCTGGGTTTGAACCGAGGATTTTCATTTAATGCTCCCTTTGCGAAGTGGCGGGGAGCCGGTCAGGAGAAAGGGGAAACTCTGACCGGCTCAACCCGCGATGGCTAGTTATTCACTAGCGAGTGAGTCCTCTGTTTAGAGGATTCCGGTGATGATTCCGGACCACGCTGGAGCGTGGAACGCAAGCGTACCGTAGGTGTAGGTCGACAGGTCGTACGACATGCCAATCTGTGGCCACTCGATGACCATCTGGTCAACAACGTTGTTTGCCGTGACGGTGGTGGAAACACCAGAGTCAGGAAAAGGCAACTGAGTGGAGTGGATGATGGCTACGCCGCTGGGGCAAAATCTGTGCGCCATGACATCGACTAGTTTGCCCGTTGCTTCGTTAGCGATTGCTCCGACAACTGAACCGATGCCTACGCCGTCAGCGCCGCTCTCCAACGTAAGGCGGTAGCCCTGAGTTGAAGCGTTGCTCTGAATGGTCTTGCTCAACTCGCGGCGAACTGCAGCCGTGGTCAAGATCCAGTCGGGGTCAGCCTGAACGCTGTTGAACAGCGAGACGAACGCGGACTGGAAGTCTCCACCAGGCTCGGAGGTCGACAACGTGCCGTTGAGGGCGTTGATGTATCCCGAGTAGGTAGGGTTGGTCAACTCTGAAACAAAGCCGTCGTAGCCTGAGGTTCCGAGGGTGGTTCCGCCGAAAACGTTTCCGTTGGCAGAGCCGTTGTCGGCTGAGGTCGATGGCAAAGCGGTCACTACTGAGAAGATGGCTGGGCTTGCGCCTACAGCGTTAACAGGAGTGAAGCCCTTGTATGAAACTGAGCTGATGGTGACGTACACGTTGATTCCGATGCAACCAGCAGGAACGTTTGCCAAGGCCGAAACCTTGATTCCCTGACCGGCAACTGCGGTGACTGAACCGCTAGGCACGATGGCCTGTGATTCGCCAGCGGCGCTCTGGAATGTGATGTACTGAGCCGAAACTGAACCAGCGGGCAAGCCTGAACCAGAAACGGTTGCGTCAAGCGCGATGGTGGCAGTTGAGGTGCTAACAGGCAGAGCAGTCGAAACTGCGTTCAGCATGTTGTTCTCTTCACCGAGCATGTGTGACCAGATCGCGGCGGTGTGGCTCAACTGACGGAGGTCAGCGTAGCCCTTACCAGCGAACTCAGCCTGGAGGCTCACGGAGTCCGAGATACCTTGCTCAACGAAAGGCTTGACGATACGGTCAGCCGCGTATGAGATGAGGTTAGGACGGTTAAGAGTGACACCGTTGAATGACTGGGTGTTGGTGTTGGAGTTGAAGAATGTGTTCAGGTTGCCAACGCCGCCGGTGCGGGAGTTAGAAACACCGAGGATTCGACGGAATTCCAAAGCCTGACCAACTGCACCAACGCGGGCGATGCTGTTGCGAAGAATGAAAGTCTTCGGAACGAGCATTTCCAATGCTGGCTGGAGGTCGTAGGGAACCAAACCGATGTTGGTGTATGGAGCACCCGAAAGTGGGTTTGTAAGGGTCCATTCCTTGACGATGTCGGTTCCGGCGAGTGCAGACTCAACGGCGGCCAACTGGTCGGCGGATACGGACTTGCTGAGGTCGTCACGAAGACGTGCGCCAGCAGACTTGACGATTCCAACGCCGCGCTCAAATGAGGCTTCGCCTCGAGCTGCTTCTACACGGCCACGAGTCTGGCAAGCGGACAAAGCCGACTTGTAAGCCTCGAAGCGGTCTAGGCGCTGTTCCTTTGGCAGTCCGCCAAAGAGTTCGTCAATGGAGGGGGCAGTAATTGCCATGATTTTTCTCTCCTATGAGATGGGTAGTGGGTTTAGGGGTACTGCTAGTTCTTCGCGATTGCGTCTGCGTCTTGCTCTAACTTGAGAGCCTTTTCGACGTAGGCGTTGCGAAGTCCAGTATCGATTACCTGCGATGCGGTGCGACGGTAGCGATCCGCCTCTGCGCGCAGTTGGTCAACCTGTGCTGATTTGGCGGCTTGGTTCTGCGACATGCGCAGGCTTGGGCCACCTGGTACTGCCATCTCCTTGACTGCAGCGAGGTCGGCCTTTAGGAGTTCGAGCTCCTCTTTTGCCTCCGCCAGCGCGGTCTTGGTGGTGGTGTCGTCAAGGCCGAGTGCCTTTACGATTTCTGAGCGCAACTCAGCGCGAACCTCTTCGGTCGCCTCTGGTGCGCTTGCTGACTTGATTAGGTCGGCTGATACGCCGAGTCCCATGTATGACATCATGTCGTAGTCCTTGTCTTCGTCCCATCCGGTGAATGGGGCTTCGGTTTCATTTTCGCTGGCTTCATCGGTCCACCAGTCGAGGAAAATCTGTAGTGAGCAGAGTAGTTCGCTCACGTCGCAAATCTCGTCCTCGTCGCCGTTGAGCATCTCGTCGAGCTCAGCCTTGATGAGGGCAATGAGTGACGCGCGTACAGCGTTGAGGTCTGCGAGGTTGTGCTGGTTGTCGTCGGCCTTTTCAACGTCTGCTTCGGTCGACTTAGTCCAGTCTTCTGGAATCATTGACTCCTTGCCGAGTGCCTTAGCGCGGGCAATGATGTGAGCCTTAACCTTTGCCTTGTCCTTTGCGCGTCCGTATGCCTGAATGGCGTTCTTTAGATCTCCAACAGTCTTGATTGGGTACGAGCCGTCAGGCAGGGCTTGACCAGCCTCGGCCATGTCCTTGCGCTCAGCGTCGGTGAACTCGCGCTTCTCAACCTCTGGCTCGTCGCTCTTGGGCTGGTCGGTAATGCCGGTGTCCTGGCGCAGGTTGGCTGCAGGGTGTGAGGGGTCTTCCTGGATGATGTCGATTGGGCTGTTCTCGGGGCGGAGTCCAGTTCCACCGCACATCTCGCAGGTGAGCCACTCGTTGTTGTTGGTGTGGACTTTGCCCTCGCCTGAGCAGTCGGTGCAAACAAGGTTTGCGTCCTCGTTGGTGCGACCCTCGGCGGCAGGAGCCTCGGTCATAACGGCTTCTTGCAGGATGTCGTCGGCCTTAGCGATTTCTGACATAACTAGTTCTCCATTTACTGATTTGGCGATTTCGATTCGCGCGTTGCTGTTGGCCGGTCTATCGACTAAAGAGATTTCCACGATTTGCCCGCCGGTGATTACTCCGTTGGGGGCTTCGTCTGACTTCATTACCTGTGCTTGCTTGATACCGATTGAGTAGCCCTTGAGGACACCCTTGCGGACCTTTGCTTGAGTGACTGGATCTACAACTTCAGATTTTAGCATCCACTTGTCGCCATCGGCGTTGAGCTCGATGCCTACACCGGCTGCGATAGCCGAGTGCTGTTCGCGGACGTTCGCACCAGTCTTGAACCATTGGGGCATGGCGGTCTTCAGCCAGCCTGGGTCGCAGATTTGTTGGTCTAGATCCAATGATGGGTCGGTAGCCAAACCATAAACATACAAAGAACCGTCTTCGGCTTCCTTGTAAGTCAGGTTTCCAATTCCGACATAAGTTAAGTCGTTTTGAGCCATTGTTTTTTATTCTCCTGGTAAGGGTGAGATGGTGCAACGACAGTTCGGGTGTGAACTGTCGCTAGGTACGTCTGTGTCGTCAATCGGGTGCGGGTTCGCCGCTTCTGCGTCTAGGCAGATTTGGCAAGCGTCGTCATAAGCCAGCCAATACCAGTCGGTCAGACCGGCTTCGGTATAGGTGTCGAGAGCACCGGCGTTGTAGGCGGTGTTGGTCTCTGTAATAGCAATCATGTCGGCGCGGTAGGGGTCGGCTATGACTGCGTTGATTTGGTCGGCAATGTCCGAGGCACTAGATCCGTTAGCCACGCCGTCGACGATGGCGGTGCGGATTCGGGTCAGGCTGGTGTCGCCAATTCCCTTAGTGACTGCGTCGATGTTGAGCAGTCGGGATTGGAGTTGGTCGCCAATCTTGGTCAAAGGAATGCGCTGGACTTGAGCCGAGCCACCGATGTTGCCGAGTTGTCCGGCATCCTTAATCAGAGCCTCTAGAGCCTTTGCCATTGGCGCGGAATCGAGGGTGACGTTCTGAGCCACGGCCAAGTTAGTAGCCGACAGAATGGCGTCAGCGTTTCCTGCAACGTGGACCGAAGCCAAGGTTTGGTCGATGGCTTTCTTCACGCCCTTAACGCCAGCGCCGAGAGCTGAAAAAATTGCAGCGTGGTGCTTCTTTTCATTCTTTACGCGGGCCTCGTATCCAGGTAGGTCTTCGGCCTTGCGCTTAGTAAGCGAATGTCCTTTTGGGGTATCGCTTATCTCTGCTTTCCCTGAGTGGAAGTCGACAACTTGAGCCTTTAGGACTGCGGCCTCTTCGGGGGTGCGGAAAACGAACTCAAACTCACGGCCTCGGGGCTTGCGGGAAAAGACCTTGTAAGCCTTTGCCTCTGCAGCCTTTTGTCCGAGAACGTCGGTCATCTCTTTGGCGGTCTGATTCTGTGGCGCTACACCAGTTTGGTTCGCTTGGCCTTTACCGTTATCTTTTTGTGGGACTTCTTCACCGACTTGTGGGCGTGGGCTTTCTTGGCCTTGTGGGTTCGCTTCATTGTGCTGTCCAATCGTTTCGCCAGCGGTGTCGACGGCGAGTTGTCCTTTGAGGAATACTGGGCCTTGCGGGGTCAAGATGAATGGCTCGTCCGCTTCGGGCATGTCGTAGAGGGGCTGACCAAGTTCGCCACGAACGTCGTTCAGGGTCATGGTTCCGCTCGATAGCGAGACCTGGAACGCTTTGGCTTGAGTCTCTTCGTTCATTGCCGAGGTGTCGTAGTTCAGGTTGAACGTGAGGTTGGTGTCCATTCCGAGGTAGCGACGGCAAAGTGAGTTGATGCACTCAACGATGTAGTTCTCCATTGGGCGAGTCGAGACGGTCTCTGCGGACTGCTCTTCTCCCTCTTGCTGGCCCTTTCCGCCACCGAGTCCTGCGCGGGCAATTACTCCGAGTTGGCTGGGCTGAACGCCGAAGATGCTGGCAATGCGCTTAATGATGAACTCGTCATACTCAGGCTTGTAGCGTTCGGACATGCTCGGGGCCACGATGGGGTCGAAGCCCTTAGGCAGAACCTTGACCTTGTGGCGCTCTTCGCTAGATCCGACGAGCTTGTCGTTAAACACGCGCTCGAACTCAGCCAACTTGAGGTGGTTCAGTTCGGTTGAGTCGGTCTTCATAAAGGTCATTGGCATAGTGCCAGCCTGGAAGTCCTCAATCATCCAACGCTGACGCTCTAGGTAGAGGGTCGCTGCAGGGATGGCTTGCTCGACTGCCGAGAATCCGTAGACCGAGTAGGTGCGACGGTTCTGGATGAAGTATGAGAGTTGGTCGGTCTTGTAGGCAACGTCGTTGTTGACGCCGGTGTAGTAGTTGCCGTTAACGTCTGAGTCGGGTGAGGCTGTGAACTCACCGCGAGGGAATCCCCAGAGAATCTGCTGATAGGCGGGGGCTGGTGGGCGTGGGGTGTCTCCACGGTCATCCAACAGAATCTTGATAGTCGAGGGGTCAATGATGTCAAAGCCAATGACCTTGCCACCGAGGTTGTACTTGGGGTACACGCACCAGCCGTCAAAGGTGAGAACGTTCCAGGCTGATTCGCTAATCCATTGGTTCCAGCCCTTGTCGGACTGTGGGTAGGGGTTGCGCCAAAAGGCTGTGAGCTCGTCAATCTTGTCGCCGAAACGCTCACGACCAATCTTTGCCGCCTTAGCGTGGCTGACGTTTTCCTCGGTCATGATGCGCTGGATAGCGTCAGGTGACAAAGTGAACGACCACTCCATCTTGGAGATGTCAGCGGTGCGAATGGTGATGGCGCGAGAGATGATGTCGCATTGCTCAGCGAGTGAGCGCAGGACTGACCATGGCACTTCTTGCTGGGTCAGGTTTAAGTTGTAGGCAACCTGGTACTGAAACTTCCGAGGCTCGGCGCGACCTGTGAGCTCAGAGACTGGGTCAATCGGGCTTGGCAGGAGTGGCGCGGCTGGCCCGAGCATAGATCCGAATGCATCACCTGGACGTGGCAGGGCAACGGCCTCCCAACCTGACTGCTGGGCTAGGCCCTGTCCGCCAACTGGCTGAGCGGGAACGACGTTGGCATAGCCCGCTTGGTTGTACATGGGAGTTCCCATGAGGCTTTGCGCAGCCTTTTCAACCGCTTGGGTGATGTACTTTTCAATGTCGGCGTTGCGGTCTTTGCGACTAAAGAGTGCCATGAGTCCTTAAACGGTAGGAAAGCCGATAGAGGCTTCGTTGATGATAGTCGGCGTGGTGTCGCTCAAAGGTTGGACCTGAGCGAATGCGGCGGATGTTCCACCTGGCAAGCCGTTGATGTTCATGCCACAGTTGCGACAGTTAGGCGCATCGTAGGCAACAGGGAATCCGCACTTCGAGCAAGCCGGTGCGAGTGAGTCAAAGAATCGGTCAGCGTCAGAGCCGTAGGTGAGTCCGAGCTCGACGATGGCGTGGACTAGAGCGTCTAGTCGGTCCGGAGACTTCATGCCGAGGTCTGGGACCCAAGTGGTCATTTCCTCTTCCAGTTCCTTAAACTCGCCAATGTGGGAAACACGACCCTGTTCGTACAGCGCGGACACAGGCTCGGCTCGGAGTTTCTTTCCAACGCGCGCTGTAATGCCGGTGTAAGCGACATTGCGGTCGATGGCTCGGAGGGTTGCTTCGATGAAGTCTCCGCCTTGGTTCTTTTCAGCCACGACACGGTCTGCTCCGAACTCTTGGTAAGTGTTGATAACTCGTTGAGCCCAGCCCGAGGGGGTGTCTCTGCACGATCTATCAGCGAGCACGTATGCCCTGCCGAGTGCGTCTTTGCCGACTAC
>Ga0316217_10004692_pt1 | contig 14593 bp, 6 predicted proteins | sample 1anoAmetaG_FD_203633 | JGI IMG/M metagenome (GOLD analysis project Ga0316217, IMG submission 203633) | Freshwater microbial communities from Trout Bog Lake, Wisconsin, USA - 1anoA | ecosystem: Environmental > Aquatic > Freshwater > Lake > Hypolimnion/Profundal zone | place: USA: Wisconsin... | reverse complement strand
CCGGGGGGCCAGCGTCCAGGGCCGCTACTTCCCGGAGTCCTTCTTCGCGAGGAGGTCGCCGAAGGTGCCGAACTTCGCCTCGCGGGTCACCTGCTGCCGGTACTGCTGGTACGCGTTGCGCTCGGAGTCCTCGGAGAGCGCCTTGATCGAGAGCTTGATCTCGCCGCGGCGAGGATCCATCTCGATCACCTTCGCGTCGAGCACCATGCCGACAGGGAAGGGCTTCCGGAGCTCGGTGCCGCGCGCGGTGCCGGTCGCCATCGCGGTGATGTAGCCGCGGGCGTGCCGGCCGGTCGCGCCCAGGATTCGGACCACGAGCCCCCCGGGCTCGATCGCCATGACCTGGACCTTGACCGGCTTGTGCATCTGCACGCGCTGCGGCGCCTCGTCCGCAGCGGCGCCGGTCGGCGCCGGGTGGAGCGCGATCTTGTGGGTGACCGGGTCCGCCTGCACGACGACGACGTCGATGGCGTCGCCGACCTTGACGACGTCGCTCGGGTGCTCGACGGGCTTCACCGACAGGTCACCCACGTGGATGAGCCCGTCGATGCCCGGCTCGAGCTCGACGAAGGCGCCGAACGGCTGCAGCCTGACGATCTTGCCGGCGTGGCGCGTGCCGACCGCGTACTTCTTGATGGCGTCGTCCCACGGGTCGGGGATGGCGCTCTTGCGGGACAGCCAGATCTTCCCCTTCTCGTCCATGCGGATGATGCGCACGTCGATCGTCTCGCCGACGCGGAACACGTCGTGCGGAGCGTCGCTTCGGTTGTGGCTCATCTCCTGGAGCGTCACGAGCCCCTCGACGCCCCCGATGTCGAGGAACGCGCCGAACGACACGACGCTCTTCACGACCGCCGGAATGATCGCGCCGACCTGCACTCGCTCGAGCGCCTCGGCACGGTGCGCCTTGGCCTCCGACTCGAGCATCGGGCGGCGGGACAGGACGACGTCCCTACCGCGCTTGCCGTACTGCGTGACGAGGAACTCGAGCCGCCGCCCGACGAGCGGGCGGAGATCGGCCCCCGGCCGCAGGTCGAGGTGCGAGCCAGGCGCGAAGGCCCGGAGGCCGTCCACGTCCACCTCGACGCCGCCGCGGACGACGCCGGTGACGAGCCCCGAGATGAGCTTCTTCTCGCGGAACGCGGCCGAAGTCGCGAGCTTCGACGCGCGGACCCGGCGCGGGTGACGCGTGAGGACGATGAGCCCGCCACGCGAGCCGTCGTTGTGCACGAGACCGACGAAGTGCGCGCCGACCTCGAGCACGATGGGGGGGGCGTACGGGGCGGGCCTCGGCGCGGGGTGAGCCGGGACCGGGTGACCCGCCTCGGGTTCGACCTTCGCCTCGTCGGTCCCGGCCTCGGCGGGGGCCGACTCTGCCCCCTCGACCGGGGGAGTCGGAGCTTCGACCGGCGCGGCGGCCTCGGCCTCGACGGCCTTCACGCCTGCCGCGACGATGATCCGGCGGCCAGCGACCCGCCGCTCGGCGGCCTGGGCCGGCGACTCGTCGGATCTCGACTCGTCCGCCGGAGCGTCGGCGGCCTGCGTCGCCTCGGCGTCCGCGTGCTCTGCGTGCGCCTCGTGGTGCTCGGCCGACGCCTCGTCGTGATGCTCCGCCGACGTGTCGCCCTCCGGCGCCCCGTCGTCGTCCCCCGCGTCGTCATCCTCCGCGTGGGTCGCCCCCGGCTCCTCGGCGGGCTCGTCCGGCAGGAGCATCTCGTACCGATCGAAGATGCCGCGCGCCTTTCCGGAGAGGTCGACGAAGACGGCGTCGTCGGTGATCTCGATGATCTTGCCGAAGACCACGTCGCCGACGCCGAACGCCGGCCTCTCCCGCGGAAAGCGGTTGTCCTGCGGGCGATCCTTCTTCTCGTGCCGCTTCGCCTTGGGCTTTCCCGGCTGCCCCCCCGCAGGTCGCTCGCCCCCTTCGGCGTGCGCGCCCTCCGGCGGTGCCGCGCCGTCTGCGGGCGCAGCGCCCCCTTCGGCCGAAGCCTCGCCGGTGGCCCCGGTGGCCCCGAGCCCGCCCCCCTTCTTTCGGCGACGACGACGTCGCTTGCGCGGCGCCCCGCTCGCGTCGGTAGCCCCCGCCTCGCCACCGGCCGAGGGCCCGTGGTCGTCGTCGTGATCGTCGGCCCCCCCGCCTTCGCCGGCGTCGCCTGCGTCGGACGACGACGCTGCGGCCGCCTCGGCGTGAGCCGGGCGAGGTTCCTGCTCGTGCTGCGGAGTCGACGCGGTCGACTCGCTCACGTTGGCCGGAGTGGAGGGGTGATTGTCCCGCTCGGGCGACGCGCCTTGCGGGGGGGAAGAGTTTTCGGTGCTCGACATGCTTCGATCTCGGGGCGCGTGGCGCGGGATGCCGCGCGGAGGCGCGCAACATAGCGCACCTGTCGGTCTCTCGTCACGCGGCGGCGTTTCGGGCCGTTGGCTTGGGGGCAATGAAGTCGACGGCCAGGCCCCCCGCGTGCCCGGCCAGGCGGTTCTGGTAGTAGAAGAGGAGGCGGGTGTCCGCGAGGATGAGGTCCTCGCCACGGGGCTCGAGTACGGCGTGGGTATGGTAGCCCGCGAACGCCCGGAGCGCGGAGTCGATCACCTCGGCCCCGGTCACCCCCTTCAACGCCGGAGCCATCACGATGTCGCCCTGACGCTCCATCGCCCGGACGCGGTCGAGAAGGCGGTCCACATCGGCGGCCAGCTCCTTGCGCGGGACGGCGACGTCCTCGCGGTGGCGGAGCATCGTGAAGAGGTCGGCCGCCCCTTGCGACGTTCGCCCCACGGAGGCGCGCAGGCGCTGGAACGCGGCCGCCGCGACGAGGTGGGTGGCCATGACGACCGTGTCGCGGGCGAACGCCGCCGTGACGACCTCGCCCAGCTCGCGGGTGTACTGCGCGTCGCGGGCGGCGTCGCGCACGAGCCGGTCCCCCTCGCCCATGATGTAGCTCTCCGCGAGCACGGGCCGCCCGTGCCCGTCGTAGGAGCGCCCCTCCTGGTCGACGCGATTGCCGAAGACGTCGAGCGGCGTCGAGAACCGGATGACGCAGGCGCCGTCGAGCCCGAGCAGCTTCTGCAGGAAGGCGGTGATGCGCCCGATGCGCGTCGACTCGTCGTCCTCGATGATGTAGCGCGCCTTCCCCTCCTCCTGCAGGAAGTCGTCGATGAGCGTCTCCGCCTCCAGCGTCAGCAGGTAGTTGATGGTCGCCGGCACGAAGAAGACCTTCTGCGGCCGCCCTCGCTCGTGCGTCCGGGAGAACGCCTCCACGCCGGTCCCGGCGAGGCCCAGCTTCAGCCGCCGCTCGACGCCCCCCGATCGCGATCGGGTGCCGCCGGGGAAGAAGAGCGAGTGATAGCCGTGCTCGATGAGGACGCACGAATAGGTCTTCAGCACCTCCTTGTAGAGGCCGTGCTTCAGGCGGCGGTCGACGCGGTAAGCGCCGAGGTTGTGCATGAAGAAGCTCAGCGCCGGGTTGGTGAAGAGGTTCTTGCCAGCGCCGTAGGTGGCGGGCGGCAGCCCCGCGCGCTCGAGGGCGAAGCCGAAGACGACCGAGTCGAGGTTGGAGAGGTGGGTCGGGACGAAGACCAGCGTCCCGAGCTCGGCGAGGCGGCGGAGGTCGCCGACGGGCCCCTGCACGACGATCCGGTCGTCGAGCGTCGCCAGGGCGGCCCCGGAGTGCCCCGGACGCAGCTCGGCGAGCACGCGGGGGAGGTTCATGACGGCCTTGCGCGGCGAGAGGAGCGCGCCGAGGAGCCCGGGCATCGCGCGGGTGGCGAAGTGGTAGACGCGCGGGTCGAAATTCCCCGCCACGTCCCAGGCGAGGCGGGTCACGAGGGTGGCGAGCTCGCGGCGCAGCTCGGCCTCGCCCATCCGGCCCAGGCCCCGGGCCAGCTTGCGCCACGCCTCCAGCTCCTCGCCGCCATGGTTGCCCAGGCGACGGACCTCCGAGTAGGCGGCCTCGTTCAGCACCAGCTGCGGGTCCCGCACGCCGTCGCACACGCGCCGTACGACCTCGTCCACGAGGCTGTCGCGGGCGTGGTTGAAGCCGAAGATCGGAGACGTCATCCTTGTCCTGTCGCTCTGGCGACCTGCCCGAGGGCGCCCGTGCCGTTGCCGTGCCGTGACGGAGGAGCCTCGCCCCGCCGCGTGCGTGGACCATCGTACCGAAAGTGCCGACGGTGTCCCCCAAGATCCTCGCGTCCAGGTCGTGAGGCCCTGAAATGACGACGGGCCACGCCCGACCGTGCTGGTCGGAGGTGGCCCGGACGCCCGCGCCCGCGAGGGCGCGCTCGGCTACTCCTCGTTGACGGCGGCCATCGAGGGGCTCTCGCGGGGGATCGTGTAACGATCCTCCTCGGCCTCGACGATGACGTTGAGCTTCTTGTACGCCGCCAGGCCGGTCCCGGCCGGGATGAGACGCCCCATGATGACGTTCTCCTTGAGGCCGCGCAGGGTGTCGGTCTTGCCGGAGATCGCCGCCTCGGTGAGCACCTTCGTCGTCTCCTGGAAGGAGGACGCCGAGATGAACGACTCGGTCGACAGCGACGCCTTCGTGATGCCGAGGAGGAGCGGCTCCGCGATGCCCGGCTTGCCGCCGCGCTCGAGGACCCTCTGGTTCTCCTTCTCGAACACGTGCTTCTCGACCTGCTCGTCGATGAGGAAGCTCGTGTCGCCCACGTCCTTGATCCGGACGCGGCGGAGCATCTGGCGGACGATGACCTCGATGTGCTTGTCGTTGATGGCGACGCCCTGGAGCCGGTAGACCTGCTGGATCTCGTTGACCAGGTAGGCCGCGAGCTCCTTCTCGCCCTTCACGCGGAGGATGTCGTGCGGGTTGGCGGGGCCGTCCATCAGGGGCTCCCCGGCGCGAACGCGGTCGCCCGGCTGCACCTGGATGTGCTTCCCCTTGGCGATCAGGTACTCGCGCGCCTGATCCTCGAGGGGGTGGCCGTCGTGGCTGAACGGAGTGATGAGCACCTTCCGCTTCCCCTTGGTGTCCTTGCCGAACGACACCTCGCCGTCGATCTCGGCGATGATGGCGTGGTCCTTCGGCTTTCGGGCCTCGAAGAGCTCGGCCACGCGCGGGAGACCGCCCGTGATGTCCTGCGTCTTCGTGGTCTCGCGGGGGATCTTCGCCAGGACCTCGCCGGCCTCGAGGACGTCGCCGTCCTGGACGACGATGTTGGCGCCGACCGGCAGGAGGTACCGGGCCTCGAGCTCCGAGTTGGGGAGCCTGAGCGTCTGGTGGGACTTCGGGTCCTTGATGGACACGCGCGGCCGCATGTCGCTCGTGCGGGACTCGATGATGACCTTGCGCGAGAGGCCGGTGACCTCGTCGAGCTTCTCGGTCATCGTCACGCCCTCGGTGATGTCGCCGAACTTCGCGATGCCGGCGACCTCGGTCAGGATCGGCATGGCGAAGGCGTCCCACTCGGCCAGGAGCTGCCCCGGCTTGACCCTGTCGCCCTCGGCCACCTTGAGGATGGCTCCGTAGACGAGGCGGTGGTGCTCGCGCTCGCGGCCGGTCTCGTCGACGATGACGACCTCGCCGTGGCGGTTCATGACGCTGACGGTGCCGTCCTTCTTGACGGCCAGCGTGGCCGTCCTGACGCGGACGAAGCCCTCGTTGCGCGCCTCGAGCGAGCTCTGCTCGATCTTGCCGCGCGCCGCGGCGCCTCCGATGTGGAAGGTCCGCATCGTCAGCTGGGTGCCCGGCTCGCCGATCGACTGGCTGGCGATGATGCCGACCGCCTCGCCGATGTTCACCTTGTGCCCGCGCGCCAGATCGCGGCCGTAGCACTTGGCGCACACCCCGCGGCGGGTCGAGCAGGTGAGCACCGAGCGGATGACCACCTCCTCGATGCCGGCGTCCTCGATCGCGGCCACCGTGGCCTCGTCGAGCTCGGTGTTCTGCGGGACGAGGACCTCGCCCGTGAGCGGGTCGACGATGTCCTCGAGCGCGACGCGCCCGAGAATGCGGTCGGCGAGGGGCTGGATGACCTCGCCTGCGTCCTCGAGCCGCGTGACGCGGATGCCGTCGAGGGTGCCGCAGTCGAACTCGGCGATGACCGCGTCCTGCGCGACGTCGACGAGGCGACGCGTGAGGTACCCGGAGTTCGCCGTCTTGAGCGCGGTGTCGGCGAGGCCCTTTCGAGCGCCGTGCGTCGAGATGAAGTACTGGAGCACCGAGAGGCCTTCGCGGAAGTTCGCCGTGATGGGGGTCTCGATGATCTCGCCCGACGGCTTCGCCATCAGGCCGCGCATGGCCGCCAGCTGGCGGATCTGCTGGGTCGACCCTCGGGCGCCCGAGTCGGCCATGATGTAGATGGGGTTGAAGCTCGGCTCGATGGACTCCTTGCCCGTCTCGGGGTCGGTGACCTTCTCCTTGCCGATCTCCTGCATCATCTCCTGCGTGACCTTGTCGGCGACGCCGGCCCAGATATCGACGATCTTGTTGTAGCGCTCGCCGTCGGTGATGAGCCCTTCCTGGTACTGATCGACGACGCGCTGGACCTCGGCCTGCGCCTCGCCGAGCAGGACCTGCTTCGCCTGCGGGATCACCATGTGATCCATGCAGATCGACACGCCGGCGCGGGTCGCGTACTCGAAGCCGAGCGAGCGGAGCCGGTCAGCGAGGAGGACGGTCGCCTTGTTCTGGTGCTTCCTGTAGCAGGCGTCGATGAGGGCCGAGAGGGCCTTCTTGTCGAGGGTCTTGTTGACGAGGTCGAACGAGAGCCCCTCGGGGAGGATCTCCGAGATGAGGCAGCGGCCGACGGTGGTGTTGACCGTGCGGCGGAGGCCGGTCTCCGGGTCGACGACGCGGACGCGGATGCCCGTGTGAGTCGTGACCTCCTCGTTGTCGAAGGCCATGCGGACCTCCTCGGGCGACGAGTAGACGCCGCGGAGGTACCCCTCGACGTTCCCCTTCTTGTCGATCGAGAACGTCCCCTCGCGGTAGCTCCCCCTGGCGAACTTGCGCTCGCGGGTGGCGTAGTAGAGCCCGAGGACGATGTCCTGCGTCGGGTTGATGATCGGCTTGCCGTTGGCGGGCGAGAGGATGTTGTTCGTGCTCATCATGAGCACGCGGGCCTCCATCTGGGCCTCGATGGACAGCGGCACGTGCACCGCCATCTGGTCGCCGTCGAAGTCGGCGTTGAAGGCCGCGCACACGAGCGGGTGGAGCTGGATGGCCTTCCCCTCGATGAGGACGGGCTCGAACGCCTGGATGCCGAGGCGGTGGAGCGTCGGGGCTCGGTTCAGGAGGACGGGGTGCTCGCTGATGACCTCCTCGAGGATGTCCCAGACCTCCGGGCGCTCCTTCTCGACGAGCTTCTTCGCGCTCTTGATGGTGTTGACGTAGCCGCGCTCCTCGAGCTTGTTGTAGATGAACGGCTTGAAGAGCTCGAGCGCCATCTTGTTCGGCAGCCCGCACTGGTGCAGCTTCAGGGTCGGCCCGACGACGATGACCGAGCGGCCCGAGTAGTCGACGCGCTTGCCGAGGAGGTTCTGGCGGAAGCGCCCCTGCTTCCCCTTCAGCATGTCGCTCAGCGACTTGAGCGGCCGCTTGTTGGGGCCGGTGATCGTCTTGCCGCGGCGGCCGTTGTCGAACAGCGCGTCGACCGCCTCCTGCAGCATGCGGCGCTCGTTCCGGATGATGATCTCCGGGGCGTTCAGCTCGAGCAGGCGCTTCAGGCGGTTGTTGCGGTTGATGACGCGGCGGTAGAGATCGTTGAGATCGCTCGTCGCGAAGCGGCCGCCGTCGAGGGGGACGAGGGGCCGCAGATCGGGCGGCAGGACGGGGACGACGGTCAGCATCATCCACTCGGGGCGGTTGCCGCTCTCGCGGAACGCCTCGCAGACCTTCAGGCGCTTGACGATCTTCTTCCGCTTCGCCTCGCTCGTCGCGCCGCGCATCTCGATGCGGAGCTCTTCGGAGAGGGTGTGGACGTCGACCTGCTTGAGCATCTCGAGGATCGCCTCGCCGCCCATGCCCGCCGAGAACTTGTCGTCGCCGTACTCGTCCTGGAGCTGCATGTAGCGCTCCTCCGAGAGGAGTTCCGTCTTCTCGAGCGGCGTCTCCTTCGGGTCGATGACGATGTACGCCTCGCAGTAGAGGACCTTCTCGAGGTCCTTCAGCGAGATGTCGAGGATGTTGCCGATGCGCGACGGGAGGCTCTTCAGGAACCAGATGTGCGCGACGGGGGTGGCGAGGTTGATGTGGCCGAGGCGCTCACGCCGGACCTTGCTCTGGATGACCTCGACGCCGCACTTCTCGCAGACGATCCCGCGGTGCTTCATGCGCTTGTACTTGCCGCAGTTGCACTCGTAGTCCTTCACCGGTCCAAAGATCTTCGCGCAGAAGAGCCCGTCGCGCTCCGGCTTGAACGTCCGGTAGTTGATGGTCTCGGGCTTCTTGACCTCGCCGTGCGACCACTCCCGGATCTTCTCCGGCGACGCGAGCGAAATGCGAATTGCGCTGAACGAAAGCGGATCCTTGGGCTTCTCGAAGAAGCTGAAGATGTCGCGCATCGGGGCTGTTCCTTCTCTCTAACTGCGTAGGCGTAACGTGAGTTCTAGGGGGGGGAGGTGCCGGTCAACCCCGAGCGCCTCGCCGCCGGACCCCCCGCTCGCGGGGGGCCCTTCGCGGGCGCTCGGGTGGACGGGTCACTCTTCCGCGGCGTGATCGGTGATCTTGCTCGGCTCGATCAGCTCGATGTTGAGGCAGAGCGCCTGCAGCTCCTTCACGAGGACGTTGAAGCTCTCCGGCAGCCCCGGCTCGAGCGTGTGCTCGCCCTTGACGATGGCCTCGTACATGCGCGTGCGGCCCATGACGTCGTCGCTCTTGACGGTGAGGAACTCCTGGAGCGCGTACGCGGTGCCGTACGCCTCCATCGCCCAGACCTCCATCTCGCCGAGCCGCTGACCGCCGAACTGCGCCTTGCCGCCCAGCGGCTGCTGGGTGACGAGCGAGTAGGGGCCGATGGACCGGGCGTGGATCTTGTCGTCGACGAGGTGGTGGAGCTTCAGGACGTACATCACGCCCACGGTCACCTCCTGGTCGAACGCGTCGCCCGTGCGGCCGTCGAACAGGACGGCCTGGCCAGACGTCGGGAGCCCGGCGATGGCGAGGGAGTCCTTGATGGCCTGCTCGGGGGCGCCGTCGAACACGGGGCTCGCGTAGTGGACGCCGCGCCGGAGCTTGGCGGCCACCTGCTTGACCTCGTCGTCGGTGAGCTTCGTGAGCCACTTGGCGATGGCCGGGTCGCCGGCGAACACGCGCTCGACGTGACCGCGGATCTCCTTCGTCCCGAACTTCGCTTCCAGCATGTACTGGAACTGCCAGCCGAGGACGCGTGCGCCCCAGCCGAGGTGGGTCTCGAGGATCTGCCCGACGTTCATGCGGGACGGGACGCCCAGGGGGTTCAGCACGATGTCGACCGGGCGACCGTCCTGGAGGTACGGCATGTCCTCCTCGGGGAGGATCCGGCTGACGACGCCCTTGTTCCCGTGGCGACCGGCCATCTTGTCGCCGACCTGCAGCTTGCGCTTGATGGCGATGTAGACCTTCACCATCTTGATGACGCCCGGCGGCAGCTCGTCGCCCTTCGACAGGCGGTCGATCTTGTCGCGGAAGTGCTCCTCGCGCAGCGCTACGATCTCCTCGAGATCGCGGAGCTTCGTGGCGAAGTCCTCGGCCCCTTCGACCGGGAGCTCGCCCCAGTACTTGCGGGGGATGTTCTCGAGCTGCGCGTCGTCGAGGACCGAGCCCTTCTGCAGCAGGACCTTCCCCTTGTCGTCGACGAGCTTGCCGTTCGTCGTCGTGCCGATCAGCTGGCGCTTGATCTGCCGGAAGAAGGAGTCGCGGAGGATCTTGATCTCCTCCTCGCGCATCCGCTCGAGGCGCACGCGCTCGTGCTCCTCGATGTCCTTGGCGCGCTCGTCCTTCTCGGTCCCCTTGCGGGAGAAGATGCGCGCGTTGATGACGATGCCGCCCACGCCCGGGGGGACGCGGAGCGAGCTGTCACGGACGTCGCCCGCCTTCTCGCCGAAGATGGCTCGGAGGAGCTTCTCCTCGGGGGAGAGCTGGGTCTCGCCCTTCGGCGTGATCTTCCCGACGAGGATGTCGCCCGGCTTCACCTCGGCGCCGATGCGGATGATGCCGCTGTCGTCGAGGTCCTTCAGGGCCTCCTCGCCGACGTTCGGGATGTCGCGGGTGATCTCTTCCTTGCCGAGCTTCGTGTCGCGGGCGACGCACTCGAACTCCTCGATGTGAATCGAGGTGAAGACGTCGTCCTTGGCGATGCGCTCGGAGATGAGGATCGAGTCCTCGAAGTTGTAGCCCTGCCACGGCATGAACGCGACGAGCACGTTCTGGCCGAGGGCGAGCTCGCCCATGTCGCACGCCGGGCCGTCCGCGAGGACGTCGCCGACCTTCACGTGCTCTCCGGCGCGGACGATCGGCTTCTGGTTGAAGCAGGTCGACTGGTTGGAGCGCTGGAACTTCGTGAGCGGGTAGATGTCGGGGATCTCGGCCCCGTCGCCCTCGGAGCGGACGACGATGCGCGTCGCGTCGACGCTCTCGATGATGCCGTCGCGCTTGGCGAGGATGCAGACGCCGGAGTCGCGCGCCAGCCGGTTCTCCATGCCCGTACCGACGTACGGAGCGTGGGAGCGGATGAGCGGCACGGCCTGGCGCTGCATGTTGGCGCCCATGAGGGCGCGGTTGGCGTCGTCGTGCTCGAGGAACGGCACGAGCGCGGCGGCGACCGACACCATCTGGTTCGGCGACACGTCCATCAGCTGGATCATGTCGGGGGTGACCATGTGGAAGTCGCCGTTCAGACGGGCCGAGACCAGGGACTCGCGGAACTTCCCCTTCTCGTCCATCGCGGCCGAGGCCTGGGCGATGTACTTCCCCTCCTCCTCGAGCGCCGAGTACCAGCCGACGTCCTCGGTCGCGCGACCGTCGCCGGCCTTGCGGTAGGGCGTCTCGACGAAGCCGTACTCGTTGACGCGGGCGAAGGTCGACAGCGAGGCGATGAGGCCGATGTTCGGACCTTCAGGGGTCTCGATGGGGCAGATGCGGCCGTAGTGCGTCGGGTGGACGTCGCGGACCTCGAAGCCCGCGCGCTCGCGGGTGAGGCCGCCCGGTCCGAGCGCCGACAGGCGGCGCTTGTGGGTGACCTCGGAGAGCGGGTTCGTCTGGTCCATGAACTGCGACAGCTGCGAGCTGCCGAAGTACTCCTTCACCACCGCCGAGACGGGCTTGGCGTTGATGAGGTCGTGCGGCATGAGCGTGTCGATCTCCTGCGACATGCTCATGCGCTCCTTGATGGCGCGCTCCATGCGGACCAGCCCGATGCGGTACTGGTTCTCCATGAGCTCGCCGACGGCGCGGACCCGGCGGTTGCCGAGGTGGTCGATGTCGTCGACGGAGCCGCGGCCGTTCTTCAGCTCGATGAGGTGCCGGACCGTCTCCAGGATGTCCTGGGCGGTCAAGACCTGCGTGTCGAGCGGCGGGCGCTGATCCTCGGGGACGTCGCGGTAGAACTTGTAGTTCAGCTTCAGGCGGCCGACCTTCGAGAGGTCGTAGCGCTCGGGGTTGAAGAACAGGTTGTTGAAGAGGGTCTTCGCCGTCTCGAGCGTCGGGGGGTCACCCGGGCGGAGGCGACGGTAGATCTCCATGATCGCGTCCTCGGTCGTCTTGACCTTCTCCGCGAGGAGGGTGTCGCGCAGGTAGCTGCCGACGCTGAGCCCGTCGATGAAGAGGATCTTGAACGAGTCGACGCTCGCCTCGCGGAGCTTGTCGAGCTTGCCCTGCGTGAGCATCTCGTTGCACTCGAGGATGACCTCGCCCGTCTCCGGGTCGATCACGTCGTGCGCCGCGACCTTGCCGCCGCGCTCGTCGTTCTTGTTCGGGAGGAGCTCCTCGCTGTCGATCGGAAGGCGATCGATCTTCGCCTCCTTCAGCTTCTTGATCGCCCCCTTGGTGAACTTGCTCCCCTTCTTGACGACGGTCTCGCCGGCGACCTTGATGTCGCGCGTGGAGCGCTGCCCGGAGAGGAGGTCGTACTCGACGCTCTTCTGGAGCTTGTCGCCCTTCTCGAGGTAGACCGTCTCGGTGTTGTAGAAGTAGTTGAGGAGATCCTGCGTCGAGTAGCCGAGCGCGCGGAGGAGCACGGTGGCGTGCATCTTCCTTCGGCGATCGATGCGGACGAAGATGATGTCCTTCGGGTCGAACTCGAAGTCGAGCCACGAGCCGCGGTAGGGGATGACGCGCGCGCTGTAGAGCAGCTTGCCGCTCGAGTGCGTCTTGCCCTTGTCGTGGTCGAAGAAGACGCCCGGGCTCCGGTGGAGCTGGCTGACGACGACGCGCTCGGTGCCGTTGATGATGAAGGTGCCGGTCTCCGTCATCAGCGGGATCTCGCCGAAGTAGACCTCTTGCTCCTTGATGTCGCGGACGATGCGCTCGCCACCATCCTTGGTGTCGTAGATCATCAGCTGCGTGGTGACCTTGATCGGCGCCGCGAACGTCATGCCGCGCTGGCGGCACTCCTCCACGTCGTACTTCGGCTTCTCGAGGTTGTAGCTGACGAAGACGAGCTCGCTCGTCCCGTTGAAGTCCTTGATGGGAAACACGCTCCGAAACACCGCTTGCAGACCGACCTCGACCCGCTCGTGCGGCGGGACGTTGGTCTGCAAGAACTTGTCGTACGACGACTTCTGGATGTCGATGAGGTTCGGGACCTCGATGACTCGACTGATCCGGCCAAGGTTCTTGCGGATTCGGAAGTTGGACTGGATGACGTTCGCCATCTCGACTCCTGCTAGCTACGCGACATCTGATAGCTGGGACGACCGAGCTCGCGCGGCTCGGCCTACTGCTTGAAACGAGGCTGCACTCTAAGACGCCCGCGGGGCCGGTGAGGGCCCCCCGGGAAACGCCGAAAGGGACGAGCGCGAAGAGGTGACACCCACCCCTTCACGCCGTCCCACGGCGTCAGTAAGACGAGAAACTGCCCTTCACTTACTTGAGCTCGACCTTGGCACCCGCGTCCTCGAGCTTCTTCTTGAACTCGTCGGCCTCGGCCTTCGAGACCCCTTCCTTGACCGCCTTGGGGGCAGCCTCGACGAGGTCCTTGGCTTCCTTGAGGCCGAGGCCGGTGATCTCGCGAACGACCTTGATCACGTTGATCTTGTTGGCGCCCGCCTCCTTGAGCTCGACGGTGAACTCCGTCTTCTCCTCGACGGCAGCCGCCGCCGGCGCCGCAGCGGCCGGACCGGCAACCGCGACGGGGGCCGCCTTCACGCCCCACTTCTCTTCGAGGACCTTGATGAGGTCCGCGATCTGGATGACCGGCAGGTTCGACAAGTAATCAACGACCTGCTCACGCGAAAGATCTGCCATGACTTATTCTCCGTAACTTTTCTTGGCGCGCCCCGTGGAGCGCGGGTGAGTTCTTTTCATGCTGGCGCCCTCTGGTGGAGAGGCCGCCGGTGAGGACTACGAGGGGGGACTAGGACTTCTTTTCCTTGGCTGCCAGGAGGTAGACAAGGTTCTGGGTCGGGGCCTGCAGGAGCGCGACGAACTGCTGGAGCGGCGCCTGGAAGGTCGCCAGCAGCATGCCGCGGAGCTCGTCCTTGCCGGGCATCGTGGCGAGCTGCTCCTCGACGGCCTTGGGGCCAAGCACCGAGCCGTCGATGAGACCGGCCTTGATCTGGAGCTTCTCTCCGATGGTCTCCTTGCGGAAAGCCTTCACGACCTTGGCGGCCGCGCTCGGATCTTCGTAGCTCCAGGCGATCCCCGTCATGCCCGCGAGGGCCGGCGAGAGCTGATCGACGAACTTCTCGTTCTTCAGCGCCTGCTTGACGAGGGTGTTCTTGCAGACCTTGTACTCGACGCCGGCCTTGCGGAACTCGACGCGGAGCTTGGTGGCCGCGTCGACGGTCATCCCCTTGTAGTCCACGAAGACGGTGGCGGTGGCCTTGTCGAACCGGGCGCGGATCTCACCGATCTGCGTGGTCTTTGCTGCGCGTTCCATCAGGCCTCCTCCGTTCCGCCCATGAAGTGCGTCGGGTCGATCTTCACCCCGGGGCCCATCGTCGAGCTGACGGTGATGCTCCGGAGGTAGGTCCCCTTCGCGGTCGAGGGCTTCTGCTTCATCAGGGCCCCGATGAGCGCCGTGGCGTTCTCCGCCAGCGCCTGCTCGGTGAACGAGGCCTTGCCGATGCGGGCGTGGACGATGCCAGCCTTCTCGACGCGGTACTCGATCTTGCCGCCCTTGGCTTCCCTGACGGCGTTGCCGACGTCGAAGGTCACCGTCCCGACCTTCGGGTTCGGCATGAGCCCGCGCGGGCCGAGGATCCGGCCGAGCTTACCGACGGCGCCCATCATGTCGGGCGTCGCGATCACGCGGTCGAAGTCCATGAAGCCTTCGCTCACCTTGGCCACCATGTCGTCGCTACCGGAGAAGTCGGCTCCGGCCTCGCGGGCCTCACGCTCCTTCTCGCCCTTCGCGAAGACGAGCACGCGGACTGCCTGTCCGGTGCCGTGCGGCAACACGATCGCCCCTCGTACCATCTGGTCGGCGTGCTTTGGATTCACGC
>Ga0316217_10004691_pt1 | contig 14599 bp, 10 predicted proteins | sample 1anoAmetaG_FD_203633 | JGI IMG/M metagenome (GOLD analysis project Ga0316217, IMG submission 203633) | Freshwater microbial communities from Trout Bog Lake, Wisconsin, USA - 1anoA | ecosystem: Environmental > Aquatic > Freshwater > Lake > Hypolimnion/Profundal zone | place: USA: Wisconsin... | reverse complement strand
TGAACTTCAAAGCGGCCATGATATATTAATTTCTGTAATAAGAATGAATAAGTTTTAGCGAAAATAAGGGTTATTCTACAGGATGCAAGTTTAGTTCCATCCCTTTCTGCAGCATATACCGGAATGCATCCTCATAATTGTTTTGAATAATACCATCCAGAATGGCCTCGCGTATAGCCGTTTTTATCTCTCCCACTTCCTTTCCCGGTGTCAGCCCAAAGGTCTGCATAATCATATCGCCGGTAATAGGTGGCTGCCAGTTTCTGATGGCATCGTTCTTCTCCACCTCTATCAGACGCTGCTCCACCATCTCGAAATTCTGCAGAAACTTCTTTACCTTGTAAGGATTCTTGCTGGTAATATCGGCCTTGCAAAGCATCATCAGCGATTCCAGGTCATCGCCCGCATCGAACAACAGTCTTCTGATGGCACTCTCCGTAATATTTTCCTTGGTCAGACTTATAGGACGCAGATGAAGTTCTACCAGCTTCTGTACCAGCTTCATTTTTTCGTTCAGCGGCAGCTTCAGCCTGTTGAATATCTTAGGCACCATCCTTGCCCCTACCACTTCATGACCATGAAAAGTCCATCCATGACCTTCCTCAAACTTCTTGGTGTTGGGCTTGGCTATATCGTGCAACACGGCTGCCCATCGCAACCATAAATCTTTGGTGTTCACCGATATATTATCCAGCACCTGAAGGGTATGATAAAAATTATCCTTATGTCCCTTACCATCCACATACTCGGCTCCATGCAAAGCCATCATCTGTGGAAATATAATCTCCAGCAAACCACTCTTGCTTAGCAGGTCCCAACCAATAGAGGGCTTCTTGCTCAGCATGATCTTATTCAGTTCATCGGTAATCCTCTCCTGCGATACAATCTTGATTCTGCCTGCATTTTTGATGATAGCATCGAAAGTTTCATCGGCAATGGTAAACCCAAGCTGTGCAGCAAACCTGATGGCCCTCATCATCCTTAAAGGATCGTCGCTAAAAGTTTCCTCGGGCTTTAGAGGCGTTTGAATCACTTTCCGGGCAATATCGTTCAGTCCATCAAAAGGGTCTATCAGTTGGCCATAGTCTTCTTTATTAAGGCTTATAGCCATGGCATTGATGGTAAAATCCCTTCGGTTCTGATCATCTTCCAGAGTACCAGGTTCTACATCGGGGTTACGGCTTTCGGCCCGGTAACTTTCCTTCCTTGCTCCTACAAATTCTATCTCGAAGAAATCCTCTTTGGTAACACCTGCCTTGGAAGTAGTGGACACATTGATTTTAATCTGTGCCGTTCCAAAGTTTTTAAAGTATGCAACATGAGGATGAGGATTGAATCGCTCCGCCACTTTATGGGCAAGGGCAATACCATCGCCCAGACAAACTATGTCGGCATCCTTGGTATTTCTGTCAATGATTTTATCCCTCACGAATCCTCCAATTAAAAAGGCTTTTACACCCAGTTCCTCGGCGGCGGATGCAATCTTTTTAAAAATGAATAACTCTTTATTGGAAAAACTGTTCAGCATAAGCGGACAAAAGAAACTAATTTATTGATAAACAATACTTAAAAGGCATTTTCTGATGAAAATAAATGCCGGCAGGCTGTTTTTCACAATAGACAAATGAATGAACAAGCCAAAGAGTTATTTTCTTTTGGCAATAAAGATCTCTCCGGTAATATTATTTACCTGAATTATCTTTTTATCATTTGTAGCATCTACATAGCCCAGTACCAGCTTATAATCGTATTTGTCATCATTCCCTTTAAAAGTCAGCAATGAATCAGGAAGCTTATTAGTCATCAGCTCAGCATTCTTACCAATGGCATTCAGCCTTTCACTCAGGTTAACTACTATGCCCTTTTCATTATTGATCTTAATGGTTAATTGATTAGTCTTAAAATCGTAGAGTGTTACTACATTATTCTTCTCAAACTTATATTCTTCCTTGTTTTCATCGTCCTTATGAATATAACAACGATAATCTTTTATATAATAGTCATACCCACTTACATCAGCCATCGTATTGTTGGAAATAGTCCTATAATTAATCTCTGTATTTTCATCCCTGTCCGATTCATAATGATAAGCATACTCTATATTCATTAGTTCCATCAGCTTCTTATCCTGCTGATAGGCATAAACAGAATCATGTTTCATCATAGAATCTATGTTCTGATAGAAATAAGGCTGCAACGATTTAGCTCCATGTGTTTCCAGCAGATAAGATACAATGGAACTAATCTGTTTCCTGTCTTTCAATGGAATCTTTTCAGTGGCCTTTATAGCTTTACCGTTGACCAGCAGTTTATTCTTTTCCATCAGCTTTACGAAATGATATCGCTGACTTCTTTGCGACACCTTAAACACTCCCCATGGACCGAATGAACATAAGAATGCCAGTAAACAAAGCGATTGTGGAATTACTTTGATATTCTTTTTCCTGCTTATCAGAAAATAGGCTGCTATGAATAATAACCAGAGTGCCAGCAACAACACAAAGTATCTTAGTTCAGTAATGCCATAATCACTCACCCTTCTTTCTATGGCAAAGAATAACAAGATCAGCAGAGGAAATATGGCGAAGTAAAAGAAACGAGAGAAAGTCAGTATCCATTTGTTACTCACTTCATTCCTGATGGGATGGATTAACAGGATGGATAATATTCCAGCTACAGAGAAACCCAGCACCAGGTAAGACACCCAACCCACAGGCCAGTTTAAGGTAAACAATATCTTGAAAGTATAAGCATATAAGATCAGTAAATAAATAGTCAGGATGGGTAATAATACATACTGTGTAAATATCTGCAAACCTTTGGGGTAATCCTTCTCTTCTTCCAGCTTTGCATATTCCGAAGGGAAGCCTGCCAGAAAGAAACAGGTATTGAAGATGCCCGTTAATACTATCCATAAATCTCCGTACAACTTATAGTTCACCTTTACAGAGAATAGTTTTTCTATAGCCAGCAATGCCAGAGCCAGTCCCATATATAATACTCCTGTATACAAAGCAGTAGTGATTATCCTAAGGAAGATAATCTTGTTATACTGCCAGAATCCATTCATCTCATCTACTGATGTGAAAGGCACAAAGGCAATCATCAGATGAAGTCCAAGTACATACAACAGGAACCTGATATTGCTGATTTCCATGGTCTTCTCAGGCAAGGTATAATAGTATCCAACAGCTAAAACAATACCAATAATCTGTATGGTTAATTTCAATCTTAAAGAGAAAAGTTTTCTTTCGCAGTATCCAACAATAGCAATCTGTAATAACATGGCTATATAACAACTCATGATCACATTCCAGTACCAGTGATGCGTATCCCTGTTATTGTACAACAGGTGTGTTTGTATGATACAGAAGACAGTTGCCGTAACAGAAGCTGCAATGGCAAAAGGAAATCTTTTAATAGTAGCCAGTATCTGACTGAATAACAAAGCAAGTGAAGGAAGTTTCATAACCAATGTTTAGTATGACAAATAATGAAGCAGTTGTTTAACGCTTACAAATCTATCACATAAATTCTGAATCTGCAACAATGCGATTATTCTGTTCTATGTTAAACAAAAAGGTTGCTCCTTCCAAAGCAACCTTTTTATGTATATTCTTTGTGCACACTGTGCTGTATTTATTTGTTTTCTTAGTGGTTAATGTATTTTGTATTACCTTATCAAATCATCACATTATTACATTAGTTTCCCAGCTCCAGCACCCACATTTTCTTAGCAGGAATAGTAAAGCCTGAACTTAGTTCCTTACCATCTGCAATATTCTTGGCCTTGGTAAAACCAACTGTTCTTTCAGAATACTTAGAAAAGTCGATAGTCTTTTCTTTATCATCTGTATTCATCACACACATCACTGTATGGTTGTTATCATAACGAAAATAAATATACAGTCCATCAACAGGCACGTACTGCATCATCTTACCGGTCTTAAGAGCAGTAGAATTCTTGCGGTAGTTGGCAAAGGTTTTTACATAATTCTGAACAATCTTTTCTGTGTCGGTCAGACCTTTCTGTGTAAAGGCATTCTTCTTATCACCTTCCCAACCTCCAGGGAAATCAAGACGAACCCAACCATCAGGATTGGTGAAACCTTTCATCAGTACTTCATCGCCATAGTATAGTTCAGGAATACCACGGCAAGTAAATAACCAGGCAAGTCCCATTTCAAACTTGTTGACATCTTCGCCTACAGTAGAGAAGAAACGGCTTAGGTCATGATTATCCAGAAAGATCACATTATGCATAGGATCCTTATATAGAAAGTCGTTGCTGAGTACAGTGTATAATTTATTTACACCATCGGTCCAGCCAAACTTATCATTTAAAGCAGGAGTAATACCGTCGAATAAAGTTTGGAAGTCGGTAGGTCCCAACAGGTTACTTTTAAATGCAGCATTGATATTGTTTGCAGAGAAATAAGCCTGAGAAGCAGTACCATGTACCCAGGTTTCACCAAACATGGTCATCTTAGGATATTCTTTTATCAACTCTTCGTTACAACGGTTCATGAAAGGAAGATCATTGTAGATATAGGTATCAATTCTCCAGCCATCTACACCAAATTCTTCCACACTCCAGATGGCATGTTGAATAAGGAAAGTAGCAGTATAAGGATTCGACTGATTTACATCGGGCATGGTATGTGAAAACCATCCATCACTCAGAATCTTCTTCTCTTTTGCTGAAGCATAAGGATCGAACAATACCTGATCTTTATAAGTAGTATTGGTATAAGTATCCCAACGATGGAACCAGTCCATAGAAGGAGGATCTTTAAAGAAAATATGTTCTACCCCTACATGGTTATAAACAGCATCCTGAATAAGCTTCATGCCTCTCTTATGGAGTTCATCGCTGAGGGCTTTATACATTGGTGCACCACCAAAGCGTGGTTCAATTGCATAATGATTGGTAAAAGCATAACCATGCTCCGTTCTGTCGGGCATATCGTTTTCAATTACAGGAGTCATCCATACTGTAGTTACACCTAAGTCTTTCAAATAGTCAAGGTGATTGATTACTCCTTTGAAATCACCACCATGACGATGATAGATAGAATCTCTGTTTAAAGTCTGATCCCTCATACCAGCAATCTTATCATTAGTTGGATCTCCATTACTGAAACGATCGGGCATTAAAAGATAAATAAAATCGGAAGAAGTTACCCCCTGAGCATAGCTAGTACCCAATCCTTTTCTTCTTTCTTTTATTACCCAGTCAACAGATATTTTATGTGTACCATTCATTATTTGAAAATGAATTGTGCCGGGCTTTGCATCAGCAGCAATAGTTATATCGGCACATAGGTACTTCTTGTTTTCGAAGTGATGAAGATTAGAGACTGTTACTCCGGGATAATTAACAGTTATAGTATTGCCTGTAAAGGAAGAATCAGTGCCTCTGAAAATAACCTGTACCTTATTGTGTTTCATACCCACCCACCAGTTGGTTGGGAAAGTCTGTACACTCTGAGCATTCAATAAACCTGCTACCATTAAAGTAGTGATAACAGATAAAAGCATCTTTTTCATAAATATATATTTTAGCCTTTAGCCAGCTTATTTGTATTCTGTATTTATTAGCACATTAGCATATCAGCTAATCAGCACATTGGCCTAGTCTTTTGTTTTAATTACAATCTTAGCCATTATACCTGCTATGATCATACTAGCTCCGGCAACGCCTATCACGTTGATTGCTTTATCGCCCATGAAAGTGAGTACCAATCCACCCAATAAACCTGCAGCAATCTGAGGAATAGTAATAGTAGCATTAAAGATTCCCATATATACTCCTGTCTGACGGGCAGGCAAAGATGAAGAAAGAATTGAATAAGGTAAAGCAAGTATAGAAGCCCAGGCCATACCAATACCAATCATGGAGAAGAACAATAGATTCTTATCTTCTACTTCATGAACAAACATCATGGAGATGAGACCTATACCTCCGGCAATCAATGAGATCATATAGGTGTTCTTACTTCCAAATTTATCGGTCAGACGGGTTAATACCAATGAATATAAAGCGGCAAATACACTATAGGAAGCAAAGATCATCCCTGTCCAGTTACCGGCTTCGTTGAAGCCTGCTGATTTTGGATCAATAGTATGCCACATGTTCTGTGCCAGTCCCTGTGTGGTGTACACCCACATCAGAAATAAGGAGAACCATGAGAAAAACTGTGTAACAGACAACTGCCACATGGTGGGAGGAATATTTTTCAACAAGTCAAAGAAAGACATTTTAGGTGAATCGTCTGCTACCAGGTTGTTGTATTTTGCATATTCTTCAGGAGGATATTCCTTGGTACGGAAAGAAGTCCATAGAACACTTAACAACAAGGCACCACCACCAAAATAGAAAGACCATATAACGGTAGCCGGTACTTTGTGACCGGCAGAAGGCACGTTTATTACGCCTAATTTATCGAGTACAAAAGGAAGCAAAGAACCCACTACAGCACCTGCATTGATCAGGAAGCTCTGAACGGCATAACCTTTGTTTCTTTGTTTATCGGAGACCATATCGCTTACCAATGCACGGAAGGGCTGCATGGTAACGTTGAAGGAAGTATCCATCAGCAGCAACATGGTGGCACCAAAGAAAACTGCCGGAAGCAGTTGGGCGAAGTGTTCGGAATTGGGCATGAAGAACATGGCCATTGCCGATACTATAGAACCACCGAGGATAAAAGGAATTCTGCGGCCAATCCTGGTCCAGGTTTTATCGCTGGAAAGCCCGACTATTGGCTGAACTACGAGGCCTGCCATTGGAGCGGCTAACCAGAACAGACTAAGATGGTGCGGATCGGCACCAATGGCTGAGAGTATTCTACTGGTATTAGCGTTTTGCAAGGAGTAACCAATCTGTACTCCGAGGAATCCAAAACTCATGTTCCAGATTTTCCAAAAACTCAGGACAGGTTTACTAGCAGAAGAGGAAGATGACACGTTTATGACTGACATAACAATCGATTTTGAGGGGCAATACTATGTATTTTTTACACAATGGACAAGTTTAGTTAGATGATTCTTGTCATATGGGGGAAATCAGGAGTCAGGAGGAAAGAGGAAGGAGGGAGAATAATTCATGTATAAGTCATCTTTAATCTACTAATAGGTTACATTGATCTACGGGTAGACTTTATGGTAATTTTGATTAAAATACCCACTTATTTATCTGAAAATAAAGTATTGAAATAATTTTTATATTTATGCTATGAAATATCAGCATGGAAATTAAACCCTAAAACTAATTTGATAATTCGACAATAAAAATAATTCAGGAATTAAGGAAGATTTTAAATGTATTGAATTTGCATTTGTCGGATTAATAAAGTAAATTTGACAACAATCTACATTTTATGGCAGGTATATATCACAACTTTGTTATTAAGGCTTCTGTTGCAGAAGTATTTAAGGAAATCAGTACAGTAAGGGGTTTGAACAGCTGGTGGACTAAGAAGGCTGAGGGGAAACCTATATCAGATATTGTTTACCATCTTCATTTTGGTGAAGGTTACGACTGGGAGGCCGTAGTGACGAAATGCGAAAAGGATAAAAGATTTGAATTACAAATGACCATTGCTGACAAGGAATGGATGAAGACTAAAATTGGTTTCAACCTGACCGAAGTAAACGAACAGACTGTAGTGGAATTTTATCACAAGGGCTGGGAAAGCAAGAGCGAACAATTTAAACAATCGAATTTTTGCTGGGCTCTGTATCTGAGAATACTACGACGTCATGTGGAATATGGCGAGAAAGTAGCGTTTGAAAAGAGGGGGAGGATTTGATAATTATTAATTAAAAATTAAATACATCTTCATAAAAAAAGTCCGGAGATGAGCTCCGGACCTGGTTCTAAATTGAATATATGAATTTTAAGCACTACATGTTTGAAAGTACCGCATCCTAATACTTAAGAGGATTTACAGGTACCGTTTCGAAGAGATTGAATACATAAGAAATGTACATTATAATAAATGCCAGTACTCCTATAATAATTACCCAGTTGCAACAAGTATTCAATCTATCAACACTTTCCGAATGATCGTCGGAATCTGAAACAAATTCTTCATTGTTTGCTTTCTTCAGTACACTCAACATGTTTTTCCCAAAGAAACCACGTTTACAACTTATTTTTAATGCTATAGTAAACATTACTACAGCAGCTATATAACATAACAAATGGAATAAGAAAAGTTCGCTCATATTTTATTGGATTTTAAAGAAATACATGACATAGATACGAGAGAATATTTACGCTTAGTATTTCTGACCAATATTTTCAAATACCATAACCTTAATTATTATTTTACTGAAAGTAAATAAGACATAGTTTGTCTGATAATATACACAAGCATAGTACCATTCATGCTACAAAACCAAAAATTTGGGGTTTAAAATCATTGTAAAAACATGACAGTTGGCAGGTTTGATAAAATAACAATCATAATGAGTTACCTTGCAGTCTAACGCTTACAGATATGAAAGCAATATATTACCATGTTACAACAGGTAGAGTAAACTATGATATTTTATCGATTGGATTGAGGGTACCTTATTTGATAACAGATAAGGTATTGATGGCATGTGATACAACCTGTAACATTTATTTAATAGAATTTTTCAAGAGTTTCAAAACATTATCAAAAATATTAATTCTGGAATCATTGTATGAAAAAAAACAATATGATGAGGCATATTTAAACTGTATACGTTCCATAAAAAAGAATTATTATAAGCAAAAAGAAGTAAAACATCCGGATAAAAAATTACTAATACTATATAACAAATTGATGCATCAGGTAGATATATTATTTAAAAATTATGTAAGCTGGATATTAAATTGTTATCAACAGTATGGCCTTATAGAAATGTCAAAAATAGATGATGACACAACATTTGATTTTCTGATAATTGAAAAGGATAATGCAGTGCACAGAAAACGTAAAATGCCAAGTATAAAAACAACAGAATTTGCCAAATCATTGTTGCCCTCAAAAGAGGAAGGAGGAATAATAATAACAGTATCGAAAGACTTTTTAAGTCCTGAATTTTTAAACAACAGAAAGATTTATGAGTATAGGGATAAAGAGGCAATGAATGAAGGTGAGATTTATCTGCATAAAAGTTTGATTCTGCCATTGCCCATTATATTGAATGCTGATGAGCTGAAGTCGGTAAAGAATCATTTGAGTAATGATACCATTGTATTGAATGAAAGGATTGAAAAATGGTATAATTGTTTTATTGAAAATGAGAGTACAGAAAGCAGGATAAATTTCTTTGAAAAAGAAGTGATTCCATGTATGCAGGAAATTCAGAAAAGTATTGATAACAATGAACTGCTTAACTATGTAAGAAAGACTAATATTAAGGGTCCTTCGGATATAACTGTATGGATTGGAGAGGCTCCACTTACCACTATATGGGAGTTCTATAAATACGTAGGACAGTTAGATGAGGAAGAATATGGAAACCTTGAAACTGCAGTTGAAATAAACCCTTTGCTGAAGAATAGAGTTGTAATAATGGTTCTGGATGCTGAAGGTGATTATCCTGACGCAACTGATAAAATAATTGAGTTTGAAGAGCCTGCAATAATTGCAGGAAGAAAGTATATAAGTATAAATGAATAATTCTTTTAAAAAAGGAAAATGGAAGCTGTAGTATTGAATATGAATAATGGAGAAATAGATTTGTCGTACATTTCCGTTTCATTAAGGATATGCTATATGCTATTGAACAAAACAGCTCTTGCAGGGAATTTGGAAATGAATATGATACTTGGAGAAGATTTTCATAACATGCCTCTTTTATTAAAAATAAAATTAATATGCGATTACAATGAAACTACCTTAAAGGGAAAAACAAATCTTAAGAATTTAAGGGAGATCGGAAATAATTACAAACAATTTTTAAATGTAAAACATCCTGACTTAAATTCAATAAAGACATTCAAAAAATTTGAAAGTACCATCAACATATTATTCGTATCTATACAAAAAAAATTAATCAAATCTACAGTTGCAAGTCAACTAACCGAACTGAAATATTTAATTGAAAAGGACAAATTTGAACTATATAAATTAGATGTAGCCCATAATGTAGGAGATAAAATATTTAAAGAGTTAATGAATCCGGTTAACCTACTTCAGTTTGCATTACCTGACCATACAAAAAAGGATATGCTATTAGTAGTAACTGAAGCATTTTTAAATAAAGACTTTTTAGAGAATCGCAAAATTTATGACTATGCCACTGTCAACAGTTTATCAACAGACCAAATTTATCTATATAAATGCTTACAATTTCCGGTTCCTAATGTATTGAAAGCAATTGAGCTTCAATATATCAGAAATAAACTTACACAAACTGTCAAAACATTTAATGATGCAATCAGTTACTGGCTAACCGGCTTTGATGAAACAGTAAGTATAGAAGAAAGGAATGATTTTTTTTCAGATGAGATAATTCCCTTACTGTCAGATATACAGGAAACCACTGATAAAATTGACATAATACAATATGCTTATAAAGAACTGAAAAATACCAGCGTCGAGGTGTGGATTGGCGAAGTTCCAATATTATTAATCTGGGAGTATTATATTTATCATGACTGTATAAGTGAAGCTGTTTTTAATGAATTGACAGAATCGTTGGAAATAAATCCTTCCCTAAACACGCAGGTTCCCTTAATGGTTATTTCAACAATTGGAGAAGGAAGGGATAAAATAAGAAATATTACCGAAGAAGAGGACGAAGAAAAAGAAGTATTAATCAGAAGAAAATCAATTTTAATAAATGAATAATCATAACAATATGAAACAGGAATACCATTATTTTAAAGCTCATCTGAGCAAAGCAGAAACAGTGTTACAATTTGGAACATTGATGGAATTGTATAATTATACAGAATTGCATCATATTAATTCAATACTGAGGTTGATGAATGATGAAAAAACAGTAACTGATTTTGCCATACTGCAAAATGCTGCAATACTACAACATTCATCGGAAGGTTACGAATCGTTGGAGGACTATTTTGCAGCGTATAATAATCAGTTTACTGATGCTACAGAATTTTATGAAGCAAGAGAACTAGGCTACAAGAAATATGAAGAATACAAACTGGTAAAAGAAACGGGAATTTCGAACAGACATATTTATGACAAAATAAAACAGAATGGTTTTATTCAAGGGTATGAGGAATTTATAAAACTGTCGGAAACTCATACAGATTTGCCAGCAATAACAAATCTGATTGGAAACGCATTTCAGCTATATGATTATGTGGTAAAAAACGGCTTTGATAAATATAAAAATTTTGAAGAAGCTTATCTGAAAGGATTCACCGATAAGTCGACATATAGTGTTGCTACTGAATTCGGATTTCCAGACAATACTGAATATCAGTCTGCATTACATTTGGGATTCAGAACATACCTGGAATTGACTCTTGCCAGAAAGCATAAGGCCCGAGACAGAGAAGATTATTTAAGATTGCATGAGCTGATGGAAGTTGGTGACAAGATGAATACCAATGATGAAAAACTACTGATGGTATTATTATCGAAGATAGAACAGGGCAAGAAAATCTCGTTGAATAAACTATATGATTTATTTATTAAAAACATTAGTGAATACTGCTATACTGATACTAAGTTACTCCCTGAATGGTTTACTAAACAATTTGATAGTCTAGAAAATTTTATTGTCTTCCTGAAAAAAGATAATTTAAGACCTTATGGTGAATATGATGAAGATGGTGAGTTTTTTCAGATAAATAAGATGCAGGATAGGGAAGTGATATTAGATGCCAGTAATGTAGCTTTTAACAGTACTAAAGGAGCAGTACAGAATAAAGCTTTGGTGAGCAATATTATTAAAATGGTTGATTTTCTGAAGGGACATGGTTTTGAGAAGATATCTGTACTGGCTGATGCATCATTACGATACAGATTAAATGATCCAGAGAAACTAAAACAACTGGAGGATAAAGTGGATTACAGAATTGCACCTGCTGAAACAACGGCTGATGTATTTATCATTAATTATGTGAAAAACAAACATTGTCTGTTGGTGAGTAATGACACTTTTAAAGACTGGAAAAATCAGGATCCATGGGTGGCAAACAATATAGATTTTTATCGTTTATCATTTATGATAAAAGAGAATGAAATACTGATGCCGGATTTAAAAGTATAAGGAGTGTTTAATGATTTAAATCGTTTAATACCTTTAAGGTAAATACAAATAATGTTTGTTGTAGTTGGTTTCATAAAAATCTAATTTACAACAAACATTATTAATCCCCTTTGATTACAATAAATTCCTTCCCGAATACTTCAGTGGCATTATAAATCATGGTAAGGAATTCTTTTCCCTGTTTGCTGTAACAAACAGAGAAATTATAAATTCGTTCCTGCAACTGATTATTGGGGAATAACTGATGTTTTAACTTATCCATCTGAGAGGCTGTATCAATGAACTTTCTCTTTTGTGCTTTAAACAATTTTTTCTCCAACTGAAACAATCTATCAGTATGTTTCTTTTGCAATGCCGCTACATGTTGCGAAAGGGAAACATCCTGCAGCCTGGTTTTTTCAGAGAGTGTGTTGTAAAATTCTTCTATCTGTTTTAATTCATTGACTAATGTATAATCATCATTAGTATGTGCCTTTACATATTGGTTCAATAAAGAATCGAGAGGTGAAAATACATCAGAAATATTGAGTTCTAATTTATTCATCAAATCTTCCTGATACTGATAATACACCATGAAAGAATTGCGCAATAAAAGCTGCGGATAAAACACATTAGCTTCAGCAAATACCTGTTTCAGTTCTAACCAATATGCCAGTTCTCCTCCCCCACCAATATATGCAATATTGGGAAGTATAGTTTCCTGCAATAATCCCCTTGTTATTACATTAGGGCTGAACCTTTCAGGGAAATCATTCACACGTTTCAATAATTCTTCCTGTGTAAAATTCAAAGATGAATTATGAATTTTATACGTAGGAATTCCATTGGGTTGCTTTACAATTTCTATCCTTTCTCTTTTATCATCTGTAAGATAGAAAAGATTAATTTCCCGGCCATTTGCCTGTACTTTATAATGTAATTCTAGAGTCTCTTTAGCAGACTGTAGAGCTGAAATAGAAAATTGTTCTTTAATTTCCTTTTCAATAACAGGAATAAAGGACTTTTTATACTCAGTATTATCAGGATTAACTACTATTAAACCATGATGGCCAAACAAATGATTTACCAGAACAAAAGTTGCTTCGGCAATGGTTGAACATTTCTGATATGCTTTAAGAAATATCTGTTTTAGTTCTTCACCATAAGGATATATACCTAACTGACCATATATTTTTTCGATAATCTGAATCAATGATTCATCCACACGCATCCTACCAACTGCTCCGGTCTGACTGGTATTCCATACTATCTTTTCTTCCTTGATATATATGTGATTTAATTCATCTAAATCCGCATCTTCACTACCTATATAATATACCGGAACAAAATGATTTTCAGGAAACTTAACATTCAGTTCATCTGCCATTTTAATGGCATAAATTATTTTGTAAATAAAGTATAAAGGACCAGTAAAAATATTGGGTTGATGTGCAGTAGTGACTGTAAAAACATTGTCCTTAAGTAAAGAATTAATGTTCAGTTTTTGTTTATCTGTCAATACAACAGACTCATAGCTTAACAAAAGTTGTTGTGATAAAAGCTCTCTGTTTACCGGAAAGTTTCCCCTTTCGTTTATAGCATGCTTAATGCCTTCCATTGAAGGTGGATATTGATAAAGATTCTTCAGTATTGGAGATTGATTTAAATAATCAACAACCAATTTGCTGAAGTAACCAGTTTGTCCAAATGACAGATGCTCTTTATTCACTATATTATGTGATTGAGATTCTATAAATAAATATTATTCTATCACCTCGCCCTCTAAATCGTAGTCATAGGCTTTTGTAATCTTAACCATAACAAAATCGCCGGGAAGAAGTATTTTACTGGAATGAACCACCACTTCATTATCAACTTCCACACTATCAAATTCAGTCCTTCCCAGATATCTGCCGGCTTCTTTTTTATCAATAACTACTTTGAATATCTTACCTATTTTTTCTTCATTTCTTTCCAGGCTTATTTCCTGTTGAACTTCCATGATTTCCTGTGCCCTTCTTTCTTTCTCTTCATGAGGAATATTATCTTCCATTACATAAGCCGAAGTATTTTCTTCATGGCTATAAGTAAAGATTCCAACTCTATCAAAAAGGTGTTTTTGCAAGAAAGATTTTAATTCTTCCACATCCTCTAATGTCTCTCCCGGGAAACCGGTAATCAAAGTAGTTCTTAAACAAATACCTGGTACTTTTTCACGGATGTTATTAATCAACAAATCCATTTCTTCCATGCTAATTTGTCTATTCATAGCAGCTAGCATATTGTTGCTGGCATGCTGTAAAGGCATATCGAGATATTTACAGATATTATCTCTTTCATTCATTGCATCCAGTATTTCCATTGGAAACTTAGACGGGTATGCATAATG
>Ga0316217_10004690_pt1 | contig 14599 bp, 13 predicted proteins | sample 1anoAmetaG_FD_203633 | JGI IMG/M metagenome (GOLD analysis project Ga0316217, IMG submission 203633) | Freshwater microbial communities from Trout Bog Lake, Wisconsin, USA - 1anoA | ecosystem: Environmental > Aquatic > Freshwater > Lake > Hypolimnion/Profundal zone | place: USA: Wisconsin... | reverse complement strand
TCGGTTCCACGTCCGTCGACTCCAACATCTCGGCATGGAGGTGTCAGTCACTCCAGCAGAAGCATGAATTTTCAGGGCAGATCCTTCGACTCCCTGCGCTGCGCTACGGTCGCTCAGGATGACAGGCATATTATTACTTATCAATTACTTACACCATATCTATCTATACTTACTTCATACCTATATGTCGATACAGCCTAGAATTTTTTGCGCAGGAATTCGAACGCGACGTAGCCGATGAGGGCGGTGATGAGGGCGATGGCGAAATTTGTGCGCGAGAAGATGTCGATGAAGGCGAAGGCGAGGGTTTTGCCGTGGGAGTTGGAGGCGGTGAACTCGCCCATGAGGAGATTGGAATAGAAGAGGAAGACGATGAACGCGATCTCAATGACCGCCCGCCAGAGAGGGGTGAGACGGCGGCGATTTGTAGGGACGCGCGGCATGAACTTCAGCGTAGCAAGGATGGAATCAGGAATCGATAAGAATCGGACGGCGGCGCAGGAAAGGTTTGACCCCTTCCGGTGAGGGGCACTAGCTTGAAGGAGTGCGGGTTGTGAATTTGCCTGACCCGAACAAGGAGACTGGATGCGCAACAGGAAATTTTCCTGGATGAGTAAGGGCGTTTTGGCGCTGATGCTGGCGGCGCTGGCGTGGAGCGGAGCGCGGGCTCAGGATTTGAAGAGCTTTGAGCAGCGGATCACAACCAAGGTTCTGCCGAACGGGCTGACGCTGGTGATCTGCGAGCGGCCGGAGGCGCCGGTGTTCAGCTATACGACCTTTATCGATGCCGGGGACGTGAACGACCCCTCGGGCGAGAGCGGACTGGCGCACATGTTCGAACACCTGGCGTTCAAGGGGACAAGCCAGATTGGGACGAAGAATTACCGGGCCGAGAAGCTGGCGCTGGCCAAGGTGGAGGCGGCGAACGACGCCTACGAGGCCGAGAACCTTAAGGCCGTGGGACGCGATCCGCAGAAACTGGTTGCACTGAAGAAGGCGTTTGTAGACGCACAGGCGGAGGCGCACAAGTTCGTGGTTCCCAACCAGTTTACGGACGTGGCGGAGCGGAACGGGGCCACGGGGGTGAACGCCGAAACGTCGCTGGACAATACGGAGTACTTCTGGTCAATGCCGGAGAACCGGCTGGAGCTTTGGGCTTGGCTGGAGAGCGGGCGGCTGGCGGATGTGGTTCCGCGGGAGTTTTACAAGGAGCGGGACGTGGTGGTGGAAGAGCGGCGGATGCGGACCGACTCAAACCCCATCGGGCGGCTGGTGGAGCAGTTTCTGGCGACGGCGTACGTGGCGCACAACTACGGACGGAGCGGGATCGGCTGGCCGAGCGAAGTGGGCCAGATCAACGCGACCGAGGCGATGGCGTTCCACAAGAAGTACTACGTGGGATCGAACATTGTTGTCGTCGTAGTGGGCGATGTGAAGGCGGCAGAGGCATTGCCGATGCTGGAGAAATATTTCAGCAAAGTGCCGGCCGGGCCCAAGCCGGAAGAGATGACGACGGTTGAGCCGAAGCAGTTTGCGGAAAAGACGGTGGTGATCCGCGAGCAGACACAGCCGTTTTACCTGGAGGGCTACCACCGGGCGGACTATCGCGACCCGGACGACGCGGTGTACGACGCGATCAGCGACATCATGTCGAACGGGCGGGTTTCACGCCTTTACCGGAGCCTGGTGCGGGACCAGCAGATTGCAGCGGAGGCGGAGGGTTTCAGTCCGTTTCCGGGCGACAAGTATCCGGGACTGTTCGCGTTCTATGCGGTTCCTCTGCCGGGCCACACACCAGCGGAGATGCGGGATGCGATTCACAAGGAGATTGACAAGCTGAAGACCGCGGACGTGAGCGACGAGGAACTGGCGATGTACAAGACCCGGACCCGCGCCGACCTGCTGCGCGGGCTGGCCGACAACCAGGGACTGGCCAATACTCTGGCCGAATACCAGACGCGCTACGGCGACTGGCGGGAACTGTTCAAGCAACTGGAAAAGGTGGACAAGGTGAGCAAGGCCGATATCAGGCGCGTGGCCAACCAGGTGTTTGTGGCCAGCAACCGGACCGGCGCATGGATTGAGACAGCAGCTCCGGCGGCGGCTGCACAGAAAGCTGGAGGCGCGCAATGAGGAAGCTGACTACGAAAGATTTGCGAGGGATTTGCCTGGTGGTTGCGGTGTGCGCAGCCATTGCGCCGGGAGCGTTGCAGGCGCAAGTGAAGAAGCCGTGGGAACAGATTCCCATTTCCAAGCTGCACGAGTTCAAGCCGCAGCAGCCCAAGCGGATTGAACTGAAGAACGGGATCGTGCTGTTTTTGCAGGAGGATCACGAGCTGCCGTTTGTTTCAGGATCGGTGCTGATACCGGGCGGATCGCGCGACGAGGATGCGGGCAAGACCGGACTGGTGGGCTTGTACGGGCAGGCGTGGCGGACCAGCGGGACAGCGAAGATGGACGGAGACGCGCTGGACGACCTGCTGGAGGCCAAGGCTGCGCACATTGAGACCGGGGGCGGCGAAGACTCGACTTCTCTGTCGTGGGATTCGTTGAAGGGCGATTCAGACCAGGTTTTCGGGTTGGCGATAGACCTGCTTTTTCATCCCAAATTCAATGCGGAAAAGCTGGGACTGGCGCAGCAGCAGGAAGCCACGGGGATTGTGCGGCGCAACGACGACGAATCGGAGATAGCCAGCCGTGAAGCCGCCAAGCTGGTGTACGGGGCGAACAGCCCGTATACGCGGCAGCCGGAGCTGGCCACCATTGGCGCGGTGACTTTGGCCGATCTGAATGCGTGGCACGACCGGACGATCGGCGGGAAGCTGATTGTGGGCGTGAGCGGGGACTTTGATGCGGCGGCGATGGAAGCCAAGCTGCGCGCAGCCTTTGAAGGGTTGCCGGCAGTGACAGCCACGCCGGCGCGCCACGACGAGTTTGCCGGGCCGAAGCCGGGGATCTCGTTTATCGACAAGGAGGACGTGAACCAGTCCAATGTGCAGATTGTGGGCCTGGGCACGGACCGGCACAATCCGGATGTTCCCACGCTGGCGGTTCTGAACGACATTCTGGGCGGCGGGTTTGCGAGCCGGCTGATCCAGAAGGTGCGGACGGAGCTGGGCCTGGCTTATGCGGTGGGCGGCGGCTACGGGTTTGGCTACGACCATCCGGCGACGTTCCGCGTGGTGGTGATGACCAAGAGCGCTTCGACGGTGGACGCGACCAAGGCAGCGCTGGGAGAGATTGCGGCATTGCCCACCGGGAGCTTCACGGAAGAGGAACTGAAGCGCGCCAAGGACAACATTCTGAACTCCTTCCTGTTCCGGTACGACAGCAAGGAAAAGGTTCTTGGGGAGCGGGAACGGCTGGAGTTCTACGGCTATCCAGCAGACTATCTTGAAACCTACAAGGCACGGCTTGAAAAGGTGACGCTGGCCGACTTGAATGCGGCGGCGAAGAAGTACGTACACCCCGACAAGCTGGCGGTGCTGGTGGTGGGCAACGGCCCGGAGATCAAGCCGGGACTGGAAGAACTGAAGCTGGGCCCGGTGCAGAAGGTGGACATCACCATTCCGATGCCGCAACGGCCGGCCGGGCAAGCAGGAGCAGCGGAGAAAGAACAGTGAGCGAAGAACGTACAGCGGGAGCGGGCGCGGGACAAAAGCTGGCCGTGGTGATTATGGCGGCAGGCAAAGGGACGCGGCTGAAATCGCGGCGTCCCAAGGTGCTGCATGAGATCGGCGGCAAACCACTGCTGGTGCACGTGATTGCCGCAGCCAGCAAGGTGGTTGCGCCGGGCGACATTTATGTTGTGGTCGGACACGAAGCGGAGCGGGTGAAGGCAGCGGTGGCGGCGACCGGCGTCAACTTTGTGGAACAGGCGGAACAACGCGGCACGGGGCACGCCATGCAGTGCGCGCGGACGGCGATTGCCGGCTATGGAAACGTGCTGGTGCTTTCAGGCGATGTGCCGCTGATCCGGACCGAGACGCTGGAGCAGCTGTGGCAATTTCACCAGGCCGAACAGGCGGCGATGACGATTCTGACGGCGGTGCCGGAGGACCCGAGCGGGTACGGGCGGATTGTGCGGCAAGCACCGGGCTCCGCGGACGTGGATGCGATTGTGGAGCAGAAGGCGTTGACGGCGGAGCAAGCATCCTTGGGCGAGATCAACTCCGGCATTTACGCCTTCAGAACCGCGCAACTGCTGGAGCACCTGGACAAGCTCACCGCCAACAACGCGCACGGAGAGCTTTACGTGACGGATATGGCCCGGCTGCTGCGGGCGGCAGGGGAGCGGGTGGTGGCCATTGAGGCGGGTGAGGCGGCTGAGGTGCTGGGCGCGAACACGATTGCCGAGTTGGTGGCGCTGGACGCGACGCTGCGCGCTGCGACGGCGAGCCGGCTGATGGCTGCGGGGGTCACGATTTTCAGGCCGGAGACCTGCGTGATTGACGCGGGAGTGGAAGTGGCGGTGGACACGGTGATTGAGCCGTTTGTGCAACTGCTGGGCACGACGCGGATTGGAACCGATTGCCTGATCCGGTCGTATACGGTGATTGAGAACTGCACGGTTGGCAACGGAGTGCTGGTGCGGCAGAGTTGCGTGCTGACCGAGAGCGAGGTTGCGGACGGAGCGAAGATCGGGCCTTTTGCGCACGTAAGGCCGGGATGCTTTATCGGCGAAGACGCGCATGTGGGCAACTTTGTGGAGACCAAGAAGGCACGGCTGGGCAAGGGCGCCAAGGCCAACCATCTGACCTATCTTGGCGACGCCGAGGTGGGCGAGAAAACCAATATCGGCGCGGGCGTGATTACCTGCAACTACGACGGGGTGAACAAGTTTCCGACGCGGATTGGCAAGGGCGTGTTTGTGGGCAGCGATTCAACGCTGGTGGCGCCGGTGACGGTGGAGGATGGGGCCTACATTGGCGCGGGGTCCTGCATTACCAAGGACATTCCTGCAGGCGCGCTGGCCGTGGCGCGGGCTCACCAGATCACGAAGGAAGGATGGGCTGCGGCCAAGCGGGCGCGCCAGGAGGCGAAGAAATAGAAGTTCATTTCAGAAGGCCGCAAGAATGGCTCCATGCGATGTTAAGTCCGGCAAGGTGAACTTAAGTAATGTACTTAAGAGAAATGTACCAACATGCGGCTTGCCGTCATCTTAGAATGCACCTGTATCCGGCTTGGCGCCATCAAGTCTGCAACTTAGCGGAAATTTACCTGATCCGGCAGAAATGAAGCTTTGTTGTAATTGAATTTTTCAGGCAATGTGTTGATTACACGCAGCAGAAATGCGAATCTGAACATCCAAGATAGTGTGGCTTTGCCTGACCTGTTGCGCTGGACCGGTTGCAAGTGTAGCGTTTGCTTACAATGTTGAAGGATTCAGGCTGGAGGAGATTGGCACAGCCGGGAACGAGAGATGGCTGGCAGATCCAGCCAGTTGCCGGGGGCACGGCATGATGATCCGGTTAGCGTTGGTCCCATGAGAGGTTCGCTTGTTCAGCGGAACGAAATCAAGGGAGCCGCAGGATATATCAAGGGCCGGATTTGCGCTTTGGCACCTGCATCGTGGATGATCGAATCGTTTTGCTGCCTATCCGGAGCAGGTTGAGTCAAAGCAACTATTGCCTATCTAGGACTGTTGCATTGGTTTACGGTCTGCAACAGTCTTGTCAAGTTGACCGGAAAGTGCGATCAGTGGAGTAGAGTGCCTCTTCGCGCGCGTTGCCGAAGATGAGGGAGGGCCCAGCTTGGCCTTGTACACGGCAGGAGTGGGATCTATCAATTCGAAGATGGACGCACGCACGGACGCAGAGATGCACGCGACAGCCAGAGTGCGCAGGTCGGTACGGATTCTGGTGGTCGATGACGAGTTGCATGTCCGCACGATGATCGGGTCGACACTGGAGCGCGAGGGATACGACGTGCAGTTGGCAGGCAGCGGCCGCGAGGCGCTGGAGGCGCTGGAGCGGAATAGCTTCGACCTGGTTCTGACCGACATTGTGATGCAGGACGGCAACGGCCTTGCCCTGCTGGAACGCATTCACGCGCAGCAACCGTACCTTCCGGTGGTGATGGTGTCGGCGATTCACGACATCAGCGTGGCCATCGACTCGATGCGCCGCGGGGCCTATGACTACCTTTTGAAGCCGTTCGAGCGCGAGCATCTTGTGAACACCGTGCAGAGGGCGCTGGACCACCGGCAGGTGCTGCAGGAAAGCCACAACTACCAGCAGAATCTGGAACAGGTGGTGCAGGCGCGCACCGAGATGCTGCGCCAGGCGATGGAAGACCTGGAGAACTCCTACGACGTGACCCTGGAGGCATTGGGGGACGCGCTGGATCTGAAGGATTCCGAGACCGAGGGCCACTCGAAACGCGTAACCGCTTACACAATTGCGCTGGCCCGGGCCATGGGCATCAGTCCGGCACAGATCAAGGTGATCGCGCGCGGAGCGTTTTTGCACGATATCGGGAAGATGGCGATACCGGACGAGATCCTGCGCAAGCCGGGACTTCTGAATCCGGATGAGCAGGAGGTGATGCGCGAGCATTGCACGCGAGGCTACCACATACTGCGCAAGATCCCGTTTCTGTCAGAAGCCGCGGAAATTGTTTATTCCCACCAGGAGCACTACAACGGGAGCGGGTATCCGAGCGGTTTGAGCGGGAACCAGATTCCGATTGGCGCGCGCATTTTTGCCGTGGCCGACACCCTGGACGCGATTACCAGCGACCGGCCTTACCGGAAGGCGCGCAACTTTGACGCGGCGCGCAAGGAGATTCTTCGCTGCTCCGGAACGCAGTTCGATCCGGCGGTGGTGGAGGTATTTTTGAAGATTCCGAATGAGCTTTGGCAAGAGTTGCGATCGGAGATTACGGCGCAGAACAAGCGGTTCTCGACCTTTGACGTGGCGAATGCCGTGACGCCGCCTACGCTCTAAGGAGCAGACACGATGCCTCTACTTTCAGCAGCGGATGCAGCCATCGAACTGAGCCGGATGCCGGACTGGCAGATTGAAGCAGGCGAGCTGGTGCGGACTTTTCAGTTCGCGGACTTTGTTGCCGCGTTGCGCTTTGTGAACCAGGTGGGAGAGCTGGCAGAAGCCGCCGGGCACCATCCGGATATCGACATCCGGTACAACCGGGTTCGCCTGAGCCTGGTTTCGCACGATGCGGGCGGGCTGACGGAGAAGGATTTTGCCCTGGCAGCCCAAGCCGGGAATCTGGCCTGAGACCGGGGCCAGGCAAGCGGAGGCCGCGATCAAGCCGGGCCGGCAGGGTGGTCTTCAGGAATCCCAAATTGCGGATTTTTGGCGTTTTCTTCAGCCAGGCGGAGCTTTTTGAGGGTATTTCGGTACCACCAGAGGGCTGTCAGCCCTGCGGCGGTGGCTGAAACGGCAGCAACCACACCGATCCTAAGCCAGTTGGCAGGTTGGACAACTTCCGATCCCGATGAGGATGAAGTTCTGGATTCCAAAGCGCTTGTCCTGTGCAAAACGATCATGGCCCGGGTTGGATTTGCCTCTTGAGCCTATGGGGCAACTGGAATTTAGATGCGTAAGAGTTTAAAACGATGGCTTGCGGGACGCGCCAAAAATAATTTCGATTTTTGTATTGCGTTTTATTGAATCTATGCTATGGTGTATATATTCCAGTCAAGAAGGGTAGGGTTGCCCTTCACGAATGGAACTAGTTTGCGTCACTGGCCTCCCGGCACGAACAGCAAGACCGTTCGTGCCGTTTTTTTTGTGCCGGATCATGGAGGGCTTTGATGGAGCGATATAAGCTGCCAGATACAGGTACCGGCTGCAGCCGGTTCCACGCTAGAATGAGCCAGAGAGAGGTCTCAATGAACAACATGTTCAAGCGCCGCTGGGTTGTGGGTTTGGGAGTACTGCTTCTGACCGCGGCCAGCTACGCGCAGTGGTCGAACCCGGCCGACGATGTGCCAGCCTATCACCCCTCTGCCCCGCTCAGGGTGAGCGCTCTGCCACCGATCCTTTCCGGCGCGAAGCTGACCGGCGAGAACTTCCGGTTCCCCTGGCAGGTTCATGTCTACCAGCAGGCGATCCGGATTGGAAACGTGCTGTACCAGCTGCCCTGCAACTGCCGCTGCGACCGCGCACTGGGCCATACCAGCCTGCGCAGCTGCTACGAGGGACTGCACGGGACGGAATGCTCGACGTGCGCCAAGGAGGCCTTCCTGGCCTACGCGCAGACCAAGGCGGGCAAGACGCCTGCCCAGATCCGCGCGGCGATTGCGCGGCACGAGTACGAGAGCATCGACCTGGACAAGCAGTAGGGCTATGGGGAGCGCGGCAGGCGCGGCTCCGGCGAAATTGGAATTGGCGTAGAATGAGTGTATGCAGCACGAGCCAGTTGGCCCGGCTCGCACCCAGGTGTCCCCGGCGGCAGGTTCTGGTTGTTGGGGAGGAATACAAACGGGGGCGTCACGGTTTCGACGGGATCGAATGCGGCTTAGGAGGCATGTCAGGGTGTGGGCACCTGTAATCGCCTGCAAAACAAAAGTTGCCAACGATAATCTGGCACTTGCAGCTTAATTAAATAAGCTGCCGTCTTCCACGGCTTCGCCTATGGGCTGTGCGCGGACGTCATACAGTAGGCTGGCTTGAGCTTCTCGGTCCGTGTTGCTTGAGTGAGATCATCGGACTAGTTCCCGTCGCATCTTGTCCGTTCTGAGTTGCGGGGGCGAATCCAAAAGGAAGCGGACAAAGCATGAACTCTCCTGGCTGACAGCGATTTCGGACGCGGGTTCGACTCCCGCCGCCTCCACCATAAATAAAGTCTTTATAATCAATAGATTGATAAAAGCGGCTAGTCAATTGTGCTAAATCTGTGCTACGATGCCCCCGTTGAATGAAAGTGAGGGCGTTATGAGCACGGCCCCGGTAATCACGATTTTTGTTAGACATTCGGCAGGTTGCAAGTACGCGGGGGATGAGTTTTCCAAGCGGTGCCAATGCCGCAAGCACCTTCGCTGGACACAGGCCGGGACCCAATACCGCAAACAAACCGGGACCCGCTCATGGGCTGAGGCGGAGACTGTCAAGCGGAACCTTGAGGACCAGCTCGGGGGCCGCACACCCACCCCGGTCAACTCCGCAAAGAGCATTGCGGAAGCCGTGGAACTTTTCATTGCAGACAAGAAGGTCCAAGGTCTGACTTCAGACCTTATCAAGAAGTACACTCTTTGGCTTGGGCGGCTCCAGGCGTATTGCGAAGGAAGCGGAGTCTATACCGTCCAAGGCATCACGCGGGAGATCGTGACCGGCTTTTGCGCGGACTGGCCGGAGCTGTACCCAAGCACCTATACGCGGGCCAAACTCCGGGAGCGGTACAAAAGTTTTCTCCGCTATTGCTTTGAGGCCCAATGGCTAGAGCGTGTTCCCGTATGGCCTAAATTTAAAATTGAGGAGCCTCCCACCATGCCTCTGACGGCTAAAGAGTATGAAAAACTCTTGGACGCGGTTTACGTGGCTGTGCGGGACCGAAAGTATGACTATTGGGTAGCCCGCGTGCGGGGACTTTTCCAGCTCATGCGCTGGAGCGGCCTTGCCATCATGGACGCCTTGACGCTGAGGCGGGATGAACTAATCCACGACAAATCGAACGGCATTTATCGGGTCATGACACAACGCACCAAGACCGGAACTAATGTCACCGTCCCGTTGCCCCCCGAGATTGCCGGTGAACTGCTAACAGTTCCCAACACCAACCCGGCGTACTTCTTTTGGTCCGGGGAAGGGTCCAAGAAGAGCATTACGGGGAATTGGGGCAAGCGGTTTATCGTTCCGGCCTTCCAGGCGGCCAAAATTGAGAGTGACGGGCACATGCGGAGTCACCGCCTCCGGGACACTTTCGCCGTGGACCTCTTAGAAAAGGGCGTCCCGCTGGAGGAAGTCAGCAAGCTACTTGGGCACGAGTCAATCAGGACCACGGAGAAGCACTACGCCAAGTGGGTCAAGGGCCGTCAAGACCGATTGGACGCGCTTGTGACCGGGACGTGGGCTGTACCGGCTAAGAAGCGAAAGCGGTAAGCGCATCGCTGAGGCGGGGCGGCCCATGACCACCCCGCGCCCGGCATTTAGCGCCCTTCCAGGCTCTTCCCGCACTTCCGGCCCGTTGAATACACCTCTTGTATGAAGACCCCAATAGCCCGCCCTTCCTCCGGGGTAATGGTGTGTCTCTTTGTTGGGGTGATGGCACAGTGAGTCCGGCTCACAGTGACCTCAGCGATTTGACTTGATTTGCCCGTGACGGCCCATTGGCCCCTCCCGAGCGGCGCGAAACGCGTATAAAGCATGAAGCCTTCTTTCTAACAAGCGCGGAACAGGGAGGAATTCAGTAAGGTCAGCTCTAACGGCTTTGAGTTTTGCCGTCATTATGAGCGGTATCGAATTGGATGTCAACTACCGTATTTTCAATAATATAGTGTCCATTTAGCACGCCCATTTAGCGAGTACATCTAGCGTGTCCACCTTGCGTGCTTGGAGCGCGTAAAGCGGATTACATATCAATCCGCTTGACATCATAAGCGGATTAGCATATAAATTGCTTATGGCATTCACAAACGCAGACAGACAAGCCGGACGGAACGCAATGGAAAGGGTAATGGACAACTCCCCTTTGAAGCGGGCGCTACGCAAATTCAACGCGGGCCGTCCGACAAAACAGCCCGTTGACACGCCACTAGGCGCGGTGGTGATAGCCGTAGAACAGCGGAACAGGCTTTTACGGTTGCTCAAAGATGAGGGAGTGGAGGCGCGTATCTCTACCGAGATAATCACCCGGCTCAAGTTGCCGGGGGCTAGCGTGGCCTTCCCTGAAGACACCGCCCTGAATGAAGGTTCCATACACACCGCCCTAGCAGAGCTGGAGTTTCACGTACAGAACGGGGGCCAATTCACCGTCTCGGGCTTGGTGTTCGCCATTGAGACAGCGGAACCTCCGGTGGTTGTCACATACACGCTTGAAAGAACGCCCGAAGGGTGTGCGGCGTTGCTGACCCAATCGGATGAATTCCGGGTGCGTACCCGTTCTCAGAAAGAAGGCGAAGATGGACCAGTTTGAGCAACTCGCAAACGCGGCTAGCTACGCCGTTGCCATATTCGGGAATCCGGCGCGGGAGGACTTCACTCTCTTTGATCTAACCAATGGAACGCCGTACCCCGATGAAAACCACAAGCGCGAAATAGCGGAGCGTGCCCTTAGCTTTTGCGGCGTGATTGCCATTGTCCAGGGCGTGCCCCGTACCGCATTGGCGGAGCCATTGGGCGAGTACACCGTTACGGCGTTGTCCAAAGCCTTCATTGAGCGCGTAGAGGCCGCCGTTACGGCGGTGGAGGGCACATTGGCGGCTGAGTTAGACCGGGCCGTGGGTGACTCAATCGGGTGGTGTGAGCGCCTCTATTGGCTACCAGACACGCGGGACTAGCCCGCACAGTTTTGCTGTCCGGCTGAAAGGGGCCGGGTCAACGCCGATAGCGCCCACAGTACGTGTGGTGGAGACGGCGCGGCAAGGCTCCAAGGTGGAGCTGTGAGGCCGTGAAAGTTGTATAACCACCTCCGGGTAAAAAGGCCCGGAGCTGATGCGGGGACAGCTCCCACTCCGAGAGCTGGTGACCGCTTGCACGTTGCGGGGAGGCGGCGTGCCCAACCGAAAAACGGAGAATTAACCATGAAACTGTTCGACATGAAAGCCCGGCACCAAGAGGCAATGGACGCGGCTCAAACGGTTCTTGCCACTGCTGAGCGTGCTAACCGGAAAATGACGCCAGCGGAGCAGAGTTTGTTTGACTCGAACATGGCTGAGGCCGATGCCCTCTCGCCACGCATTGAGGCATCCATGGCCGTGAACACACTCTCTTCACAACTCACCGCGCATGGTTTTTTCCCCGCACCGGGGAAGCCCGCAGCGCAAACAAGCTCTTTCGGAACGCCCCTCCGCTTGGGAGAGGCCCTCTCCCCCGAGTACGCAAGGTCGCTCCACGCGTTCATCACCACAGGGGGCAAGGCACACGATGAGGAGCTGACGGCGGGTGCGGACGGAGCGGGAGGCTATCACATTCCCGGCTCGGAGATGTACACAAGACAGCGCCGCGCGAATGGTCTTTTTGCTCCGATGAACGCGGCAACGTATGAAGGCACGCTCGGCAACTCGACCACGGCGGGCGGGTTTGCTGTCTCCGTTCCAACGGAACAGTTGATTGTTCCTTTGGCCCTCCCGGACCTCGGAATCTACGATGCGTCAATGGTGGTTCCAACCACCAGTGATGTGAAGATCCCACAGGCTGCCTCCTTTGGAACATCGGCACTCAAGGCTGAATCCACGGGCACGATTGCCACGTTTGGTGGCACGGACCCAACCTTGGGTCAGATCACCTTATCCGCGTTTATGAGTGGTGCTCTGAGAACCTGTTCTTGGGAACTGATTCAGGACGTTGAAGCCTTCCAAGCCTTCATTGTGGATGACCTCTTGAAGGGACAGCGCATCCTTGAGGGGAGTCTCCTTGCCACCGGCACGGGCACCAATCAGCCGCAAGGCGTCTTTGGCAACACTGGCACCGGCACGGGCACCGCGTACAACCTTGCGGGAACGGCGGCGGATAGCGCAACGCTGCTTAACTCACTGTTCGATGTTGTCTCCACACTCAAGGCCGGGTATCAGGCTAACGCGGTGTGGGTCATGGCCCGCTCAACCGGCTTGGCGATACGCCGCGCCCAAATGCAGTCCAATTTGTTCGCGGCCATTGCCACCGTGGACGCGGACGGTACGGAGCGCATCCTTGGTAAGCCCGTCTTCTATGACGTGAACGCCCCGGCACTTCCGACCGCAACCACGGCGGGCGTGCTCCCCATTCTGTACGGTGACTTCAAGGCCGGTTACGTCGTGGGCGTGCGCGGTGGCGCGGGAATCAACGTCAAGATTCTTGACCAGCCGTGGGCCAACCAAGGGCAGTTGGGAATTCTGGCTTACCGCCGTCTTGATGGCCGTGTACGCCGGAGTGAGGCCATTCAGTCCGTCAAGGTTTCGCATACCTAACCAAGATTGTGGGCAGGTCGAAGAGGACCGTGGTCAGCGGTTTGTTCAAGGTGGCCCACAGAGGCCGTCCTAGCCTTGCTTAGAGCCTTGAGCCTATCTGACAACTCGGAGCCGGGTTTGTAGGGAGAACAGACCCGGCTATCGAGACTCCAACCAATTTTGCGGGAAGGTCTACAGTCCACGGACCCGCTCGGGTTTTTGCCCCGCTTTCTCCGTGGGCGTCTTCTACCCGGCTCGGACTTCGCAGGACATCGGAATCAGGGCCGGATTTTTTCGGCTTGAAAAGAGGAATTATGCAACCTGTATGGGTGTTGAGCGTAGACCTTCAGACCAAGACGGCTACCTTCCAATCCGGTTTGAGTGACGCGGCCAAATCGGCCCGTGGTGCATTCAGTCAGATAAAGAGCGGGGCCGGGGATATGGGCCGGGAAGTCTCGGGGAGCATGGGTGAAGCCCGTCATGGCGTCATCCTCTTGGGTGAAGAATTCGGTATCCACCTTCCGCGTGGCGTCACCAGCTTCTTAGCCTCTATCGGCCCGGTGGGCGCGGCCATGGAGGCGGCCTTCCCCTTCCTTGCTATCGCCGTTGGTGCCACCATCTTGATTGAGAAGCTAGTCAAGATGCACGAAGCCGGGGAGAAAATCACGGAAGACCAAGGCAGGTTTGGCACGGCGGTAAACAACGCCTTCAATCAGCTTGACGAAAAACTCATTCAAGCTGAGATCCGCTCCGATGAATTGCGGGGTGACCACCTTGGAGCCTTGAAGCTACAGCTTGACTTGATTGACAAGCAAAGCATGGACCAGCTAGTCCACGCCTTTGACGAGGTAGCCAAACACGCCGATGTGGTGATGAAGGAATTAGAGGGGCATTGGTACACGTTCGGGATAGGCTCAGACGGTGCCAACGCGGCCTTGACGGCTTTCAAGGACAAGTATGAAGCGCTATTGTCCCTCCACACGGACGCGGGGAAGCAAGAGGCTAGCAACCTTCTAACGGGCACGCTCAAGACAGCTCAAGAAGTCCTCCAGGCACAAAGAACCATCAAGGCCAACCGGGACAGCGGGGACGGCCCAACCGATGACAGCCACGCGGCGGAGCAAACCCTAGCCGCCCACAAGGCTAGCTTGACCGTCACCAAGAATGAGATAGCCGCACAAGAGCAGATCGTGGATGCGCTCCAAAAGCAAGTTGGCCTTGCGAGTGAGATTGCGCACACCCAAGCCCTACAGGGTAGCAACGACAAAAAGGCGGAGAGCAACCGGGCAAGCGCCCAAGCATCCGCCGGAGCGCGGGAAGCGGCTGAGAGTCAAGTCCGCATGGGTCAGCAAGCCATAGCGGCGGAGAGGGCCGTCAAAGAGGCTCAGCTCACCATCAAGCGGGCAAGCATCCAAGAGCGGCTAGCCGTGGATCTTGACTTCAGCAAGCGGGAGCTAGTGTCCTGAGTCTAATGTTCTTAACATAATTGCCGCTGTCATTCTGAGCGCACGGGGCCCCAAACGTTCTTCAGTTTGGGGGTGGTAAGCGAAG
>Ga0316217_10004689_pt1 | contig 14600 bp, 19 predicted proteins | sample 1anoAmetaG_FD_203633 | JGI IMG/M metagenome (GOLD analysis project Ga0316217, IMG submission 203633) | Freshwater microbial communities from Trout Bog Lake, Wisconsin, USA - 1anoA | ecosystem: Environmental > Aquatic > Freshwater > Lake > Hypolimnion/Profundal zone | place: USA: Wisconsin... | reverse complement strand
GGAAACCGGCACGACCACGCAGCCGAGTTCGTCGCGCAGTTTCGCCACGTCAATGCGGATGCCGTCGCGCCGCGCCATGTCCATCATGTTCAGCGCCACAACGACCGGGCATTTCAACTCCAAAACCTGACTGGCGAGAAAAAGATTTCTTTCGAGGTTGGTCGCGTCCACCACGACCAGCGCGGCGTCGGGCGCGGTGTGTTCCAGTTTTCCCTGCAACGCGTCGGCGGCGAGTTTTTCATCCGGCGACTTGCTGTCGAGGCTGTAAAGCCCCGGCAAATCCACGACGACAATTTGCTTGTGGTCGAGGTGCAGCCGGCCGACTTTGCGCTCGACCGTCGTGCCGGGGAAATTCGCCGTCTTGGCGCGCAGGCCGGTGAGCGCGTTGAACAACGTCGTCTTACCGGCGTTGGGATTGCCGACGAGCGCGAGCGTGAATGCGTGATGGTGATGCGCCTCGTCGGGCGACGGGGCCGAAATTTCGTGACCCTCGCTCATGCTTCGTGGTTTTCCCGAAGGGCGCAATGGCCCGGCTGGCAGACTTCCACGCGGACGCGCGCGGCCAGCTCGGCGGACAAGCCCAGCCGCGAGCCGAAAATTTTCAGGATGAGCGGATTGCCCGCGCGAACCAGTTCGACGCGGCGGCCCACGCAGACGCCGAGCGTTTTGAGGCGCTTGGTGTCCTCGTCGTCGGTCGCGACGCTGCGCACCACGGCGCAAACGTGCGGCGGGAGTTCATCCAGTCGCACGGTGGGAACAGGCTGTTCAATGATTGTCACAACGATGACAAAATAAGACTTCCGGCGGGCAAGTCAAATTATCCGCTGCCGGCGGTGGACGCCCGGCGGGAGGCAAACACCTTGTTTTCACGGCAAAATCCTATCCGCCGCCGCGCCGGCCGGCTGCCGGCAGTTTGCGTTTTGTTATCGGCAGATTGCGTTGGTAGGGCGGTCAGTCCCCTGACCGCCGCTCGTGGCAAACCAGAATGAGTTCGTTTTCAAGCGGCGGCGCGCAGAGGACTGCGCGCCCTACCACTAAAATTTTGTTCCATTGAAAACTCGCCGCGAGTCCGGCACATTGGCCGGGTGAAGCTGAAATTCATTTTCCCCGCGCTGCTGGCCGTGGCGCTGTTCGCCGGCTGCGCCAAGCCGGACGCCGGCACCGCGCTAAACACGCTTTCGGCCGACGACCTGCTGCCCAAGCACGCGCAGCCGAAACTGCCGACGCTGAAAATTTATCTTGGCGCGGAAATGCTCGACGCCGAACTGGCGCTGACGCAGGAGCAGGAGATGACCGGCATGATGTTCCGCACCAACATCCAGGAGACCGACGCGATGCTGTTCGTGCTGCCGGTGCCGCAGCGCGCGAGTTTCTGGATGAAGAATTGTCCGGAATCCATCACCGCCGCCTACCTCACCGCCGACGGCACGATTCAGGAAATCCATCACCTCGAACAGAACAACACCAACTCCGTGGCCGCCGCGCGCGACGACATCCAGTTCGTGCTGGAAACGAAGGAAGGCTGGTTCGGCCGGCACCACATCGTGCCCGGCACGGTGATCACTTCGGAAAAAGGCCCGCTGGCGGACACTTTCTTGCGCGGGCGCCAGTAAATCATTTGCCGGCGGCAAATTTGTCCAGCCTGGCCTTCAAGTCGGCTTCCGCCGGCAGGCCGGTGACGCGGTCGGCCACCTTGCCGTCCTTGAAAAAAATCAGCGTCGGAATCGCCTGCACCTGGAAATTCTGCGCCAGCCCCGGCGACTCATCCACGTTGATTTTGACGAACTTGATCTTGTCGGTATAGCCGCCGGCCAGCTTGTCCAGCATCGGCGAGAGCAGCCGGCACGGCCCGCACCACGTCGCGTAAAAATCCGCCACCACCGGCGTCGCGCAGCGCGTCACCTCGCCGGCGAACTCGCCCTGCGTGATGTGCTTCACGTTCGCCGAGGATTCGTTCAGCGCCGAGTGATTGCCGCAGCCGGCCAGCGCCAGCACCGCCGCGCCGGCAAGGGCCGGGAAAAGTCTTTGCAGAAAATTCATGTGCCACATTAACGCCGATGGCCGGCGTTTTCCAAAGAAAAACTGACGCAATCTGTCCAGGTTTCGGTGGGGCGAGCGGCACCGAAAGCCCCATTCCCTTTGCGAAATGCATTTTCTCGTTTACGATTTGGCCATGCTGTCGCTCGAACAACTTTCCGGCCTGTTTGAACCAAACCGCGCCGCCGCGGCCGCGCGCGTGCGGGAGTTTTCGCTCGCCGGCAAAAAATTCGCCTTCAATTCGTCGCCCGCCATCATGGGCGTCGTCAATCTCTCCGCCGACTCGTGGTATCGCGAAAGCGTTTGTTTGTCGGTGGATTCGGCGGTGCGGCGCGGCAAGGTGCTGGCGGCGCAGGGCGCGCAGATCATTGATGTCGGCGCGGAATCCACGCTGGCGCACGCGGCGCGCGTGGGCGACGCGGCGCAGAAATCTAGGCTGATCCCGGTCATCCGGGAACTGTGCGCGACCAAAATCCTCGTCTCGGCCGAGACGTATTCGCCCGCCGTCACCCGCGCGAGCCTCGCCGCCGGCGCGAACATTTTGAACCTCACCGGCACCGCCGGCTCGAAGGAAATCTTCAAGCTGGTCGCCGATCACGACGCGGCGGTCATCATCTGCCACGTCGCCGGCAAAAACGTCCGCGAGGTCGGCGACTTCGACTTGAGCGCCGACCCGATACCGATGTTGCGGGAATTTTTTGCGCGGCAGATCGAACTGGCGCAGAAGTGCGGCGTGGAAAAAATCCTGCTCGATCCCGGCCTGGGCTTTTATTACCGCAATTTGCAGGACAACGCGGTGCGCGTGCGGCACCAGATGCAGGTTTTCCTGAACACGTTCCGGCTGCGCGAACTGGGTTTTCCCATCTGCCACGCGCTGCCGCACGCGTTCGAGTTTTTCGGCGAGGAAGTGCGCTGCGCCGAGCCGTTTTTCGCGGTGCTGGCGGCGCTGGGCAAAACGGATTTGTTCCGCACGCACGAGGTGCCGCGCATCAAGGCGGTGCTGGACACGCTGAAGGTGTTTTAGCCGCCAAAAGGCACAGCAGGCACAAAAGGGATTTCCATTCTGCGCCTTGTGTGCTTCTTTGCGGCCTATTTCGGCTGCGGAAAAATCTGATAGAGCAGCAGGTAAATCACCACGCCGGTCACGGAAACGTAAAGCCACAGCGGCCAGGTCCAGCGCGCGATTTTTTTGTGGGCCGCAAAATCTACCTTCTTCGCGCGCCAGAGCGTCAGCAAAATCAGCGGCACGATGGCGGCGGCAAGAACGGTGTGCGTGAGCAGGATGGCCAGATAAACCGGCTTGAACCACGCGGGGTCAACGAAGTGCGTGACGGTCTTCACCGTGGCGTGATAGGTCAGGTAGCACGCAAGAAAAACCACCGACGTGCCGAACGCGGTGATCATGCAGTTGCGGTGCGCAAGCCGGTGGCCGCGCTTGATGAACACAAAGCCGGCGGTGAGAAAAACCGCGCTCAAGCCGTTGAGCGTGGCGTTGACGGCGGGCAGATCGTGGACGGTCATGGTTCGTTTTCCAACTGGCGGACGGATTGCAGAATCTTCGGCAGCACGGCGTTCGTCCAGTCCACGCCGTCGCCGCCGGTCTCAAAAAAGCCGCGCAACTGCGCGCGTTTGTCCACGATGACGAAAATCGTGGTGTGGATGAACAAGTCCGCTGCGTCCTTCTGTTCCGCCGGTTTGACGGGCTGGGCGCTCAATTTCAGGCTGTTGGCGGCAAGGGCGGCGATTTCGCTCTTTGTGCCGGTGAGAAAGGTCCAGCGGTTGAAATCGGCGCCGAAGCGTTCGCCGTATTTTTTCAGCACGGCGGGCGTGTCGAATTCCGGGTCGGTGGTGAGCGTGACCAGCTTCACGCCGCTTTCCTTCGGCAACCGATCCTGGAGCGACCGCATCTGGCCGGTCAGGCGCGGACAGGGGCCGGCGCAGCGCGTGAAGATGATGTCGGCGAGCCAGACGCGGTTGGTGAAATCGGCGAGCGACGTGATTTTTCCGTCCTGATTCGTGAGCGCGAAGCCGGCGACGGGGCCGATGATGCGGAGCGGTTGCAGCCGATTTTGATTGCGCGCGACCTGGACGAACCACGTCAGAAACGCGAGGCTGATGAAGCCGAACAGAAAAACAAACCCGATCCAGATGGTGCGGGGCGGGCGGGGCGGATTTCCGGTCATGGCGGCCGGAATTATGCGGCTGAAAAATCATGCCGGCAAGCATCGTTGCCGCCGAGTGATGGCCTGATTTGGTGGGGCGAGCGTCCGCGCGAGCCGGCGTGAGCCTTGGGTTGGAGCGACGCGCGAGGACGCTCGCCCCACCGTTTTTTAATTGAGATACCACCTGCCGCCGGCCATTGCGGCGCAAAGGAAAGGTTGATTTTTTTCTGGTTTGTCGCGCGGGGCGGATTTAGGCTGCGAACAGAATAATTTTATGGACATCGTTTTCAACTGTCCGAATTGCGACCAGCAACTGGCGGTGGATCATTCCGGCGGCGGGACACAAATCGAGTGTCCCGCCTGCGGCGACACCATCACCATCCCGCCGTCCGACAAGGTAACCACGGGCAACCTGCCAGCGGTGCCGCCCATCCCGACGCCGACGGCCAGTTCCATCAACACCTCGGCGGCAGCCAAGGTTTCGCTCCACTTGAAAGTGCCGGTGCATGACAAGCCGGCGGAGTCGCTCATCATCGGCAAGCCGAAGCCGCCGTTGGGAACGGCACCGGCCGGCACGGGCAAACGCGTGCGCATCCGCACCATCCGCCGCGCGGCGTGCATCGAAAACGGCCATGACCGGTTTGACGAAAAGGTATCCGATTTTCTGCATGAGGTCGGCGAGGCGAACATCATCAGCACCCACGTCATCGCCTACGAACAGTTTGACGTGGGCATCCAAAAAATCATGACCGACTACGGGATGCTGGTGATTTACCGGGGTTGAATGGTTTTGACTTGGTTGACAATGGCCGTTACCGTGCGCGCATGAACCTTCGGTTGGCATTCTGGATATTACTGGCGGCGGTTTTGGTGATGCTGCCATCGCGCTCGCCCGCGCCGCTGACTTATGTGCCGGGCGAGGGCTGGTATTACGAATCCTATGGCAGCACCGGCAAATGGCAGCGCCCGCACGCCCGCGAGCAGATCGACGTCGCTGAGCAGGCGTTCACCAACCGGAATTATTCCGTCACGCTGCACGCCGCCCACCGCGTCCTCCGCGTGTGGCCGCAATCCGATTACGCGCCGCGCGCCGCCTACCTGGTCGGCCGGTGTCTGGAAGTTGACGGCAAGGACGAAGCGGCCTTCGACTCCTACCAGAAAATCATCGAGCAATATCCCAAAAGCGGCCAATACAACGAAGTCCTCTGGCGCCAGTATGAAATTGCCAACCGCTTCCTCGGCGGCGAATGGTTCAAGCTCTGGAACCTGATTCCGCTTTATCCCTCCATGGACGAGACGGCGAAACTTTATGGCAAGATCGTCGCCAACGGCCCTTACAGCGAGGTCGCCCCGCACGCGCAGTTGCGCATCGGCGCGGCGCGCGAAAAACAGAAGGATTATGCCGAGGCCGTGAAAGCCTACGAAACCGCCGCCGACCGCTACCATGACCAGCCGGTCATCGCCGCCGACGCCATGTATCGTGCCGGGCTCTCGTGGGAAAAACAGGCCGACACCGCCGAATACGACCAAAGTGCGGCGGTGCAGGCCGTCGCCGCCTATACGGATTTCATCACGTTTTATCCTGATGACAAACGGGTGGCCGACGCCCAGAAAGCCATCGTCAAACTCAAAGCCGAGCAGGTGCGCGGCAGCTTCCACATCGCGCAGTTCTACGAGAAAAACCACAAATGGGCCGGTGCCGTGGTGTATTACAACGATGTGCTGCAGCTTGACGCCAATTCCCCGCTCGCCGCCCAGGCCCGGCAGCACATCGAAGTTTTGAAACCGCGACTGTCGGCGGAACCGGCGAAATAACCCCATGCGCGCGCTGAAATTTTTCCTCCCCGGCCTCCTCGCCGTCGCGCTCGCCGGCTGCGCCAGCTATCGCCTCAGCCCCGCCAACGGCGCCAGGGCCGGCGAAAAATCCGTCACCGTGCTGCCGTTCAACAACCAGACGCTCCAGCCCCGGCTCGGCGCGGCCCTCACCCAGTCGTTGCGGGAGCGGCTGCAGACCGACGGCACCTTCCGGCTCGCCACGCAGGGCGACGGCGACGTGGTGGTCACCGGCGTCATCCGCAACTACCAGCGTGAAGCCCTCGGCTTTTTGAGCACCGACGCCATGACGCCGGAAGATTATCGTATAGGCGTCATCGTCCACGTCACCGCCCGCGAACGCGCGTCCGGAAAATTGCTGCTGGATAAGGACGTGAAAGGCCACACGCTGGTTCACATCGGGTCGGATCTGGCCAGCGCCGAGATGCAGTCTTTGACGCTGCTGGCCGGCGACCTGGCGCGCAACATCACCGAGCTGCTGGCCGAGGGCGCGTGGTGAATTTTTTGAAACCTGCGGGCGGCCAGACTGGTCTGGCTGATCGAATACTTTGGATGGTTGTTATTCGTCCAATCTGAAAAAAACAAAAACACAAGACACGAAACATGAAAAAACAAATCGCTAAAATCGCATTGTTCTCACTCGTCGCCGCCGCGTTGATGGCCGTCCCGACCATCAGCCGCGCCCAGGACACCAGCGCGACCCCGCCAGCCGCCGCCAAGAAGGCAGCCGGTCGTCCGTTTCACGGCAAAGTCACGGCCGTGGACACCACCGCCTCGACCATCACGATCAAGGACATGGTGCTCACCGTCAACTCCGACACCAAGATCACCAAGGACGGCCAGCCCGCCACCCTGGCGGACATCACGGTGGGGGCTGCGGTTCGCGGCGCCTGCAAGACCACTGCCGGCGACAAGCTGACCGCCACTTCTATCGCCATCGGCGCGAAGGGCAAAAAAGCGGCCCAATAAGTCAAAACTCCCGAGGATTTTCAGAGGCGGACGGCAACGTCCGCCTTTTTTATTACCGCCGCCACCAGCTTGTCGTGCGCTTGGATTGCGGGGATGAATCCGGCGTCTGATACTGGCGCACCAGCAGCTGGCTGCGCGCGGCCGTGAGCGCCATGATGAATTCATCGTAGCTCAAAAACCGGTCGCCGGGATTTTTGGCCAGCGAGCGACAGAGCGCGTCGCTGGTGGCCGGCGAAATTTCGGCCACGACTTCGATGGGCGGGCGCAGCGGCGTCTGCACGTGCGCCACGACCACTTCATCCGGCGTCGGCGCGTCGAACGGCACATAGCCGGTGATGGCGTGATAAAGCGTCGCGCCAAGGCTATACATGTCCGACAGGAAGGTTTCCGGATCGCGTTTGATTTTTTCCGGCGCGACGTAATAGGGGGTGCCCCAGATCATGTCCTGCGCTTCCTGCTCCACGTCCGCCTTGCGGGCGAGGCCGAAGTCCACCAGCTTGGGTTCGTGGTCGGCGTCGAACAGAATGTTGCCGGGCTTGATGTCGCGGTGCAGCAGGTCGTGCTTGAGCGCCATGTCCAGCGCGGAGGCGATTTTGATGCCGACATCCAGCACGTCCAGCTCCGGCAGCGCGTGGAGCTTTTCGATGCGCGCGTCGAGGCTGCCACGGTCGGCGAGTTCCATCACGAGGTAGCGTTCGCCCTGCCATTCGTCGAAGGTGTAAATGTGGATGATGTTGGTGTGGTTGAGCCGGGCGCAGGCGCGGGCTTCGCGGTAAAAACTTTCGAGCGCCTGCACATCGTTCACCAGTTCCTTTTTCATGAGCTTGACGGCGACAAGCCGTTCCAGCGTCACGTCCCAGGCGCGATAGACCGTGCCCATGCCGCCGGAGGCGACCTTGCTCCGCAGTTCGAACTGCCGCAACTGCATCGGCATCATGATGGCATGGCCGCATTTTTTGCACGGCTCCGAACTCAGGGGCGGCAGGTCGCTGGGAATGAACGTCTTCGCGTCGCATCCCGGACAGGTCACCATTTTCAGGGGTTTGTTGCCTTCGCTCATGTGTGTTAGCCCACTCTACCTTCACGCCGCCAATCCGACAAGCGGGGAAATGAACGGGTTCCTATCCCCATCGCAATCATCATCCAGCCCCGGTTCGGCCGGGCCCGGACGGATGGCGCCGGCGCGGGCGGCGGCATTTGAATTAGTTTGACAAATCGCCGGAACAGGTTAACTTATGTTCCGTCAGAAAAATGAAGACCACGTTCACCAAACAAACGCAGATGACGGCGCCGGTAAATGGCCACATGGCCATTTGGCAGCGCTGCTCCCGTCTGGCTGGCGTCGTGGAAACGAAATTCTGATTCACTTAATTTAAGAGATTTTCCAAAACCCGCGATTGCCAAGGCAATCGCGGGTTTTGTGCTTTAACCGCCAACCAAAGGAAAAACATGAACACGGACCAAGAACGGGTGAGCCTCAAGTTTGCCCCTGAAATCAAGTTCGCGGTGCGCCCCGCGGCGTTCGCGCCGTTTCGGGCCAGCCTCGAGAACGACTTCGATCGGCTCAAACACCGGCTGCGCGCCGCGCAGCTCGATGCAATCGAGCGGCCCGAGCTGAACACCGTCATGCGCCGCGCCGCCAACGAAGCCGCCGCGCTCGCGTGGGTGACATTTCATCCGCTGCTCGTCTTCCCCGCGCTGTTCGAGGAGAAGACCGCGAAGGCGCTGGGCCAAGCCCGCCGGCAGGCGCGCGTTTTCGCCAGCAGCCGTGAACTGCTCGCCGCCTGAACCGTCCCAAAAAATGCATGAGTTTAATCCGGGTTCCAGCGGCATTGGCCGGCGATTGCCGGGTGGCAGGTGACACGCGACGGGTTCGCGCCCGCCCCGTGTCACCGGCTGCGCGGCGCGAATTTGTGGGAAATAACCGGGGCGCGGGCCGAAGCCGCGCCGTCATTGATTTTTTTTCGCTGATGCAAAATGGTCCGCGCTCCTACGCTTTCTCTTCGATGCGCTGAATCCGCGCGCCGAGCTTCCGCAATTTTTCATCCATCCGCTCGTAGCCGCGGTCGAGGTGGTAAATGCGGTTCACCTGCGTCGTGCCTTTCGCCGCCAGGCCGGCGATCACCAGCGCCGCGCTCGCACGCAGATCGCTCGCCATCACCGGCGCGCCGCTCAACGGCCGGCCGCCCTTCACAATCGCGCTCGGCCCCTCGATCTCGATGTCCGCGCCCAGCCGCGCCAGCTCGCTGACGTGCATGAACCGCGCCTCGAAAATCCGCTCCGTGATGATGCTGATGCCCGGCGCGAGCGTGAGCAGCGCCATCATCTGCGCCTGCACGTCCGTCGGAAAACCGGAGTGCGGCAGCGTCGTCACGTCCACCGATTTCAACCGGCCCTGGCGGCGGACCACGAGCGTGTCGCCGCGGCGCCGGACTGAAACCTTTGCCTCGCCCAGCTTGTCAATCACCGCCCGCAAATGATCGGGCTGCGCGCCGGTGATGGTCACCTCGCCGTTCGTGGCGGCGGCGGCGATCATGAAGGTCGCCGTCTCGATGCGGTCGGGAATCACCTCGTGCTCCGCGCCATGAAGTTTTTTGACGCCGGTGATGGTGATGGTCGGGCTGCCGGCGCCGGAAACTTTCGCGCCCATCGCGTTGAGAAATCTGGCCAGGTCCACCACTTCCGGCTCGCACGCGGCGCTTTCGATGACCGTCACGCCGTCGGCCAGCGCCGCCGCCATCATCACGTTGGCGGTGCCCAGCACGGTCGAACCGGCGCGCCCGCCGAGAAACATCGTCGCGCCCGCCAGTTTTTTCGCCGTGGCGTCAATGTAGCCGCCGGCGATCTGGATCTTTGCGCCCAGCGCCGCGAAGCCTTTCAGGTGCAGGTTGATCGGCCGCGCGCCGATGATGCAGCCGCCGGGCAGCGACACCCGCGCCTGCCGCAGCCGGCCGAGCAGCGGCCCCATGATGCAGATGGAGCCGCGCATTTTGCGGACGAGCTCGTAATCCGCATAGCCGCCGATTTTTTTGGCGCGGCTGGTCAGCGTGCCGTTTTCAAATTTCACTTCCGCGCCCAGCGCGGCGAGGATTTGCGCCATGAACCGCGTGTCGCTCAAGTCCGGCACGCGGCGGATGACGCACGGCTCGCTGGTGAGCAGCGTCGCCGCCATGATGGGCAGCGCGGCGTTCTTGCTGCCGCTGATTTCCACCGTGCCGCGCAACGGCACGCCGCCTTTGATGAGAAAACTTTCCATTTGCTAGCTATTTATTAACCACAGATGCACACAGATAAACACGGATTCAAAATCAAAGCATCACGCGTTTGATTTCAATTCTCGGATTGCCAAAATTAATCAACAGACAAACTTTAAGGCCGGTTGCTTTCAGATAATTCAAACACTGCGCCAGATGAATTTCATCCAAGGACTTGACCGCTTTTAACTCGACCAAAACTTCATCCTGAACCAGCAAATCGGCGACGAATTCGCCTACAATCGCCGCCTCGTATTTGACTTGAATAGGATTTTGTTGAACAACGGCCAAGCCGGCCTTGCGAATTTCGATTGCCAGAGCGTTTTCATATACCTTCTCCAGAAATCCGCTGCCCAAGGCGTTCGCCACTTTGTAAGCCGCGCCAATCACCGCCTCGGTGATTTGATTTGTTTCCCATCTGTGTCCATCCGTGTGCATCTGTGGTTGAATTTAATGGTGCGCGACCAAAATCCGGTCGCGCTGACTGTAATCGGCCTGCACGGCTTCGACAATCCACTTTTCCGCCTCAAAAATACTTTTGACGGCCGCCGCCTGGCCGTCGCCGAATTCCACCATGATTTTTCCGTCCGGTTTCAGGAACGGCCCGGCCGCCGCCGCCAGCCGCCGGTAAAAATCCAGCCCGTCCGGGCCGCCGTCGAGCGCGGCGCGCGGGTCGAAATCTTTGACCTCCGGCTCCAGCGTCGCGATTTCGGCGGACGCGATGTAAGGCGGATTGCTGATGATTAAATCGAATTGCCTTCCTGTTTTTAGCGCGGCAAAGCCGTCGCCCAGCAAAAATTCAATCCGCTCGGCGACCTGGTTTTGCAAGGCGTTTGCCTGCGCCAGCGCCAGCGCGTCGGCGGAAATATCGAGCGCGGTGATTTGGGCCGCCGGACATTTGGCGGCGATGGCGATGGCGATGCAGCCGGTGCCGGTGCCAAAATCCAAAGCGGTTGAAGGTTGAAGGTTGAAGGTTAAAAGAAACTTCCAACCCAGTTCGGCGAGCTGCTCGGTTTCCGGGCGCGGCACCAGCGCGTGGCGGTTGACGGCGATTTCATGACCGCAAAACGACGTGGCGCCGGTGATGTGCTGGAGCGGTTCGCGGGCAGCGCGGCGTTTAACAAGTTCGCGCAGGCCGTCGGTTTCCGCCGGCGTGAGCACGCGGTCGAAGTTCAGATACAGCTTCATGCGCGGCAGCTTGAGCTGGTGGGCGAGGAGCAGTTCCGCATGCAGGCGCGGCGACCCGACGTTTTTTTTACCGAGAAAATCCGCGCTTTTCTGAATGGCTTCGAGGACGGTCATGCGGAAATCATTTTCCGGCCACGCCCTTGAGGTAGGCAAAAATCAGTTCCGGCAGATCCTTGCTGTAACCGCCTTCGAGCAGGCTGAAGAATGGCACGCCGAGCGCGCGGAACGACTGGCCGAGCCAGTAAAAATCCTCCTCCAGCAGCGGGCTGTCGGACAGCGGGTCGCGCAGGTAGGCGTCAAAGCCGGCGGACACGGCGATGAGGTCGGGCCGGAAACTGCGGAGGTCGTCAATGGCGTTGGCGAGCTTGGCGCGGTAGGTCAGGCGCGGGGTGTCCGGCTGGACGGGATAGTTGAAGCAGTTGTGGCCGCGGTTTTCCCCGCCGGTGTGCGGATAGGAGGGATGTTCGTGAACGGAAAAAAACTCCACGCCGGCCTGGTTCACCAGGATGTCCTCGGTGCCGTTGCCGTGGTGCACGTCGAAATCAAAAACCGCGACGCGCTTGGCGCCGGTGGCGCGGGCTTCGAGCGTGGCGATGGCGATGTTGTTGAGAAAACAGAACCCCATGGATTTCGTGCGCAGGGCGTGATGGCCGGGCGGGCGCATGAGGCTGAAAACCATTTCGCCCCGGCGCGCGGCGGCCAGCGCATCGAGCGATGCGGCGACGGAGGCGCGGGCATAGGTGGCGATGTCCGCGAAATAGGGCGTGTCCTCGTCAATCGGTTCCGGCACGGCGAGCCGCGCAAGGACTTCCGGCGTGTGGGCGCGCAGGATGATTTCGTCGGTGACGCTGGTGGGCCGGGCGAAGTCCAGCGCCAGTTCCGTCTGGCTTTTTAAAAGGGCAATGGTGTTTTCGACGCGGGCCGGGCGTTCGGGATAGCCGGGCTGGCCGTAGCCGGTGCAGCGTTCGTCGGTAATGATTTTCACTGGTGGAATTTAATCACGGAGCGACCGGCGGGACACGGATAAAATTCAACGATAAACCTGCGCCGCGCCAATCGCCCCGGCGACGGCCGCCGGCACCAGGTGTTCAATCGTCAGCCCCGCCTTCACCCGCGCACGGATTTCCGATGACGACACGCCCAGCGGAAATCCCTTCAGCCACCGCCCGCGAAACGGCGGCGGAAAAACCGCCGCCGGGCCGCCGGGCCGCGGCACCACCACGAATTCCGCCAGCCGCGCCAGCTCCGCCGGCTCGCGCCATTCGCCCAGCTTCGCCGCGTGATCCGCGCCGATGAGGTAAAACAGCCTGGCGGCGGGGAACCGGCCGGCGTAATCGCGCAGCGTGTCCACCGTGTAGGAGACGCCGCCGCGCCGGATCTCCTGCGCGTCCACTTCGCAATGGGATTTCCCCGCGAGCGCGAGCCGGAGCAGCTGCAGCCGCACGGCGTCGGGCGCGGGCCGGTTTTCCGGCTTGAACGGCGAGTGCGCCGCCGGCACAAAAAAGAAACGGTCCAGCCCCAGTTCCTCCACTGCCGCCTGCGCCACGAGCAGATGGCCGAGGTGAACCGGATCAAACGAGCCGCCGTAAATTCCGAGTTTCATCTTGAAAATATGGGCTACAAGTTGCGCCAACGCGCGCCGCAAGTCCAACCCGTAACGATCCGCCGGCGGCTCAATGGAAATGCCGGCCGGCAAAATTCAAATACTGCTCCCAGTCATAGTCGGTGACGTCGTGCTTGCCGGTGCGGACGTGGTAGCCGATGAAGTCGCCGACGGGATGGTTCACCGGCGGCCAGTCGCTGACGCCGAGGCCGGCCTCGCCGAAAAGCTGATACACCGGCTCCGCGCCTTTCGCGCCGAGAAATTCCCCGCGCGGGTCGGACCACCGGTCTTCCTCGGCGCTGGCGATGTAAACCGGCCGCGGCGCGACCAGCGCGATGGCTTCATGCTGGTCCGTCGGCATTTCCTTTTCATGGCCGGAATATTTTTTGAAATTGCCGTCGAACCAGTGCGGGAAATGGCCGTTGATCAGCGCGGTGGTCTCGCCGAACCACCGCCGCGCCAGCGCCGCGCCGCCCTCGCCGGATTCATTGACCACGACCAGCGCGAACCGCCGGTCGTGCGCGCCCGCCCACAGCGCGGTCTTGCCCAGCCGCGAATGGCCGATGACCGCGACCTGCTTCGCGTCAATCGCGCGATCCGTCTCCAGATAATCCAGCGCGCGGCTCAAGCCCCACGCCCACGCGCTGATCGCGCCCCATTCATCCGGCTTGAACACCGTGTTCGTGCCGTCGCGGCCCAACGCGGCGCGCACGCCGAGCTTCCAGCCGTTGGTGAAATCCGGCTCGAGGTCGCCGTAATAAACCGTCGCCAGCGCGTAGCCGCGCGAAAGAATTTTTTCCACCTGCCAGCGGGACGCCTCCTTGCCGCGGCCGGCGGCCGTCGCACGGTTGTTCGTCACGCTGCCGTCCTTGGCCGGCGGCAGCCAGCGGTCGGACAGCGTGATTCCGGGATCAGCGCTGACGGCGTGGTTGCCGTTGAAATTCAAGCCAAGAAATGCGGGAACCGGTTTTTGCGCGGCGTTCGGCGTGTAAAACAGCAGATTCATGCTCGGCCCGTTCGTGCCGCGCGTGAACCAGACCGTGACTTCCTTGCGCGTGGCCAGGCCGCCGAGCGCGTTGGTCGCCAACGACCTGACCGCAAAGTGCATCCCGCGCGGCCGGCCCGGCGCGCGGCCGTAAACTTCCGCCTCGAACATTTTGACCAGTTCCGGCCGGCGTTTTTGCTCCCAGATCTTGGCGCTGGTCACGCGCGTGCCGTCGGCGCAGACGAGCGGATCGGGCAGCGTGTAAGTCCCGACCTTGGCTTCGTCGAGGTTTGATTCGTTCGGGCGCGGCTGCGCCAGCGCGCCGGACGCCACCAGGAGAACAGGCAGGAATAATTTCAGTTTCATAAATCAGCAACACCGCCGGACGCCGTTGAACCGCGCCTCCGTGGCGGCGACATAAATCTGCTGCGCGGCGGCCGGATGACAAGCGCAAATTGCCGGCGCCTGCTGCGCGCGCTCAAGCTGCGTTTCGCCGGAAAGTTCCTTCGCCAGTCCCAGCGCGATGGCCGCCGCGCCCGCCGCGCTGCGCAGGTTCGGGCCGGCTTCTT
>Ga0316217_10004688_pt1 | contig 14604 bp, 13 predicted proteins | sample 1anoAmetaG_FD_203633 | JGI IMG/M metagenome (GOLD analysis project Ga0316217, IMG submission 203633) | Freshwater microbial communities from Trout Bog Lake, Wisconsin, USA - 1anoA | ecosystem: Environmental > Aquatic > Freshwater > Lake > Hypolimnion/Profundal zone | place: USA: Wisconsin... | reverse complement strand
CCCCAGCAGCGTCCCGGCCACAAAGCCGGACACCGAGCAGATGGCGTTTTCCCACTGGCGCGGCACGTCTTTGATGGCTTCGATGCCCTCGATCAACATGCTGCTGCCGCGCGAGACCATCAGCGCCAGCAACCCGCAGCCCATCGCGGCGGCAAAGGATTCGCCCACCTCCACGCGCCAGGCGACGTTGCCGAAAGGCAGGATGGCCGTCCAGAACCAGGCATAGACCGACCAGAAAGGATAGCCCGGCGGATGCGGGATGCCCGCATAGAAGGCGCCGGTGCAGAGTTCGCCGGAATCCTCCAGGGTTTGTTCGGGGGCGAGCGTCAGCAGATAAACGATCCAGATGACGCCAAAGGTGATGGCCAGCGTCAGCCAGTCCACCGGCCGGAACATCGGCGGGACTTTTGTCGGGGCTGCGGGCGCCGCCGGCCCGGCGGGGCTGGCTGGCTTGGCGGCAGCCTTCCCGCCTTTAGGATCTTTGGTTGGATTCGGGGTCAGTTTTCCCATATTTGTTTTGAAGTATAGACACTTTGCTTCCCGGATTTGTATAAAAAACTTCAATTTGACTGTGGCGGCAAGCAGCTTTAAACCACAGATGGACACAGATGGACACAGATTGGGGAAAGAGACAACGGAACTACCAACGACAGAACAACAGGACTTTTGGTTTCTGGTCTTTGCTTATCTGTGTTCATCTGTGTCCATCTGTGGTTTAAAAATTTCCTCGGCGGGACTTTGGGCAATTTGCTTCACTCCCGGCCCTTTTGGCAGCACAATCAACAGATGCGTGCGGTGATCCAACGAGTCAGCGAGGCGAGCGTGACGATTGAGCGCTCGGTGAAGGGCGCCATTCAAACCGGCTTCGTGGTGCTGCTGGCCATTGAGCCGGCGGACACCCCGGAAGACATCGAATGGTTGAGCGGCAAGATCGTCCGGCTCCGGGTGTTTCCCGACGCCGATGGCGTCATGAACCGCTCGGTGCTGGAGGCTGGAGGCGGGATTCTGTTGATCAGCCAATTCACGCTCTATGCCAGCACCCGCAAAGGGAATCGTCCCTCGTACAGCCGCTCCGCCGGCCCCGAGATCGCCATCCCGCTCTACCAAGCCATCCTCCGCAAACTGACGGAAGATTTGGGAAAACCCGTCCAGACCGGTGAATTCGGCGCCGACATGCAAGTCAGCCTGATCAATGACGGCCCGGTGACGATCATCATGGACACCAAACTGCGGGAGTAGGGCGGGCACGACCTTTTCAATTTACTACCAAGTGCGTGACAGGGGTTACGCACCGGAGCGCGCCCGTCCTCGGGCGCAGCAAGGTGGAACGTGAAGAAGGCTATATGCGAGGATGATTATGTGCCGCGCTCCCCCTGAACCGCTTTCGGAGCGCGGCTGTGTCGAAGACCAGCCGCAGCGGCTTGAAACCTTTGAAAATGCTGCGGCTGGTGCCCTGTCGCCCCGCACACAGCCGCGCTCCGGTTCAGGGGTTCAATGCGCGAAATTTTTAGGGGAATTCTCCCTCCATCTTGCTTCCTCCTACGCCAAGGCTACGGAGGACGAGCCGCCGACTCCGCAAAACGCGGAGCGGGAGAAACGCTTGCCGCCGTTTTGAGAAACTCGCGGCTGGATTGGCTGGACAGCGGCAAACGGCAGGCTAAATCAGCGAAAATCCTCCACGTCGAGACCGCTGCCTTCAATAATGCTTTTCAAGGTTCCAATGGGGATGGGTTTACGGCCATGCATGGCCACAATCACCTGACGGCCATTTTGTGCCGCCATTTCTGATGGCTGCCAGCCTGCCCAACCATCACGAAACCATGCTGGCGTAGCACTTTGACGACTTCCTTCGCACTGCATACTGGAAACCGGCGGCTCACGGAACGGCAAGTTCCATCATTTTTGCCCCTTTGGGCAGCTTGACGGGAGCGGGTTCAAACCATAGAGCCAAAGCTTCCCTGGCATTGTCCACGGCCTCGGTCTCGGTATCACCAGCCGTGGCACAGCCGGGCAGTTCGGGAAAAACTGCCGACCACCGTTTCGCCGCGGGATCAAATTCAATCAACAAACGAAATTTCATGGCCGCAACATGGTCGCGAAGGGGCTTGGTGGCAAGCAACCCACATACGACACACCAATCAGCCCAACAACTTCTCGAACCGCGCCGCGGCCGCGTCCCACTGCGCGGCGTCCTGCGGGGTGAAAGGTTGCAGCACGAACGAATTCCGCACCACTTCGCGCGCCGCTTCGTGCGATTCCAAATGGCCCAGCGCGATGGCCTGCACCAGGATGTTGCCCAGGGCGGCGCACTCGGTCGGCCCGGCGAGCACGGGGATTTTGATGGCGTTGGCCGTGAACTGGTTCAACGTGGCATCCTTGCTGCCGCCGCCGACGATGTGCAGCCGCTCGATCTTCCGGCCAATCAGCCGCTCGGTGCGCCGCAGCGTCACTCGATAAAACAGCGCGAGACTTTCGTAAATGCAGCGCACGCAGGCGCCGATGTCCGCCGGCACGGGCTGGCCGGTTTCGCGGCAGAAATCCGCGATTTTGCCGGGCATGTCGTCGGGGCTTAAAAAGCGGGGGTCATCGGGATTGATGAGCGAAACGAAGGGCGGGGCCGCCGCCGCCAGTTTCTCGAGTTCGGCAAACTCCAGTTTCCGGCCGGTCTTGCTCCAGTGGCGGCGCGACTCTTGCAGGAGCCAAAGCCCGACGATGTTCTTGAGCAGGCGCACCGAATCGCCGAGGCCGATTTCATTGGTGAACCCAAGGTTGCGGCTGTCGTCGTTGATGACCGGCTGCGGCCGCTCGACGCCCATGAGCGACCAGGTGCCCGAGCTTAAGTAGGCCCAATTCCCGCCTTCCCCGGGCACGGCCGCCACCGCCGCGCCGGTGTCGTGCGAACAGGAGGCAATGACCTCGATTTGCAGCAGGCCGGTTTCCGCGGCGAGATTTTTTTTCAGCGGCCCCAGGCGGGTGCCGCCGGGGCAGATCGGCGCGAAGAGATCGTCCCGCAGGCCGAGCGCGGCAAACAGCTTTTTGGACCAGCGCTTCTGCGTGGGGTTGTAGAGCTGCGTGGTGCTGGCCAGCGAAACCTCGTTGCGCGCCACGCCCGAACAGAAGAAGTTGACGGCGTCGCCGATGAGCAGGATGTGCCGGGCCTGGGCCAGCCGGGCCGGCGGTTCGGTGGCGATCTGATAAATGGTGTTGAGCGCCATGAATTGAATGCCCGTCTCGGCATAAATCATCGGCCACTCGATCTTTTCCTTGACGATCTCGACGCCCTGCGCCGTGCGCGAATCGCGATAGCACCAGACCGGCAACAGCGGCAGGCCGCGCTCGTCGTACAGCACGTAGTCCACCCCCCAGGAATCCGTGCTGATGCTGGCAATGGGGAGTTTCCGGGCGGCGGCGTGCTTCAGGCCGGTTTTTAATTCGTTCAGCAGCCGGTCAAATTCCCAGTGCAGCGCGCCGGCCACTTTGGTGGCGCCGGTGGGAAACCGGTGCAGTTCTTCGAGCGCAATTTTACCGTCCTCGAGCGTGCCAAGGATCAGGCGACCGCTGTCCGCGCCGAGGTCGCAAGCAAGATAATGAGTGGGCATAAGAAATTTCCCCCAGTTTAAGCCAAGCGCCCGCCATGTCAAAAAAGTTCGGCGCGTTTGCGTCACCGCCGCACCCGGAACAACTCATTTCAACCACAGATGGACACAGATGGACACAGATGCGGAAAAGTGACAACGGGACGACTGACAACGGGACGACGGGAAGGCGGGACTTGCGGTCTAGTGTGCGGCGGTCCGTGGTTTTTGCTTATTTGTGTTCATCTGTGTCCATCTGTGGTTAAGATCCGGTTCGACTGTGTGGCTCCGGCTTCAGTCGAAGCGCCGAATTGCGGCGCGGGTGGCGCTGGTTTATCCTGTTACCCATGCAGCTTCATTTTCAAGAGTGCGGACAAGGCCCGGCGGTGATCCTATTGCACGGCTTGTTTGGGTCGTCCGACAACTGGCACTCCATCGCGGCGCGACTGGCGGAAACCTTTCACGTCTTCGCGCTGGATCATCGCAACCACGGCCAGTCGCCGCACAGCGCGGAAATGGATTATCCGATAATGGCCGCCGATGTGGACCGGTTTCTCGCCGCGCGCGGATTGGAGCACGCGCGGGTTATCGGCCATTCGATGGGCGGCAAGACGGCGATGCAACTGGCGCTGCATTTTCCGGGGCGGGTGCACAAACTGGTGGTGGCGGACATGGCGCCGCGCGCCTACGCCGCCGCGCATGACCACATCTTCGCCGCGCTGCTGGCGCTGGATTTGCCGGCGTTCCAGACCCGCGCGCAAATCGAGGCGGCGCTCGCGCCGGACATTCCCAATCCGGTCCTGCGCCGGTTCCTGTTGAAAAATCTGGGGCGCAATTCCGCCGGCGGGTTCGGCTGGAAAATCAATCTGCGGGATATTGCGGAAAATTACTGGCGGCTGCGCGAGCCGGTGGCCGGAGCGGCGCCATTTACCGGGCCGGTGTTGTTTCTTCGCGGCGGCAAATCAAAGTATATCCAGCCGGAGGACGAGCCGCTGATCCGCGAATGGTTTCCAGCGGCAACGATCCTGACGATTCCCGAGGCGGGCCACTGGCTGCACGCCGACCAGCCGGACGAGTTTTTGAGGATGGTGCGGGATTTTTTGTGAGGGTGGCGGGCTGAATTCTTTTCATCCTCATGCTCATCCTCATCCTCATCCTCGCCTTGGAACGGTAAAGCGAGGATGAGGATGAGGATGAGGACGAGGATGATTGTCCCCCCGACATTCCGCACTGGAAAGTTTTCCAGTTGGCGCATAGATTATGCCGGTATGTTGGCGACTCCTGAACTCATGCGCGAAGCCGCGCAATTGGCGCGGGTGGCAGAACTCCTGCCACGCTGGCGTGGCGTGCCGCTCTACCAGGGCGCGCGGATGGATGATTTTTTCCGCCGGCCGCTCATCGGCAAGCGCGAGTTGCGGGAGAATTTCCCGCGTAATTTTCTCCCCGCCGGGCAGGATCTCGACACGCTCCTGGCCGGCAAGACGGTGGAGCTGGAACACACGTCCGGCAGCTCCGAGGAACGGACGGCGGTGTTATTCGGCCGCGGCTGGTGGAATGAGCAGGAGGCGCGCGTGTTGCGGCTGAACCGTTTCGTGGCGGAGGTGCTGGACGCGGCGCCACGCGCCCGACGAGCTACGCTCGTGCCGCCGGTCTGCAACGGGCTGGTCTGCTTTTCCAATTACACGTCCAAAACCGCCCGCACGGTGGACACCACGCGGTTCGTGAACCAGGCGCGCATCCCGTTCTTGCAGACGGAGGCGGAACTCGCGCGCATGGCCGGCGAAATCCTGGACTGGTCGCCGCGGTTTCTGGATGTGGACCCGGTGCATGGCGCGTGGTTTGCGCTCTATTGCGAGCGCAACGGCCTCCGATTCCCGTCGGTGCAATTCATTTTATGCAGCTACGAATTCGTGAGCGTGGCGCATCGCCAAATCTTGCGGCGGGTTTTCGGCGTGCCGGTGTTCAATCTCTACGGCTCCACGGAAACCGGCCATTTGTTGATGGAAAACGAGCGCGGCAAAATGAAGGCCAGCCTGGACAATGCCTTCTATGAGATTGTGGAACCTGATGCGCGCGGCGTGGGCAGCCTGGTGGTGACCACGCTGACCAACGACGTCATGCCGCTGCTGCGCTATCGGATTGGCGACCTCGCGGAACGCTGCGAGCGGCCCTACTCGACGGATTACCTCATTCACGGCCGGGCGCGCGACGCGCTGCGGCGACGCGATGGCCAGCGCGTGACGACGCTGGAGGTGGACCGCTGTTTTGCCGGGGCCGAGGGCATTTTGCATTATCAACTGCGGCAGAATGAACCGGGCAACTGCGAGCTCCAATATATTTCCGACCGCGAGCCACCGGCCGCCCAGACGCTGCGTGACGTGACCGGGCAATTGCGGGATTTGTTGCAGCTTGAAAGCGCCATTGCGACCGCGCCGGTGAAACTGTTGCCGCCGCTGACTTCGGGGAAATTCCGGCTGACCAGCCGCGCCGGGAGTTAAAGCAGGCGGTGGCGGTAGCGGCGGGCATCCCTGCCGGCCGTAGAGCCGGGCTTCCCAGCCCGGCGGAAAAGGCCACAGACAAATCAAAGCGCATCAAAAATTTCGGCGGCCATAGCCATGCTCGCGTCTTTTCCGGGCGGCAGAGATGCCGCCCTCTACGTCAGGCAAGGATGCCTGACGCTACCGCTGACGCTACCCGCTTGCCAACCCGCCGCCTGCGCCGCACACTCTGGGCGGATGTCCGCGAAATTCACCGCTTCCTTTGAATTCGAGCAGGCGCTCTGGCAACAGGGAATCCTGCGGGTGGCGGGCGTGGATGAGGCGGGGCGCGGACCGCTCGCCGGGCCGGTGGTCGCGGCGGCGGCCATTCTGCCGCCGCGCTGGGCGGCGGCGGGCCTGCCGGCGGAACTTCAGGGCTTGAACGATTCCAAGCAACTCACGGAAACGCGGCGGGAAAAGTATTTTGCCTTCCTCACCGCCTGCGCGGAAGTCGAATTTGGCATTGCCCAGGTGGACGCGGCGCGGATTGACGCCCTCAACATCTTGCAGGCCACGCATTGCGCGATGAACGAAGCCTTGGCACAGTTGCGCCCCCTGCCGCCGCACGCGCTCGTGGACGGACGCCCCGTGAAAACCTTGCGCGTCCCGCAGACGGCCATCGTCAAGGGCGACGCCCGCAGTTTTTCCATCGCCGCCGCCAGCGTTTTGGCCAAGGTCACGCGGGACCGGCTGATGCTGGCCTACCACGCCCAGTTTCCCGAATACGGTTTCGACGCTCACAAGGGCTATGGCACGGCGCAGCATTTGGCGGCCATTGCCAGATTCGGCGCCTGCCCCATTCACCGCCAGACGTTTGCGCCGCTCAAACCCCGGGAGCCGGGGCTTTTCTAAGGTTGATTTGCCGCCGGGTGAAAAGGTAGGATGGATTAAGCAGTATGAAGAAACTCATTCTTGTGCTTTATCTCCTGTCGGCGGCGCTGGCCGTCCACGCTCAATTCACCCTGGCCACCAACAACGGGGCCATCACAATCACTGACTACACCGGGACCAATCCGGTGGTCACGATTCCCGGTTCGATCAATGGCTATCCGGTGACGAGCGTGGGAGATTCCAGCTTTGCTTACCTTGACATTTCCAGCGTCACGCTGCCCGACAGCGTTACTGGCATTGGGGACTATGCCTTCGCGGGCTGCCTCGACCTGACCAATATCACGCTGGGCAACCGCCTCGCCAGCATTGGCAGCTACGCATTTGATAACTGCCTGAGCCTGTCCAGCGTCACCCTCCCGAACACGGTCACCAGCCTCGGGGAGGAGGCGTTTGCGAACTGCGGCCTGGCGGGGATGTATTTTTGGGGCAACGCCCCCGGACCGGATGCGACGGTGTTCCTTGATGATTACACCACGGTCTATTACCTGCCCGGAACCACCGGCTGGGGAACGTCCTATGGTGACGCGCCCACTGCTCCTTGGACCCTGCCCTATCCGCTCATCCTGAACCGGGGCCTAGTCGCGGGCATTCCGGGCGCGAAATTCGGATTCACCATCTCCTGGGCCACCAATGGCACGGTGGCCGTGGAAGCCTGCGCGGATTTGAGCGTCTCCAATTGGCAGCCGTTGCAAACCAACAACTTGATCAACGGCACCAATTACTTTGGGGATCCCCAGTGGACCAACTATCCGGCCCGCTTCTATCGTGTGCGCGGGTTGTGATGGTGGCTTTTCCGTCCCGCAGGGCCGGCTGAACCAGAGCAATTTGAGACGGGCAACCGCACGGGCAGCAAGGAATTTCAATCGTCCCGTTGGGACGAATTGCGCTGCCGGACACCGCCCCCGCAGTTGAAACTGCGGGCTATTATCAAAAGCGCCGCTGGCGCTATGGGGCGGGCAAGCTGGATGATTATGGAAGATTTTTTCAATACCACTGTCCAATTGACATCCACCGATGGATCGCTGATTGAAACATTTGTGGTTCCCCACTGTTTTCGGCGGTTCTGCCATCGTGAAATTTGTCGCGGAGCGACATTTGATGGTAGCCGTGGGTTTCAACCCACGGGCGTGCGATTTTTGTATGGCCACCGTCGCGGAGCGACGGATGAGTGCGCCCAAATCCAAGCAGGCCGAAGCCGCAGAATCGAATACGAAGAACGGCATTTATGAACGTGAATTCAAGCGTCGCGACGCGACGCGGGATGGTGGGGATATCCCGCTCCGTGGGTTGAAACCCACGGCTACCGTCATGAGGTCGCTCCGCGACCAGGACAGCCGGACAGCGGCGAACCGCCGGCGCCAAGTATCAGGAGTGGCCAAAGGTGCGGTTATGCGGACCTGTTTACGCCAATCCGGTGCCAGGATATTGTCGCAACGCGGAAACAGTTTGCGGTTTTTTGACCTCGGAATGGCCCGTGCCAGCCCCGGCGTGTTAGCGGCTAACACAAAATCGTTCAAAAAGCGCATTTCGTGTTAGCGGCTAACACACCGCTTTTCGAAACCTGTGTCATGCTCGCTGCGTGACTGCGACATACATGCAGGGAGCGAAGGGGACGACCGGCCGACGGATAAGGATAGGAGCGCCTGGCACCGTCCAGGCCAGTCCCGGAAATCCGCGCCCACGAGCCGAGGCGGTGCTCGGCGCTCCGGGCGGGGGAATCACCACCGAGGAACTGGTGCGGCGCTCGAATTATTGGCGGGATAATTACAACCCGTTGCGCGGGCTGACCATTGCCCACTTGCTGGCGCTGTTTGAACAGGCGGAGCGCGGGGCGTTTGCGGAAATTCAACTCACCTTGCGCAAGGCGGAGAAGCGGTTTCCTGTGCTCAAGGGCTTCCTGGAAAAACTGCTTTCGAGCGTGGAGGAATTGGACGGCAAAGTGCGGATCAAAGAGCAATTGCCCGCTGGCGCGACCACGGAGCTGGCCGAAACCCAGCGGCGGTTCTTGCAGTCGCGCTATGATTTGCTCAAGAATTTCAAGACCTCCATTGCGCAGCTCGTCCTGGCCGACCTCCGCGGTTACGCAGTGTTACAAAAGCATCGTTATCCACCCGGGTCTCAGGGATCATCCTCATCCTCATCCTCATCCTCACTTGCCGCGCCGGAGCATAGCGCAGGCGGGCCCTCACTTGCCGCGCCGGAGCGTAGCGCAGGCGGGTCCTCGCTGCCCCCCGTCGAGGAACTCTACTGGCTGGAACCCTGGTGCTGGGCGCGCGACGGGTTTTACGGCGATTTCTACTATAACGAAAACTCGCAGTTCGGGGTGGGCCTGGGCAGTTGCCAGGCCACCTTGGGCGAGGCCTGCCGCGTGGGCAGTGAACAATTGCCGCGCACAGACTTTGTCATCCGGGAGTCGGAAGCGCCGTTATACGAGATCGCGCTGATTGCGTTCGTGAATTGGTTGATGGGGCGCAAGGATTATGCGGCGTTCGTGGAAATTTTTGGGCTGCCGAACGCGGTGGTCATCCTGCCGCCGAATATCCCGCCAGGCATGGAAATGGAGTATCAGGCCGCGGCGGAGAAAGTGGCGCGCGGCGTCAGCGGCGCGCTGCCAGCCGGCTCGGACGCCAAGTTTCCGGGCCAGGGGGCGCGGGGCGCCAGCCCGTATGAGGCCTTTTGCGGCGCGCAAGAAAAGGATCTGGTGCTCGCGGGCACGGCCGGGCATCTGACGATGCTGGCGCTGCCCACCGGCATTGGCAAAGGCGCCAGCGAAGAGCAGGACGAGGCGTGGCGGAAAATCGCCGTGGCCAAGGCGATGCGCATCAGCGACACCTTGCAGCGCGACTTCGACGCGCCGGAATTGGCGGCGGAATTTCCCGGCGCGCCGGTGTGTGTTGGTTTTGTCCTGGGCATCAAAGATGCCGAGGACGTGGGCGAGCTGCTCGATAATGTGGTAAAAGTAGAGGGCGCGGGCCTGCGGGTGGATGCGGCGGAAATCAGCGAGCGCAGCGGCTTGAAGCTCACGCGGGCGGCAGGCGGCGGGGTGGCGAATCGGGGCCAGGGGGAGGGAGCGCCTGGCACCGCCCAGGCCAGTTCCGAAGATCCGCAGCCACTGGCCGGGACGGTGCCCGGCGCTCCGCTCCTGGCTGCCACCGGTGACAACCACGAGGCCTCACGGTTCAACTCTTCAACGCATTAACGGATCATCTAAATGAACAATTCCCACGCTTCTCTCTCTGCGCTGCGCCCGGCGATTCTCAATCGTGATTTTCAACACCCGGCCGATGGCTGGTACCAAATCGAAGCCCTGGGCAACCATCTGAATCGCGCCGCAGGCATGCTCCAGGTGATTGACACGGAAGCCGCCACGGCCATCGTCAATCGGTTCAACGCCGAGGCCGCCGCCGGCCAGCTCCGTCACGGGAGCGAAATGCTCATTGACCATGAACATTTCAGCGATCAGCCGGATCAGGAAACCCGCGCGTATGGCTGGCTTCAGGAGTTGCAGACCCGCGAGGACGGCATTTACGGGCGCATCCGCTGGACGGCCACGGGCAAGACGGCCGTGGACGGCGGGGATTACCGTTTTTTTTCCACGGAGTATGAGCCAAAGGATATGCAGGCGGTGAACGCAGACGATTCGGCAACTGGGGCGATGGCGCCCCGGGGCGCGGCGGACGGGGCGTCCGCCGCGGCACGCGAGGCGCGTGCGCTCCCGGCGCGACCCATGCGTCCGCTGCGGCTGGCGGGACTCACGCTCACGAACATGAATAATAATCGCGGGCAAAAGCCGATCACCAATCGGGCGATGGAGGCCACCAACGCACGCGAGGCGCGTGGGCTCCCCCTCTGCGACGGGGCGTCGCAGCCACAAAATTTCGCCGGCTCTCGTGAGCCGGTGGACAGCACAAACACAAACCAAATGGCGGCGCTCACCAGAGACGCCGCTACGAAAGCACAAAACAAAACAATGAAAACAGTCTGCACCTTGCTTGGACTGTCGGCCGAGGCGGATGAAGCATCCGTCCACGCGGCCGTCTCCAAGCTGCTCAATCGTGGCGACATCACCCCGGATGCGCTGGCCACCCTCCGCGCCGAACACCAGTCGCTGGGCGAATCGAACCAAACGCTCCTGAGTGAGCAGCTTGATGGCCTCCTGGCGGAACATGGCATCAAGGATGCCAAGATCATCAACCGCCTCACGCCGGTCTTGACGCCGCTCAAGAATCGCGAGGAACGCCTGGCTTGCCTGACGGACTTTGGGTTCAAAGTCGGGGGACAGGGTTCATCCTCATCCTCATCCTCGCCTGGCCGTGTTCTCAATCGTGGCGCGGGCAACCGCACCGCCACGGAACCCAGCACCAGCGATGAGCAGACCATCGCGCGGAAAATCAAGAACCGGGCGAACGAGCTCAAGGGTGCCAGCCCCCGGCGCGCGTTCGATGATTGCTGGAATCAGGCGAGCTCGGAAATCTTGAAGGGCTGAACCACAGAGACACTGAGACACAGAGAAAATCAAAATAAACAACTAACTTCACCCTCTGTGCCTCTGTGCCTCTGTGGTGAAAACGACAACAAAGAAAAAATTATGTCTGACTCCATGTTACAAGCCAAAGGCAACGCGATCTACGTTGACACCACCACCGACCTCTCGGCGGCCATCGGCAAACTCGTCACCTTTGCCAACGGCACCCCGGCGGTGAACACCTCGACCCAGGTCGCGGCTGTGGGCATCGTCCTGGATGCGCGCACGCGCACCGTCTTCAATACCACGCGGTATGACAACAGCATCGGCATGCTGGGCGGCTTGCCCGGCCCCGTGCGCGCGGTCATCAGCGCCGCCAGCGCGCCGCTGAATTTCGGCGACACCCTCATGCAGGCCGCCGATGGCACGCTGACCAAAGATGTGGGCACGGGCACGGCCCGCGTGGTCGTGGGCATGATGACCGACCTCAACGGCGCGCAACCGGGCGACGAATGCGAAGTGACGCTGTTCACGCCGCAACTCCGCACCTAATCATCCTCATCGTCATCCTCATCCTCATAAATCGCGAAAACAAACATCCAACACTCAACCAACAATAATGCGAAGAATCGTTAAAACGTCAAACCGTGAAGTGTTACAGCGGGGCAAACCGCCCCGCCCGGTCCTCCGTAGCTGTTCTGCGAAGGATGGACGCTCCACGTCCACCCTGCGTAGTACTACGGAGGATGGGCTTCACGCGGCAACGGTTCTACGCGGCAACGAATAACACAATATGGCAACACCAATGGCACTCGGCAGTGCAACCCTCAATTATCAGCTCACGGCGTACGCCCAGGGGCTGTGGAACGACATCAGCGAAGTCATCAAGCTGGCGGAACGGCTGGCGCCCACCACGCCGGTGCCCGGCGCGGCGGGACAGTTCAAAAAGTTCGACGACAAGAACTCCTTCATGCCGGAAAAAACCGCGCGCTCGCTCGGCGGGGATCCCGTGCTGATGGCTTTCAATGCCACGGATGATTCCTACTCCTGCCGGCCGCAGGCGTTGGAAGTCCGCGTGGACAAGGAAGAAGATCAGGCGGCCGGCAACGAGGGCGGCGAAGTTCAGGTGAACTTGCTGGATCAAGGCAAGATCCGCGCCCTGATCAACAAGGTGGCGCTGTCGCACGTCCTGGATGTTTGCAACGCAGTGCTCAATGCCACCAATCCCCAGGCCGGCACGGGCACCTGGAGCGACCCGAACATTGATCCGATTGACCAGCTCAACGCGCAATTGCTGGGCCTCGCGCAGGATTGCGGCAGCACGCAGAATGTGAAGCTGACCATGGACTTGGGCGTGTGGAACACCTTGCGCACGCATCCCAAGGTGAAGGCGCGCGCGTTGTTTGGCGCCGGCAAGGACGTGGCCACCATCAGCCTGGAACAACTCAACGCGGCCTTGATCTACCCGGTGGACATCATGCCGGCCAATGTCGTGTATGACACCACCCGGTTGAATCAAACCTCCGCCAAGGCCCGCGCGCTCTCGGGGGTGTGCCTGCTGCATTACAGCGTGCCGAACGCCACGATCTATGATCCGAGCGCCTTCAAATCGTTCACGGTGGGCAGCGCCGGCTTCCTCGGCAACGTCCGCACGTACATCGCTCCCAACCAGCTCTGGCGCGGCCACCTGGTGGACTGGAGCCGGGACATCAAGCAAACCTCCACGCTCTCCCTGCGGCGGATTAACGTAAGCTGAAAATCCTCCTCGTCCTCATCCTCATCCTCGCGGTGGGGCTGAGGGCAGGCGGGGAAATTAAAAGACATTCAACCTCCAACATTCAACGCTCAAAACTAAAATGAATGAAATTCTCTCCCGCGTCGCGCGTAAAATCACGCATCACGCATCACGTATCACGCTGGCCCTGGCTCTGTGTCTCCCGGTGGTTTCCGTCCGCGCCCAGCTCACGGACACTTACAGTTCCAACCTGCTCACGGCGCCGGTGGTCTGCCAGACGGTGCTTAGCAACTTGCCGGCGGGACTCTACGCCACCAATCGTCTCTGGCAGGGAAAGAACCTGGGCATCGGCCTATCCTTGGCCGGCGGCAGCGCGACGAACACGGGAACCATCGGGTTCCAGTTTGGCGTGCAAATCCACGGCGTGAACGGCCAGCTCACCACCACCCGGCCGTTCACCGTCACCAGCACGGCCAACGGCACGAATCCGGTCGTGGATTGGGGCGTGATCCCCAGTTACAACATTGGCCCTGCGGATGCCATTGTCCTGCTTGGCATCACCAACGCGGCCGTCAATGTGAACCCCGCCGCCGCCGGCAGCGTGACGGTCAGCAACGTCTGGCTGCAAATGGACACCAGACCGTGAAAACCGAATGACGAATGACGAATGGCACGGTGCAAGGGGCCATTTGTCTTTCCCATCAATCCATCAATCCATCAATCCACCCATCCAATCAGCCATGTCTTCCTGGATCATTCTCACCAAAGCCGACCTGTACAACTCGAAGGCGGCCGCGCTCATTGACGCCGCTGACAGCGTCTCGCTGGGGGCCGGCCAGACGGATCGCACCACCGGCGTGATCAGCGATGTCGTGCTGGAAATTCGCCGGCGGGTGGCCAAGAGCAATCAGCTCGATCAAAATCCCGCCGCCATTCCCGGCGGCCTCAAGCCGCTGGCGATTGACCTCGTGTATTGCCGGCTGAAAAACGCGCTGGAACTGCCCTTGACCGACGATGAACGGCTGTTCTTGAAGCAACGCGAGCTGCAACTGGACCGCATCGCCGACGGCCGCGACGTGGTGGAGCCGCCGGATAACCCCATCCCCGCCCACCCGATCCAGGCGCTGGCGCAGCCCAGCTTCGGATGCGGCCGCCCGCGCGAATTCACGCGCCAGACGCAAGATGGCTGAACCTCCCAAAGCTATATTTATGAATTACCAAGACTTGTGGCCGCTTTTGCAGCGGGACATCCTGGGCGCGATCCAGGCGGACGATTTTCTGGGCACCCGCCAGGGTGTGCTCGTGGAGCCGGGCGAGATTGATTCGGTGATCAACAGCAAGCTGGCCCAAGCCATCGGCCCCGGCGGGGACGGCAAAAACGGGGTGGGCTTCCTCGTGTGG
>Ga0316217_10004686_pt1 | contig 14606 bp, 10 predicted proteins | sample 1anoAmetaG_FD_203633 | JGI IMG/M metagenome (GOLD analysis project Ga0316217, IMG submission 203633) | Freshwater microbial communities from Trout Bog Lake, Wisconsin, USA - 1anoA | ecosystem: Environmental > Aquatic > Freshwater > Lake > Hypolimnion/Profundal zone | place: USA: Wisconsin... | reverse complement strand
TGCGACGCTTATCCTCTATCAGCCGGTTGTGCACTACCAATTTCTTAGCTACGACGACAACGACTACGTGACCCAGAACATCCACGTGCAGTCGGGCCTCAACTGGCGCAGTCTGCGTTGGGCCTTTAAATCGTTTGACGCGTTCAATTGGCATCCGCTCACGTGGATTTCCCACATGGTGGATTACCAACTGTTTGGCCTTCATGCTGGCGGTCACCACTACGTGAATGTATTGCTCCACGCCATCAACGTCGTTCTTTTGTTTCTATTGCTTGAGCGGGCAACCAAGGCACGTTGGCGCAGTTTCATAGTTGCGGCGCTCTTCGCCCTGCACCCGCTGAATGTCGAGACCGTTGCATGGGTGGCTGAGAGAAAGAGTCTTCTAAGTGCATTCTTTTCCTTTCTCACAATCGCCGCCTATGGCTGGTACGCGAGCGCGCGTAGTGCTGCAAAATACATGGCCGTTGCTGGTCTGTTCGCCCTCGCACTCATGTCAAAGCCGATGGCCGTAACATTGCCTGCGTTGTTGTTGCTTGCGGATTACTGGCCTCTCGGCAGATTCTCTTTTGACCACCGAACCCTTCCGGGCGAAGCTACAACTCGGACTGGTTTTGCGAAGCAGGCTATGCTCCTGGTGGTGGAGAAAATTCCGCTACTCCTGATGAGTGCGATCAGTTCCTACATTACGATCCTCGCCCAGAAGAGCGGTGGATCCATCGCCACTGGGGAGTCTCTCGCCTTACACCTGGAAAACGCAGCAGTTGCCTACTCCTGGTATGCCCAAAAGGCATTCTGGCCATCCGGACTGGCGGTCTTCTATCCGCTCCCCAATTCGCTTGGCTGGCCGAGAGTTGCCGCAGCGATGGTGTTTCTGATCGGCATCAGCGCGCTGGCCGTGAGATTCCGTCGTAGCCGCTACATAGCTGTCGGTTGGTTTGCCTTTCTCGTTGCGCTCATACCGGTGATTGGCATTGTGCAGGTTGGCCGCCAGGCTATGGCGGATCGGTACGCCTATATCCCTCTGATTGGGTTATTCATCCTCGTTGTCTGGGGCGCGGCTGAACTGAGCGAAGCGCTGACGATCGCTCCCGCGTGGCGCGCCGCCGCCACGGTCTGCGTCCTAGTCGCCATGGTGTGTGCCACAAGCCAGGATTTGCCGTATTGGCAAAACGGACTGAAGCTGTTTACCCGAGCCGAGCAGATCGCTATGGTTCCCAATTGTGATATCGAAGACAACATGGGGCTGGCATTGGAGTCCGCTGGACGAGACGAAGAAGCCCTGCAGCACTACAGGGCCGCTCAGGCTTCCAACGATCACGATTACGTCGCTCACTACGACATTGGCTCCTACTTGCTCCGCCACGGCGGCAAAGCGGAGGATGCGATCCTTGAATTTCAGCTTGCACTAAGGGATGCCCCAGGCCAGCAAGCAATTAAAGTCATTCTGAATGGCACTGGCCTCGCCTATTCCGCACTCGGCAATTATCCAGAAGCCGAGCGGGCCTACAATGCAGCACTCAGATACGATCCTGTTTTTTACAATTCTCTGATGGGGCGTGGAGAATCATTTTACCGGCAGGGCAAGTATCGCCAAGCAGCGGATGACTATGCTCGGGCCGCAGCTGTTGAGCCCAATCCATTGGTGTACTTGTGGTGGGGAGAGGCACTGGAGGCTGACGGACAGACCCAAGCCGCGCTCTCCGCCTATGGCGAGGTCCTGAATCTAGCCCCTAATCTGGAAGAGGCAAAAGCCCGCATCAATTCGCTGCGCGGGAAACGATAGCTCACAAAGCTGAATGATGGAATTGTTCCGAAACGCTATTCCACCATCTCGTCGGGTGAAAAGCCCAGCGTCTTGTCCTTGAGCTCTACCCGCACCGAGCACAGTTGTTTCCGCTGGTTGACGCGCACCCCGATCACCACGCCGCTGGCGTCCGGCCGCGGCTTCTGCGCCGCCACGATCTTGTAACTGTGGATCGGGCCCCAATCTCCGCCCGGCCCCCAGTCCTGGTAAAACCTTTCGAATGGATATCGTTTGTAGGCCTGCGGATGCTGCTTCCAGTCCGGGTCGTTCATCCAGATGCCGTAGGCGCCCTCGAAATTATTCGTTTCCAGCTGGGCAAAGAATTGATTTACCCGCCGCTCCTCCGGCCAGTAGCGGTTGAACCACAGCAGGGCAGCGATCGCAATCACCGCCGCAATGGCGCAGGCGATGCGGATGCGCCGGCGGCGCTCGGCGGCTGCGTCGTAAGGTTGGGCGCCAAACAGTGTGCTGGTGGACATGTCAGCTACAAGCTATGAAGCGGCGGGACAAAAGTCAACCGGGCAGTCGCAGCCGGCCGTGTTGGCGCGCCCAGGACGGCGCGCTATTGCAGCGGCTGGGTGCAGTTGGTTCCGCCATTGGGATCGAACAGCACGGGATTCATGTTGTCGGAGCAGAAGCCGCGATCCCCGGTGATTCCGACCGTGATGGGGGTGCCGGAGACGCTATACGCCGTGATGACGGGGGAGCCGCTCACGTTGTAAAGCTGAAAGTTGTATCCGCTCTTGGGGCAGACCGCGGTGGTGCATCCCAGAACCCAGTCCAGCACTCCCGCGTTGGCCGAGCTGGTTTGCCCGGTGGTGGGAGACGCTAGCATGTTCAGCGTGGCGGCGTAGCCAACCGTGGGATAGGCGGTGTTATAGGTGACCTGTGCGGTGTTGACGGTGCGAATCGAATACACCGCCGAGGCCTCGTTGGCCTGAATCTTGCTATGGAGATAACTCGGGATGGCGATCGCCGCGATCACCAGAATGATGGCGACCACAATCAGCAACTCGATGAGGGTAAACCCGCGTTCCTGCATAAGAACTCCGCACGTACTCTTTTAGCAGGCCGGATCGAGCAAACAACAACCCGGCCTTCTGATTAAGAATGGCCAGGCGAAGTGTCCCGGGGAGGGATGTCTCACTATAGCAGAATTCCTTGATTCCGGACGCCCGGCAGTCAAAGTTCCCGGCACCGAGGTCCATGCCATGGCGGAAATCCGGCCACCGGACCGTGGGATCGATCGGGTCCGGCTTACTTCTCGTGCTCTTTGGCGATCTCTTCCAGCGCAGTCTTGGGATTCTCCTTGGCAATCTGGTCGTAGATCACCTTGGCTTTGTCCGGCTGATGCTGGGAGGCGTAGAGGTCGGCGAGGGCGAACTGCGCCGTCGCCTTGGGAACCGTGGCGGCAGGCTTGTCGATCAGGGTTTGCAGCAGGTTGATGGCATCCTGGTCGCGCTTCTCGTGGCGATACACGGAGGCCAATCCGTATTTGGCCAGTGCGGCAAGATCGCGGTGCCGGCTGTTGCCGATCGCACGCAGCTGATCTTCAGCCACCGCGTCGTTGCCCAGCTGCTCTTCCGTCATTCCGGCCAGGTAGCGGGCGTATTGGCCCGAAGTGGTCCAGCCATACTTGTCGCTGACGGCGTAAAAAGCCTTCTTGGCCGCGATCAACCGCTCCTGGTCGCTGTTGAAGGTCAACATGGAGCTCTGCGAGGGCGTGCCCGGAGGCACCACCGGGGCGCTGTAGGTCACCATCGCCTCGCCCAGCGCGTTGGCCGCCTCGTCTTCGCGGGAGTTCATGTACCAGTAGATGCCGCCGCCGAGCAGGGCCAGCACCAAAACCAAGGCCGCAATCCGGATAATTCCGGCACGATGCTCCACAACCTCATGTACGGCCTCCACCGCTGATTCGGCGAACTTGTCCTGCTTTAATTCATGACGGGTATAACGCACGGGGATTCCTTCACTCAGAGAGAACTGGCTGGAAAACTCAATGCTACCAGCCTCGCGCGCCGCAGGTCAATGAAGCTGCGGACGCGCGCCGCGGCGCAGGCGGATGCGCCTCCCTGAACATTTTGGGCGGCCGGCCGCATGGTTGCGTGGGCGTCCGCCAAAGATGCAGATTGAAAAACTCACGCCGCTTCCGCACAATGGGACACCGGGATCGGTTCGATCGCCGGGAACGCATACCGGGTTCAGCCGGTCCGGTTGTTGTGCTGCGCCACGCACCACGGGACACTCATGGCTTTCATGCTGGAACTGGATTGTGTCACCAAGGCCTATGACGAATTCGTCGCCGTCGATAAACTCTCCCTGCAAATTCCCGAGGGCGAGATCTTCGGCCTGCTCGGCCCCAACGGCGCCGGCAAAACCAGCTCCATCCGCATGATGATCGGCATCACCGTGCCGGATTCCGGCTCGGTGCGTCTGTTCGGCCAGCCGCTCACCCGCCCGCTGCTCGACCACGTGGGATACCTTCCCGAGGAGCGCGGCCTTTACAAGCGCATGAAGATCCTGGAGAACCTGGTCTTTCTCGCCCGCCTCAAGGGCATCGGCTCGCAGGAGGCGACCCGCCGCGCCCATCAGTGGCTGGAGCGGCTGGAACTGGGCAACTGGGCCAACGCCAAGGTCGAGGAGCTCTCCAAGGGAATGCAGCAGAAGGTGCAGTTTATCGCCGCGGTGCTGCACGAGCCCGGCTTCATGATTCTCGACGAGCCCTTCAGCGGTCTGGACCCCGGCAGCTCGCTGCAACTCAAAAATGTCCTGCTCGAACTGAAAAAGCAGGGCAAAACCATCCTCTTCTCCACCCACCGCATGGACACCGTCGAGCGACTCTGCGATTCCATCTGCCTGGTCAACCAGGGACGCAGCGTGCTGCGCGGCGGGCTGCGCGAGATCAAGGCCAGCTACGGATGCAGCCGCGTGCAGCTGGAATACGAGGGCGAGCTGCCGCTGCTGGACGATCCCTCCCTGGTGGCCGGCTACAACGACTTCGGCAACTACGTCGAGCTGCGCCCGGCGCCGGGGGCCGATCCCCAGCAGCTGCTGGCCTGCGCCATGCAGTGCGCCAGAATTCGCCGCTTTGAGATGGTCGAGCCCTCGCTGGAGGAGATTTTTCTGGAAACCGTCGAATCCACCAAGGCGGTGCCCAGCCATGCGTAAACTCATGCTCATCATCGGGCGCGAATACCTGGTCCGGGTCCGCACCCGCGCGTTTCTGATCTTCACCCTTCTCATGCCCCTGTTTGTCGGCGGCGTGGTCGTGATTCCAGGCAAGCTTATGTCGCGCGCTCCCTCCGTGCGGCGAGTGGCGGTGGTCGCCGCCGACCCGGTGCTGGGCGGCGCCGTCCGCGCCGAACTGACCGCCGCCCGCTTTTCCGGCGAGGAAATCGGGGCGGAGTCTGAGGAGAGCGGCAATCCACAGCAGCCGCAGTTCGAGGTGAGCCTGCAGGGTCCGCCCAACGAAGTCCTGCGCCAGCAACTCACCGCGGAACTTCGCCACGGCCATCTTGATGGCGTTGTCTGGATCGACGCCAACGCGGCCACGACCCGCAAGGTCACCTACTACTCCCGCAGCGTGGGTGACTTTGTGGCCAACGCGCTGGTCAGCCGCGCCCTGCGCACGGCGCTCAGCCAGCGCCAACTCACCGCGCATGGCCTCACGCCCGGCCAGGTCAAAACCCTCTTCAGCCCGGTCTCCGTGGATACGGTGCGCGTGGACAAGCAGGGAGCCAGCCCCAGCAACGGCCTGGGCTCGCTTCTGCTCCCCTTTGTGCTGCTGTTTGCCATCTATATGACGGTGCTCATCTATGGCATTTACGTCATGCGCTCGGTGATCGAGGAAAAATCCTCGCGCGTGCTGGAGGTTCTGCTGGGCAGCGTCTCGCCGATGCAGCTGATGGCCGGCAAAATCATCGGCGTCGGCGCCGTCGGCCTTACCCAGATCGTCATCTGGTCCGCCTCCGGAGCCCTGCTGGGCAGCGGCGGCTACGCCATGGCTCATCGCCTGTTGGGCAAAACCATTCAGGATGCCCACATTGCCCCGGGCGTGCTCATCCTGTTCCCGGTATTTTTCCTGCTCGGCTATGCCACCTACGCCACCCTCTACGCCGCGATCGGAGCCATGGTCAACAGCGACGAAGAGGCCTCGCAATTCCAGTTTCCGGTGACCCTGCCGCTGCTGCTCTGCATGCTTCTGGCCACCTCCATCATCGGCGATCCCAACACGCCGCTGGCCTTCTGGCTCTCCATGTTTCCCCTCACCTCGCCCATCATCATGTTCGTGCGGGTCTCGGTCTCCATGCCGCCAACCTGGCAGATCGTGCTCTCCATTGCCATCAGCCTGGCCTCGCTGTACGGCCTGGTCTGGGTCAGCTCGCGCATCTACCGCGTCGGCATTCTCATGTACGGCAAGCGTCCCAGCCTGTCCGAGATCCTGAAATGGCTGCACTACGCCTGACGGGGGAGCGATGAGCGAGCGCGATCGGGAAAACCGGGAAACGCATCCCTATTTGTATGCGCACATTTCCGCCGGGCTGGCGATTCTGATTTACCTGGCGACGGCGCTGCGCTTCGCCCGCATCACTCGCCTGTGGATGGACGAAGTCCTTTCTGTCTGGCTGGTGCGGATGCCGGGCGTCGCGCAGGTCTGGCAAGCCCTGCTCAAAGGAGTCGAGTACAGTCCTCCGGGCTATCCGGTGCTGATCCACTGGTGGACGGAGGTGGCAGGGAGCAGCGATCTTGCCATGCGCCTGCCGTCGATCGCGGGCATTCTGGTTGCGGCTCTCGCGGTATTTGTTCTGCTGCGCCAATATCTGGACGATGCCGCGGCGGTTCTGGGTTTAAGCCTGATGTTGAGCGGGACCCTCTACGACTACGCGCTGCAGGTTCGCTCCTACGCTCTCACCGTGGCCTGCTTTGCGGTTGTGCTTGTGCTGTGGGACGGACTGCACCGCAAGCCCGATTCGCGATGGCGGGTGATCGCCATCGCCGCAGCCATGAGCCTGGCAATCTCCATGCATTACTACTGCGCCCTGTACCTGGCAAGCCTTGGCGTGATCGAAGGATTGTATGCCGTGCATTATCGACGCTTTCGCGCCGCGGTATGGAGCAGCTTTGTGGTCTCCGGACTCTCCGTTGCGCCCTGGCTGCCGTTGGCTCACAGGATCGGAAAGTTTCTTCACAGCGATCAGGGGCCCCGGTACTTCGCAGCCCCTACGCCGGTGCATTTTATTGCGTCCATTGTGGAAGTATTGAGTGTTGTCAGGATCGAGCCGGTGCGGGCGATCTGTCTCGAATTGGTTGTCTTCATTCTCTGCCTTCTGCTCCTCGATATGAAACCGCGTGACCCGACCGAGAGCCGGCTGGAGAGAGAGAAGATGCGGAATCGTTCGTGGCCGTTAGTCGCCATAGCGATCGGAAGTTCTCTGCTGCCGGTTGTGACGTTCCTGTTCGCCCTCCTGGTAAGCGGAGCCTACAAGGAGCGCTACGTGCTTCCGGCGATCATCGGAGTGGTTCTATGGATCTGCCTCGGGATGGAGAGGCTCCCATACCGGCAGGTGCTTTGCCCGTCCTTCGCCCTGCTGGCGGCGGCCACCATGTTTTCCAACCAGCGCATCCCCATGGCGCAAGCCTCTCTGGTGCCGCAGGCGTTTGCCGCGGCGAGCCAGCCGTATCCGATTGCGCTGGCCGAGGGACTGGAGTTCCTTCAGGAGATGGAAGACCCGGCGTTAAGCTCCATCCAGAAATCGCGCATCGTTTATCTGACCATGCCGGCGGGTTACCTGTTCCCCGACGGGATAAATGAGAACGTGGTCGTGCGATGGAAACAGATCAAACCCGGCCTCTCGGTATTTGACGCGGACTCGTATCTGGCCACGCGCCGCTGCTTTTACGACTTCGACACTCATAAGACCAGCGATGATCTGACCGGCTATCTCGCGGCGCACGGAGCGGTGTTCAAGAGCCGCGAATGGGTGGGCGGGGGCGAACTGATCGAGGTTTGCCCATCCTCCTCGCAATAAGGACGGAAGCAAAAGAAACGGGGCAGCAAACCGGATCGGTCTGCCGCCCCGGCTCCCATCTCTCAGGGAGCGCGAAAGCCACGGAAACTTTGAAATCTGTGAAGCTCTGAAACCGAGTCTCTTACTGCACTTTGGCCTTGGCCTGGGCCAGCATGGTCTCCACCTTGGCCCGGTCTTTATAGTCCGGGTCGATCTTCAGCAGCGATTCCCAGGCGGCGATCGCGCCCTTGGGATCGTTCTTGCCGGCCATCTTCACCACGCCCACGTTGAACAGAGTCTGCGCATGCTTGGGATCGTCCTTCAGGGCCCGGTCGAACTCCTTCAGCGCCTGATCCGCGTTGCCGTTGTTGAAGTAGGCCACGCCCATGTCGGTGCGCACATCGGGGTTTGCCGGAGTTTCCGCCAGCGCCCGCGTGTAATAGGTGATCGCGTCGTTCCACTGCCCGGCGTCATAATACGCATTGCCCAGCTCGATCAGCGTGGAAACATCTTTCGGGTTGGCCTGCAGACGGGCCAGCATCGGCTGCACCTGGGCGCTCAGCATCTGGGCCTGTGAGGGCATCGCCTGCGAAGGCATGGCTGCCGTGCTGGCTGCCGCGGGTGCCGAGCTATCCGCCGTGGTGCCTGAATTGTGCAGCAGGTACCCTGCCAGGGTGCCCACGACCAGCACCACCGCAATCGCCGTGTAAACCTGCACGTTCGTCCAGCTCGAAGTGTTCTTCGCGGGCTGATTCTTCATTGCAAACCTTCTCCTGAGGCGCGGTCTGTCCCCAGCCCGCGCGGCTAACTACTTATTACTCTAATCGTATCTCGCTCGTCGCGCGCCGTCTTGTGACGGCAATCACACGTAGCGCCTCCGAGCACGGCAAAGCTCTTCCGCCTTCCGCCTCGCTCGTCGTACCATGGCTTGCCGATGGCAACGCCACCCCAACCTGGGATCGATTCACCGACTCCTCCCTCGGCAGCGGCCGGCAGCGCGCGCGAAGTTCTCTGGGCTTTTCTGCGGCTGGGCTGCGTATCCTTCGGCGGACCCATTGCGCATCTGGGCTATTTCCATGCCGAGTTCGTCGAACGCCGCCGCTGGTGCAGCGAAGAAGGCTACGCGGAGATTGTCGCGCTGGCTCAATCGCTGCCGGGGCCGGCCAGCAGCCAGGTGGGTTTCGCCCTGGGACTGCGGCGCGCCGGATGGTTGGGCGGACTGGCCGCCTGGGCCGGATTTACCCTGCCCTCGGCGCTGCTCATGCTGGCCTTTGCCCTGGGACACACGCACATCACCGGCAAACTCGGCCTGGGCGCCGTCCACGGATTACAACTGGTGGCCGTCGCCGTGGTCGCCCAGGCGATCCTGGCCATGCGGAAGAAGCTTGCTCCGGATGCCTTGCGGATGGCGCTGGCGCTGCTGGCGGCCGTCATGGTTTATTTTTCCGGCCAGACCGTGCTGGCCATCGCCGCCGGGGCGCTGCTGGGCGCTCTGCTGAAGCTGCCGAGCGGGCAGCCGCAGCCGCCCGGCTCTGCCGAACTCACCCCATCGCTCGCCGCCGGACTCTCGCGCCGGTCGGGTGTGGCTGCCGGTGTTGTCTTCTGCGCCCTGCTGTTGCTGCTGCCCGTTGCCGCATCGCTCAGCAGAGCTCACCCCGCTGGTCAACCCATCGCCGTGGCCAACGCCTTCTTCCGCAGTGGGGCGCTGGTCTTTGGCGGCGGCCATGTGGTGCTTCCGCTGCTGGAGCGCGCCGTGGTTGCCCCCGGATGGGTCGATCAGGCGGCCTTCCTCAGCGGATACGGCGCCGCGCAGGCCATCCCCGGCCCGCTGTTCACCTTTGCCGCCTACCTGGGAGCCGTCATCCGGCCCACGCCCAGCCCGGTGGCGTTGGGCGCGCTGGCGCTGGGGGCAATTTTCCTTCCCGGACTGCTCCTCATCGCCGCCGTGTTGCCCTTCTGGAGCGGGCTTGGCCGACGGCGCTGGATGCAGAGCTGCCTGGCCGGAGTGAATGCCGCGGTGGTCGGAGTTCTGCTGGCGGCCTTCCTGCGCCCGGTGTGGAGCTCTGCGGTTCACTCGCCCTTCGATCTGGTTGTGGCGCTGGCCGCGCTGGCGCTGCTGGTGCGCTACAAACTTCCTCCCTGGGTCGTGGTCGTCTCCGTCGCAGCGCTCTCCGCGCTGGCGCAGACGCTCTAAACCCGCTTCGTCAGCCGCGTCCGTACCGCCCTGCGGCACACTTTGCGCCAGGATTGTCAAGCCAAAGGATTGTCAAAAAAGTCATATTTGGGCTCCGGACCATTGTCCGAAAGAGCAATGTTTGGGCCTGACCCCCAGAGCTGCTGCCGGGCATTGTCCTTTCGTTAGCTGGTGCACAGTCCTTCCATCGCCTATGATTCTCTATCGCGCCTCGCCGTTCGGTGCGCCGAGGATTTGCGCGGATGGCCACCTTGAGACCAAATTCTTTGCCCATTCGCAGCCGCCGCATGCCGAGCGCGCTGTACTTTGCGGCCGATGTGCGGGCCCAGAACGCGCTGTCGCAGTGCGAGCGCATCCCCCATGCCAGTTTCGAGTCGTTCGACGGTGCGCGGCTCTCCGCAGAAAACGTCTTTGTGCTGGCCGATGAAGAGCTCTTCGCGCTGAACCTGAAGAGCCTGCGCGCCCCCAACGTGCGGGTGATTGCGCTCTCCAATCACCGTTTTCACGACACCCGCCTGGACGGCTCGGTCTACGCCTACCTGCCGGTCAACACTCCGGCCGCGCTGCTGGAGCGCAGCTTCGACAACGCCATCGATCACATGCATCTGATGCTGACGCGGCGCGAAGCCAACGACAAGCTGGCCCTGGCCAACCGCGAGATCCACGAACTCAACCGCATCGGCGCGGCGCTCAGCGCCGAGCACGACGCCGACGAACTGCTGGAATTGATTCTCACCAAGTGCCGCGAAATCACCAGCGCCGACGCCGGTTCCCTCTACCTGGTGGAAGAAGACGAGCCCGGCGAAGAGCAGCGGCTGGTGCGCGACCATCGCCGTCCGAAAAAATTCCTGCGCTTCAAGATGGCGCAGAATGACAGCATCAAGGTCCCTTTCCGCGAAGTGGTGCTGCCGGTGAGCGAGAGCTCCATTGCCGGCTACGTAGCGCAGCACGGCTGCCCGGTGATGGTCGAAGACGCCTACGCCATGGAGAGCTGGGTTCCCTACCGGGTCAACAAGCAGTTCGACATCGATTCGGGTTACCACACCAAGTCGATTCTTGCCGTGGCGATGACGAATCCGAAGAACGAAATTGTCGGCGTGGTGCAGCTGATTAACGCCAAGCGCAACTGGCGCGCGCGCTTCGGCACGGATGCGGACATCGACAGCGAGGTGATTCCGTTTACCACGCGCCAGATGGAGATTGTCTCTTCGCTGGCCAGCCAGGCCGCGGTCGCTTTTGAGAACAGCCTGCTGTATGAAAACATTCAGCGGCTCTTCGAGGGTTTCATCAAGGCCTCGATCAGCACGGTTGAACAACGCGATCCGGCAACCTCGGGCCATTCTTTCCGGGTGGCGAACCTGACGGTTGCGCTGGCCGAGGCCGTGGGCCGCGACCAGACGCAATACCGCGAGGTGAAGTTTACCCGCGCCGAGATGCGGGAAATTCGCTACGCCTCGCTGCTGCACGATTTCGGCAAGGTCGGAGTACGCGAGCAGGTGCTGACCAAGGCCCGCAAGCTCTATCCCGAGCATATGGAAATGATCCTCAGCCGCTTCGAGGTCGCCCGGCGCGCCTTGCAGGCCGAGTGCGGCGAACGGAAGCTGCGTTGCCTGATGGACGAGGGCCGCGAAGCCTATGCAAGCCGGCTAGCGCAGTTTGATTCCGAACTCGAAGAGCAACTCCGGGAGCTGGACCGGCTGGCGGGCATCGTCCACGACGCCAACGAACCGTCGGTGCTGCCGGTGCGGACCTTTGAAGCGCTGAACGAAATTGCGGCCAGAAGCTTTCGCGGTTGCGATGGGGTGGAGCGTCCGCTGCTGACCTCCGAGGAGGTTCGCCTGCTTTCCATCCGGCGGGGCTCGCTCGACGACGCCGAGCGGGCGGAGGTGGAGTCGCACGTGGTGCACAGCTACAACTTCCTCAAGCAGATCCCATGGACGCGCGAGATCCGCAACATTCCGGAGATTGCGCGCGGTCATCATGAAAAAATGAACGGCCAGGGATATCCCGAAAATCTGGCATCGGCGCAGATTCCGCTGGCGACGCGCATGATGTCGATTGCCGATATCTTCGACGCGCTGGCCGCGGCCGACCGTCCCTACAAGTCGGCGGTCTCGGTGGAGCGGGCGCTGGAGATCCTGGGCGAGATGGCCCAGAACAATGAGATCGATTCGCAGTTGTTCGCGCTGTTCGTGAAGGCCGAGGTGTACAAACACTGGAAGGTAGAGTGCGAACAGTATTGAACGTTCCGGGCTAGAGCCGTTCCCGATTGGCTGTTCCGAGGTATTCTGCTCTCCCAGGTTAGCGCCCCAACTACAGGGCGCGGAACCTGGGGCACCCACCAGTTCCGGTGAGCGTCAACCGGAAAAGTCAGCGGCGCCCAGCGCCCCGCAGCTCAGGCGGCTGCGACCAGCGGAGCGGGGAGTGGAGCGGGAACCGTTTCATTCAGCCGTTCCAGATCGAGCACGGCCTGGCTGCCTTCCTCAAAAAACATCATGGCAAATTTGCGGCCCCACTGCAGCTCGTTCGCGGCATAGGACGAGCGGCTGTAGACGGTCTGCGAGTAGGTTTCGTCGACCGCGTTGAGCAGCACCAGAAATTCGGCTTCCGCCTCCTGCAGTTGTTCCCGGCTCCAGCCAAAGATGGGGCTCTCCGGCGAGATGGGGTGGACCACGGTCCAGTTGGCGGGAAGGACGGCGACAAACTTCCTTTCCAGTTCCAGGCTGTAGAAGCGCCGCACCCGCGTCTCGCCGTCCATCTCAAAGCGGCTGTGCATGACCAGCGCCTGCACGTTGAGCAACTGGCTGCGCCGTCCGTTGGCGATGCGAAATTGAAAGCTGGTCTGATCCTGGTAGGGCGCAATCAGCGCCGCGCGGCTATAGAGCACATGCGCGTTGGGGCGGGAAAAGCGGGCGAAGACCAAGCCGGTGGCTAGGGCCAGAGACAGCAGTCCGAAGAGCGTCTCCAGCGTCACCAGCGCGTTGGACCCAAAGCTGACGGGAACGATGTTGCCGTAGCCCACCGTGGCGAAGGTATGAACGCTGAAGAAAAACGCGCGCCAGAACAGCGAACCTTCATAGTCGCCCTGCAGTGCGCCGGGTCCGAGCGCCAGATAACCCAGCGCGAACAGCGCGTTGATGGCCATATACCAGACCGCGATGATGGCAAAAAACCTCGCCCAGCTCAGGTTCACCAGGGCCTGATAGCCAAACAGCCGGCCCAGCCAGCCCTCGTGCAGCCGGCGTACGTTGAAGGAGCCATCGCGATTGACCAGGCGAAAGTGGCTCCGCATCGCCAGGCTGCCGAAGCCGAGATCGCGATCCAGGGGCCGTTCGGCTGGGTTGGGCTGCGGCGCGGGAACGTTGGACGAAAAAGTCATGGCTGGCATCTCCGGCACCGGTAGTTGATGCGGCTGGACGGCGCTGGGTTTCGCGGATCAGCCCACGGGCGACTGGCAATGACTACCGCATCGCGCCGGTTACGGTGGAAATCGGCCTGCCAAACGCCGTCCGGTGAGCCTCCGCAATAAATTATTCATCGTACGTTCATCCAGTGTTCATGCTGGTTTGCGCTTGTTTGAGCGCCGCGCCGAAGGGGGTGGCGCTTGCAAGTCCAGGGTTGGTTTGTTACAACAGTTAAGCACGGTACGGCGCTAGAGGCGCTGGCGCGGCGAAGGCTGCGTTTGGATATTTCAAAACATTCATCCCTGATGGCTTCTGAACTCCGCATGGATTCAATCCGCGGAGGCATACTGATCCAACTCGATGCAACAAACCCGAACCAGCGACGGCAGCGAGGCTGCGAATACGGCTGGCGGCAAGTTGCACGAAACGGAAAGGTTTGATATAAAAGAAGAGTTGGTGAGTGACCGCAACGAGATTGCGAGAAGCTCCTCCGGAACAAACTGCTCGACTGGGCTTGCCAAAGGATGAATGGTTTGGTAAGCTGGTTAAGTCGAACAAGAGTTGCAGGCTTGAAAATGAGTGGCACGAAGGTTGACAGAATCGAAAAGGTTCTGCTAGTCTAGAAGAGTTGCACACGGTCCGGCCACGGACGAGACGGGAACAGAGCTTCCCGGCAGGATTCAGCGGTAACGCAGAATACCTCATAAGATCTTTAAATCGAACGAACGGCTCTATCCTCTGTCGCGCGCCAAAAGCGCAGCGAATGAGGAAAGGGCAAGTAATATCGCGCGCTCCGCCGGAGTGTTAAGCGTCGAGCGAAGTTATCCTCAATTTACCGGCTCACCCTTGTGAGGCACTGTAGAGTGCCGAACGGGTCTTGCAGTCGCGTCTTCTGCGGAAACTTTCCCAAACGATATTGCCAAACAGTTTCGAGGACAGGCGATTGCAATGCAATCGTCGTTCACCGAGAGCGCCGCCTAGTGCGGAGAACGCGATCGGATCTTTGACAACAGGTTGAACGTGCCAGTCGTGAGAAAGATACTTGAGATTTATTTCGAGTGATCTCACAAGATAAGGTTTGTCGATAGATTCTGTCGATGAACGGTTTCGCGACCTCCGTCGCGGAACAACAGGTTACAAACGAGAGTTTGATCCTGGCTCAGAATCAACGCTGGCGGCGTGCCTAACACATGCAA
>Ga0316217_10004684_pt1 | contig 14608 bp, 12 predicted proteins | sample 1anoAmetaG_FD_203633 | JGI IMG/M metagenome (GOLD analysis project Ga0316217, IMG submission 203633) | Freshwater microbial communities from Trout Bog Lake, Wisconsin, USA - 1anoA | ecosystem: Environmental > Aquatic > Freshwater > Lake > Hypolimnion/Profundal zone | place: USA: Wisconsin... | reverse complement strand
TCATAATTTATTTTCCTCCGTTCGATCTTTCCTTGGCCCCTGCAGAGCTGGGCTTCCAAGTTTTGAGTTTGAAAAATGCTCTCCTTGGTAAAAAAAGAAGGAGATGGCGTTTTATTTTAATCGTCTTAGCCTTTATGTTATAATAATATTCCGATAAGAATGAATAATGATGAGTTAAAATAAAAAATCAATTATTGAGCATTCTAAGCTATCTGCGATCTTTGCGACCTTTTTAGTTATTCTTCCATTCCTCAACTTCCCTGTTTTCTAGCTCGCACCGTATGACGGCCAGCTCCTCTCTGCTTAGGCCTAATGCAGGGAGGTAAGCACAATCAATAAGATCCACAGAAGGCAAATCTGTCGCTTCTACATCCTTTGCGGCCTGTTTAGGAGCTTCTTTAGGCTGTTTAGAGATTTGAGATTTTTTAGCATCATTAACCCTTTATATTTTAATGGCGTTGCATTAATCTACACTTTTCGGTGAGAGAATAGGCGATAGTTTGATATCCGTGAATGAAGGGGGATTAGTTTTTTATTACACCACTGCTTTTTAAGTTACATTTGACAAAGGGCTCTGTTGGTCTTATTCTTTAAACTTTACGATGATCCTCTATTTGCTATTTGTGTTGACACTGGGTGACGCGATAGGAGTGTTTTAGGCTTTTTCTTGACTAGTTGGCTCAATGAAGGTTTTTTAGTAGCTTAGAATGCTAATCCGAAGTGCTGTTGAAAGGGCTAAGTTTATGGGGATATGTACATATCAACCTGGTTTGGAGGCTGAGTTGGGGTTGGAACTGGATAGGATTGCTCATCCTGACCATATTGGGCATATAGTTTGGTACTACCGTAAAATAGTTCATTAATCTTTAAAATTATTATACTCTCCATCAAATGCAATATTTCAAAGCCTACACTACCCTCTTTCCCATCTAACATCTTTTTGAACCCAATCCTAGCAAAGTTCAGTATAAATACAGTAGTCTATTCGAAATGTTGAGCTATTTTCTTCTGAAACCTTGTTTATAAAACCTTCACTATTAAATTGAGAAAAAGCTACTAAGGCGGCAAAATAATTTACTTTTGGGAGTTTATTAGTAAATTTGGCAGAAATACAAGTCCTGTGTTGACTTGCAAGATATTTGAGTATCTCGTTGTGAAAATACACTTCGTAGGTGAGCTATAAATAGCTAAAATGTAGTTTAAGGTTTATTCTACTTAATTCACTCGTAAAAATTGAAGATTTCTTTGAATTTGCAGCTGTTTGAAGTAAACTTAGCTACTTTTTTGGATTTTAATCAAATGTTGATTCAATTGCAATCTAACTGTAGTTTAGAAGATATTCAAGCTATAAAAATACATCTGCGATTGCAACTTGAGTCTTATCCCTTTTCAGAATTGCGACTAGCAACTCTAAAACTAAAAGGAAGGTTTCTGTCTTTTGTCTTAGTTTGTTCAACATATAGTATCACAGATAGATGGCCGTATCTTAGCCTAATAGAGAAGCATTATCTTATCTAACAATAGTAAGAGAATGCCATCCAAAGTTTAGAAGGGTACCGTAAACGTTCCTTTGGAATGTTTTGAGATGATAAATTACAAGGTTTTTATCCGTAGAGGTAAAAAGAAAATGTATTGGGTTGACTAAAGTTGTAACCGTGATTAAAGTTGCTCTGATATAGCCGCAAAATTGTTTAAGCTTCGATTTGTACTCAAACATTATTCCAATAAAGAAATCAAGAGCTCTTCTTTTTCTTATGATGCCTATCTTTTTGAGAGATCTCATTTCTTTGATTGTTAATCAGCCCATTTCCAGAGCAACTATGGCAAAAGTAGCGAACTGCTACTAAAGGTCAAAAAGAAGATATCTAATCAAAATATTTCTTCCAAACTTCATCTTATATCTTTTCTCTTTGACTTCTTGCTAGTTTTCCTCTCTTCCTCTAAAATTTGATCCTCGTCATCAATCCTTTTGACCCATTTCGTGGGTTGACCTATTGCAAGTCCTTATAACTACTTTGATCAGCCAGTGCTTCACCGATATTGATAGGTTTTTTGTGCTTCTTAGATAGCAATTGCTGCTGAGCAAATTTATCGAAAAAGCTATGCTACTAATATTTAGTGAAACTAATCAAGCATGAATTTCGTTATTTCTTTAAGCCGAAGATGAATGGGAACAATAGAGAAACATTTGGAACAAAACTCTCGAATTAAAGAGTTCCCTATCATAGATATTTAAGTGAACTTAATTGCATCAAATAATTATATATTTCAAGCATGTAATCCATTACAAATGGCGATAGCCTTGCTCCATATCTCAACCAACCATATCTCAACCAAAGCTTGGCACTAAAGCGTCATGTTAGAATCAAATGTTCGAGGCTGCCTCAAGATTTCTTCGCAACCCCACGCACACAAAGATATGCCCCTTCTCCGATCCTTTCCAGGCAGATTGCAGCTGAGCTATTTAGCAGGGAACTCAGAACGCCTTCATTTCAGTGTAGGAAACGTGAAAAATGGCTGAATAACTAGACGATTGAGTACGAACGCAAGGTGGAAACTGCCAGAACTTCACTCATGAAAATGAATAACGAGGATTAACTCATTTCAGTAGTCCTTTCTTAAGCTCACAAGTTGAGAGGAATGGTAGGGAAGCAGAGCCTAGACATGAAACAAAATTACAGTATGAGCGTATAAGAGAGGTATCAGAAGCTACCCCAAATTGTGAACAAAGCTGCTCAAACGGCACTCATAAAACGATGATCTTTAATATTTATTTCATGTTTTATGGTTTTCTTAAAACAGCAATCAAAAAAGCTCAAGAAACTTATATGCCTACTTTAGCTCTTTTATTGCAGCTTAAAAACAGCAATAAAAAATAGAGAAGAAATTAAAAGCTGGAAGGTTTAAGCAAAGGAAAGAATGATCAAATAGAAGTTGATTGAGCTATAGCATTAAAAATGGGAAATACTATTAAACTTTAAGTTCAATCTTTGTTTCAGAATGAAAACTTTAACTCAAGTCATCCTAAAACATCTATTCTAAAGTTAATACAGATAAAACGGAAACGAAATCCAAACAGCTGCCCATAGCTTTTGTGTTTCCGTCTCTTTTCTTGCTTAACTATGCTCATTAATCCATTCCTCAGTAAAAAAATAATTCATCATCTATGATAGATAAAAAAAGTGATTTCCCAGCCATTCCAGTGTATTCATAGATATCCCTTTCCTTATTTTAAAGCGACTTGTTTTGAGATTTCAACATCTTACACAATTTGTTTCTAGTTTTTCACTGCTTTCTTGATCAAAGGATTGAGCACGAGAATCTCTATCACTGTATCTTTTATTAATGGAGAGTGTTGCTCTTTATTTCTTAACGGCAGTCAGAGATCTCCCTTTATAATATAACGAAAGCATTTAAGATCGATGGGGTCCAGACAAAGACGATCAAAAATTATCGACTTATCATTTATCAGCACTTTGTTCAGCTTATTTTACTTATAGCTCTGGTTATAAAAAGTGCCATTGTGGCCTCATTTTCAATTCCTGAACTAACTTTTGTTGAGAGTTAAGTAGACAGTTTAAAGAAAAACACAAACAGATCAATTTTTTTACAGTATTGCTCCGAGCCAAAAGTTTTCAACCTTTTTTGTCAAAACAGATCATTTCTGAAAACGTAAGACCCTCAAATCAAACTAGATATTTCATAGTCCCACTTTTTATTTCGAGCTACTTAGATTACTTTTGCTACTAAAAGTTAATCCCCTCAAAGAGGTTTTCCCCATTGAAATTATGTATATTCTTTATTATAATACATAAAAAGCAACAATGATGAAACGCCAACTGGTTCAACAACGCCCTTAGAATCCCAAGAAATCTAAGACCGAAAGCAACGAGGATAACTAGAGCCAAGGTCTCAAATATCTACAAAAAAGAAATTATCGGCCATAATCATCGGGTAAAGTGGATAATTCACCCCAAAAAACGCCATAATCGCACCAAAACTAATAAATCCACTGCTCTTTTGATTGGACTCTCAATAACTCGTAAAAGAGTTCCTTCTAAACCGAAGATGGCAGTCTTCTAGACTTTACTTTTTGTAAGCAATAAAGATAGGCTAATAAAATTACTTCCCAGCCTAGATTCTGTTTCCAAAGCCCTAAACTTGAGTCTGTACTTCTCTACGCTTTACTTTTCAATCACTTACATCTTTCTTAACTCCACTATAGAGTTGATTCAGTATTTAATAAGAGTCTTGAAGTCTACAACCGTGTGAAGAACCATCTATTGACCTATGACCAATACGCACAAACTATGGACAAGCAACGCTACATTTTCCCATAAATGACTTTTAGGCTGCTTTAATGCAGATAGCTGGATCTTGTTAGCCGAAGATAGTCCTTGAAGCGAATGATAAGCAGTATGGACAGTAGCATAATGCTTACAATTTTCACAAATCTCGTAAAGGACCTACAGAGTCAGTCAAGTCAGAAGATCTCAAGTAAAAGAGTAGCTAGGGACGCTCAAATAAAGTAGGAAGGATTGAGGGTGATTCGCTTTTCTGAAGAGTTGGGAATAAACATAAACATATTCAGTTAAGAGAAGAAAGTATGTTTTGGCAAAAAATAGGGTTGGATTACGGTGGAGATAACTAAGAAGGTTGAAGAGAAAGTTTTTTCTTTAAAGAAGATTGCTTGTTATTAATAATGAGACTAATAATATTACTTGATATATGTGCTTTATTCTTCAAAAATATAACAGTATTAGCTTTCTTTCGTCATTATTTCACTTCAATCTCATCTGCAACATGCCGTTTTGTACTTGTAGCATAAGTTGCTTCTGAGAATTTTTTCACTGGTTTTTCATGAGAAGCAAAAAGGCACTCATTAGAGTCAATATGAATGATTAAGGTTAGACTTTTGAAAAAGACCTAAGAACAAAATGGTTTTAAATATAATTCTACAAAATAATCTTTGGGAGAGAGAAAGAATTCTGAAATTTGAGAAATCATATTAAAAACAATTTTCCTATAGGAAATGCTCTCTTTCTACAATATTAGAATTACTCTTAACATTTCATTTCATGTCTTTGAAGATCAAATCTAAATACTTGTTCCTTCTTATTGATATTGGTCGACTAAAGATGAATGTCAGATTCATTAGTAAATCTAAACAAATGTAGTTTTTCCTTTTACTAAACAAACACAACATCGCATATTGCTTTCCCATTAACGAATCTTCATAATTGCAGCCTAAAACCTTGCTTTTCTTAATCACTAATATCTATGATAAATATTATTATTAGAAAACTAAATAGATGTCCTTTAGGTAACTAAGCAATAACCAATCTTACAAAAAAACCATTCGTCCAGCACGCTCTCCCAAAGGATAGACTTTCCTGAAAAACTCCAAAAGTATCTCTGAAGCAAAAGCTATCAAACTTTTCTAATCGGGGAGGCTGTTAGAGCCTAAAAGTAGCAAAGAAGTAGAGTTTAATGGAAAGCCAAAGCCAAAGCTTTGCCATAAAGTCTTTACAACAGACTAAAGTAACAATTAGATGGATTCCAATATGCAGGAATCTATTTATGTTTCCTAAAAAATGCCAAACGAGTAGTATTTTCAACAGCCCTTAAGCTTCAAACCCAAAAAGTACAAAGGAGCAGGCAGCAAAAGATAGATGAAAAACAATAAAATAGAAAATCTTAACCTCAAATTGAACCAAATGAACCAGCTAGTGAGATCGCAAGACAAAGAACTCAAGCAAATGAAAAACTCAATGAGTTAAAGAGAGCTAAATAGACTCATTAAAATGCATAGTATCTAAAAATTGAAGTTGCTGGAAAGTATAAACCAAGTCCGGAACACCAGTCAAAAGAATGTCATAAAAGGGTGAAGGGCTTGAATGACTGAACTGTAAGGTACCGTTTTACAGCAATGTGATTTAGCTTGAAAGAAACAAATTAAAACAAATAGATAGATTTCATCAGTTCATCCATTTCTTTCGGTCCAGCTGCCTTCTTTTGTGGGTCTTTTGCTGTGGGTTTTACCGATAGGAAGAGAGCTTGGATATGCTGGATTTCAGTTTTTACTGTTCTCTGTAGAACTTTTACAGGGATTTTTTGCAGATAGAAGTTGAAGGCTAGACGAGGAGTAGTCTTTAGGCCAATCTGACGTTTTACATCTGATGGAAGTAGCGGTCTGTAGGTTTCATTTGTTCGAACTCAAAAGACTTTATATCACCCATAGGATGGTTTTCAATCACAACGTAGTTACTGTTAATACTCCCAGACCTTTTCTTTTTCCTAAGCTCCTTTTATTTCTTGAGCAGCTTGAACAAAATTGATTTTTATTTCTCATAGATATTCATACAATCTTTGCTAACAGGAACAACTTCCTTCTTGACAAAATTAGAGGTATGCTAGTTATGAGAAAGGCAAGAGGGAACCTATGATCTTACCCGAGGAAGCCGATTTATGTTACGAATTCTCATGATATCGTTTCTTGGGTTTGACTGTTCCGTGGAAGGTTAGGTTAGTGAGTACTTGGGTTTTGTGTATGATTTGTGCCGAGGCCTTACTGTGTAGTTTTTGAGATAATACGCTTTACTGTTTAGGATTTACATCTATTAGCAAACTCTATAACTATCAGATTATATGCATTAATCACTAAGTCGTTTTTGGAACATTTTATCACACTTTGTCGATAGTTCTAAGAACTTTTACTTTTTTTGTGGCCTTGACTGATTGACAATCATTCCTTTCTCTCATTACTCATAATTATCTCATACTTTTATTCACCTATTTTGCTTATTTCATCAATTTCCTTTAAGAGAGCATTTCTTATTTAAGCTGAGCTTCATTATTGCTAACTTACGACGAATAGTGGTAGGATGAATAGGAAAACTCAATTGAAATATGATAATCTTATAATCCCGAAATCCACTAAAGAGTGATGAGCTAGCCCTGTGCACGGCAGGAGCACTCAAAATAATTTAGTGGTGCAGCGTAAGCTGTTTGATCCATGTATTGCTAACTTAGACACTATCTTCTGAGACCGCAGAAGCTTTAAATAAGATCTGCTCACGGTTTGTAAAGGGCTAAATAAGAATCGATTCAAAGGTTGATAAGAAGGTGTATGAAATATGGGAGCTGTGAGTTGCTACACAGAAACAAATGCACAAAAATCATATTTTTGGAGGCTAGATAACCCATTACTTACAACCTTAGGTGACGGTTTGCCACTATCACTCGCCTTCGAATACGAACGTTCCTTGCTCATAACTTTGGAATTGTTCTCTTTTTTAAATTTGGCGTCAACAAGGCCCTAACCCTGCCCGTACTCTCCATTCTTCATTATCTAGTACTCTCTTTGGTTCATATCGCTTAGATTGATGTTCTTTATAAAAGCAGCCTTACTTTCATCCTCGTCAGCAGATCTTTCTCATTCACGTACTCACGTATTTGGTTCCAGATGGGACTATTCGCGCCTTCTTATCTCATCGTTTTCTATGCTTCTATCAGGTAGTTTTGCTGCGGACCCAGGATGGAGCCAGGACGGGCGATTCTGATCCAACCGATGAAGGCGGCAGCAGGAAAGTAATAGTGCTTCATTGCGTAGCAGGCTATCAAGGTGCCTGTTCGGCCCAGACCTGCTTTGCAATGTATCGCCAAAGCTCCCTTTTACTTCTCTGCTAACTATAGAAATTTATGGACTATCTCAGTTGAAGGAACACTGCCATCGGCAAAATACAGCTCTTGATGGTTGATGCCCTTTTTAACGAAATCGGTAGCTTCATAAGTTTTATTATTGAGCCTGACAACGGTGGTAACTCCCAGTTTTTTGAAGATCGGAACATAGTCATTGGGCGTATAACAGCGGTTCTACGTTACAGCAGCATTACGCCATACTTATCGGTGCTTTTGTCTGAGGGCGAGCTAAAAGCGACGAATTTGTTGGGAATGATCCAGTTCAAGTCCCCATTTTAGAGCTTCTCGTAATGCTCGTATTACGCCAGGTTGAAAGATTTGTAGTTGAACCAACCTAACTTGATGGCGTACTCTAGGCCATTCAAGCAGTCTAGCAGCTTGATAAGACCTCACGTTACTGTACACTTATAGGTGCATTCGGCGTAGCCAGCGTCCCTGAAAGGTTTGAGCTGCACTCCCTTGAAAGGTTCAAAAGCCTGCTCAGCAGTCAGGCCCATCGAAATGATCTAAATAAAAGGAAGAGGACCTAGAAAGCTCCCATCAAGTAGGCAGCATTTGCAGCTTTGTCAGGGTTGGTACTGGTATAGTGATAGATCTGATTTGTTTTGTACTCTGGATGGGCCAGCAGTTTCTCTAGTTCGGTGACGTACTTCCATGTTTTGCCAAGGTTGAGAGGACCGAAGTCCTAATTAAAGCTATCATAGGTAAGATCCTAGGTGAAGTGGACCGTACATTGTCAATATTAAAATAGAAAGATTTGGCAATATTTTTGGGGGGTTCGTTGTTGGAGATCCAAAAGAGCCTTCCTGGCTTAGTTCAGAACTACCTTTTATTATTTCCAACGCTTTCGGCATCACAATATATTATCAACAAAATCTATATTATAAACAGATTAGAATTTTCGGCAAAGGCGCATTTCTAGCCCACAACTGCCAAACCAATCTACTCTTTGCAGATGCTAATGGATTAGTGGTTTTGAGGTCGGACAGGCAAGTTCGAGCAATAAGTGTTACAAATTCTGCAGATATGTAGGCCATAAATACTCAAACTAACAACTTTGAACCTCGCCCCAAGCTGCCCAAAAAAACGAGCCCAGCCCAACGCCCAAACGATTGGCCAATACCCCCAAATGAAGTCAATAAAATGATAGATTATTATTATTTGAGTTTATCTTATTTTTATATTAAACCATCTTTTATAATCGTCACTGTTGAATATGGAAAACTCCCGCGAACCGACTGCCACCTCCGCTGCCCTCTTCGAGCAAGTACAGCCGCCATAACCCAGGTTCGCAACTTGCTGACCCGCGAAAATCTATGCAACAATAACTATCTCTACAAACACATGAAAAGCCATCTCACTCTTCCGCTCTATGCTTTCGTATAATAACGCAAAATCGCACAAATTACCAATAACTAGCAAGACGTCATACATGTACCTGCGTTGTTATGTAGGCCATCAGGGAGACGGGGCTAGCCAATGTGGTCAATGAAAGAGAAGTTGTGCTGATTGACTTTCCTACCGTCAAGTTGCCAGCCAACGGGATTTAGATCTTCAAATAAATTGAAGCTGTCCTCAAGCAGCAGAACGTAAGTCTTTAATAACTCAGAAAAAGTATAGATTTACCGAAAGGATACAAAAGTAATTCATAAACCTGACTGTTTTCGACCAGGACTAGACCTTTTTACTCCAACTCATCCCCTCTCTTAACAAATAGGTCTAGTTTTAAAAAGTTACTCTGCTAGAAGATATGAAGGAAGGAGTCAATCGAATCAAAAAGATCAAGTTGGAGCAGAAAAACAGCAACAACTACAAAAACGGAACCAACAACCTCAAGTACTCGTTTGACAAACCTCCCCAAGTGTTCATCAGGAGGGCAATAGAGTCTTCTGACTCAGAGGAAGAGGCGACTCAGAAGTTCAAAGGGGCTGAGAAAAGGAAGAAGTACAAATAGGTAGTGAAGTAGCCCAAATAGAGGTAAGCAGTTTCTCGTCCCGTATTCAACACCGAAGATTTTCCCTCATTGAGCTGATCTGCATTACTACTAGTTACAAAAAACTAGGATTTATATTACATTCCAACTATTCTAGCATTCGTCTGTGGCTGATCTTTATTATGAACCTGAGTCGTAAATAGACTTCTATTGCCGCTGAATTGAGCACAGATTTCTCATGACTAAGGCCATTCCTCAGACAATATGCATATTCTGAGCGCTATTCATACAAAATTTGTAAATGCCAATACATTTCCTACATTTAACTAGTTTCACTCGAAAAATTAGCTCAATATAAAACGATGTATTGAAAAACCTACAATACTTCACAAATTTCTATTAAAATACATGGAAACACCTCTACCCCTTTTGAGGGGAGTGATCGATAATAAATCTTATCAGGAGTGCGTTTAAATAATATGATCAGCCATTAAATGAGCTAAGTATTTATTAATGCATTAGGTTCTTCGTTATTCACGAAAAAAGTATTCTTCAACAAGCAACCACAAACTATCCCCCTCTTCCCCCAAAAAGTATCTGATTCTGCAGAAATTTTCAAATGCCAAGCCCATTCTCATCAGGTAGAGCACACCCCTACTATCCGATGTTGCCAAATCTGTACCCAACCACATCATCTACGATAAGTAGACGCTCTACATGGAAGTCCAGGATCTGAAAAAAACCATTCATAAGCTCATCAATGAAAACTCTCGCCTCAAGACCAGGATCTCCATCTTTTAGACCTCGCAAAGCCGAATCCAAAAAGGCCGCTACTCTGAATAAAGCGAAGATAGGAAAGTTCCTGAAAACGAGCTGTTGGTCTACTCAAGCCACCTTGATGTATGCTTTGGCAGATTTAGGCCCTCAAAAACGAAGTTTTGAAGAGACAACTGAGACAGCTAAAGATGGAGCTGGAGCTGTAGAAGAAAGAGAACGCCCGCATCAAACATACCATCAAATATTCAAAAGCAAACTAACTGGAGTTAGAGAACAGAACATTAATAGAGTAAAACAAGCATCTCTACAATTTGTATGAATAGGCGAAAGCAAAGGCAAACAACGAAAGCAGCTAGTACCTTTAATATGAAATGTTGGAGAACAAAATGCAGAAACTAGTCAAACAAAATAAAAACTATCTGGCTCAGATCGAGAATCTGACCATTGAGATCATGAATTTGCAGAGCTAGCTGCGAAAGCAGAAGGTGTTGAGTAAGAGCCATGATTTCGGCAGCATGCGCAAAATTAGTGAGGAAAAGCGTGGCTCAATGAAAATCAAGGATATTATCGATTTCAAAAAGTTGTAAAACTCTTCATCAATCATCGACTCAAAGCTGCATTCAGCTAGGGCTAAGTAAAGAGCACTGCAATCCTCATTCAAAGCTCATCATCTGCATATCCAAACTATCAGAAAAAACCATATCTTTGCTGGACAGATGCCGCAGAGACTTGACTAAAACAGAAACAGCAGCTTCTCAGTAGAATCTAGTTAAAGGACAGAACTTATGGACGAGAACATAAAGCTGAAATCAAAGCTGAGTCTAACCGAGTGCAAACTGAACTAGCTCTAAGAAAAGTCAGTTCTGAATAATAGCACTCATCGATAGCCAAAAACGTTCGACATTGAACCTTGTTTTGAGGAAGAACTTGACAAAGATGAAGATAGGTAGATAAAGGCAAGTTTAGAGGAAATGGAGAAGATTACTAACATTCAACATAACAATTATATGGTTAGTTGGCCGGAACCAATTAAACCAACGAACCATCCCCTCAATTAGACGCAAGTAATTATCGAAATTGAGCCCAAATCCAAAAAACCCAAATCTGAAATCAATTTTACGCCAGAAAAAAGTGAAAGGGATGAAATGTAAGACTACGAAATGACCAAAAATAAAAGCCAATATTTGAAATCTAAGCGGCAATCGGATAGCTCAATCAATAAAATCTCTAATAGCAAAATACTAAAAGAGATAAAAGAACTTCTAACTCACCGTTTCATGTGCCAAAAGTACAAATTCGTTGATTTGAAGAAAGACATCGAATCTTCGAATACCAAAAAATTTACGTATGTTGATGTCTGCCACATGCTAGTTAATGAACCCTTCTTCCTAAACGTGCCCTATTGCAAAGCTTTAGCAACTTTCATCTTCGACATCTTCGACAAAGAAAAGTCCAAACAATAATAAGTCATATAAACCTCCCAGCTGCTGATCAAACTGCGAAAGATAGTAAAAGACTACCAGGAAATACCGAAAGAGAAATAGTTCAAATTGATCTAGAGATGTGTGCACCTGGTAAGGAGACATGGCAAGCAGTTGCTATAGCAATTCTAGCAGAATAAAAGATAGCGTAATACTATTCCAATTGACAAATTCAGAGATGTGTTGGGCAGTTTCTAGTTCCAGAGATAAGAAATCGAGTATATGATCACCGAGGTCTCCGTCAGTTCTAATGATCTAATGCACATACCCTTTCAACATGTGCTGGAAAGGTTCTCTATCAGCTAGTCCTCAAGGTCATCCAAAGGATCAAAGCCGTAGGTCATACTCTAAAGAGAAGAATAACACACTAAGATGAACTCCCGCAAGTCGCTGGTCGATCGGTCCTATGAAAGCATCAAGCACAGCTAGAGGAAGAAAGATGAGATGAAGAAGACCAGCAGTAATCGGATCAAATGGCATGGCGATGATGAGGGTAGGCCACATGATGCTCGCAGTGATTCGCAACAGGGTATTTCGGAGAAAGTTGCAACTGAGGGTTAAAAGGCTCAGAGCTGATAGTCTACTCCATTCTTTCTTAATCACTCCACCCTCCCAAACAATCATATATTACGGCTGAATGTATATTTGCTGCAATTTTGTGATAGCAACTGCTTGTAATTATTGCACTTCAGCAGTTTCTATAATATTTGAAAGTAAGTTTCACAATGGCAGACGTGCGATAGCAAAGGATCTACTCGGCATAGCAAATCATGGTGCCCGAGGAACTCCCCAACATCCTCAAGCACTACTCCAAAGCAGTCATCAAGGAAAACCCCGCCAACATCGTTTCTTTCTCGGCCAAGTACTTTCGCAATTTGCTCGACCAGCAGAACAACAAGGCCAAGGACCACATCGAGAAGCCCGATTCCCATCACTGAGCCATCACTGATTCGCATCATTCACATTCATTAAGACCATTATTATCACCCGCTTTGAGTAGAGTCAGAGAATAGCTCAGTCTGTTAATAGAATAGTGGTTTGATGGTGTAATTAAGAAGGAGGTAAATAAGCTATCTGGAGCATTCAACCCAAAATCACTTAATCCCTAGGTCATTCAATCTGGAACACTTAACCCAGGAATACATGATTACTTGCAATTTCTTGATATTTTTGTATACTAAGGCATATCCAGTATGATGCTATCTAAAGCATCCATAAATTTATCCAACACCTCCGAAAACCATACAAACTAGCCTCAAACTGTATGATCAACTTCAAAACAAGCATCATCTCCCAATTTCCGCAGCTGCCAAACCGAATGAATACAATTAGCAGCAGTTGGCGAAATGGATAGGTATAATCGTGGCATTCATATAAAGTAGGCAGCCATCAGAGCGCATTCACTTTTTAGACCAGCCAGGATATCTACTGCCGGTATTGCTCCCACTAGCTCGACCCCTCGTTAAGGTTGGTTTCGTCGGTGTCCAGCTTCACGATCCCGTCAGTCACCTCCACATAGATCTTCCTGGTCTGGTTCAGCAGAGGCTCCATTATGGTCCTGTCCCAAGGCGCGCTGCCAGTTGAGATGTTGTTGAAAGATTCGATCTGCTTGGTGACGTCAGCCTCGCTGGTTTTGAGCATTTTGGCGATTTTGGCCAAAGATATCTGAGTGTAGTGGTGGAGGATGCTGTTCAAGGTGAGATTATGGAGCTGGTGGAATCTGGCCAAAACTTTCTAGCCGACTTGGCTCTACATCTCAAGAAATGTACATTGGCCAAGATGGAGGGGAGGGCGCTGAATTGGAACAGCCTAACGAAAGTCCCCTGGTCATTCTGCCGCAATTTGGCGTACTTATCCGAAAGCTTCTCCTTCTGCTGCTTGTCTGTAATCTTGATGGAGATCGATTTGAATGCCTCGAAAATGAGAGGCTTGGGTCTCTACTCTAGAAAGATGTAATCTAGACAGAGCAGACCGACCAGTTTCTAGAACTGGCGGGTGACGCTCCTCTCGCCGGCCAGCCCTGTGAAGTATTTCTTGTTTTTCTGGTAGAAGGACAAGGCGAGTTCAGCCAGTCTTGCCGACTCTTTGTACTGTTCGAGCATGAAGTAGGCATAGCTGGCGGTCAGGAACAGAGTGAATAGAGCTCCAAAAGAGCGGGAATAGGCTGCTAGACTCTAGATTGATATTCTGGCCAGGATCTGCAGTGCTTTTTGGTAGTTCTCTTCATAGACCTCCAACACAGCTGAGGCAAGTAGTGCAAAATAGGCGAAGTTCTATCTGCTAGTCGTCGCTTTTCCCTGCTCAACAGGGATGAAGCCTGACAGATTGGCAAGCAACTTTTTGGTTTAGGCAATATTGAACACAGAATCTTCAATTTTGGATTGGTCCGCCAAGGCATGCTTCAGATGGTAATACTTGCTGAGCTGACTGAGCAAGTTCTCAATTATTTACTGAATAACGTCCAAACTACCCAAGCAACAATGGGCGGGAAGCTGATCTCCCTGCTCTCCCTCTCCAGAATGGAATCGTAGCTCTCCCAACTCTACTCAGCGATATCGAGCCATTCATCTCCCTCTGCGTTTTTGAACCTGTCTAAGCGAGTGCGCTGCCGGAGCTAGTTGTACAGAGTCTGGACTCTTGCGGTGATGTCTTCGTATTTGGCTGCATATGGGGGGTGGTACACTCGATCTCGTGGCAGGCTGGCCACTCCTTCTAT